>Ga0070663_100002019_pt1 | contig 11339 bp, 7 predicted proteins | sample KBSC63metaG_FD_65646 | JGI IMG/M metagenome (GOLD analysis project Ga0070663, IMG submission 65646) | Corn rhizosphere microbial communities from Kellogg Biological Station, Michigan, USA - KBS C6-3 metaG | ecosystem: Host-associated > Plants > Roots > Rhizosphere > Soil ...
ATAATTAACCAAATACACTCCTGCCTGGCTGGTATTTACCGTGCCACTTGTGGTAATTTTTAAACTCTGGCCACCGGCGGTAGCTGTGGCCCCCGGATCGGTAAAGGTACCGTTTAGCGGTACCGCCATGTAGGTATCTCCGTTAAGGGTGATTGCCGGATAATAGGTAATTTTAGAACTACCAACATATCCCGGTTTATAGTTAAATGAGTCCTTGTTGCATGAAAACGTGATCATAGCCACAAGAATCAACCCAATATGTAATATGTATCTTTTCATGATTTACATTTAAAAAAGTGAATTATTGTGCTGTTAATCCCCACCATACCGGCGTTGTAATCGGCACCGCGGTAGGCGTATTCTTATTCCGGTCAACTTCTGAAGACGGGAACGGTATACGCTTAGGGAACATTTTATTTGGCGTTACCCCATTTAAAGAATAAACCCATTGGCCCGCGTGATTAACCGAAGGTGTAACTCTTGTATCTTCGGTATAAAGAGGGCTACTTGAATATACATCACTAATTTCGGGATAACCAGTCCGCTCTTGATCGAAGAAACCCTCCAGCGCGTGGCAACCTTGTGCAAATGAAACCCACTTCTGGTAAATAATAGTTCTTATTTTGTTAGTCGAGATATCCCAATTAACCTTATCGTTCGTTGAGTTATTCATAAAATTGTCTGCATCAGATGCGGCCAAACCATTGTCAATAAATGACGCTTCTACACCAGCCATATATTGGGCCTTTGCTGTAGTGCCGCCGTTAATACTAGGGTACCGCACAAGTGCTTCAGCCTGCAAAAAGTGTGACTCCGCCGCAGAAATAAACCAAACCGGATCAGTTGGTTTTTGTACCGGCGAAGCAGCAGAACCTAACGCTGTATTCGTATTTAAATAATCACCCTGATTAATAGATGTGGGCTTAGATGTTCCAAAATAGGATGCCATTCTTGGATCCTGCGTAATGGTTAAAAAGCTCACAAAAGTATAACTGGCTCTGATATTGGTTGTAACATTTAAGGAGCGGATGTTATACTCGTAAAAAGGGTTATCCTTATTAGGCGTATTGATAAAAATGTTTAATCCTGCATCAACACTCAGAAAATCAGGATTGGCATATAATTTTGCTACACCGGCTTGCGCATCAGCTGGGTAAGCATTCACCATACGCAGGTACATCTTCAGCTCAAGCGTATGGGCAAACTCGGCCCATTTTTTCATGTCGCCACCAAATATAAGGTCGGTTGACGCATCAGAAGAGCTAAGTGGAACGCTATAATTTTGAGCCAGAGCATCATCTATTTCTTTAAGTAAGGCTACATAAATATCGTGGCCCTTATCAAATACCGGCTGAATATTGGACGCTCCCTGGAAAGCCTGCGTGTAAGGAACCTGGTCGTAAAGGTCAACCAGTACTTCATAGGTATAAGCTTTCATTACCGTTGACATTAATACAAAGCCCCATTGCTTATTGGCTTTTGCATTAGTAATGGCCAGCTGATAATCTTCCAGCGCTCCGGAAAATAGTTCATTGTAGTCGGCATTCAAATCATACCTGGTGATGTTGTATGAATCGATATTACGATATTGGTTGGCTATGGTGCTCTGGGTATAGTATTGGGACCAAAAACTACCTAAAATATTTAATTCGCCACCCACTCTCGCTGCTGTAGAAGCAACCGCAGATGGAAACAACACCTCCGGAGTGGCAGCTGACAAACTCGGGTTGTTAGGGCTTACGTTTATATCTGTAATCTTTTTACAGCCTACAGATAGAAACAGGGCCGATAATATTATGGATTTAATGAAATTCTTTTTCATGATTTGATACAATTAAAATGAAACATTTAACCGGGCGCCATAGTATCTGAGTGGTGGGCCGCTGGCATCTTCACCAAAGGCACCTGCCAGGTCACTTCCAAGGTTGCCTACTTCAGGGTCAACTATGTGATTTGAAGCAGGTAACCAGGTATAAAGGTTACGTCCGAACACCGATACCTTAGCATTAGAAATGCCGATCCTGTTTACAAAGGCTTTAGGCAGATTATATCCTAAAGTAACCTCTCTTAATTTAACAAAGGTTCTGGTCAGGATAATGTTTCTGTAGGCCATGGCAGGGTTATCAGAAAGGTTATAGTAAGAATAATAATTGCTGTGGTTAATAGGCGTGCTGTTTTCAACATAAACAGGCTTTCCGTTGGCATCTGTTCCGTTAGCCTGTACAGAGTTTGGAACGATAAATACATTACGGTCATTGTAAACAGTTTCAGGATTGGCGCCAACGAAGCTTAGCAGGTAAGCTGAATTTGAATAGAACTTGCCACCTTGCTGATAATCAATTGTAAACCCTAAAGTAAAGTCTTTAACCCTTACATTGTTGGTTAAACCCATATGGAATTGCGGCTGAATACTGCCATAATCACCAACGTTGTTAGGGTCTATAACGGGTATACCGGTAGAATTAACCACAACATGGCCATTTTCCATCAAAGGAATAGGAGCCTGGAACACGCCCAACGGTTGTCCTTTAACAGCTACCATGTTTACATCGTAAAAATTGTTGATAACTACCTTATCAAGACCAGCTGGCAATTCTTCAACTAAGCTCCTGTCCATGCTGTACAAGTAAGTAATATCCCATTGTACATCCTTGGTTTTTACCGGTGTACCTCCTACTGTTAACTCCAGACCTCGGTTTCTAACTGTACCAAAATTCTCCACTTCTGTAGCATAACCTGAACTTGGCGCGATGGGAACTTCGAGGATCTGTTTTTTACGCGTTCTGTTATAATAGGTAGCATCTATACTTAACCGGTCGTCAAAAAATCTCAATTCAGCACCAAGCTCTGTTTCTGCAATTGCTTCAGGCTGTAAGCTGGGATTAAATAAGGTATTATTAACCGAATAACCAGCTACATTGTTTAATGGAAATTGTAGTCGACCAAAAGTTACAGGGATGTTGGTAGCAGTAAGTGTATTATAGATGCGATATGGATCGGTATCAGAACCTGTTCTACCATATGCTGCACGCAATTTAGCAAAAGTAATTCCTGATGAAGGTTTTAAACCAAGGGCTTGCGACAAGATGAACGATAAACTTGCTGAAGGATAGAAATAGCTATTGTGACCCGGAGCAAGTGTTGAAGTGACATCATTACGGCCGGTAACATTCAGGAACAGGTAATCCTTATAGCCCAAATTGGCCTGTCCGTAAAAGCCTATCAATCTGCGGTGACTTGTGTTTTGGTAGCTGATAGGAGAAACCGTACTGTTGTTGATTTGATAGAAGCTCGGTATAGTCAAATTGGTTACATAAGTTTGTATCCAGCTAAAACCACGGTCGTTATAGTTAGCTCCTAAAATGCCGTTGAGGGTAAATGACGGGCTTATTTTTTTTTCAAATAAAGCCTGTAACTTACTGTCGTATTCAAAGGTATTCCAGCTTTCTTCAAAGTCACTACCTACGTCCGCAATTCTTGTAGCGCCTTCTACGTTGTTGCCTGCGTTCCAGCTTCCGGGAGCAGGATTGTTAGCATTACTCCACCTTTTATCATACGTGGCTGAAACGTCAGCACTTTGCTGGAAATTAAGTTTAACCCAATCAGTAAGACGGTAATTCATGTTAATATTACCAAAAACGTGATTGGTAGTATAGTGGGCGCCGTTTTCTGCCAGGTCATAATATGGATTCTCAGCATACGGCGTAAAATAGTTATCCGTATTAAAGAAGAGATTCTTATAGTCGCGAAGATCCTTGATAGGAATATCTGAAGGGATCTGCAACAATGATCCATAAAATCCATTACCTAAGGTGGTACTATTACCATTGCCTGATAATGGTACAGAACTGGTACGAGCCGTATAATTCAAACTTGTTGAAACATCAAAGTTTTTATACTTCGTGCCAACTGTTACAGCAAACTCGTTCTTTTTAAACAGATCGTAATTACCTGGCAAAATACCATTACTGTTTACATTAGTGTAAGAGATATTGTAAGTTGTAGTTTCAGAACCACCGCTAATGCCGATGTGATTATTTAATTCTATACCGGTATCAAAAGCGTTAGAAACGTTATTCTCAATAAATGAGAATGGTTTCAGTAATTGCTGTAAACCAATAGTAGCGCCAGTGCCTAAGCCGGTTGGTCCCCATGGACGTAAAACCCCGTCATATTTAGGCCCCCAATCACCATTTTCACTCAGGATAAAGGAACCGCTCCAACCTTGTCCAAACTCTTTTTGGGGCGTAAATGTAATAGCTGCATTAGTTAATGTAGTGCTTGTAGAAAAGTCTACCTTTGGCTTACCAGCTTTACCTTTTTTGGTAGTAATTAAAATTACCCCGCTTGAACCCCGAGTACCGTAAAGTGCAGTTGCCTCAGAACCTTTCAGAATACTAATGTTCTCAATATTGTTAGGGTCAACGTCATTAGCATTGTTACCGAAGTCATAATAATTATTTTGATTGGGGCGGCTGTTATCTAAAGGCACGCCATCAATAACATACAACGGCTGGTTAACTCCACCGATTGAGCTGTAACCGCGAATAATAACTGAGGTTGATCCGCCCGGAGTTGAACCTTTTTCTGAAATGGTTACACCGGCAACTTTACCCTGAACACCGCCCAACATGTCAATTGGTGAGGATTCCGTCATGGTTTCGCCCTTTACCGTAGTTTGGGAGTATCCCAGTGTACGTTTTTGCTGGTTTATACCGAGAGCAGTAACGACAACTTCGCCCAACTGGCGGTTGTCTGAGCTCAAAACCACATTAATGGTATTTGATGTACCTATGGGTATAACCTGGGTAGTAAAACCCACCGAAGAGAAAGTTATACTTGTTGCTCTTGAAGTTATTTTAACCGAGTACCGGCCGTTTACGTCGGTAATGGTACCGGTGGAAGATCCGGTGACTTTTACACTTACACCGGGGATAGGCAGATTGTCGTCCTTCGCAGTGACCGTACCGGTAATAGTACGGTTCTGAGCAAATCCGTGAGTTACCAGAAGCACGAGGAAGCTCAGAATTAATAGTATAGGTTTTTTCATATTTCTAATTTTTGATTTGTAAACTCGAGAAATGCTCTCTAAGCGGGCTTTTGAGATAGATTAATACCTGCCGCGGTGGTCAGTAAACCGAAGCAGCCATAATTTTCATCATCAGACGTGATGCATTCGGTCTCTATTAGCCGTAATCAAATCCGTTAACAGATTCGTTCCTTAATTTTCTGTTTAAGTCTTGCAGCAGCTTCATAAAGATGTACTTAAATAAAGAAAAATGCCGCCAAAAGGGTATACCTCCGGCAATACAGTATCAATTTGTAATATTAGATGGAAGCATCGGAGAGAAATATTCCAAAATAACCAAAATAAACCGTGGGTTAAACGAACAACCGCACATATTAGTCTGGTTTTTTGGGTGAGCTAAAAGGATTGTTTACCTCGCGTAAACAATCCTTTGATTAACTATTAACTGACCCTATTAACGCATCAGGACAGTACTACAAACGTATTAAGCGATTGCGGTAAAAAATATTCTGAAAATACCATATTTCTCAGGCGGGGACGCTGATGGAGTTGCTGCGCCTGTATTTTAAAGGCGTAGTATCGTAGCGCTGCCTGAAGAGCTTGATGAAGGTACTTGTTGAATCAAAGCCAATAAGATTTACCACCTCATTGATGGGGTAATTGGTGCTTCTTAATAACAGTCGCGACCGGTTTAGCCTGATCTGCATCAAAAACTGGTGCGGTGTCATATCATAGGCCTGCTTGAACGTTCTAATGAGATGTGTTACAGACATGCACGAATAAGAGGCCAGATCTTTTAGATTGATACTTTGATTATAATTGGAGTAGATATACTCCCTTGCCAGGTTAAGCCTGCGATAAATCTCTTCACGGGTGCCTTTTTGTAAAAACGAAAGGTTTTTCTCGATCTGGAAGATTTCTTTTTTATAGAGGCTATGGTAATTTAAAAGGGCATGATACAAATGCTCACTGATCAGCAACTCATCCTGTGAGTTGGAGTTAACCAGGTCATTAAGGTGGCCTATATTGTATTTCATATCCCCGATAAAGGGATGGATGGTTTCGTTGATGACCAGATCTTCGCTTGGGTCAAGGCCAGCCGGATTATCCAGCATTTTTGACGCGTTAACCAGGAGCGATCTTTTAAAATCAGCTACAAATTCTTTACTGAAGTAAACAGACATCAATTGCACCGGGTACGGTGAGTTTACATCCACTGCACATACCGTTCCCGAACTAAGGGTTAAAAAAGAATCAGGAAATATGGCGAGCGTTCTTTTCTTGAAGAAAAAGTTTTCACAACCATTGAAGGCAAAATGAAAGCTCAGGTCGCGGTTTATAAAACTGCGCTCTTTATAGGCAGTTTTAGACACACATATCTTATTACCGTTATTTAGCTCGAGACAATACTCCATAATTATAACTCTTCTAAGGCCCGTTCTTCCAACAGTACAAAGTGATTTCCCGCTTTATCTTTAAACTCAACTATTACGCCTGCCGCTGTTTCATAAGGATCAGAAACAAACTCCACACCGGTAGCCTGCATATCATTAAACGCCTGCATGCAATTTTCTGTATTTAGAATAATTACATTTTTACCATCGAAGTTTTTCGGCTTAGGAATAATTGCAAAATGCGTATTCTGATCAGCAGACGAAAACAATCTGCAGCTAACTCCCGGCCAAAGCTCCATTTCGCCTACAGGCGTAAATGCAAGCACGGAAGTAAAAAAAGTAGATTCTTCTGCTATGTTTTCTGTTAACAACGTAACGTATTTTATAACCATTCCAAAAATTGCTTAATCGCTATTAATCAATACAAATGCTTTCGGAAAACAGAAACCGAAGAGCTTGTAAAAAGATCTTGACGACAGATTGTTCAAAAAAGCGAAGGGTCAGTTACTTTTAGTGCAGATCCGGAAAAAAGGACTTCCCCGGAATTGCAACAAACATATCAATTCCTATCCTTAAAGGATAATTGACAGCCCAATTTTGGCAATTTCGGAATATTTCTTTTATCAACCAAATCCGAATTATCCATTTTTTGCAGAAAAAATACAAAGACAAGAAAAAAATCCACGCAAAATCTGGCGTTCCGCTGCTTCTGAAACCTTTCCCAAGCATCGGGCCAACGTTGATCCCCTTGTCATCGCGTCACTTTTCCCAACGCAAAAAGAGGTTGTCTCAATTTTTGGAACAACCTCTTGGTCTAAAACTAAAAACCAGAACCCTTACCACCGGGGCCGGCATCATCTTCTAATACCTTACGGCGCACGAAGTCGATATTTGACGGTGGCAGTTCAGGCCCCGAAATTTGTTTAAGCGAACCGTCAGGCTGGACCTCCAGGTCTGCATACGTATTGTTATCGAGGTGTAAGTGTAACTTGTTTCCCTGCTTCTCAACCCAGCACGAAAGTTCACGTTCTGAATAATTCATGGTAAACTCATGTTTGCCAGATTTTGCATTATTTGCTGAATCGGTCATAATATAAGTGTTTTTAATATAAACGCGGTAAGATGAGCTATGTTTTGTTCAATCCCCATGATGGCTCTAAATAATTTAAGTTGAAGTAAATCAGCCCAGTTGAAAAAACATGAAAATTTATTTTGGTAATTAAACAGGAGCGTCTATATTTGCAGTCCCAAAACGATGGGAGCATCATAGCTCAGCTGGTTCAGAGCATCCCGATCTACATCGGGAGGGTCACTAGTTCGAGTCAAGATAAAAAAGGGGAGCATAGCTCAGCTGGTTCAGAGCATCTGCCTTACAAGCAGAGGGTCACAGGTTCGAATCCTGTTGCTCCCACGAAAAGGTCTCAATTTAGAGGCCTTTTTTCATTTATGGCCTTTTATACCTATATCCTTTATTCTCCCACACTCGACAAATTTTATATCGGCTCTACTTCAGATTTAAAGGAGCGATTAAGGAAGCATAACAGCAATCATAAGGGTTTTACAGGTAATACTGCGGATTGGGAAATTAAATGGGTTGAAGAACACCTTACCCGAGAAGACGCCGTAAAGCGCGAAAAACAAATCAAAGAATGGAAGAGCAGAAAGATCATTGAAAAAATGATTAACTCCTGCTCATAGCTCAGGTTCGTTCAGCGCAGCCCGATTTTACATCGGGACAGGTCACCGGTTCGAATCCTGTTGCTCCCACAAAAAGGTCTCAATTTAGAGGCCTTTTTTACTTTCCAAGTTCTTTAAAAAGATTCGGATAATCAGTAATAATACCATCTGCTTCTAAATCGACGATACTTTTCATTTCGTCCAAGCTGTTAACGGTCCAGGGTATGAATTTTAATCCATGCTCGTGGCATTTTTGGATAAGGTCTGCCGTCGTCATTTCGTAAGAGGGACTGTAGATAGCCGGATAGAAACCTAATTCTTTGATGTTATCTTCGAAGGACGAGTGGGTTTCTGTTAAAAAACCAACGGGAACCTCAGGATAACGTTCATGAAGATATTTTAATGGCCTGAAATCGAACGACTGCAAATAATATCGCTGTTGAATGTTCTTTGATTTCACAGCCGCCATTACCGCTTCAACCACATCTATCGGCGGCGCACTGTACATGCTATCGTATTCAGGATCTGTCTTTAACTCGATGTTGTATATCGGTTTAGGTAAATGATGAATGTTTATATAGTGTTCCACCGCATCAATCAATTCGTCCAAAAGCGGCATATAGGTGTGGATTTTTTGTTGCTCGGGGAACTCGTGGTAATATTTGGAGCCGGTATCGAACTGCTGAATCTCGGCGTAGTTCATCTGATGCAAAATATATCGGCGAGCGTCCGTTACTGGTATTTCAGTACTATCAGGCAGCAGGGAGTAATCCGCGTTAATATACGGGTCATGCGCTACAACTACCTGCCCGTCTTTTGTGGTATATACGTCCATCTCCAAAACATTGGCACCCATTTCCAGCCCTTTCAGCATAGCCGGTATAGTGTTCTCTGGCATTAAGCCACGTGCACCCCGATGGCCCTCCTTATAGAATGCCGGGAAGGTAGCGGGCAACTGTCCAACCTGTGTAGTTTCGCCGTTTGTACTCATGAAAGCTGTATATGGTCCCCTTTTCAAAAATTTTAGATTTTAAAAAGCAGAAATAGCGCCGCTGCTAACAACGCCCCAATGATCGGCCCGACTACCGGTATCCACGCATAGCTCCACTGAGCGCTGCCTTTATTTGGAATGGGCAATAGGGAGAAGACAATGCGCGGCCCAAGGTCGCGGGCCGGATTAATGGCATATCCAGTTGTTCCACCCAAGGATAAGCCAATGGCCCATACCAGGAAAGTCACCGGAATTGCTCCTAAAGAGCCTAAACCAATAGGCGTGTTATCTTTCCCGAAAGCGGCACTCGTAAAATAAAATATCACGAAAATGAGCACAAATGTGCCCAACACCTCGCTAAATAAATTGGATAGGGTATTGCGGATGGCAGGCGACGTACAAAACACCGCGGCCTGCAGGGCAGGATCTGTAGTTCGTTTAAAATGATCGTGGTAGAGTATCCATACTAATAATGAACCCAGCATGGCGCCTGTCAATTGGGCAAGTATAAAAAGCGGAACATTGGACCAGGGAAATTTGCCGGCAATAGCTAACGCCAGGGTCACCGCCGGATTAAGATGTGCGCCGCTGTATGGTTCTGCAATGACAACGCCAGTAAAAACAGCCAGCGCCCAGCCGGTGGCAATCACCATCCAACCGCTCTGATGGCCCTTGGTTTGAGCAAGAACCACGTTGGCCACTACGCCGTTACCTAGTAGGATCAGCATCGTTGTTCCGATAAATTCAGCAATGATCGCATTCATGGGAGATGGGATTTAGGTTAGGATAATTCGGTCCAGTATTTTACCGCATTGATTGCTTTTTGCCAGTTTTTGATCATGGCTCTTACATCCACCTGCGGATCAGGTTCAAACAAATGCTCAACCTGCCATTGCGCCCGGATTTCATCAACGTTGTGCCAAAATCCCGTGGCCAGACCCGCCAGATAAGCCGCACCAAGGGCCGTTACTTCCGTTACCCTCGGCCTAATGACACGACTATTGAGTACGTTCGCCTGAAACTGCATGAGCATATCATTAACCGTAGCGCCGCCATCCACCCGCAGTTCGCGAATGCTCATTCCGGAGTCGGCCTCCATGGCCCTTAGTACATCCATGGTTTGGAAAGCGATACTTTCCAACGCGGCCCGTGCAATGTGCGCTTTGCTTGTGCCCCGCGTTATGCCGAAGACCGTGCCTCTGGCCTGTTGATTCCAATGAGGAGCGCCCAGGCCCGCGAAGGCTGGCACCATGTACACACCACCATTGTCTTCCACTGTTGCTGCCAGCTCCTCAATGTCAGCAGAACGATCAATGATTTTCAGCTCATCCCTTAACCATTGCACAACTGCGCCTGCAATGAAAATACTGCCCTCTAAAGCATAACGTACGTCGTTGCCAATTTTCCAGGCAATGGTAGTAACTAAGTTATTTTGAGAAATGATAGGCTTCTCCCCAATATTCATCAGCATAAAACACCCGGTACCATAGGTATTTTTTACCATACCCGGCTCGCTGCACATCTGGCCAAAAAGCGCCGCCTGCTGGTCGCCGGCAATTCCTGCAATAGGAATCTTCTCAGCGAACAACGCACCCGCCGTTTCGCCATATACTTCGCTCGACGACTTTACCTCCGGTAACATGGCAGCCGGTATACCAAATAACCCTAATAGCTCCTCATCCCAGCTTAAGTTGTGAATATTGAAGAGCATCGAGCGACAGGCATTCGTAACATCTGTAACATGAACTTTGCCACCGGTAAGCTTCCATACCAGCCAGGTGTCTACCGTACCGAAAACAAGTTTACCACTCGTGGCCTTTTGGCGGGCGCCGGGTACATTATCCAGAATCCATTGTATTTTGGTAGCTGAGAAATAAGCATCGATGATCAGTCCAGTTTTTTGCTGAATATGCGAACCGAAACCTTTTTCTTTCAGTCGCTCGCAGTGGTCGGCCGTGCGGCGGTCCTGCCACACAATGGCGTTGTATACCGGTTCGCCGGTCTCTCTATCCCACACAATGGTAGTTTCACGTTGATTGGTAATGCCTATAGCATGAATATCAGCGGCATGAAGCCCTCGGCGTACCACAGCTTCCGTTGCAACCGCAACCTGCGTGGACCAAATCTCCAGCGGATCATGTTCTACCCATCCGGGCTGCGGATAAATTTGCCTGAACTCTCGCTGGGCAATACTTGCAGGCTCACCAGCCTTGTTAAAAACGATGGCCCTGGAGCTGGTAGTGCCCTG
>Ga0070663_100002021_pt1 | contig 11333 bp, 9 predicted proteins | sample KBSC63metaG_FD_65646 | JGI IMG/M metagenome (GOLD analysis project Ga0070663, IMG submission 65646) | Corn rhizosphere microbial communities from Kellogg Biological Station, Michigan, USA - KBS C6-3 metaG | ecosystem: Host-associated > Plants > Roots > Rhizosphere > Soil ...
AGAGTCAGAAACGGCGATGAGCGAAGTGCAAAACACCCCTGAAGACGACGGCAAGAAAATCGGCGACAAGGCATCAGAAGCGGCCGCCGTCGGTCCGGCGATCGATGCCTATGGTGAGGGCAGCATCCAGATCCTCGAAGGCTTGGAAGCCGTGCGCAAGCGTCCGGGCATGTACATCGGCGACACATCGGACGGCACGGGCCTGCACCACCTGGTGTTCGAGGTGGTCGACAATTCCATCGACGAGGCGCTCGCGGGCCATTGCGACGACATCGTGGTCACCATTCACACGGACAACTCGATTTCCGTGATTGACAACGGACGCGGCATTCCGACCGGCGTCAAGATGGACGACAAGCACGAGCCCAAGCGCAGTGCGGCCGAAATCGCATTGACCGAATTGCACGCCGGCGGCAAGTTCAACCAGAACAGCTACAAGGTTTCAGGTGGCTTGCACGGCGTAGGCGTGTCCTGCGTGAATGCGCTGAGCAAATGGCTTCGGCTGACCGTACGCCGCGAAGGCAAGGTGCATTTCATCGAGTTCAAGAAGGGCTTTCCGCAGGACCGTCTGGTTGAGATGCGAGATGGCTTCGAGATCAGCCCCATGCGCATCACCGGTGAGACCGAGAAGCGCGGTACGGAAGTGCACTTCCTGCCCGACGACGAAATCTTCAACAACATCGACTTCCACTATGACATTCTCAGCAAGCGCCTGCGCGAACTGAGCTTTCTGAACAACGGCGTGAAGATTCGTCTCGTCGATGAGCGCAATAACAAGGAAGACAACTTCGCTTTCGTGGGCGGTGTGAAGGGTTTCGTCGACTTCATCAACACCGGCAAAAAGACACTGCACCCAAACATCTTCCATGCCTGCGGCGACAAGACGAGCGACCAGAACACCAACATCGCGGCCGAGGTCGCGATGCAGTGGAATGATGGGTACAGCGAGAACGTTCTCTGCTTCACCAACAACATTCCGCAACGTGACGGCGGTACCCACCTGACGGGTCTGCGTGCGGCGATGACGCGTGTCATCAACAAGTACATCGAAGACAACGAGCTCGCGAAGAAAGCCAAGGTCGAGGTGACCGGCGACGACATGCGCGAAGGCCTATGCTGCGTGCTGAGCGTGAAGGTGCCCGAGCCGAAGTTCTCGAGCCAGACCAAGGACAAGCTCGTCTCGAGCGAAGTGCGCGGGCCGGTCGAGGACGTGGTGAGCAAGTCGCTCAACGACTATCTCCTCGAGAACCCGATCGACGCGAAGATCATTTGCGGCAAGATCGTGGATGCGGCGCGGGCACGCGAGGCGGCGCGCAAGGCTCGCGAGATGACGCGGCGCAAAGGCGTGCTCGACGGCATGGGCCTGCCGGGCAAACTCGCGGACTGCCAGGAGAAGGACCCGGCGCTGTGCGAGATTTACATCGTCGAGGGCGACTCCGCAGGCGGCTCGGCCAAGCAGGGCCGCGATCGCAAGTTCCAGGCGATTCTTCCGTTGCGCGGCAAGATCTTGAACGTCGAGAAAGCGCGCTTCGAAAAGCTGCTGACGAGCAATGAAATTCTGACGTTGATCACGGCACTGGGCACGGGCATCGGCAAGGGATCGGGCGGAGACGACTTCAACGTCGACAAGCTGCGCTACCACCGCATCATCATCATGACCGACGCGGACGTGGACGGTGCACACATTCGCACGTTGCTGCTCACCTTCTTCTATCGCCAGATGCCCGAGCTCGTGGAGCGCGGCCACATCTACATCGCGCAGCCGCCGCTCTACAAGGTCAAGCTCGGCAAGGAAGAGCAGTACCTGAAAGATGGGCACGAGCTTGATGGCTATCTGCTCAAGGTGGCCTTGAAGGATGCGAAGCTTGAGACGGGCGTGCCCGGTGCAGCCATTTTGCAAGGCGATGCGCTGGAAGCATTGGCGCGGCAATACGTACTGGCCAACAACGTGGTCGAGCGCTTGAGCAACTGGATGGATATCGAAGGTTTACGCGCGATGGCCAACGGCCTTGAAATCAACCTCGACACGCTCGAAGCTGCTGAAGAATCCGCCAAGTCTTTGAAGGGGGCGCTGCACAACGCCGAGGTGACGGCAGAGTTCGATGCGCGCATGGACAAGCACATCCTGCGCATCAGCCGTATGCACCATGGCAATGTGAAGAGCAGCGTGATCAATGCGGACTTCGTGCATGGCGCCGACTATGAGGCGCTGAGCACGGCGGGCAAGACGTTCAAGGGGCTGGTGAGTGCGGATGCGGTCGTCAAGCGCGGCGAAGGCGAGAAGCAGAAGGATGCGAAAGTCGGCGACTTCCGGCAGGCGATGGCCTGGCTGCTGTCGCAGGCTGAAGCAGCCGTCGGCCGCCAGCGCTACAAGGGCCTGGGTGAGATGAATCCCGAGCAGCTATGGGAGACCACAATGGACCCGAAGGTTCGGCGTCTGCTGAGAGTGCAGATCGACGACGCGATCGAGGCCGATCGGGTGTTCACGATGCTGATGGGGGATGAGGTGGAGCCGCGTCGGGATTTCATTGAGACGAATGCGTTGAGGGCGGCGAATATTGACGTTTGACTATTGTTGGGTGACACGGAAAGTGGGATCTGTGCCAGGTCGGCGCTAGGAAGCTGTCAGGGAAGGTGACACGATCCGCTAAGTTGGACGCCCGGCTCGGCGGGCGTTCGTCTTATGGCAATTCCCCGGATGGGTAGCGCCCGCCGTTGATCGACTGGGCGACTCGCTGGTAGGCGTTTAGTTCTTTAGTTTTAGTCCAAGGGCACCATCCGCCACTTCCTCTGGCAACAGCGCAAGTGGGCGCCGCGCGACGACTGGAGACGCAGCGTGCCTCCGGTATCCGGGAGGGTCATCTGTCATCTGTCATCTGGTCCGGTCTGCGGTATTTTTGGAGGCTAGTTGACGCCGCGTGTCTTGCCGTCGAGCGCATCCACATGGAAATGTGTAGGCTTTGTTCGCGGTCGGGGAGGTGGCCCGTATGTCGGCGTTGGCCCACGATGCCGTCTCACTGGCGGTAGCCGCGGCTTGCCTCGGCCTGCCAGAGCGCCGTGTCCGTGACCTGATCGACCCAGGACAAATCACCCCGCTTGTTTCCCGGCGGGCGATCCCGGAGGCCGCAGCGTGGGCCATCCCGGCGGCGGCGCTCGCGGGGCTGACCGTGGAATCGGTGGTGGGCAGCGGCTCGGCATCGATCAGCGTGCGGGACTTCCTGCTATACGGTCGGCTGATGCCTCCCGAGGCCATCAGCCTGATTTGAGCTGTGTCCGCGGGCGAACTGCTGGAAGACGGAAGCACTCGTCGGCGCGTGCCCATCGGCGAAGCGCGCCTGGATCGCTGTCACCTGGGCATGGCTGCGGGGCTTGCAGCGAAGGTCCGGCACCGGCATGTCGGTGGACGATCCCGCGAAGGCTTTGGGCCTGAAGTAGGAGGTCGGCTATGCGCTCGTCATAGCTCAAATGACGCAGGAAGTTGGCGCATCCAGGCCGCTGATGTGGAGTCATTTCGACGGGCGTATGCCCTACGGGAGCTGGCACATCGCCCCGTGCCGCGCTCGGCTTGCTGGATGCAAGACCGATCGCTGGCCCTGGCGTCGATGCTAATCGACAGTACTTCTTCCGGCGCTCGGACCTCGCGCGCCGATGGTCGGGCGGCGGCGTGAGCCACGATGTTGAAGGAGATGGTCATGAGCAAACGCGAGCGAGCGAATTCGGCGGGCGACGGCGTGAGCCAGGTAGGAGGCGCTGGCCCGAAGTGGACGCTAGGAGTCTGCGCGGCAGAAGGGTTGAAAAATGACCCTTCGAAATTTGACCTCTCAGAATCGCGCAGGCTCGATTTTCTCGATGTTGCCAAGGGGGCAGCGCCTCCTGAAATTGCCACTTTTTGCGGCAACGGTCTTCTGGTCAGGCGGGTACTTCCACCGCTGCCGCGTTCGACGCACCAAGATGCGCGGCTTGGTGCGCACGCTGCCGCGCACCTGCCATTCCAGGACCTCTGCAGATCGAATCAAGCATTGGGACAAAGACAGGGGCGCGAGCGCCCCTGTCGCCCTCAATGGGGGTTCAGATCTGGTCGCTGGCGATCTTGAAGCCGCGCTTGGCGAATTGCATCTTCGTATCCGGGCCATACCACTTGGCGAAGAGCTTGTCGGCTTCGCCGGAAGCTTCCAGGTCGCGCAGAACGCCGTCCACCACGGACTTCAGGTTCTTCTCGCCCTTCTTCAGCCCGAGCGCGAGAGGCTCCACGCTGATGCTAGTCGGCAGGATCGCGTAGTCCTTCTTCGCCGCGCCGAGCTTGGCGTACTCGTTGACGAGCGAAGTCTCGTCGTTCACGTAGCCCACGCCCTTGCCCTCCTGCAGAGCTAGCAAGGCCTGCTGCGTTGTGTCGAAGGTGACCACGTCCACGCCGGGCACGGCCCTGCGGGTGTTCGGCTCCCCCGTGCCGCCCTTGACGGTCAGCACTTTCTTGCCCGCGAGCTGGGGCACGTCGGCGATGCCGCTGGATGTCTTGACGAGTACCTTCTGCCCGGTGACGAAGGTCGTGAGCGAGAAGTCGATCTGCGCTTCGCGTTCCTTGTTGTGCGTGAGCGAGGCCGCGAGGAGGTCGACGTGGCCCTGCTGCAGCTCTGGGATGCGCGCGGCGGTGGTCAGTGGTTTGAACACCGGCTTCACGCCGATCTTGCGCGCGACGGCGTTGGCGATGTCGACCTCATAGCCGACCATCTCGTGCGTCTTCGGATCAACGAAGCTGTTGGGCTCGTCGGAGCCGAGCACGCCGATGACGATTTCGCCCTTCTTCTTGATGTCATCGAGTTGGTCGGCGTGGGCAGCAGAGAGAAGACCGGAAGCGAGAGTGGCCGCGAGCAGCCAGTGCAGTCGAGAACGCATTGTGTCGAGTGTTGAAGTTAAAGGGTTCGCAGGCTAACACTGCAATGCGATGAAAGACTGCTCAGCCCAGCTGTCCGAAAGTCACAAAAGAGCACCCAGGCACGACGCTTAAACAAGTGGAACGAGCCGATGAAGTCATCAACCAAATGCCGCCGGGGCAATGCGATCACTGCCGAATGCTGGCAGTCGACGAAGCTGCGGTGTTCGAAGTGCGGCAAGTGTTCGACCTGCCAGTGCTGAAGATGCAAGTCGCTCAGCATCAAGCGGTGCAGGTACGCTGCCGCGCGGCCAGTTGCATCGTGGAAGGTTTTCCGCCGACATGACGGCCGGCGTGCAATACGGGCCCGTGGCATCGGCCGGCATGGTCCACCTGAACCAGCAGCACATGCTGCCTGTGCAACGCACGGCGGCGGTGGGCAAATTGCATTTGTCAGCCCCTCGCTGCGGTCGTTGACGCCGGGGCTGCTACTGGCCACTACTTATCGTTACCCAGCAGCGCAGCCTTCAACCCGCGATCGGCCGGCGAGTCGCCGACCCAGATATTCATCACCATCGTGAAGAACTCGTCGTCGCCGACGGGCTCGCCCTGCGGTTGGCCCTGGAGGTAGAACTGTGTGCCCCTGCCCGGAGTGAATTCCATGGCGAAAGTGTCGCCCGCCACAAGCTTGGACTTGGCGGAGAAAATTTCAATGAAGCGGGTGGTGGATGGTGCATGGCGCTGCACCTGATCTTTGTGCGAGTTTTCGGACAGGCCCTTCATGAACAGGCGGCCGAGATCGGTGCCGGGGATGTCTCGCAACGCAGTGAACTGCAATCGCTTCGGCCCGGGCAGTGCCAGCAGTTCTTCGGGGGTACTGACCTTTTTGGTTGTGTACAACGCCATGTCGTAGACCTTGAAGATGGCCTTGTAGCGGGTGCCCGCGCCGTTGAGTTGCAGCTTGGCACCCCTTACTTCTGCCACAGGCTCGAATTTGGTCGATGTGTTGGCCGCGAGCGCGGGGACGGACACGACAAAGGCGCAGACTGTCGCGCACGAGGCGAGAGCAAATCGAAGGCTTTTGGACAAGGTCATTGGCAGTTTCTCCTGTGGATGTCTTCAGCAGCCGACGAATCGAATCGGGTCGACTTGCGATGTACTGACGCTCCGCGGTTCATTCGGCTCGATCAAAGGAAGCCCTGAGCGTCGAGGCGCCGACTCTAGCGCGCTTCAACGGCACGCCAGCTTCCCTGTGGGGCAGAGGCGTCTAACACGGTGCCCGGTAAAATCGAGCCCCTTTGGCCATCGGCCAGTACATCGGCTCCCAACGGGACCAACAAGGCGAGTGCCAGCATGACCTACCAGGTCAAAGAGATTTTCTACACATTGCAAGGCGAAGGCGCCAATGCTGGCCGCCCGGCGGTGTTCTGCCGCTTTGCGGGCTGCAACCTCTGGAGCGGTCGCGAAGAGGACCGCGCGACGGCCATATGCACCTTTTGCGATACGGACTTCGTAGGCACGGATGGGCCGGACGGCGGACGCTTTGCCGATGCTGCATCGCTGGCCGACGCCGTTGCATCGCGCTGGACGGGCAAGACCTCGGGTCAGCGGCTCGTGGTGTTCACTGGTGGCGAGCCATTGTTGCAGCTCGATGCACCGCTCATCGATGCCATCCACGCCAGGGGCTTTGAGATCGCCGTCGAAAGCAACGGCACCATCGCAGCCCCAGCAGGCATCGACTGGCTGTGTGTGAGCCCCAAGGCGGGCGCACCCTTGAAGCAGACACATGGACAGGAATTGAAAGTGGTGGTGCCGCAACCAGCGCTGTCGCTGGACGATCTGGCTCTGCTTGATTTCGATCATCGCTTTCTTCAGCCAATGGACGGCCCCGATGCCGTCGCCAACACGCAATGGGCCATTGCGCAATGCCTGCGCGATCCTCGCTGGCGCCTGAGCGTGCAGACCCACAAGGTCATCGGGATTCGATGATGGTTTACGAACTCTCCCAGCGATTTCAATTCGAGGCGGCGCACACGCTGGTACGAAAGATCGACGCTGCGCCCAGCAAGCGCATCCACGGGCACACCTATCACGCAGAGGTCACGCTGCGGGGGCAGCCAGACCCCGAAACCGGGATGCTCATCGATCTTGGCCTCTTTCGCCGCGAGTTGGCGCAGGTGCATGAGCTGCTTGATCACCACTTTCTTGATGAAGTCGAAGGCTTGGGCAAGCCCACGCTCGAAGGGCTGTGTGCTTTTATCGCGAAGCAACTGCACGGGCGATTGCCGGCGCTGGCGTCGGTGAAGGTGTGGCGTGCGTCGGGCGATTCCTGCAAGCTGATCGTCGACTGAACGACGTTTCTACTGTTCCTGTTCCGTTGCTCCCCAGGTCCAAAAAAGTCGCGACTCATCATTGCCTATCTGGGCCGCTTCTACGTGTTGAACGAGGGTCGACCCGCCCCATTGCGAGAGGCGACGCGGTTGTCCTCAAGGTGTACGAGTCTTCGCTCCCTCGCCCGAAGCTGAGGTGAGGGGCCGTGGGCGGTGAATGAAGTGTCATCACTGAACCCTCACCCAACCTCTCCCAGAGGAAGAGGAGCCGATACAAGATCTCGGAAGGGGTGGCCCTAACAGCTAGATGGCTGGCATGCATCTGGAGCTCGCATGAATCCTCGATTCTCTACCTCTTCCGATGGTGGCCAGAGCAGCCCCCTCATCGGGGATGATCCCGTCAAAAAGTGCGGGTAACACCCGCGACGCCCTGACGGCCTTTTCGATCCAGAGCATCCAACAGCTGACGCGGCATGGCCACAGATGGATTTAGCTCCATCTGCCCTCGCTTGGACAGTCCATCATGGCATCTGAGGTATCGCTAGCCCTTCACGCGGCGGGATGACTTTGTTCACTTCGTCTTATGAAGCGGCCCACCTACCGTTTCGTTCTTCTTGACACCCCTGATCGGCACTTCAATGAACGTATCGCGCACGCCAATGGAACTCGCCGCGACAACAGATCTGTCACGGCGAGAGTTCGTCGCTCTGTCCGTTGCTGCTGGCTTGAGTAGCAGCGCGCTGGCGGCCTCGGCGTCCGTGGTCGAGACAAATGTATCGATCAAGACACCCGACGGCATCTGCGACGCAGTGTTCATCCATTCGGCAACCGGCACTCATCCGGGGGTACTACTCTGGACCGACGCGTTCGGACTGCGTCCCTCGATGCGCGACATGGGTAAGCAGCTTGCGGCCCAGGGCTATTCAGTGTTGGTGCCCAACCCATACTACCGAGTGGGCAAGGCTCCCTTCTGGGAAAGCGCCGCCTCGGTGAACTTCCAGGACCCTGCTACGCGGGAGAAGCTGGGACCGCTGATGGCATCGATCGCCACCCCCGGCGCCATCGAAAAAGATGCTGCAGCCCACATTGCTTTCCTCGACGGACAGCCGCAGGTCGCCAAGGCGAAGAAGATCGGGTCGCACGGCTACTGCATGGGCGGCGCACTGGTGATGAAGACCGCGGCCGCATTGCCAGATCGCATCGGCGCTGGAGCTTCTTTCCATGGCGGCGGCCTGGTTACGGATAAGCCGGACAGCCCGCATTTGCTGGCGTCGCGCATCAAGGCGCGAATGTATATAGGTATCGCATCAAACGATGACCTGAAGCAGCCCGATGCGAAGAACACGCTGAAGAAGGCGTTCGATGACGCCAAAGTTCCAGCACAGATCGAAGTCTATCCGGCCAATCATGGATGGTGCGTGCCAGATATGCCCCATGAAAACGGTGCGCCGCTCTACAGCAAGCCAGATGCCGAGCGCGCATGGAACAAGCTGCTTTCGCTGTACGAAGTGGGCCTCGTCTGAGAGGCTGAGAGTTTTTCGATCATGCCCGCTCATCACGTCAAAGGCGCCTGCTCGTCGTTGCAAATGCTCGCCATAGCACGAGCTATGGCTGCGCTTTGCGCCTAGATCTGGCGCCTTTTGACGCGCTGCTCGGGCATGATCGAAAAACTCTCAGCCTCTGAGTCAAGATGCGCCCATGAACTGCATCGTTCGCACCATGCGCCGAGACGAGGTTGAACTCGCGATTGACTGGGCTGCTCGGGAGGGCTGGAACCCGGGACTGCACGACGCACAGTGCTTCCATGCTGCGGACCCCGACGGGTTCCTGATTGCCGAGGTTGGCGTGGAGCAGGCAGGTTGCATCAGCGGGGTCTCCTATGCAGGCCGGTTCGGCTTCATCGGCTTGTACATCGTGGCGCCAGCTTGGCGCGGCCGTGGAATTGGGCTGCGTTTGTGGAACAAGGCAATGTCTCGGCTAGCAGGGCATGTCGTCGGACTTGATGGTGTTCCTGCCCAACAAGAGAACTACAGCCGCAGCGGCTTCATTCTGGCTTGGCAAAACGCTCGTTTTGCCGGGGTCGCGAGGCCGCGCGACGGAGCTGCTGCCAGGCAGGTCGTCCCGCTGTCGGAAGTCGATTTCGCAGCGCTGTGCCGCAAAGATCACAGCGTCTTTCCTGCACCGCGCGATGCGTTCCTTCGTGCATGGTGCTCGATGCCGGACTCGACTGGGCTGGCATGGCTTGAGAACGGCGAGGTGGGCGGGTGGGGCGTGATTCGGCGATGTCGTGAAGGACACAAGATCGGTCCGCTCATCGCCGACGAACCGGCGATCGCATCGACTCTTTACGCCAGCCTTTGCGGCGCGGTGCCCGCAGGCGACTCCGTCTTTCTGGACGTGCCGATGCCGAACGAGCGTGCCGTTGCGATGGCAAAGGCATATGGCATGAGCAGCGTGTTCGAGACGGCGCGCATGTACGCAGGCACAGCGCCTGCGTGCAATCTGAACGCGGTGTATGGGATCACGACGTTTGAGCTCGGCTGAGAAAACTCGACTGTGAGTTTTGTCAAAACGCCTTCAGCCAGCGGCGTACCGCTTGGTTCAACGTGTGCGTGCCTCGTCATGCCCTGGGGGAGCGTTGTTGCAGGGATGAGAAGCGGGACGGAGAAATCTTTTTGCCCACGATCGCAGGTAGCGCCTCGGGCGCTGCAGACGGAGTTCGGCCGTCCAGCCGCGAGCATGCGGTTCAGCGCCCATCGGGTTGTGTCGCATAGCGCTATGGCTAGGAGACGCAACTTCGCAATGCGCTTCGAGAGCAAGCGAGCAGCCGACACATGAGGCTTGACGGGACACTACTCACCCGCCTTCTGATCTTCAAAACGCGACACCGGGCTTCGCTTGGCCCGACGTCCTTACTAGACGTGCCACATGTAAAGCCTCATTCTCCGGCAGACATTGCTCCCTCTCCCTCTGGGAGAGGGAGTCATGTGGCAGCGCTCTGGCGGGATCCCATCAAACAAGTTTCGGAGGCTTTACTTGAGACGGCCTTAGTATTGCGACACAAAACCAGCTATCGACGCTCAATACGTCGATTCCAGCGAGTCTTCCCACACACAGTGGGCCCTGCGACGCTGCGCTTGCAGGAAGGCGAATTGCTTCAAGCCGGCGATCTCAAGCAAAGCTTCGAAGGACAGGGGCAGGCCGCTGCGACGAGGCCCAAACAGCAGTGAGTCGAAGGTCTGGCGCAACTGTTCGGTGTCGTTCCAGTGGCGCGCTAGCAGGTCCAGAACTTCTGGACACTCTTTTCGCAGCACGTTCACTCGCACAGGCGAGTCCAGTGTCGAGATCAGTTTGGCGGCTTGGTTGCTCACGGGATAAGTAGTCTGCGAGGGCGAGGGCTTGAGCATGGAATCGCGTTGTCTTGGTTCAGTGCATTGCGGCAGAAAGATTGCCCGGTCGGGTCGCCCACGTGTCGTCCACGAGGTGCAAGCATGATGCCTTCGGAAGCTGTAATGCATCTTCTTCGATCAAGGCGAAATCGGTGGCGTTGTTCAACCCGCGCACCAGGTACCAGATGCCGGGAAAGTCGATGCGCGTACCGACGGCCATCACCTCGGCGTGTGTGCGCGCCGAGCAGTCGTCAATGCCGGGCGCCTTGACGTTTTGGCCCAGCCGGAATTTCCCCTGGACGAACGTCAGCACCACCCCGAAGGGCGTAAGCACGCGCATGGCGGAACGAGAGGAGCCCACGTAACGCTCCAGATCGTGGATGACCAGGTTGGAATAGTTCGATGGCTTCATGCTGGTAGGTGGTTCGTCGAATCGTCATTGACTAGTTCGAAAGTTTCTTATACCTACACAAACGAACGCCGAATAAAGCGAAGCCGATGAGCAAGAAACGAAGCAGGGCGCCCCCCGGGGGCTACACATTTTTACTTCACGGGAATCCAACAGACGAGATTGAGGCCGCTTCGTCGAAGTGTCGATGGCTTCGCTTCCATCATGAGCCGCCCAGGCAACAGGCATGATGAGCAACTGATTGCGTCGGCACAAGTCGCCAGTACGATCGATGGCGAACGTCGAGCAATGCGATGCGCCCCGTCGTCGAGTGGTCTAGACCAGCAGGAACTCAG
>Ga0070663_100002026_pt1 | contig 11321 bp, 7 predicted proteins | sample KBSC63metaG_FD_65646 | JGI IMG/M metagenome (GOLD analysis project Ga0070663, IMG submission 65646) | Corn rhizosphere microbial communities from Kellogg Biological Station, Michigan, USA - KBS C6-3 metaG | ecosystem: Host-associated > Plants > Roots > Rhizosphere > Soil ...
CTCCTTCGTCTCCTCCCCGTGATCTTTGCGCTCGCTACCGTCGCCTGCTTTGCTCAAAGTGCAATGCAGCCCCCGCCGACACCGCCGCAAACCTCGGCTGCTCCAGCCACCCCTTTCAATCCCGCGCTGCCCACCGTCTTCATCGTTGGTGATTCCACCGCCCGCAATCAGGCCGACCTCGGCTGGGGCGACCACTTCGCCCACTACTTTGACACCAGCCGGATCAATGTCGCCAACCGCGCCCACGCTGGACGCAGCAGCCGCACCTTTATTAATGAAGGCTCCTGGGACCGCGTTCTCGCCGAGATGAAGCCCGGCGACTTCGTCCTCATCCAGATGGGCCACAACGACGGTGGAAATCTCGACGGTCCCAAGGCTCGGGGCTCACTCAAAGGCCTCGGCGAGGAAACCAAAGACGTCACCCTTCCTGACGGCCATACCGAAACCGTTCATACCTATGGCTGGTATATCCGTAAGTACATCGCCGACGCCCGCGCCAAAAAGGCCACCCCCATCCTGCTCTCGCTCACAATCCGCAATATATGGAAGGATGGCCCGGATGGTAAGCCACACATTGAGCGGGACATGGGTTATGACGCCGAACTCCGGCAGATAGCCTCCGACCAGCATGTCGCCTTCGTCGATATGGCCACCGTCGAAGCCGACCGCCTCGAGGCCGCCGGACAAGAAAAAACGGCTCTCCTCTTCCCCAAGGACCATACCCATACCAGCGCCGAAGGTGCCGAACTCAACGCCCAATCCGTGGCCATCGCCCTGCGCAACGCGCATTCGCCACTCGCCGCCTACCTCAAACCGCAGTAACCCGATGCCTGAATCACACCTGCACCCGCAGACCGTTTACACTAGACCTTAGGGAAAAAATGCACCCCGAAAGGGGAAAATGCAACCCCGAAGGACACCAGTTTGCTCGATAAAGCTTTTGCAAAAGTCTTTGGCACCAGTAATGAACGCGCTGTAAAGCGCCTTCTGCCAGCTGTTAAGCGGATTAATGAGCTTGAGCCGTCCATCCAGGCGCTCTCCGACGATGAGTTGCGCGCCAAAACGGTCGAGTTCCGTCAGCGCATTGCAGACGCTATCGTCGCAGCCAGGATCAATCCCGAGGATGAAGACGCCGAAGAGGCCACCTACGCCGCCGAAAAGGCGGCTCTCAACGAGATCATGCCCGAGGCCTTCGCCGTCGTACGCGAGGCTGGCAAACGCGCCGTGCAGATGCGTCACTTCGACGTCCAACTCATCGGCGGCATGGTCCTCCACTCCGGCAAGATCGCCGAGATGAAGACCGGCGAAGGCAAAACTCTTGTCGCCACACTCCCTTGCTATCTCAACGCGCTCGCCGGGCGCGGCGTCCACGTCGTTACCGTCAATGACTATCTGGCGAAGCGCGATGCCGAATGGATGGGCAAAATCTACGGTTTCCTCGGCCTCACCGTCGGCGTCATCGTTCACGACCTCGACGATCAGCAGCGCCGCGAAGCCTACGGTGCCGATATCACTTATGGCACCAACAACGAGTTCGGCTTCGACTATCTGCGCGACAACATGAAATTCGAGTTGGCAGACCAAGTCCAGCGCGGTAACTACTATTGCATCGTTGACGAAGTCGACTCCATCCTGATCGACGAGGCCCGCACGCCGCTCATCATCAGCGGCCCCACCGACCAGACCACCGATAAGTACGCCCGCGTCAATATCATCATCCCCTCCCTTGAACAGGGTGAGATGACCGAAACCCTCGATACCAAAACCTATACCGGCGATTACGTCATTGACGAAAAAGCCCGCGCCGTCACCATTACCGACGAAGGTTGGGAGAAGATCGAGAAACTCCTTGGCATCGGCAACATCGCTGACCCCGAGAACTGGGACCTTAAGCACCACGTCGAAGTCGCCGTCAAAGCCCATAGCCTCTATAAGCGCGACGTCGAATATGTCGTCAAAGATGGTGAAGTCATCATCGTTGACGAGTTCACCGGCCGCCTCATGCCGGGCCGCCGCTGGTCCGATGGCCTCCACCAGGCAGTGGAAGCCAAAGAAGGCGTCGCTATTCGCAAAGAAGACCAGACGCTGGCAACCATCACCTTCCAGAACTACTTCCGAATGTATAAGAAGCTTTCCGGTATGACCGGCACCGCTGAAACGGAAGCCGCCGAATTCGGAAAGATTTACAAGCTGGACATCGTCGTCATCCCCACCAATCGCGTGATGAAGCGCATCGAATATCCCGATGTCGTCTACCGCACTTCAAAGGAAAAATACTTCGCCGTAGCCGACGAGATCGCCAAGCTGCACGAGAACAAGCAACCCGTGCTGGTCGGCACGACCAGCATCGAAAAATCCGAGCTGCTAAGCGAAATTCTCAAGCGCAAGGGCGTTCGCCACGTCGTTCTGAACGCCAAATTCCACGAAAAGGAAGCTGAGATCGTTGCCCAGGCCGGACGACTCGGAATGGTCACCATCGCCACCAACATGGCAGGCCGCGGAACCGATATCCTCCTCGGCGGCAATGCCGAGTTTATGGCCCGCCAGGAACTCGTCCGCAAAAATCAGGCCCGCGCCGTCTCCGCCGCCGAAGGTGCAATCTCGCCCGTTGCCGCTCCCGGCATGGTTCGCTTCTACTACACCGGACAGGAGTTTGAAACCACGCAGGAGGCCTGGGACGCCGCCACCGCCACCCACGAAGCAGCCGCCAAAGCCGAACACGACAAGGTCATCGAAGCTGGCGGTCTTCATATCCTCGGCACCGAGCGCCACGAATCACGCCGCGTCGACAACCAGCTTCGTGGCCGCGCCGGCCGTCAGGGAGACCCCGGCTCCTCGCGCTTCTTCCTCTCGCTCGAAGACGATCTCATGCGCATCTTCGCCCGCGAGTGGGTCTCGACTCTGCTTCAACGGCTCGGCATGGAAGAAGGCGTCCCCATCGAGAGCCGCATGATCTCCAAGCGCATAGCCTCGGCGCAGGAAGCTGTCGAAAGCCAGAACTTCGAGTCACGCAAACACGTCCTCGAGTACGACGATGTCATGAACAAGCAGCGTGAGGCCGTCTACGGCCTGCGCCGACAGCTCATGGGCGGCGTTGATCAGAAACAGCTCATCACTGATGATTATGTCTCCACCATTCTGTCCAACCTGCTCGACGAAAATGCGCCCGAGAAAGCCCACGCCGACGAGTGGAAGTTAGATGTTCTCTTCAGTCAAATTTATGATGTGTTCGGCGCTCATCTTGAAAATGAGATCGATGCCGTCAATTTAACTCGCCATGAACTCGGGGAAGCCATCTTCGAGAAGCTCCGCGAGCGTTACGAGATCAAGGAACAAATTCTCGGCGCCCAGGCCATGCGGTATCACGAGCGCATCGTCATGCTCTCGGTTTTGGACGGCCTATGGAAGGACCACCTTCTGGCCATGGACCACCTCAAAGAGGGCATCGGTCTTCGCGGTTATGCCCAGCAAGATCCTCTCGTCGCCTACAAGAAGGAGTCCTTCGACATGTTCGAAGGCATGATGCTGCGCTTCCAGGAAGATACTGCGCGTCATCTCTTCCGCATGCAGATCATCGGTCCCGATGGCAAGCCCATTGAGACAGCCGAACAGTTGCAGCAGGCACAGATGCAGCGGCCTGTCCAGAACGCTGAACCGAACGCGCTTCCCCAGTCATCTGCGCCTCCGCAGGTTCCCATCCCGACCCGGGCGCCCTCCACCACCATCGACGCGCTCGAGCGCGAGTTCCAGAAGAAAAAGAAGCGGGAGCTCGATCTTGCACGCGCCGCCGGCAACGGCGCCGAATCCAACGGCGCCACGCCTCGCCGCGCGGGAGAAAAGGTCGGACGAAACGACGAGTGCCCCTGCGGCTCCGGCAAGAAATACAAGAAGTGCCACGGCGCCGAAGCCTGAAATTGAAGCCCGCCGAAAGGTAACTCACAATCTAGCTCGGAACGACTGGCAGGCGGCAGGAGGCTTAGACTTACTCTCCTCCGCCACCCTGCCTCTCAAGATCATCCAGCAGTAGCTTCGCCTTTGTCGCCAGAGTCTTCGCGCCCTCGACGTCGCCGGAATTCAATGCCTCCCGGGCCTGCTGCCAAAAATTACGGATCTTGTTTATCTGCGTCCTCTGCCGTCTTACCGTTCTAGCCGGCAGCGCATTCAGCCGCTTCTCAATGGAAGAAATTAAATTCGCATCTTCCTGCTGGGCCTGCGGATCGGCGGCGCCTCCCGCGGTCAACTCGCCAATCGCTACGGTGTCCGGCATGGGCTCTGGTGCCGCTTCTTCAGGCGCAGCAGCACTAGTTTTTGGCACAATGCGCCGGCGCTCACGCCGGGGCGAAGCAGCAGCGGCCGCAATTGGAACTGGAGGCAACTCCACCACGGGCGCGGGAATCATCGGCTGTTCTTCCGAGACAGGCGGAGTCTCCAGCGGCACCGGAGCAAGCACAGGCGGCAGAACCGGAAGCTGAGGACGTTTATGCCGACAGCCGTTTAATCCGCACATCAGCCCGGCGCACGCCAACGCCGTCGTCAGTCTTACCGTCATATTGCGATGCACTTTCAAGCGCGCTCTCCTGTTCCTTCGTGACTGATCCCGACCGAGGTCGTTTTGCGTCCCTCTGATCCCGTCGCAATGGGCAAGCGCAGCGTAAAGGTTGTTCCCCGCTCAGGTGATCCCGCAACAGCATTCGATTGCACATCCATCGCTCCGCCATGCATCTGCAGAATACGATAGGTCATTGCCAGCCCTATTCCACTGCCCTTCGCTTTTGTGGTGAAGTACAGTTCGAAGATACGCGGTAATAGCTCCGGCGGTATACCCTCCCCTTCGTCCGCAACTTTTACCACCGCAAACGGATGCTCACGGCGTATCGTCACCCGCATCTTACCCCCGGATGGCATCGCCTGCATCCCATTCAGAAGTAAGTTCAGTAGAGCCTGGCGCATCAGTTCCCCATCCACCCGCACCATCACCGGCTCGGCCGGCGTCTCCACCGTTACCTCGACTCCATTCTCCTGCATCTCTGCTGCCGTCAGTTCCGTCACCGCTCCTACTACCTGTCGCAGGTCCTGTTCACGTAGATGCAGTTCCATGGGGCGGGAAAAATCCGCAAGTGTTTGCACAACTCGATCCAGTCGTTGCATCTCTCCGGCTAATATGTCCACGTGCCGCTGTGCTCCCTTGAGCGCCGAGGCATCTCCTCCGGACAGCTTTCCCTTCAGTAACTCCAGGTGTACCACCATTGCATTGATCGGATTCTTCACCTCATGCCCTACTCCGGCCGTTAACCGGCCAATAGCCGCAAGGCGTCGGGCAACCTCTAGCTCCTGTCCCAATTGCATCGCCGATTCCGTGTCGCGCAGTGTCAACAATGTTCCCATATTGCCTGCACCGCCCATCCTGTCGTAAATCCTGTCCAGCGAAATCTGTACCTGTCGTCCATCTTCCAGAATCACGCTCTCCGCGCTTACCTGCTCTCCTCTCGCGAAGGCTTTTAATACGGCCATGCCCAACGCCGTCTCCGGCTCGAAGATCTCCTCCAGCCGTTTGCCCACCAGCTCACCTTCAGGCTTGTTCAAAAAGTAAGCCACCGCATCCGAAACCATGACCGCTCGATGTGCCGAGGTAAACAGCAACACGCCGTCACGCAACGTATCCAACATCTGCGCCAGGTTTGCCTGTAGCGCCGTATATCCCTCTTCTGTCGTGCGAATCTGCTGCCCCAATTGATCGATGGTTTTGGTTACTCGCACCACCGCATCCGCTCCCCCGCCTTTCTCCAGCGCTTTCGGCGAAGTCCCGCGGTTCGCGCTTGTCAGGCTGTCCAGCTTCCGGCTAATCACCTCAATTGGCTGTAGCGCCAGATTTGCCAGCAGCCCCGCCGCGATCATGGCAACAATCGCCGCCAGCAGCGCAAATAGCAGCGCATCCTTAAGCCATGGCTCGTAGGAAGCCTTCAAAAAGGTGGACCGCACTCCCATATGGACGATGAGAAAAGGAGCCCTGTTCCTTTCCAGCGACTGCCTGATATCCAGCACGCGCGGTGGCCCGAAGACCACCTTCATCTGATGAGCAACGCTGCCCGACTGCACACTTTGAAGGCTCATTCTGTCCATCGCCTTCTCGTCCAGCGCGTCCGGATCCGTGCTCACCAACGTCATTCCCTGAGGATCTGTTACGCTGACGTCCTGCACGGTAGGCGAGTAGCGCACAATCGCGTTCATTACGTCCGCCAGCGCCGTCTGATTCCGCAGGGCATTCGTCACTGCCGCGTGCAGCGCCTCATCGGTTCTGTCGATCGGAGGATTCGCGTGCAGCCCGGTCTCTACCGCCTGCCGGGTCATCAGCAGTACCTCGTGCGCCAGTACATCGTTTGCCGCTACCGTTTGCTCAATCCTCTGCCGCAGAAGCTCGCTTACAAACAGAAACGACAGCACCAGAACGATCGCAAACGTCAGTCCGGTCGCCGATACCACCAGCTTCGTCTTCAGCCGCATCCCTACTCCGTCACAACAGCAGCCGTATTCTGATATTCCTTCAGCTTATTTTGCAGCGTCTTCGAACTGATGCCCAATATCTCCGCTGCCTTCGTCTTGTTGTTGTGCGTCGACAGCAGCGTCTTCAGAATCAATTGGCGCTCTGCCTCGTCAACGGTTGTTCCCACCTCGACCCGGACCGTATTCTTGTCCTCCAGATACCGCTGCACCTCGCTCGAAGTGCCGCCAGTTGACGCCGCTCCTTCGACAGGCCCACTCTGGACGACACGGCTCGGCTGCGGAGCAAACCCAGGCTCGCCAAAATGCGGCGGCAAGTGCTCCACTCCCAGCATCCCCGTGCCCGCAAGAATCACCGCCCGTTCAATCGTATTCCGCAGTTCCCGGACGTTCCCCGGCCATTTGTACTGCTCCATCTTTACGATCAGCGAATCCTTTATCCCGGCGACCGAACAGTGGTGCCTTTCATTCATATCGTCGATCATTCTCTCTGCAATTGCCGAAACATCCATCAGGTGGTCCCGCAACGGAGGCATGTGAATATTGAAAACGTTCAGCCGGTAATAAAGATCTCCCCGCAGTTCACCGCTGGCAACAGCCTTCTCGGGGTCCTTGTTCGTTGCCGCAACCACCCGCACATCGACCGGTGTCTCTACCTTGCTCCCCAGCCGCCGCAGCTTCCTGTCTTCCAGCACGCGTAGCAGCTTGGCCTGCGTCCCCGCCGGCATCTCGCCGATCTCATCCAACAGCAGTGTTCCTTCCTCGGCGAGTTCAAAGCATCCTGCCCTGCGCTCCAGCGCCCCTGTAAACGCACCTTTCTCATGGCCGAAGATCTCGCTCTCAATCAGCGTCTCCGGAATGGCCGCACAGTTCACCGCTACAAACGGCTTCAGCCGCCGTGAACTAAGATCATGCAGCGCCCGCGCCACCAGTTCCTTGCCCGTCCCGCTCTCGCCAGTCACCAGCACCGAGACATTCGAAGGAGCCACCCGCTCGATCATGGTGAAAATATCCTTCATCTGGGGGGACGAACCCACCAGCGGTCCCAGCACACCGGTATCCCGCAACTGCCGCCGCGTCGCCTCCAACTCCACATCCGCCTCGCGCTGCCGCATGGCATTGTGAAGAATCGTCTTCAGCCGCACCGGGTCAACCGGCTTGGGGATATAGTCATACGCCCCCATCCGCATCGCCTCCACGGCAGACTCAATGGAGCCCTGCGCAGTCAGCATGACAACCGCTATCCGCTGCGGCAACTCGCCTATCCGGTTCAGCAGTTCCATGCCATCCATCCGTGGCATCTTTAGATCAGTTACGACAATCGCCGGAGCCCACTCCACCGCCCGCTCCAGCCCCTCAATGCCATCTGCCGCACACTCCGCCCTATATCCCCAGCTCTCGATCAACTCCGTCAAGCCGGTCCGCGCATGGAGCTCATCTTCCACAATCAACACTTTTTCCGAACTCATACCGCCCTTTCAACGACTACATGTACTTGGCATCGGTAAGTCCTTGGATGCGCGCCCATCTTCCAGTGTATCTGTCCTTGTCCCAATAAGGTCATCCCATCGACTCAAACCTTCTCCCATGCTGATCCTTCAGCCTAGTCGATAATAAAACTATGCTAGAACCCGAAATAACGGCCGAAGCCTTCGCCCAGCAGCGCCTGCAACCCAATCCGCCCGTTCTGCTCGATGTCCGCGAGCCTTGGGAATTCCAAACCGCCAGCCTTCCCAACTCTCTCCTGATGCCCATGGGCGAGGTCACCTCCCGCGCTCACCAGGAGCTTGATCCCGACGCCCACATCGTAGTCCTTTGCCACCATGGAATGCGCTCTCTAAGCGTTACCATGTGGCTTCGCAACCAGGGCTTTGACAACGTCCAATCTCTCGCTGGCGGTATTGATCACTGGGCCCGCGCCATCGATCCGAGCATTCCGTTGTACTAACTTGTTCTGCCCAATCACCTGATACTGCTAACGCAATGAGAGATCGTGATAAGATAAAGAGACCGTTCGGTTTCGATCATCGGAGCGAACATCATGAAAAAAGGCGAAGCAACCCGGCAACGCATCATCGCCCAGGCAGCCCCTCTCTTCAATCAGCGCGGCTACAGCGGCTGTTCTCTCAACGACATTATGGAGGTTACCGGCCTCGAAAAAGGTGGTATCTACCGCCATTTTGAAAACAAGGAAGAGTTGGCCGCTGAAGCGTTCGACTTCGCCTGGACCACTGTGTTTGATCGCCGCACCCACGAGCTAAGTTCAATCGCAGACCCTCTTGACCGCCTTAAACAGCACATCGCAAGGTTTGGTTCCGGCACCATTATCCCCGGCGGCTGCCCCCTGCTCAATACTGCAATTGATGCCGATGACGGAAATCCCGTCCTCCGCGAGCGCGTTCGCAATGCACTTCAGGAGTGGAGGGCGATGCTTGGCAAAATTGTCGAGGAGGGGATTGCTAAGGGCATCATCCGTTCCGATCTCGACCCCGCTGATGTCGCCAACCACCTCATCGCCAGTCTTGAAGGTGGGATGGTCATCAGTCGGATCGAACACAACGACACGGCATTGCGCAACGTCCGCAGCCATCTCGAAACCTATCTCGAAACCCAAGTCCGCAACCCTCCCGTAAAACACTCATCTGGCAACTCCAATTAAAATAAGAGACCTTTGGGTCCTTTTCCTGAGCGCCGCATCGAAATAAATGAGACCGTTCGGTTTCATTTCATATGGCGACACTCACCGCGATTCCCGAACCCGCAGTCCTGAAGCCTTCCCTTCGCCGGTCCCCAAAGGCCATCAACCCTTGGGTGATCGCCCTTACCGTGACCCTGGCCACCTTCATGGAGTTGCTCGACACCTCCATTGCCAATGTCTCGCTGCCCTATATTGCGGGAGGACTGGGCCGCAGCTTCGACGAGGTCACCTGGATTCTCACTACTTACCTGGTCGCCAATGCAGTCGTCCTTCCCATGTCCGCGTGGCTGAGCCGGGTCTTTGGCCGCAAAAACTATTACATGGCGTGCGTCGCGCTGTTCACCATCACTTCTTTCTTCTGCGGCATCGCTCCAAGCCTGAATATCATGCTCATCGCCCGCATTCTGCAGGGCATCGGCGGTGGCGGCCTCGCTCCAGTGGAACAGGCTATCCTCGTCGACACCTTCCCTCCCGCCCAGCGGGCCTCAGCTTTCGCTCTTTATACCATTGCCATCGTCACCGCGCCGGCAATTGGCCCGGTCCTCGGTGGTTGGATTACGGACAACTACACGTGGCGCTGGGTCTTTCTCATCAATATCCCAATTGGCCTGCTTTCCCTCTTCCTCACCAGCCGCTTCGTGCACGATCCTCCAACTTTCCAGGCCGAGCGCGACACAGCCCGGCGCGGAGGCAAACTGCGCATCGATGCCGTCGGCATCCTGCTCATCGGCATCGGCTCCGCTGCGTTGGAGGTCATGCTTGATCGCGGCCAAATCGATGACTGGTTCGGAAGCACCTTCATCTGCTGGATGTTCACCATCGGCTTCGCCGCCTGGGCCTTCGCGATTTATTGGGAACTCAACCACGACGACCCCATCATCGATCTCCACCTGCTCACGAACCGAAACTTCAGCATCGCTTCCGTCTTCTATTTCGTCTTCGGGTTTGGCCTCTTCGCTACCACCACCATGATCCCGCAGATGCTTCAGTCGCTCTATGGCTACCGGGCCATCGATGCCGGGCTCGTCCTCGGACCCGGCGCATTTGTCATAACCCTGCTCGCCCCTGTCGGGGCTCAACTGGTCCAGCGAGGCATCGTCCAACCGCGAATCCTGCTGGGGGTAAGTATCGCCACTGTGGCTGCATCGATGTTCTTTTATAGCGGCTTCAATCTCCAGACCGACTACGCTCATTACGCTTGGGCCCGCGCCTTTCAAGGACTCGGCTATGCTTTTTTCTTCGTTCCCCTCAGTGTCATCGCCTACTCCCAGCTCAAGCCCAGCGAGAACAACCGCGCCTCCAGCCTCACAAATTTCTTCCGCAACTGGGGCGGCAGCTTCGGCATTGCTTTTGTCACAGCCATGAGCGAGCGCCGGCAGAACTTCCACCAAAGTGTCACAGGGTCCAACCTGGCCGCGTCGTCTTTCCCATTGCAGCAGGCCATCCATACCATGACGGAGTATCTCCGCCAGCACGGATTCTCGTCATTCGACGCTGCCAGGGCCGCCACCCTCTACTACTACACACAGTTCGAAAACCAGACGAAACTTCTCGCCTTTATGGACTGCTTCCGCATCGTTGGCTGGGTCACGCTTGCCGCCGTACCTCTTGTCGTCCTCATTCATCACGTTCGAGCGTCCGGCAAGGCCTCAGCCGCGCATTGATTTTTTATTTCGCCCGCGGATGCGTTTCGTCATACACCCGCTGCACCTGTCCCACGGTCAGCTGCGTATAACGCTGCGTAGTTGATAGCCGCTCATGCCCCAGCATCTCCTGAATTGCCCGCAGGTCCGCACCTTCTTCCAGCATGTGCGTCCCAAAGGCGTGGCGCAACGTATGCGGATGCACATCCGCCGCCAGTCCCCGACTCAGCGCAATCGCCTTCACAATCCTGCCCACACTCCGGGTCGTCAACCGGCAGTCGCCCCGCATCCGCAGGTTCGTCAGCAGCGGCCCATCATGTACCAGCCCACTCTTCCCCGCCGCCATCAACTTTGCCTCGCGCATCGGCAGATAAATCCTCAGCGCCGACGCCGCCTCATCTCCCAGCGGAACCAGCCGCTCTTTCTTTCCCTTGCCCCGGACCAATACAGCATCATCGCGCCACTTCACGCTGCCCATATTC
>Ga0070663_100002037_pt1 | contig 11296 bp, 7 predicted proteins | sample KBSC63metaG_FD_65646 | JGI IMG/M metagenome (GOLD analysis project Ga0070663, IMG submission 65646) | Corn rhizosphere microbial communities from Kellogg Biological Station, Michigan, USA - KBS C6-3 metaG | ecosystem: Host-associated > Plants > Roots > Rhizosphere > Soil ...
CTGGGGTGAGCGGCATCTACGACGAACCCGAGCTGTACGAGCTGGCCTGCGCCTACCGCGACATCCCAGCCGAAGCCACCACACTCCTCGCCTGGTGCGGCGCCCACTTCAGGGGCAGCGCGGGCCAGCGCACCGGCAGCGGAGTCCGTTCCGTCCTTGAACTGGCCGCCGGACCGGCCGAGCACGCCCGTGAACTCGCTCGCCGGGGGCTGCGGGCGGCCACGCTCGACCTGTCCCCGGCGATGTGCTCCTACGCGGCCGCGCAGGCCAAGGCGGCCGGCGTCGACGTGCAGGTCGTCCAGGCCGATATGCGCGACTTCGCGATCACCGGCCCCGACGGCGCCCCGGTGCTGTTCGATGCCGCCATCACGATGCTGAACTCCGTCTGCCACCTGTTCACGCTCGACGACCTTGTCCGCCACCTGGCCGCGGTACGGGCGAACCTGGTCCCCGGCGGCCTGTACATCGTGGAGCTCACGCACCCGGCGGACTTCTTCGCGGCGGTGCCGCGCACGAGCAGCGAGTGGACAATCGACGCCCCGGGGGTGCACGCGGACGTGCACTGGGGCGGCCCGTCCGACAGGATCGACCCGCTGACCCAGGTCACCGAAGAGCACATGACGATCGTCGCGACCTATGGCGACGGCACGATCCGCACGGTCAGCGACGTAGTCCCCAGCAGGTTCTGGACCCTCACGGAGTTCACCGCTGCGGTGGCCCTGGCCAACGCCCGGCCGGCCGCTCCCGAGGCTGGCGTCGCGCAGCAGGCCAGTGACCCGAAGGGGCGCTTGGACCTGGTTGCGTCGTACGGCGACTTCGACGAGACAACAACCTTGGACGCCCCGTCAGCGTGGCGCATGATCCTGATCCTCCGCCACGCCTGACTCCCCAGACATGGTTATGCCCTTGGCGCCGCCAGCGCGGCGCCAAGGGCACATCGACTTATGCGGCGACCGGCTTACTCGACCGGGATCTCCTTGTTGATCAAGGAGAGGTCGATGCCCTGGCGGGCGCGGATTACGCGTGCCACCAGGTAGATCACCAGCGCTAGCACGTACATCGCGCCCATGTAGATCAGCGAGTCGTTGTTGTTGACCCCGTACGCGCTGTTGGACAGCCACTCGTACAGGCAGTACCCGATGAGCCCGATGGTGACCACGCCGGCGGCGGGCACGATCGGGACGCCGAGCAGCTTGAGCTTGGAGGCCGGAGACGCGGCCCACAGGTCAGGCTTGCGGAACGGCAGGACCACCACGGCGATCGCGGAGAAGAGGTACGTCACCGCGATAACCAGCGTCGCGTCGAGCGTGTAGGTGTGGAACGTCGAGTTGTACGAGTAAAGCGCGGCAAGCCCGATGGCCGGCAGCAGCATGAGCACCAGCGACCACACGGGCACCCGGCGCTTCTCCGATACCTGTGCCGCGCCATCGGGGAGAATCCGGTCGAAGGCGGTCGCGAAGATCACCCGGGTCGACGACAGGAACAGCGTCCCTACCCAGCCGAAGAACCACAGGCTCATCAGCAGGATGAGGATCACCTGGAACACCTGACTGTGCACCGCCCAGCCGACGAGCATCACCGGGTACGGGAAGATCGGCATCGCGTGCGGCGAGGCGATGCCGTACGCGTTGTCGATCCACAGGGCGTTCACGTCCTGGTAGAAGTCGAAGCCGAAGAACTTGGCGAACGTCACGAGCAGGATCACCGACAGCAGCACCGTGGTCCACAGCCCGAAGAACATCCCGCTGAAGACCCGCTTGAAGTCGGACGCGCCGCGTACCTCGCCGTACAGCGTGGTGCCCCAGTTCGGCCACAGCAGGTAGAACATCAGCATCGGCACGAGCAGCATGGACTGCCCGAAGGCGCCGGCGACGCCGAACGGCGAGGGCGTGTAGCCGATGGCTGACGACCCGACGTCCTTAAGGGTCCCCGCGTAGGAGTTCTTGAGGCCGAACAGCTTGGCCGTCTCGGCGTTGAACGAGGAGATGAAGGTGTCCCTCGAGACGGCCAGCATGATGATCACCATGATCAGCATGCCGAGCAGGCCGCCGGCGAAGCACCACTTCTGGACCCGGGCGTAGCCGGACATGCCAAGCGAGACGAGCACGCCGGCGATCCCGACCGTGATCAGCGTGACCACGAACGTGCCGTTCTTGCTGGCGAACCACGCCGCGCCGCTCGGGGAGTTGAACGTCGCCCACAGGGGCTGGAAGAACTCCTCAGAGAGCACGGAACCGTAGATCGGCGCCCACAGCCAGAGGATGAACCACCAGCCGGTGGCCGCCATGACGAAGCCGAGCCCGCTGCCGAGGATGCGGGACTGCCAGACGTAGTCGCCGCCGGCCCGGGGGATGGTGACCACGAGGCCGCTGTAGGCGATGACGAGGAACGAAACCCAGACGCCGGAGATGAGCACGGCGGTGAGCAACTGACTGTCCGGGATGGCGTCCTGATAAGCGAATTCGACCAGCCCGAGCGTGATGACGTTGGTGGATAGACAGGCGTAGATCATTGAGTCGCGGACTGACCAGCCGCGGACCAAGCCTGTGGCTTTCCGCAAGAAAAGAGTTGGTCTCTCGTCGCCGACGGCGTTGGAGGCCATGGGACCCTCCGGGATTTTAATAGAAAAGGATGAATATGATCCCTTGCGTAACGGCAGCACCATAACAGTCAGCCGTTAACAAGGACATACTTAACTTTTCCGTTTTTTGGATTGATATCTAGCAGAGCCGCCTGAAGTACCCCATCTCCGTACGAACTTCCCGGGTTGACCGTGAGGGTCCGGCCCACCTTGGCCACGCCACGGCTCTCGTGGATGTGCCCGTGGACTGAGAGCGGCGGCTGGTACTTGAGGATCGCGTCGCGGACGGCGGTGGAGCCAACCGGCTTCATAGACGCGCCGCCGTGCGTGGGCCGCATGGTCGCGTCCAGCTCAGGGGCCTCGTCGAGCCCGGTGCCGTAGGGCGGCGCGTGGAAGTTGAAGATGGTCCGGTGCATGTCGGGGACCTGGGAGGCGACGGCGTCGATCCTCGCCGCGAGTTCGGGCTCCGGCGCCTCGCGGTGGGTGTCCCACGGCGTGGGGTTGGTGTAGCCCATCGAGATCATCGTGAACCCGCTCCCGGCGAGGTCGATGACCTTCCCCTCGGCGAACGTCACGCTCGGCGCGGACTCCAGGATGGGATCGATCTCGAAGATGTCGTCGTTGCCGCCGTTGAGGATGCACGGGATCGAGCCGCGCAGCTTGCCGTCGGCCATGTCGAGCCAGCGGTCGAGCGAGCGGGTCATCTCGGCGTTGAACCGCCGGTCGATCGCGTCCTGCGTGCTGAGCTGGTCCAGTTCGTCCCGGGAGACGATCGCCGGGTACGAGCCGCGGTCCCGCAGTTGCTGCGAGACCTTGTTCAGCTCCTCCTGCGTCTCCAGGCGCAGCCGCTCGCCGCGGACCGTGACCTCCCAGTGGCCGGGGTAGGCGACGATCGGGACCATGATCTTGCCGGTGACGTCGCCGCCGAGGACGACCAGGTCGGCCTTGTAGAACGCGGCGGCGTTCAGGAACTTCTTCCAGCAGATCTCGGACCCGTGAATATCGGTCGCGAAGAACATCTTCATAGGGGGTGTCGCTTCTTTCTAGCTTTCGTGCCTAGTGGGCTACCTCTTCAGGCAGCTCGTACCAGCGGACGCGCTCCCCGACGTTGGCGCGCAGCTTCCACTTCATCGACTTCGGCACCGACTTGGCCACGTCGAGCAGCTGCGCCGCCTGGGCGAGCGCGTCGAACTTGGGCTGCGGCGGGACCATCTCCGGGCTCTCCGCGAGCAGCGCGGGCAGCTTCTCCAGGTTCCCCGTCGTGGTGCGCCACCAGCCCCAGTCCGCCGCGAGGACCTCGCCGAACCGCTTGGTATTGATAGATGGCCCCGCCCCGCGCTCGCCCACCGGCACCCCGGACAGCAGGTGCGTGATGTCACGCGCGTCCTTGGCGTTGAGCTCGACGATCTGCAGCTTGGACAGCAGCAGGTCGGCGGGGTCGAGGGTGAGCGAGGAGTTGCCGAACGAGGGGCGGAAGTCCAGCGTGTGGCACATGACGAGCCGGTCGACCATGACGTCGATGGCCCGCCCGGACGGGGCGGTGAAGTACATCTGCCGGTCGCCGTTGAGCGAGTTGAACATCTTGTCGGGGGTGCACCCGCTCTGCTCCAGGTAGGCGGCGACCTCGCGCCTTCCCTTCGAGGCGCAGGCCAGGTCCATGTCCTGGCCAGGGCGCAGCCGGGGCGGGAAGCCGGGGCACAGCACGCGCACCCCGAGCCCGCCGAGCAGCCGCAGCCTCAGCCCCGCGCGAGCCGCCCCCTCAACAAGCGCGACTGCCTCGGGCAGCGGGTCATCCTCGGGGCCGGACATTGTGGGGCAGCTCCCATCGAAAAATATCGGATGATTTGGTCATGATGATGCGGAGGTTCCCTGCTCACTGTCCAGATATTCCGCGTTATACAGCGATTGGTTCCACGATGTGGGTGCATGGCACGGCGCGGAACAGCGCGGCACGGCGCGAAACAGCCGTGCACCGCTGAAACTCTGGCTCGCCTGCCCACTTGTTGCCTCATGCGTCACAGCAGTTAGTCGACACCTGTGTCCGGTTCGTGGCGGTAAAAGGGAATTGTCTCCGGCGCCAGTGGCGTATTCCCCGTGATCAGGTCGGCCGCCTTCTCCGCGACCATCATCGTGGGCGCATAAATGTTTCCGTTGGTGACGTACGGCATGACGGAAGCGTCGACGACCCGCAGCCCAGACACCCCGTGCACCGCCAGGGACAGCGGATCCGTCACTGACAGCGGCCCGGTCCCCATCGCGCAGGTGCAGGACGGGTGCAGCGCCGTCTCCGCGTCCCGTGCCACCCACTCGAGCACTTCCTTCTCGTTGGTGACCTTCGGCCCCGGCGACAGTTCCCCGGCGTTGAACGCGTCGAACGCCGGCTGGTTCAGGATGCGCCGCGCGATCGCGATGGCCTCGGTCCACTCGGCCCGGTCGGTCGGCGTGGACAGGTAGTTGAACCGCAGGGCGGGCTTGTCGAACGGAGAGTCAGTGACAAGCTTCACCGTCCCCCGCGAGTCGGAGTACATCGGCCCGATGTGCACCTGGTACCCGTGGCCGCCGGCCGGCGCGGACCCGTCGTAGCGAACCGCGATGGGCAGGAAGTGGAACATGAGGTTGGGATAGCGGACGGTGTCGTTGGACCGGACGAACCCGCCGACCTCGAAGTGGTTGGTCGCACCGGGACCCGACCGGGTAAGCGCCCACCGCAGCCCCACCTCGGGGCGCCGCCGCCACTGCAGGTACGGCGCGACCGACACCGGCAGCTTCGAGCCGTACTGGATGTACACCTCCAGGTGGTCCTGCAGGTTCTCGCCAACCCCCGGCAGGTCCGCCACGACGGGAATCCCGAGCGCCGATAGCTCGGACGCGTTCCCCACCCCGGACAGCTGCAGCAGCTGCGGCGACCCGAACGCGCCGGAGCACACGATCACCTCGCCCCCGTACGCCCGGCGCGGCGCGGAAGAGAACTGGGCGACTCCGGCGTCCCCGCGCAGCACGAACTCCACCCCGGTCGCCCGCGTCCCGTTGAACAGGATCCGGGTGGTGTGCGCCCAGGTCACCACGCGCAGGTTCGGGCGCGACATGGCCGGGTGCAGGTAGGCGCGCGCCGCGGACAGCCGCCTGCCATCGGAGATGTTCCTGTCGAACGCGGCGAACCCTTCCTGCCGGTACCCGTTCACGTCGGACGTCAGCGGGTACCCGGCCTGCTGCACCGCCTCGAAGAACGCGCCGAACAGGGGATTGGTCGCGGGCCCGCGCTCCAGCACCAGGGGGCCGTCGGTGCCGCGGAACGGCTCGTCCGGCGTCCCCGGCGCCGCCAGGCAGTTCTCCATCCGCTTGAAGTAGGGCAGGCAGTGCGCGTAGGACCACGACGACATCCCCGGGTCGGCCGCCCACCGCTCGTAGTCGAGGGGGTTCCCGCGCTGGAAGATCATTCCGTTGATCGACGACGACCCGCCGAGCACCTTGCCGCGCGCGTGGTAGACCCGCCGCCCGTTCAGGTGCGGCTCGGGTTCCGATGAGTACTTCCAGTCGTAGAACCGCGACCCGATCGGGAAGGTCAGGGCGGCGGGCATGTGAATGAACGGGTCCCAAGGGTAGTCCGACCGCCCCGCTTCGAGGACGAGCACGCGGGTGGTCGGGTCGGCGGACAGCCGGGCGGCGAGCGCGCTGCCCGCCGAGCCGCCGCCGACGATGATGTAGTCGAACTGCATGGGAGCCAAGACGAACCCTATTCTTTCGGTATGTACTTTTGAAAAGTCACTGCGACCAGCCCCATCGAAATAACAGGGTTTGTAACTCCGTCGCCGCCTGAAGGTTTGCTTTCACCGTGCTTGTCATGGGGTGGTCTGGCCCCAGGTAGCGCTCGCAGTCGGTGAGGGCGTGGCGCAGCACCTTGACCCCGTCGGTCATCCGGCCCGCCTCGTAGTACGCGGTCGCCAGGTTGCACCGGGTGGTCAGCGTGTCGATGTCGCCGGGGCCGAGTACCCGCTCGCTGTCGGCGAGCACCCGCTCGTAGGTCGCGATCGCCTCCCGGAACCGCCGTCCCTGCTGGTAGGCGGCCCCGAGGATGGCACGCGCGGCGATCGTGTCGCGGTGATCACCCCCGAACAGGCGTTCCCGGTCGGCCACCACGCGCTCGTACGCGGGGATGGCGTCCTTGAGGCGCCCCGCGGTGCGGTAGGCGTAGCCGAGGTTGCCGCGCGCGGCGATGGTGTCCGGGTGGTCCGCGCCGAGTACCCGTTCGCGGTCGGCGAGCAGCCGCTCGTACGCCCCGACCGCCTCCTTGGTCTTGCCGGCGGCCCGGTAGGCGCCGGCGAGCGACGCGCGCACCGCCAGCGTGGCCGGGTCGTCTGCCCCCGCCGCCATCTCCTGGTCGGCCAACGCCCGCTGGTAGGCGGCGATGGCCTGCCGCGACTGGCCGGCCGCCAGGTACGCGCCGGCCAGGCTAATGCGGGCCGCGAGGGTGTCGGCGTGGGTCTGGCCGAGTTCCCGGTCAGCGTCGGAGACCGCCTGCTCGTACAGCCGGATGCTGTCACCGCGCCGTCCCGCCCCCTCGTACGCGGCGGCGAGCTGGACCTGCACCGTGAGCGTCTCCCGGTGCCCGGGACCGAACATCCGCTTTCGCACTCCGAGTACCTGCTCGAAGAGCGCGATCGCCTCAGGCTCCCGTCCGGCCGCGTTGAGCGACCTGGCGGCGTACAGCCGCGCCGTCACCGTCTCCGGGTGGTTCGGGCCGAAAGTCGCCTCGCGGTCCGACAACGTCGCCTCGAAGACAGGCAGGGCCTCGGCGAGCCGCCCGCTGGCGGCGTAGGCCTCCGCGAGCCGGTCCCTGGCCAGCACCGAGTGCGCGTGCCCGTACCCGAGCAGCTGGCTGCTCGTCGAGCCGAGGGTCTGCCAGTACTCGATGGCGGAGTCGGCCAGCCCCGGAGGCTCGTTGAGTGAAGTACCCGCCCGGAGCAGCACCGGGTGGGCGTCGGGTTTCCAGAGCAGGTCGCCGGCGAAGGCGCGCAGCGCGGCGACGGAGTCCCGCAAGGCCACGCTCAGCTGCGGGCTGCTCCCAGGCGTGCCCGGCGTCGGCCAGGCCTCGGCAAGTGCCGCGGCAGCTGCGGCGACGACCTGCTCGACGTTCCCTGGGGCCAGGTAAGTGCGGACCGCGGCCCGTACCGCCGAGTGCAGCCACACCGTCCGTACAGAGTCGCGGTTGTCCACGCTGACCAGGCCGAGCCGCTCCAGGTTGGCGTAGGCGGACCGCACGAGGTTCTGCTCGCCGCCGTCGGTCTGCCCGCTGCTGTGCTGCCCGACGCTGGGTGCCCCCGCGATGTAGCCGCGCGCGGCGGGCGAGGTCAGGACGTCCGCCGGGATCCCGCTGGTGTCGAGGGCCGCGGCGAAGACAAGCGCCGTCCAGGACAGCCCGGCCGGCGCCAGCTTGTGGGCGTGCTCGACGGACAGCGACCAGGTGGCGAGCAGCGACTGGGTGCAGCCTTCGACGACGGTTCCCGCGGTGGACGAGAGCCGCCTGGCGTACTCGGCGCGGTACTCCCGGCAGGTGCTGTCGGTCAGGGCGATGACCGCGGCGGCCTGGGCGAGCGCGAGCGGCAGCCCGCTGAGGTCCTCAGCCAGGTCAAGCGCCTCGATCCGCTGGTCGGGGTAGCCGGTGAGCCGTGTGTTGAGGTAACCGAGCGCTTCCCGCCTGCTGAAGCCGTGGACGGCGTGGGCGGTGACGTTAGCGCCCGCGTCGGTGAGCTCCGATTCCCGCAGCCGGCTGGTCACGATGACCTGCCCGGCGGGCCCCTGCGGCCAGAGACCGTCGACGTCGACGGGGGAGGCAACGCCGTCGAGCACGACCGCCCAGCGGCGCTCGGTCCTGCTCAGCCAGTCGAGGAAGAGCTCGGCGACGCTGTCGGCGGTCGCCCGTTCGCCGACTGACAGCTCCATCTCCGCCGCTGCCCGCGCGTAGCTGGCGACGATCGCGTTCCTGTTGCCGGCCGGAACCCAGACAAGCAGGTCAATCGCCCGCGCGGTCCACATCGCGTGCGCGAACCCGACCGCGAGCTGGGTCTTGCCCGTCCCTCCTGTCCCCAGGATCGCCGGGACAAGGAGGATCGTCTCGCCTGGCCGCAGTCCGTCGGCCAGCCCGAACCCGGTTTCCTGGCGGGCTTGGTAAAAGGGGGCAAGCGGCGGAACCGACCCGGTAAGAAGCGGTGCGCCAGCGCGCTGAGCACCCATGTTCGCTGCCCTCCCAACGCGAAACGGCGTCGGGGGAATCTTAAGACGATATAGCGCGCAATACCGCCTGTCGGGCGAGAAATGTAGCGAACACCGAAATAGTCACCGGCTGCCGCATGCGACTCGCGATTAATTGACTAATATCAATTTAACGGAATTAACTTGAGTCCCTGCCGGCACATCCGCCCCAGGTGGTCAACGCGCTGAGCCGAGGACCGCGCGCAGTGCCGGGTGGTCGCCCACTACCGTGGCCGAGCCCGGCGCGACCTCGGTAAATCCCCCGTCCGTCACGACCGGCAACCCGCTCCCCAGCAGTTCCGTCCACTGCTCCTTGCCCGCTTCCCGGACAGCAAGGTCAAAGCCAGCTTCAAGCCAATCAGAACGGGTTGTTGGTTCCAGTTGCCACCAAACCAACTGCGCCCCGTGTCCGGCTTGCGCCATGGCCTTCCCCGCCGTCATCGGCAATTCTGGATTCAGCCAGAGCACGGGCACCCCGGCGGCGGGCGCACCGGGCGGTTCCGGGTCTTCGAAGTCGGTCCCGGATACCTGCAACTTGGCAAGATCGACGGGCCAGGCGTCGACAGGCACCGGCGGAAACACGCGGACCTCCGCGCTGCCGTGCGCCACGCTGATTCCCGGCAGCGCGCAGGCCCGTTCCCAAGCCGCCCCGCGCGCCCGCCGGACGACTTTCCTGATCCGCGCGTCCTCCCAGGCCCGTGCCGCCAGGGCCCACTCGCCGTCAGGCTCCGTCACCCGGGGATCAGACAGAAACCGGAGTACCGCGCGCGCCGCTCCCTCCAGCGCATCGGTCCGCGCGGGCGGCGCGGCCCGCTCGACCCGGATCACGAGCGGCAGCGCGTACTGGCGCCCCTCATCCCGACTGGCATCCTGCATGGCCGCTGGCGCTTCCCCGTTACCCGGCTGTTGGTTCGTCACCGTCTAAGCATCCCAGCCGCCAGCCCCAAGCCTCCCAGGCGCCCGTGTCTCGTTGGGCCGGTTATAACCGGCCCAACGAGACACGGAAGCGCACACCGGCGTAGCACCACCGTGGTAGTTCGCCCCATAAGCCCGTTCTATGTGCCAGCTCTGACGCGTGGCTCTCCACGGAGTCCTGGCTAGCCTGGGTCTCGCTCCCGCGCCTGCGGGCGCGCCAGGGCTTGTTGCGGGCCAGCGAGTAGCCGCCGCACGCGAGCAGGACCAGGCAGAGCGTCCAGCCCAGGGCCGTCGTGCCCATGCCCGCGTACTTGAGCCCGGAGGCGAAGATCACGAAGGTGATCACCGGCCGGATGTACTTGTCCGGTGCCCGCGAAGACAGCAGCGACCCGACGAGCACGGCGGGCACGGACCCGACGATGACCGCCGTGGTCAGCCCGAACTGCACGTGCCCGAACAGCAGCGCGCCAAGGGCCGCGGCCGCGGTCAGCGGCACGGCCTGGGTCAGGTCCGTCCCGACGAGCTGTCCGGCCCTGATCGCCGGGTAGGCGAACAGCAGCAGCACGATCATCAGGGAGCCTGACCCGACCGACGTCATGCCGACCACGAGCCCGCCGACCACGCCGATTGCGACCGTGACAGCCGGCCTGACCCGCAAGGCCTCGATCGCCTGGGTCCGTGCCTGGCCTGACCGGTGGTCGAGCCAGGACCGGAGCAGCATCGCCGCGGTGCCGCCCAGCAGCGCGATACCGAGGGCGAGTTCCACGTACTGCTGCTGCGATGCACCCTGTTGACCAGCACTGGCGCCGAGCAGGTGCAGCAGGTAAGCGCCGAGGAAGGCCATCGGCACTGACCCCGCGCACATCCAGCCGACGAGCCGGTAGTTGACCGTCCCCTTGCGCATGTGCACGAGCGAGCCGACGGGCCGCATCACGACGGCGGCGACGAGGTCGCTAGAGATCGCCGCGCTCGGCTTGACGTTGAACAGCAGGATCAGCATGGGCGTCATGAGCGCCCCGCCGCCCGCTCCGGTCAGCCCGACGAGCAGCCCGACGACCGCACTGCCAAGCACAACGTAGGGGTTGAGATCCACCAGCAGACTCTTTTCCCCCGGGGGGACGACCCCCCGTACCCCCCGATATCCGCGCGGCATGGGCCGATGGCTAAAACCGCCACTGTATCGGCCCATGCCGCGCGGACGAAGAGCTGTGGGTTGACCTACCCTGGGCTTGTTCTCCCTAGTTTCCCGGTAGCCAATATATCTCTTGTAAACAGGTCGTAAAAGTGTAAACAAGCTCACACGGTTTCCCGGCTTACTGGTTCAGGTGCCGCTATGCCGGGACCGGCTTGGTGGCCACGGACTCGGACAACACCGCCGGCGCCGACAGCGCAGCGGTGTTCGCGGCCGCGAAGTCCAGGTAACGGCGGAGTTCCGCCGCCTGCCGCCGGCGGTTCCAGCCGAGCAGCCCGGCCATGATCGCGACCACTTCCGGTGCGGCGGACGCCCCGGCGTCGGACGACTCGATCAGCAGCCGGACCCGGCGCGCGAGT
>Ga0070663_100002047_pt1 | contig 11266 bp, 5 predicted proteins | sample KBSC63metaG_FD_65646 | JGI IMG/M metagenome (GOLD analysis project Ga0070663, IMG submission 65646) | Corn rhizosphere microbial communities from Kellogg Biological Station, Michigan, USA - KBS C6-3 metaG | ecosystem: Host-associated > Plants > Roots > Rhizosphere > Soil ...
AACAGCTGCGCGATCGACCGGCCCGGGTACCACATCGCGTACGACTTCTCCGAGCAGACCGGCCGCCATCACATCAAGATGGAGATCGCCGCGACCGGCGAGGCCCCGGCGATCTCCGGCGACCTCATGCTGAACGCCGCCGCGGCGAGTGCGCCACTGTCGGTGAGCTCTCGGTTACCCGGCGGGCAGATGTACACACACAAGGCGATCTATCCGGTCTCCGGGACGCTCAAGTTCGGCGACACGACGGTCGCCTTCCTTCCCGAACGCGACCTCGCAGTGCTCGACGAGCACCGGTCGCTGCTGCCGTACCGGACCCGGTGGGTCTGGGGGACGTTCGCCATGCCGACCGAAGACGGGCTGGCCGGGGCGAACTTCGTCAACCGGCCGGAGGTGCCCGGGCAGTCCGAGGAGTCGTGCCTGTGGACGCCGGGGGCACCAGGCGGCTGCGAAGCGCTGGCGGATGTCCGCTTCCACAAGCAGGGCGGCGGCTCCGGTGCGCCATGGCTGATCACGTCGGCCGACGGCCGGCTCGACGTCGTGTTCACCCCCGAGGGCCGCAAGTCCGTCAAGCGCCAGCTCGGAGTGCTGGCGATCGACTACTTCCAGATGTTCGGCCGCTACGCCGGGACGGTGCGCGCCGACGACGGAACCGTCATCGTCGTGAAAGACGTGCACGGCGTCTGCGAAAGCATGGACGCGCGGCTGTGAGTCGCTAGTATCGGTGGGGCGTGGCCTACGCCGAACCTCCGACGGCCGTCCCCAGCACGGCCTGACCATCATGACCACCGTCATGACCGTCATGACCACCGGAGGCAAAGGGACCCACCGTCTCAGGTCGCTGTCGAGGTGCCGCCGTTCCGGGCGGATCGCTGGGGGATCGCCGCTCGGGGCGTGGAAGGCCGAGGATGACAGCGAACAAGAGGTTCAAATCGCGGGTGCGTGCCCGTGCCCTGAGGACCGGCGAGTCCTACACAGCTGCGCTTCGGCACTTCCGGACAGCTTCAGGAGGAGCTGAGGTGTCGGAACAGCGGAAGCCTGGGACGAAGCACATCCGGGTGGCGGTCGCCCAGACCACCCTCGTCGACGACCCGCGGGACGTCGCGGGCCTGCGGGCGGCCGGGGAGCAAGTACGGACCCTGATGTGGGAGGCGGCCCGGGGCGGCGCGCGGCTCGTGCTGTTTCCCGAGGGCGCCGTGTGCGCGCCGAACAAGTGGATCATGTCGTCGGTTCCGGACGAGGTCGGTCCGTCGGACTGGTCCCGGTTCGCATGGGACGTGCTCCGCGAGGAGCTGACGGCCGTCGCGGCGCTGGCCGCGGAGCTGCGGCTGTGGACGGTGCTCGGTTCCGTGCACCGGCTCACCCCGCCGAACCGGCCGCACAACAGCCTGTACGTGATCTCCGACCGGGGCGAGGTGGCCGGCCGGTACGACGAGCGCTGGCTGTCGAAGACGAAGGTCTCGTTCATGTACGCGCCCGGGGCCACGACGGTGACGTTCGACGTGGACGGTGTGCGGTTCGGGTGCCTGCTCGGGATGGAGGTGCACTACCCGGAGCTGTTCGCGGCGTACGAGCAGCAGGGTGTGGACTGCGTGCTGTTCGGGACGACGGGCCCGGGTCCCTCGGAGCAGACCGCGTCGTTCGCCACCGAGGCTCAGGGACTCGCGGCGGTGAACGGCATGTGGGTGGCGTTCGCGGCCCCGGCGTCGCTGGGTCCTGTCACGCCTTCGGGGCTGCTCGGGCCGGACGGGACGTGGTCGGCCCGGTGCGCCCCGTCCACCGCGGCCGCGGTCGTCGTCGGGGAGATCGACGACGGCGCGGCCGAGGTGGAGATCGCCGTGCGCTACGCCCGGCCGTGGCGGCGGGTGGCGCGCGGCGGGTTGTACGAGGAGCACCGGGTCGTGGCGGATCCGCGCAGTGATGCGCGGAGCGCCTTCTGATTGCTTGGGCCTGATCTAGGTGGTCGGTACGTCTAGGGAACGTTCGGCCGGGCGGGCGTGCTCTCCTGCGCCGGCATGCTGTTCGACGTCGGCAGCGGATACGGGATACCGACGTCGAGCGTGCCGGCCAGCGCGTTGAGCACCGCCTGCTCGGCCACCGAGGTGTCGCCGATGCTGACCACGGGCAGCGTCGGGAAGGACGGGTCGGCGGGAGCCGTGAAGTTCAGCGCGCCGGTGAAGTCGCCGGTGACGCCGCGGCGCCAGGCCGTCAGGTTCGGCACCTCGACGCCGAAGCGGGACTCGATGAAGCGCAGCACCGAGGTGTGGTCGAGGGTGCCGGAGTACTTGTAGCCGCCGACGCTGAAGGGCGAGAGCACCAGCGCCGGGGTGCGCAAGCCCAGCCCGATCGGGCCGTCGACGCCCCCGGCCGCCGAGGGCAGCGTCGCCAGCCACTCCCCGGCCGTGCCCGCCGGCGCGGTCGGCGGCGCGACGTGGTCGAAGAAGCCGCCGTTCTCGTCGTAGACCACGAACACGACGGTGCGCGCCCACACCTCGGGGTTCGACACCAGCGCGGCCAGCACCTCCTGCACGAAGTACTCGCCGTAGTACGGAGGCGCGGCCGGGTGCTCGCACTGCGCGACCGGCGGGATGATCCACGAGACGGAGGGCAGCTTGCCCGAGGCTATGTCGGACTTGAAATCGTGCGGATAGCTCGGCGTCAGCCCGCGGCCGATCAGCTCCAGGCCGGTGAGCGAGAAGGGGTTGTCGTAGTTCTTGAAGTAGGGCAGCGGGCTCAAAGCGGCCAGCCCGATCGGGTCGTTGTAGACCTTCCAGCTCACCCCGGCGGCCAGCAGCCGCTCCGGCATCGTCTCCCAGCTCAGCTTCCCGGTCTCGCCGATGCGGTTGCCGAAGGTCTGCACGACCGGACCGCCGTGCGTCCCCTCGGGGTCGATCGAGGCGGACATCAGCATCAGCCGGTTGGGATCGGTCGGCCCGAGCACGGAGCAGTGGTAGCCGTCGCAGATCGTGAAGGCGTCGGCGAGCGCGTGGTAGAAGGCCAGGTCCTGCCGCGTGAAGTAGCCCATCGTCACGGGCCCGTTGGCGGCCCCGTCGGCCGCCAGATGCGCGGTGACGAAGGAGTCCATCGCGCCGTGGTTCCAGCTCTGGTGCTGCGTGGCCCAGCTGTGCGAGACGTCGTTGGTGGTCTGGCCGTTCTCCAACGGCGGATTGCTGACCAACTGGAAGGGCTGCAGGTACCCGGTCGCGGACGCACCGATGCCGGGAGCGAAGCCGAACTGATTGAAGACCGGGTACTCGACACCGTTGACGACCTGGGTCGGCACCGCCGGATCGGAGAACCCGCGCACCCCGGACAGCGTCCCGAAGTACTGGTCGAAGGAGCGGTTCTCCTGCATCAGCACCACGACATGCGCGACATCGCTCAGGCTCGCCGCGCCGCTCGCCGAGGCCGCCAGAGCGGTGTCCAGGAGCTTCTTCTGCGCATCGGTGGGCTGGCCCTGCCCCTGCCCGCTGTTCGCCCCGACACCGGCCAGCGCGGCCGCACCGAGCGCACCAGCGGACCCGGCGATCAGATCCCGGCGGCTGAAATCAGGCTTTTCCGGACGTGCTGACGAGTCGCTCATGGGTTCCTCCGAGGGAGAGACGTTCCGATGACAGCGCTACGCGTCAGTAACTTAACGATCCGAGGCGTATTGACAAGCTCTGCGACCGGTCGAGCCGGCGACGATCCGATGACGGGAAGTCGTCACCGCGGAACCGCTCCCTCAAGGGCACCGGTGTGACAAACACACGGCAAACAGAAGAGGCCCCTCGCTCTCTTTCGAGCGAAGGACCCCAAAGGCGGAGGCGGAGGGATTTGAACCCTCGATGGGGTTTAAGCCCCAAACCGCATTAGCAGTGCGGCGCCATAGACCGGACTAGGCGACGCCTCCAAAACCCACCCCCGCCGGGCCACCGGCGGTTGTACGGTCGCCGATAGCGTACCCGGTCGTCTCACCGGAGACAAAAGCCTTTGCCCGCGGGGTGGAAGAGTCGCTCGGGCGAGTGCCGTCGCGCCCCTGATCTCGGAGGCGGGGGAGACGCCCCCGGGGTGCTTGTGGGATAGTCGCCTATCGGTGACCATCGCCACCTTCTTCCTCTGCCGTCACCTCTGGTGCCGGTGTGGGACGCACTTGGTGGGCCCGGCGGCGAGTACCTGTCGCTCGCGGGGGTAGTGGCGCCTGACGCACGCCACGAGGAGGGCCACGGCTGGATGGACCGTTCACCGGTGCGGGGTGTCGCCCGGTTGGCGGCGATACTCGACTCGCTGCCCGAGGCGCTGCTGCTCGTCGACGGCGGCGGGCGCGTGGTCAACGCGAACGCCGTGGCTGTGGGCTGGTTCGAGGCGCCGGGTGCGCCGCTGGTCGGCCGGCCCGTCACCGACCTGCTTTCCGGCTTCGGCACCGCCCTGGCCCGGGTCGCCTCCCCCGATCCGACCGCCGGGGTGTGGACCGATCCGGGTGACTCCGGGGTGGGCTCCGTCTCCGGCGGTGATGCCGGGGTGCCCACGCGGATGGTCGCCAAGCTCGCCGACGGGTCGGGCTTCCCGGCCGAGGTCGTGCGCTCCTTCCTGCCCGCCGGGCACGGCGGGCTGGAGGTCGTCGTCGTGCGCGACGTCTCCGGGACCGCCGACGCCGAGGCCGAGCTGCGGCGCCAGCAGCGGCAGACCGAGCTGATCCTGCGGGCCGCCAGCGAGGGCATCGTCGGCGTGGACACCGCCGGACGGGTGGTGCTGGTGAACCCGGCTGCGGCGCGCGTCCTGAAATACCGGGCCTCCGAACTCGGCGGGCTGGAGTTCGACGCGCTGATCGGCGGGTCCGCCCCGGGCGAGCCGTCGCCGGTGGCCGACACGCTGCGCACCGGGCGCAAGCACCGGCTCGGCAGCGAGGCCGGGCTCCACCTGATCGCCAAGGGCGGCGGGACCGTGCCGGTCGAGCTCTCGACGGCGCCGGTGATGGAGGACGACGCCATGGTCGGCGCCGTCGTCACCTTCGTCGACCTGTCCCGTTTCCGGCTCCCGGCGATCCAGACCCCGTCCCAGGCTCAGGCCAACGGCGCGGGCGGCGGCCACGGCCACCCCGGCGTCGGCATCGGGATCGGCGCCGGCGCGTTCAGCGGGGCCAACGCCTTCGGCGGCCTCAACGGATCCCACGGAGCCGGGGCCAACGGCGCCAACGGCGCCGCCAACCTGGGCCCCGAGGCCCTCAGTGCTCTGCAACGCCCCCTCGACACCGCCCGCAACGGCCTGGCCCGCCTGGCCAACGGCGGCGACGTCCTGAGCCCCTCCGCGCGCCACCAGCTGGCCCACGTCACCGCCGAACTCGCCGAGGCCGCCCGCCTGGTCGAGGAGCTCCTCGACGCCGCGGCCGGCCCGATGGCCCTGCGCAAGCGCCCCGCCGAGCTCGGCCGGATAGTGCACGCGGCCACCGACGCCGCGACCGACCTGGCCGGCGCGGCGGGCATCGACCTGGCCGTGCACACCGGCCCGGCCGAGGTCGTGATCGACGCCGACCGGATGACCCAGGCGGTCCGCCACCTGCTGGTCGACACGGTCCAGGCCTCGCCCCCGGGCTCCACGGTCGTGGTCGCCGCCGCGCGCCGCGGCCCGATCGCCCGCATCGAGGTCCGCGGCGCCGAAGTCGCCGGCGTCCCGGAGCACCTGACCTTCGCGCGCACGGTGGTGGAACGCCACAACGGCCAGCTCACCGTGCACCGCGTCGACGGCAAGGGCGTCACCTACGTGATCGAGCTGCCGGTCGGCGCCGAGGGCGAGACCGAGCTGGCCTCCGGAGGCGGCGCGGCCTCGCGCAACCTGGTCGAGGAGACGCGGATCATCCCGATCGTGCGCGAGATCGATCCCCCGAACCCGTCCGACAGCCAGGGGGGACGCCGGCGGGTCGACTCCGCCGCGGCCACGACGACCACCATCCCGCGGCAGATCGCGCCGGTCCAGGAGCTCGGCTTCCGGGAGATCATGCCCGCGGCGACCAGTCCTTCGGCCGCCGGGCTCGGGAACGTCACCACCAACCCGAACGCGGCGAACGCCGTAGCGCAGGCCTCGAACGGCTCCGGAGGGCTGGCCCCGCCGGGGCCGGGCTCGGGAACCGCGTCGGGATCGGCATCCGGGACCACCGAAGCGGCGCCCCGAGGCCGCCGCCGTGCGGCCCAGAACCAAGGTCAGGCCTCGGACCAGGGCCGGCAGTCCTCCCCGGACACCTACCTGATCCAGCACGTCGAGTCCGCGGCCGACGCGGTCCTGCGCACGTCCGGCTCCTACCAGGACGAAGCGGCCCTGGCCACGTCCGGGAACTTCAGCCCGGAGGCTCAGCAGGCTGCTTCGGCCTCCCTGTTCGGCGAGTCGATGTTCCGCGAGCTCGACGGCGGCGACCCCCGCTTCGGCGCACCGCGAGCCGTCGGATCGGGCAGCCTCTACGGCCCGGACCCGGCGCAGCCACTCTTCCGCGACGAGGTCCCAGGCGCCGACGCGTCCGGAAACCTCAACGCGCGGGACGAGGGTTTCCCTCAGGGCCCCGGAGTGTTCGGTATCGACGATGTGTTCGGAAGCGAGGTACTCGGTTCCAGCGCGGCGAACGGCAATCAAGGTGTCGCATTTCCGCCAGCCGCATCGCCGCCCGCGCCGCCGGCCACCCCGCTGCCCGCGCCGCCGGCCGCCCCGCAGGCACCCTCGCCTTTCTTCACCGAAGCCCAGGCATCGTCACCCTTCGGCGAGCCGTCACCCTTCGCTGAGAAGTCACCCTTCGGTGAGCCGTCGCCGTTCGCCGAGAAGCCCTCGCCGTTCGGCTCGCTCGCTCCCTCACCGTTCGCCATCCCCAAGCCGGCGACGAACGAGGCGCAGGCGTGGCCGAACCCCGAGGAGCCGGATCCGGCTCCGGCAGCACCGGCAGCCGCACCGGCGGCCGCCGAAGCGTGGCCGCCGCCCGGCATCGAACCGGAGGCCCCGCCGACGCTGCTGGTCTGGCCGACCCCCGAAGTCGGGGCGGAACAGGTGCTCACCGCGCAGGGCTACGCGCCCACCGCACTGAAGGCGCCCGCGCAGCTGAACGAGACCGGCACCGCGAAGCCGGTGGCGCTGCTGGCCGACCCGGTCGGCGTGCCGGTGACGCGCGCCGCGCTGCACACCCTGCGCGCCGCCGCGGCCGACTCCGGCATCCCGCTGTTCGTCACCGCGGGCCTGGGCGCCGTCCCGGCCGCGGCGATGTCCGCGACCGCGCGCCGGGGGGCCGATCCGTCCGCGCTGCTCAGAGCCCTGACGCCGGAACAGGTGTCGGCCCCGCGCGTGCTCCTGATCGAGGAGAACCCGGATCTGGCCGCCAGCTTCGCGATCTCGCTGGAGCGCGACGGGATGCACGTCGTCCAGGCGGCGAGCGAGAACGACGCCATGGCGGCCCTGGCCGCCGAACATCCGCAGCTGATCGTCATGGACATGACGCTCGTGCGGCGGCGGCGTTCCGGCGTCGTGGACTGGCTGCGGACGTACGAGCGGCTCCACCTCGCCCCGACCGTGCTCTACACGGTCCCGGCGACGATGACCTCCGACGCCAACGTCCTGCGCGCGCTACGCTCCGGCGAAGCGGTCGTGCACCTGGTGGACCGCGAGGTCGGGCCGGAGCCCGCGCAGCGGATCGGCGACCTGATGGGCAAGATCGTGGACTGAGGCCGACGGCGCGGCGCACCTGCTTTCCGTGAGGTGCGCCGTCGGCGGGTCCTCGTTCCTCAGCGCAGTTCCGCTGTCGTGATCAGGCGGATCGCGGCGTCGGCCCACGCGTCGAACGCCGCGCGCTGCGGATCGGGGCCGAGGGTGCGATTCAGCCCTCGAAGATCGGCGGCGCAGCGCCCGAGCCCGGCGGACTCCAGCCGGCCGGCCGTCGTGTCCAGCCGCGTCCCGAACGACGCCGGCAGGTGCCGCGCGCCCCGGTGCGCCATCTCGGCGAGCAGCTCGAAGGCGCCCTCGATCGCCGCGGTGAGGGGGTCGGGGATCAGGCCCGCGCCGTCGTCGAGGTCCTTGGAGCCGTCGCCGGAGGCCAGATCGGGCACGATCACCCGGCCCTCGGCCACCACCGCGATCGGCGTCAGCACCAGTCCGCCCCGGCCGCGCCGCACGGTCGCCGACACGTACCGCGGCTCGCGGTGGAGCGCTTCGGCGAGGGCGTCGAGCGCGCCGGGCGCGACGGAGCGGTGCTCGGAGACGACACGGGCCGTGCCGCCGGCCGTCCCGCGCACCACCGCCGTCAGACGCTGGCTCCCGGGCTCGTACCAGAGGTCTTCGACCTCTGCGATCTCCGCGACGCGCACGTCCTCGGCGTCGACCCGCGGACGCACCAGGCGCGGCGGCAGCCGGTCGAACTCAGCGGCCAGCGCGTCCAGGTCGCGCGCCAGCAACGGGCCGGGCAGGTGGCCCCAGGCGCCGCCGGACTGACTGACGGTCGTGCGCGCGACGCGGTTCACGGCCAACCGCAGCCGCCGGTCGGCGCGCCGGTGCGCGGTCTCGGTCACCACGTTGCCGCCGGCCAGCACGCCGACGGTGCTGCCGGCCAGCCGGCGTCCGACCAGATCGGAGCCGGTCGAGGCGCCCTGATAGCGGCCGTCGAGCGTGAGCACGACGCCGGCCGCCGGATCGGCCAGGAACACCAGGGCCCTGCGATCCTCGCCGACGGCCTGCACCCGACAGCCCAGCGCGGTCAGCCGCAAGCGGCGCAAAGCGACCTCGGCCGCCTCCTCGGTCCCGAGCACCCGCGATCTGGGCTGCCCGCCAGACGAACTCGAGACGCGTGCCCTCGCGACCAGCTCGGCGAGCAGATCAGCGACGAGCACCTGCTGATGCCGCGCGGCGCGGTCGGCGTGCGCGGCCACCTGGTCGGCCAGGTCCTCGGCGGCGAGCAGGGGCCAGCGGAGGTTGGCGGCATCGAGGTCGCGCCGGACGCGAGCCAGTCGCGGGGTGAAGCCGGCGGCCAGGTTGGAGACGCCGGTGAGGAAGATGTCGGCGGCCAGGTCGACGGCGGAGGCGAGGGCACCGTCAACACCTCCGGGAGACGCGGCGCTCTCAGGGCTCGACCTCGCTTCAGCCTCGGGAGCCGGCTTGCCCGCATCAGCAGATGTGCCATCGGCATCGGGGATCGCGTCGGAATCCGGCGCCCGAACCTCGTCCGTCCCCCCGACCGCGAAATGCCGATCCGCCGCGTCCGCCGCCCGATCGGCCCAGGCCCGCCACGCCCACACCGCGAGCGCCACGGCCTCCTTCGTGTCCCGCGCATCGCTGCGCGCGTATGCCAGGTCGTGCGGCACCAGGAAGCGCACCGAGCAGTTCGGCAGCTCGACCCACGGCACCGGCTCCGTGGTGGTCGCCGGGTGCACGCGCGCCAAGTACCCGATCGCGAGACGGCGGCGGGCCGTGGCGAAGTTCCGCTTGCCGAGCAGCGTCTCCAGCTCCTCGTCGCCGAACTCGGACGGCGACCACTCCTCGAACTCGTCCTCGCCGTCCGAAGCCGTCGCCTGATACGCCAGCACCACCGCCACGACGTGCCGGCACGCGCTCGACGCGCCGCACGTGCAGTCCGCGGCCTCCAAACCGCCCGGCGGCAGCGCACAGACCACGCCATCGGGGAACGTCCCGCGCACCGCGTCCGCGTCCTCGGCGACGGCCGGGCCGGTGCCGGCCGCGACCTCCTTCGCCGCGCGCTTGTACAGGCCGCGGTTGGTCAGGGAGACGAGGGCGTCCTCGGTCAAAGCGAGCAGATCCGCACGCGCGGTCATGAGTTCACCGCTTCCGCGACGAAGGCCGCCAGCTCGCCCGGCGTCATCGCGCCGACGTGGGCGCCGAGGTTCGCCATGCGTTCGCCCATCTCGCGGTTGAAAGCCGGGTCGGCGTCCTCGTCGAGTGCGCACAGAGCCAGGAAGCGGCAGCCCTGCTCGATCAACGAGCGGGTGCCGCGGAGCAGACCCGCCTCGCTGCCGCCCTCATAGAGGTCTGATATCAGGGCCACGATCGTGCGGCGGGGGTTCGAGATCAGCTCCCCGGCGTAGGTCACCGCTCGCGCGATGTCGGTACCGCCGCCGAGCTGCACCTTCATCAGCAGCTCCACCGGATCGGTGACGTCGCTGGTCAGATCGACGACCGCCGTGTCGAAGGCGACCAGGTGCGTGCGCACCCCCGGCAGCCCCCACAGGCACGCGGCCGTCACCGCCGAGTGGATCACCGACGACACCATCGAGCCCGACTGGTCCACCAGCAGGATCACCTGCCAGTTGTCGACGTGGCGGCGCGAGCGTGTGAAGAAGTGCGCGTCCTCTATATAGAGCTTCCGCTCGTCCGGCTGATAGTGGCCCAGGTTGCCGCGCAGCGTGCGCTTCACGTCGAAGTTGCGCGCCAGCCGCACCTGCGAGGGACGGCGCAGCCGGGTCCCGGAGAACGACATGCGCACCTCGGTGGCCAGCTTGCGCATCAGCTCCGCGATCACCGCCGAGACCAGTTTGCGGGCCAGCTCCAGCACCTTCGGGTCCATCAGGTGCTTGGTCCGCAGCACCGCCTTCAGCAGCGCCGGACTCGGCTCGACGCGCTCCAGCACCCGCGGGTCGGTGACGATGTCGTGGATCTGATACCGGTCGACGGCGTCCCGCGTCAGCCGCTCCACGGTCTCCTTGGGGAACAGCCGCGTGATCCCCTCCAGCCAGTCGACGGTGGTGAGCACGGAGTCCTCGCTGCTGCCCGGCCCCTTCGGGCCGCCCCGGTTCACCGCGCCGCCCTTGCGGACGCCGCGCTCCGCCAGCTCGTCGTCCCGGCCGTACAGCCAGTCCAGCGCCGCGTCGCGCGAGGCGTTCCCGCCGCTCAACGCCATGCCGGAGGAGGCCGGGGCGCCGAGGATCATCCGCCAGCGCTCCAACGCGGCAGCCGTTCCAGGATCCTGCGGAACCTCGCTCACCGGATCAGCCCCTCCCGCTCCAGCACCGCCTGCACATGGCTGTCCAGCTCCCGTCCCCGCGCCAGGGCCACCGGGTCGTCGATCCCGGGCCGCACCAGCGACCGCGCGGAATCCTCGACCCCGTGCAACCGCAGCACCTGCCCGGCGATCGTCTCCCGCTCGCGCGGCGGGAAGTACCCGAAGGCCTGCCGCAGCGCCGGGAGGGCGACCAGCAAGTCCCGATCGGTCATCGCCGTGACGAGATCGTCGAGCACCGGGAGCACCGATGCCTCCTCCAGACATTGTTCCCGTGCCAGCGCGAACAGGCCGCCGAGCCAGTCGCCGAGGCTC
>Ga0070663_100002049_pt1 | contig 11255 bp, 8 predicted proteins | sample KBSC63metaG_FD_65646 | JGI IMG/M metagenome (GOLD analysis project Ga0070663, IMG submission 65646) | Corn rhizosphere microbial communities from Kellogg Biological Station, Michigan, USA - KBS C6-3 metaG | ecosystem: Host-associated > Plants > Roots > Rhizosphere > Soil ...
CTGGGTAGCCCGCCCCGCCGAGAATGAGCGCTTCCGTCGTTACTGGGTCGAAGCGCAACGCCGCGCGCGCCGCAACGGCAAGTGATTTTCCTGCTTTAGACCCCCTCGGAAAACGGAGTGCTGCGTGATAGGGGTGGCCTCATGGCTAATCCTACCGCTGTCTGTGAAACGTCACTGGGCACCTTCAAGGTCGAGCTGTTCGTGGACAAGATGCCGATCACGGCGAACAACTGGCTCGAGCTCGCGCGCAGTGGCTTCTACGATGGGCTGCATTTCCATCGTGTGATCGACAACTTCATGATCCAGTTCGGGTGTCCCCACAGCAAGGACCCGAAGAGCGCGCGCGCGGGTACCGGGCAAGGTCCCAAGGGCTCGATCAAGGACGAGCACCCCGCCAACGCCAAGCTGAGCAACGAGCCCGGCACGCTCTCGATGGCCAACGCGGGTCCCAACAGCGGCAGCAGCCAGTTCTTCATCAACACCGTGCACAACGCCTTCCTCGACTTCTTCACGCCGGGGCCTTCCAAGCATCCCGTGTTCGGTAAGGTGGTCGAGGGCATGGACGTGGTGAACAAGATCGGCAAGACACCGACCAACTCCTCCGATCGTCCCACCACTCCGGTGCAGATGATCAAGGTCACCGTTCAGGAGTGACGCGGCCTTTCAGGGCTCGAACACCAGCTGGTTCGAGCCCTGGAGCAGCGGGCTAGCCGGCAGCGCCGGCAGCGCCGGCAGCGGGATCATCCGGGCCGTTGCCATTCCCGTTGCCGTTGCCATTCCCGTTGCCGTTGCCATTCCCGTTGCCGTTGCCATTCCCGTTGCCGTTGCCCTGGCCTTGCCCGTTGCCGGGTCCCTGGCCATTGCCCGGGCCTCCGTTGCCATTCCCGTTGCCGTTGCCATTCCCGTTGCCGTTGGTGGGGTCGGGGATCACCACGGGCGTCTCACAGGCGAGCGTCAGCGGGTTGCACGTCTGCCCCGCCGGGCATCCAAATCCTGGATCTTGGCAGTTGGCAGCCCGGCAGCCGCTCGTGTTGCGGGTGCAGGTCACCGGATTGCAAGTGACAGTCCCCAACTGAGGGCAGCTCCCCAGTCCCAGAGCGCCGTCGCACTGCTCGCCCGCCTCTAGCACACCATTGCCGCAGGCAGCGATCGCCTGGCAGCCACTGATGTTGGGCGTGCAATCGGCGTTGCACGTGACCGTGCCGGACGTCCCCGCGGGGCAGGGCCCGAGGCCCGAGGTGCGGTCGCAAAGCTCCCCGCCGTTGGCCACGCCATCACCGCAGCTGCTGCCGCAGTCCGCGGGGCAGGTTGCCGTGCTCTCGTTGGCCGCCGCCGTGCAAGTCCCGTCACCGCAGCGCGCGTCCACGCAGGCGCCGACGAACTTGCAGCCGACGCACTGCTGCAGGCCTTGCTGAGTTCCCTGGCAGGCTCGGGTGCCGTTGCCCTCGCATTCCTCGGTGCCGTTGACCACCGTGTCACCGCAGCTGCTGCCACAGTCCTGCGGGCAGTTCGTGGTGCCCTCGTTCGCGGTAGCGGTGCAGACTCCATCGCCGCAGCGAGGAGCGGCGCACGTGCCGACGAACTGGCAGTTGGTGCAGGTCTGCGTGCCGATCTGCGGGGCGCAGGAGCGCGTCTGGGTGCCCTCGCAGGCCTCAGTGCCGTTGACCACGCCATCACCGCAGCTGCTGCCGCAGTCCGCCGGGCAGGTTGCCGTGGTCTCGTTCGCGGCAGCGGTGCAGGCTCCGTCGCCGCAGCGCGACGCCACACACGTCCCCACGAAGCGGCAGTCGGTGCAGGTGCGGGTCCCGAGCTGACCGGGCGGGCACGCCTGCGTCTGCGTGCCTTCGCACTCCTCCGTCCCGTTGACGGCGCCATCGCCGCAGCGGCTGCCGCAGTCCTGCGGGCAGGTCGCGCTGCTCTCGTTGGCCGAGGCCGTACAAACGCTGTCACCGCAGCGCGGATCAGCGCAGTCGCGCACTTCCTCGCAGCTGATGCAGCTGATGGATCCCAGCTGCCCGTTCGGGCAAGCGCGAGCGACGGCGGAATCGCACTCCTCGTCGCCGTTGATCGCGCCGTCGCCGCAGCGCGCGCACGTGCCGTTCTCACACACGCCGCCGTTGCCGCAGGGCGTGCCATCGCGCTGCGGCACACTCAGGTTGCAGGCTCCGTCGTCCTCGCAGCGGACCTGCAGGCAGGCATTGCTCTGTGAGCCGCAGGACTGCTTCTCGAGCAAGTCGCCACCGTTGCACACGGTGTGCGTATCGGCGCCGTCACAGGTGCTGGTGAAGTTCGTCGGGTCACACTCCGCGCAGCCCTTCTCGACGCTGCAGCCCAGGCTGCAGGTCTCGTCGCGCACCACGCTGCCATTGCAGCTGAGCGCGCGCTGCCCGGTGCCGTTCGGGCCCGGCAAGCACAGCACGCCGCCGCGCACGAAGCGCGGATCGTTCTGGAACACGCCCGTGGGCGCGCAGGTCTGGAGAATGCCACCGACGCACTGCACGTCTTCCCCGGGGCGGCAGCCGCAGGTGCCGGCTGGATGCTCGGCGGTGCCGGGCCGCGGGAAGCAGGGGCGTGTCCCACAGCTGGACCCGTCGGGCACGAAGGCAGTCAGATCGTCGCTGCAGCGCACGGGCTGGTTGCCCTGACAGTCGCGCTGCCCGGCGGTGCAGATGCCCGGTTGGCAGCTGCAGTTCTGGCCGGAGCCGTTGGCATTGCACGCCGCCAGCGTCGATAGACAGGCGGCCGCGGTCGTGCAGGGGCGGCGCTCGCGGAACTCGTTGGTCGCGCCGCTGCTGACGCACACCAGCAAGCTGGTCCCGTCGCAAGTCGAGCTACCGAGAACGCAGTTGCGGCAGCGGTCCGGCCCGTTGTCGACGACCTGGCAACCGTTCGGGCAGGTCACGACCGTCGGCGTGATGCCGTCCAACGAGCAGCTGACGAGAGTGTTGTTGTCCCGGCACGTGGGCTGGGAGTTCTGCGCGCACTGGTCGCACACGTTCTGGTTGGGAGCCGCGTTGCTGGGATCGCAGACCTCGCCACCAGTGCAGGTGTCGACCGTCGCAAAGCGGCTGCGCCCATCGGAGCAGACCTGTAGCAGCGTGTTCGCGCCCTGGCGCACGCACTGGTGCACCCCGTCGGCGGTGCAGCCCGCCGGTGGCGTCCGGCAGCTGCGGTTCGTCGCGTCGCACAGCTGCGGGCTCAGACAGCGCGCCGTGACCGCGCGCCCCACCAGGCGATCACGGCACTCCTCCAGCTGACCCTGACCGTTGCAGCGGGCGCTGCCCACCACGCACGGATCCGCGCAGCGGCCGGCGTTGCCGTCGCAGGTGCCTGGATCGCAGTGCTCGAGGTTGTCGAAGCCGTTGCGCTGGCCGTTGCAGACCTGCAGAAAGTCCCCGTTGCAGCGCGTCTGCCCGGGCGCGCAGGTCGGCACCAGGCAGCCATTGAAGCCGAGCCCGGCGTTACACAACCCGGCGGTGGCGCAGGTATTGAGGGTGTCATACCCCGTGTGCTGATCGTTGCAGCGCTGCAGCACCGGCCCCTGACAGCGGAACTCGGTGCCGCTGAGTGGACCGCGCTGGCAGACCGGCGGCGCGCAGAAGGCGTTGGTCGAGCTGTCGTCGTTGCACAGGCCGCTCGTCTCGCAGGTCTCGACCGAATCAAAGCGGGTGCGATCCTCGCTGCAGCGCTGGATGGTGGGTCCGTTGCACTGCTCTTCACCCGACTCACACGGGGCGTCTCGACAGCCAGGCTGCCCGTTGTCCGCGGCCACCGCGCTGCAGAAGGGCGGCCCGATGCACTCCTCGATCGCCTGATAGTCGGTTCGGTCCTGGTTGCAGAGCTCCAGCACGCCCGTGTCGCTGCAGCGATGCTGCCCGATCTCGCACTTGGGCCGCACACAGCGCGGAGAGCCGCGGATGCCGCTGTACGCGATGCTGGCATCGCACAGCACAGGGGTGGCGCACTCCTCGGCCACGTCGAAGCCGGTCAGCCCCTCGTTGCAGGCCAGGAGCCGCACGCCGTCGCAGCGCACCTCGCGAGCCAGACAGGCGGGGGCGAGACACTCGGTGGCCCCTTGCGGGTCGGCGCCGAGCGGAATCTCGGGCGGCAACGTCTCGGCGGTCATCACGCCGCCCTCCGCATTGCCGAGCAGCGTGCCGCCGATCGTCGCCTCGCAGACCTCGTTGCTGGCGCACTCGTCGAGCTTCTCCCAGTCCGTCTGGTCCTCTCGGCAGCGCTCCAGCTTGCCCTCGTTGCAGCGGCGATCGCCGGGCTGGCAGGGCGCCGGCAGGCATTGGCGCTTGCCGGCATCGCAGTGCCCGGCAGTCTGGCAGGTGTCGAACGTGGTCCAGCCGTTACGGTCCTCGTTGCAGAGGCGCAGGACCGGGCCGGCACAGCTCATTTGCTCGACCGAGCAGGTCGGGGCGATGCACGCCGCGATGGTGCTCAGGTCGCTGGCCTCGCACAGCGCGGCCGTCGCGCAAGCTTGCCAGGTGACCCAGGCGGTGCCGCCGTCGGTGCAGAGCTGCAGCAGGCGATCGTCGCATTTCGTCGTACCCAGCTCGCAGATCACAGGCTTGGGGGGAGGGCCCGCATCGGCAGGGAGAGCCTGGCGGATCTGCGTTTCTTGGCCCGCGATCTCGACCTCGCCCAACATCTGGGCGCAGGCCACGGCGAAGCAGAGCGCGAGACCGACCAAAGCTACGATGCGTCTGGGAACCCCAATGCCTGCTGCCAATCGACACCTCGCCTCGTGTTGAATGCGGGGAGCACCAAGGCGCGACCCCGTTTCCACATCCACAGACTAAACGTCTGCTTATACACGAATCGAATTGCCGGCGTCTAGCCACCCGACCGACCCGTATCCGAGTTCGTCGCGGCAATAACCCAGCGGAGCCGAGACTGGGGCCAAACAGCAAGCGATTCCGCCCCACCAGGGCGGCAGGGGCGCCGCACGGCGAGTGGTCGCCGCTGACCTCGCGAAGGCATCGGCCGCCCCACCTGAAGCTGCTAAGCTCGCCCACGGTGGCAAAGACTTGGGGCGTGGCTCGACTCGGCGCGTGCTTGGGCGCGTTGCTCCTGGCGTGCGGCGGTGACGACGCGGGCAACGGTCCGTCCGCTGTGGTCCCGCCCTTTAACGAAGCATCCCATCGAGAGCTCGGGCCTCGGCCCTACTTCAGCTTCTTTGTCACCACGGAAACGGGGCTGCTGAGCTTGCCCGCAGGTCGCTTCTCACCGGCGCCCGACCCCGCGACGGGCTTTGGCGGCGACTTCGGCGGGCTGCGGGGCGCCGATGAGATCTGCACGATGCTCGCTCAGAAATCGAATCCGGGCGACATCAAGACCTGGCGCGCTTTCCTGAGCTCTACCGGCGAGGTGGAGGGCGAGCGCGTGGACGCGATCGATCGCGTCGGACCCGGGCCCTGGTACGACTTCCGCGGCTACAAGCTGGCCGACGATCTCGCGGGCTTGATGCCGATCGACGTCAAAGAAGGCCGGCCGCGTGGAGCGGATCCGCGCCTGGCGGACATGTTTACAGGCGAAAACGGCGAAGACATCGGCGAGGCCGGCATCGACAACCACGACACCCTGACGGGCTCCGATCTGAGCGGCAGGCTCTACGACGATGGAGACGGCGGGCGGATCGCCACCTGCTTCGATTGGACCTCGATCGACGTGCGCGGGCAGCCGGGCGGCATCATGGCCACCGGCGGACAGGTCCCCGTCGGTCACTCCTGGCCGCGCAGCAACATCCAGGGTCGACACTGGATCAGCGAGCACACCGTCAACGGCTGCGAGCGCGGGGGACGCACCAATGGCGGCACCTCGGCGCCCCAGAACGACTTCCGCGTGGGCGGCGCCGGCGGCTACGGCGGCTTCTACTGCTTCGCGCTCGGCGCGGTGCCCTACCAGCCGGGGACGGTGTCCACCCGCTGAGCGACGCTCGAGTCAGGGCGCCGGGCTCGGGGCGCTCGCGCGCGGCGCGGAAGCTCCCTCCGCGCGAGTCAGATGATTGTCGCCCGCCGCGACCTGCTGGACCGCCCCCAGCTCTTCCTGCGCCTGGGGCTCGTCTACGCTGCGCACGAAGTACCATTCGGCGCGCGCGCGCTGCGCATCGACGTCCAGCAGGACGTAGCCGCGCCGGGTGAGATTGGCGAACTTGAGGTGCGGATGCGTGGCGAGCAGCGCCTGCGCGTCGCCGCCGGGACCCGGCGAGGTGACGCCGGGCGCGACAAACTCGACCGCCAGGCTGCCCTGCCCCGTCCCGCTCGCGTACTGAGCGGCATCGAAGGGATCGGCGGCGATGTCGAAAGCCCAGGACGAGTGGGCGTCCCCGGTCAAAATGACCACGTTGTCGATCCCGGCCTGGAAGGCCTGGAGTAAGCGCTCGCGCGCAAACGGGTAGCCGTCCCATTGATCCGGCTGCTCCACACAGCCCTTGGCGGCATTGGAGAGCTGCGCGAACATCACCTGCTGGCCGAGCAGGCGCCAGCGCGTGCCACGGCCCTGGGATGCCGAGAGCGCCGAGAGCAGCCACTGCTCCTGCTCCGCACCGAGCAAGCGCCGGTTGGGGTCGGCCAAGGTGGCAGGGTCGCACTTCCCCGACAGGCGGGCATCGCGATCGTAGCGCGTGTCCAGCAACAACAGATCAAACAGATCCCCGTAGCTGAAGCTGCGGTAGACGCGCTCGCTCTGGCCGGCGACGGGCGCGCGGATCGGCATCCATTCGAAATAGGCCTGCATCGCCGCCGCCTTGCGGCCCGCCCAGTCCCCTTCACTTTCAGGCTGGTGGTTGGCCGCGCCATCCCGGTAGGCGTTGTTCGCCACCTCGTGGTCGTCCCAGATCGCGATGAACGGATGCTGGCGATGCGCCTCTTGCAGGTCGGGGTCCTGCTTGTACTGGGCGTGCCGCTGACGGTACTCATCGAGCGAAACCGCCTCCCGATCCGGCTGCGGCACGCGATCGATGGCGCTGCCGTCGCCGAAGGTGCCGTTGCCGTATTCGTAGAGATAATCGCCCAGGTGCAGCACCAGATCGAGATCGGCGCGCTCCGCCACCAGACGATAGGCGTTGAAGAAGCCCGCCGGGTAGTTAGCGCAACACACCACGGCGATGCGCGCCCGATCGGCTGCCCCGCGCGGCAGGGTGCGCGTCCGCCCGACGCGAGAGCGCGCGCCCTGCGCGGCAAAGTCATAGTAATAGGTGGTGGCAGGCTCGAGGCTGCCCACGTCCACCTTGACGGTGAAGTCGCCGTCGGCATCCGCCTGCGCGCGGCCGCTCGCGACGACGTCCGTCAGCTCCGCGTCGCGCGCGAGGCGCCACTCGACGTCGACGCTGGTCAGCTGCTGCGCGGCAGGAGTGACTCTCGTCCAGAGGATGACGGCGTCTGCGAGCGGGTCACCGCTCGCCACGCCGTGCGCGAAGGGGCCCGCGCTGAGGCCCTCCGGCGCGGCACGCGGGCTCGACTCGGATTCGCCGCACGCCGGAAAGAGCGTGAGCACACCGAGCGGGGCCACCTGCCCCAGAAACCGCCGCCGCGTCAAGGTCATGGACCGCTGGCATGCTAGCCGCAGGCCACGGCGCGAAACAACGGAAAGTGCGTGGCCAGGTCGCTCGCCTACATCCGCGCCTGTGCCGGGCCGGCTCAAATCCGCGAGCCAGCCCGCAGCGAACTGCACCGCCCGGGGTCTTCTGCGACCGCGATCGGCGAGACTCATGCCAGCGCCAGCAAACGCCGCTGCAGCTCGGAATCCCGCGCCAGATCGGCGCTCGCCCCGCGGTGCGCGATGCGCCCGCGATCGAGCACCAGCACCAGCTCGGTGAGCTCCAGCGCCAGCCGCGCGTGCTGCTCGACGAGCACGATCGCCAGATCGCCCTGGGAGAGCAGCTGGCGCAGGACGCGCGTGAGCTCCTGCACGATCACCGGCGCCAGCCCTTCCATCGGTTCGTCCAGCAGCAGCAGCTCGGGATTGGTCACCAGCGCGCGCGCGATGGCCAGCATCTGCTGCTCGCCGCCAGAGAGCTGATGACCGAGGTTTCCCTTGCGCGCCGCCAGCGAGGGAAAGAGCTGATACGCCCGCTCGGCGTTCCACGCGCCCGGGCGCGCCACCGCCAGCAGGTGCTCGTGCACGCTGAGCGAGGGAAACACCGCGCGCTCCTGCGGCACCCAGCCGATCCCCAGGCGGGCCCGCTCGACGCTGGGGCGCGCGCTGAGCTCCCGCCCCTTGCAGCGGATCGAGCCACCGTGCTGCCGCGTGAGCCCCATCAGGGTGGTGAGCAGCGTGGTCTTGCCGGTGCCGTTGCGTCCCAGGAGCGCCAGGCTGCCCCCCGCCCGCAGCGAGAAGGAGATGTCCTCCAGCACCACCGACGCGCCGTAGCCCGCCCGCAGGCCCTGCACCACCAGCAGCTCCTCGCTCATGGCCTGGCTCACGGCTCGCCCTCGCCCAGGTAGACCTCGCGGACCCGAGCGTCCTTGGCGATCGCGTCCGGGTCGCCCTCGACCAGCAGGCGCCCCGCTACCAGCACGCTGATCCGCTCGGCGAAGCGAAACACCAGGTCCATGTCGTGCTCGATGAACAGCACCGTCACGTCGCGCGGCAGCGCGGCGATCACCTCGAACATCTCGCGACTCTCGGCCGCCGGAATGCCGGACGCCGGCTCGTCCAGGATCAGCACCCGCGGGCGCGTGGCCAGGCCGAGCGCGAGCTCGAGCAGGCGTTGCTTGCCGTAAGCCAGCTCCCGGGTGAGCCGCTCCGCCTCGTCAGCAAGGCGCAAGCGCTCGAGCAGGCTCCAGGCTTCTCGGCGCGGCTCGTCGAGGCTGCGCTGGCCAGCGAAGATGCGTGCGCCGAGCCCGCGGCGCTGGCAGATCGGGATCAGCACCGAGTCGATCACGCTGAGTCCGGAGAACAGCTGGTTGATCTGAAACGTGCGCGCCAGGCCGCGCTGCACCCGCTGGTGCTGCGCGAGCGGCGTGACGCGCTCGGAACCCAGATACACATCGCCGGCGCTGGGCGCGTACACGCCCGTCAGCAAATTCACGAGTGTAGTCTTGCCGGCGCCATTCGGTCCGATCAGCGCGTGACGCGCGCCCGACTCGAGCTCCAGCGAGATGGCGTCGTTGGCGCGAAACTCGCCGAAGCGCTTGCACAGCCCGGCGGCGCGCAGCGCGGCGCTCACGCTTCACCTCCCGCGCGCCGGGCGGCGCTCCGGGAGCGCACCGCCAGACGCAGCACGTCCAGCCCCCCCAGCAGCCCGCCGCGCGAGGCGAAGGCCAGCGCCACGACCAAGGCGCCCAGCCAGAACTGCCAGAACGCCGGGCTCCGCTCCGAGAGCAGGTGCTGCAGGGCGAGGAACACCGCGCTGCCCAGGAATCCGCCATACAAGCGCCCCGCGCCGCCCAGCACCAGCATGATCAAGACGCCCGCCGAGCGCTCGAAGCCGAGCGACTCCAGCCCCACGAAGCCGGTCGTCTGCGCGCTCAGCGCGCCCGCGATGCCAGCCAGCGCCGCTGCCAGAGTGTAGGCAGCGATCAACCGCCGCCGCACCGGCACGCCCAGCGCGGGCATGCGCGCGGCGTTCTCGCGCAGGCCGAGCAACGCCAGGCCGAAGGGCGAGTCCGCCACGCGCCGGACCAGCAGGAGCGAGAGCAAGGCCACGACGGCCGCGTACACGTATGCCGTCTTGCCGGAGAGCTCGAAACGAAAGACGCCGAGCAGCGGGGAGAGCTCGAGGCTGGAGAGCCCGTCCGTGCCGCCCGTGATCGAGGAGGCGCGGTTGGCCGCCTCGTGGAGCGAGAAGCCGATGCCGAGCGTCACCATCAGCCGCGTCAGCCCCTGGCGATCGACGACCAGAAAACTGGTGACCAGCCCGACCAGCGCGGCCGCGAGGCTCGACGCGCACAGCGCGCTCAGGGGCTCGTGCCAGCCGTGTGCGGCGAGCAGCCCGGCGGTGTACGCCCCGACGCCGAAGAAGCTGGCGTGTCCGAGCGAGATGATGCCGGCGTAGCCCAGGCATACGTCGAGCGAGAGCGCGAACAAGCCCGCGATCAAGATCTGACTGCCGAGCACCAGGTAGTCCGGAAAGGCGAAGAAGCCCAGCAACGGCACGAGCCAGAGCGAAAGCTCCCGCGCCCCGCGCGCCACCGGCCTCACGCGCGCCGCCCGCGCAGACCGGCAGGAAACGCCAGCAAGAGCACGATCATCAGCACGTAGAGGATGAACGCGCCGAGCTGCGGCACATAGTACTTGCCCGCCACGTCGCACAAGCCGAGCAGGATCGCGGCGAGCGCCGTGCCGCGCACGCTGCCCGCCCCTCCCACGCTGACCACCAGCAAGAAGTAGACGAGGTATTCGAAGGCGAACCCCGGCTCCAGCCCCAGCAGCTCGACCGCGAGTGCGCCACCGAGCGCGGCGAGCGCGCTGCCCAGCGCGAACGCGAGGCAAAACACGCGCTGCACCGGGATGCCAAGCCCGGCCGACACCGCGGCGTTGTCGACGGCGGCCCGCAGCTGGGCGCCGAAACGGGTGCGCTCGATCAGGGCCGTCAGCCCCCAGCTGATGAGCAGCACGAGCGCGATCAGGAAGGCGCGATAGGCCCCGAGATCGAGCCCCAGCACGTGGATCTGTCCGCGTAGCACCTGCGGCAGCTCCACGCGCTGCTGGGTCGGCCCCCAGAAGTAGGTGGCGGCAGCCACCGCCATGAAGGTGAGCCCGATGCTGAACAGCACCTGATCCAGGTGGCTCGCACGATAGAGCCGCCGGTACAGCAGCCGCTCGCTGAGCGCCCCCACCCCCGCCCCCGCCAGACACACGCAGGGCAACGTCGCCAGAAATGGCAGCCCCCAGGACTGAGTCAGCCACACGCTGCAATAGCCGCCGAACATGGCGAACGCCCCGTGCGCCAGGTTGACGAAGTTCATCAGCCCCAGCGTGATGGACAGCCCCACGCTGATCAGAAACAGCAGGCTACCGTACGCGATACCGTCGAAGGCGACGCCCAGAAAGCTCACGGCAGCGGGTCACTTACCCGGGTCTTTTTGCTCGTCGAAGTGGTCGAACTCGACGTTGTAAAAGCCGTCCGGGCGCTGCTCGACCTTGCGCACGTACACGGTCTGGATCACGTCCCGGGTCTCGGGGTCGATGCGGATCGGTCCGCGCGGGCTGTCGAGCGCCAGGCCCTTGAACGCGGCCATCGCCGCGTCGCCATCGAGCTTGCCGCCCAGCTTCTCGATCACCTTTGCGATCGCCGCCATCCC
>Ga0070663_100002052_pt1 | contig 11244 bp, 12 predicted proteins | sample KBSC63metaG_FD_65646 | JGI IMG/M metagenome (GOLD analysis project Ga0070663, IMG submission 65646) | Corn rhizosphere microbial communities from Kellogg Biological Station, Michigan, USA - KBS C6-3 metaG | ecosystem: Host-associated > Plants > Roots > Rhizosphere > Soil ...
GATCGTTTCTATTATTCCTAGCGATACGATTCCACTCTCTACCGGATCGGCACTTTGGGCTTTCGGAAGGCGAAGATGACTGCCAGGAGCGGGGGAGCGAGAAGCACTCCCCAGAACGGGATGATGATGCCGAGCACAATAGGTCCGAAGAAGGCTGCCCACCAGGGGATCTTCGTCGTCCTGTGCAGGACATAAGGGCCAATCACCAAGCCATCGAGGATGGCAATAAGGCCATAAAGCCCCAGAACCAACCCAAGACGCCATTCGTCATGACCGCTGAAGGCTACGGCCAGTACCGGTCCGATCAGGGCGATCATTCCGCCGAACGTGGGAATTATCTGCAGAACGCCGCCAAGAATGGCCCATAACGGGGCGAAGGGCACATGGATCAGTTCCAGCCCGACCAGCCAGAGCACTCCAACGATCAATGCATCGAGCGTGGTCGCCTGCCACCAGTGCAACAATGCCTTGCCGGTGGTCCTTAGCGGCGAAATCCGGCTCTCCTCTGTCGGCTCCATTCCTGCCTCGTCCTTTCTATGATGCGCCAAACCCAGATGCTATCCTTAAAGCATGAAGTTTGGCGTTCTGGTCTTCCCTGGGTCGAACTGCGACCACGATACCTATCACGTGGTCGATGCGATTGCCCAACAACCCGTTACATGCCTCTGGCATGCGTCCGAAGACCTGCAGGGCTGCGATGCTATCCTCGTTCCCGGCGGTTTTGCCTATGGCGATTACCTGCGCACCGGAGCTATCGCGCGCTTTGCTCCGGTAATGCAGTCCGTTGCCCGTTTTGCGCGCAACGGAGGCCTCGTTCTCGGTATCTGCAATGGTTTTCAGATCCTCTGCGAAGCCGGCCTGCTGCCAGGCGCATTGATGCGCAATGCCGCACAGCACTATATCTGCAAGCAGACGTATCTGCGGACGGAGACAACCGATTCGCCTTTCACCCGGGGACTTTCCAAGGGCCAGGTGCTGCAGATGCCAATCGGACACATGGAAGGCAATTACTTCTGCGATGCGGATACCCTCAATGAACTTAAACAAGAGGACCGCATCGCCTTTCGGTATGCCACAGCCGATGGAACTGTGAACAACGCGGCAAATCCAAATGGTTCGCTGGAGAATATTGCCGGTGTCCTGAGCGAAGGACGCAATGTTCTAGGCATGATGCCCCACCCTGACCGTTCGAGCGAGAACCTGCTGGGGTCAGCCGATGGATTGCGGATCTTCCAGTCCATGGCGCAGTCTCTGGCGGCTGCACAGTAGAGTTGTTCCATCAGCCGAGGGTAATCTGCAAACCATGATCGACATTCACCATCACCTTCTCTGGGGCTTCGATGATGGGCCATCGACCGTGGAGGTCTCCATCGCGATGGCCAGGATGGCTGCCGAAGACGGAATCACCCATATCGTCTGCTCGCCCCATGCGAACAGCCGGTATGACTACGATCCAGAGCTGGTCAAGGCGAAGATCGCGGAGTTGCAGCAGTTTCTGGACCGCGAGAAAATTTCGCTGATGCTGGGACGCGGATGCGACTTCCACATGTCCTTCGACAACATCGAGCGGGCACAGGCGGAGCCGGCCCGGTTCAGCATTAATGGCCTCGGATATTTGCTCGTCGAACTTCCAGATTACGGCCTGCCGGCGGGGTTGGCTGAGGCCTTTTACCAGATGCGGATCGCTGGACTAACGCCAATTCTGACCCATCCGGAGCGGAATCGCACCCTTCAGGCGGACAAGTCGCGCCTCGTAGACTGGCTTCGCGGAGGGCTGCTGGTGCAGGTGACCGCGGGCTCGGTGGTGGGCCGTATGGGCAAACAGGCAGAAAAGATGGCCCATGAGCTTCTGGCGAACCGATGGGTGCATTTTCTCGCCACCGACGCGCACAACACGACCTCGCGCCCGCCAAAGATGCAGGAAGCCTTCGAGGTGGTCGCGAAAAAGTATGGTCCGGATTACGCACATCTGCTCTGCAATTCGAATCCGCTGGCCGCTTTTATGGGGAACCCAATGCCGCAGCAACTTGAACCTGTGAACCTTTACAGCGACTATAAAGAGCCGAGCTGGTGGCAGAGAATCATAGGCCGCTGAACGGCTGACAGCTATAGCCCGAGTCCGCCATCGACTGCAATAAGCTGGCCCGTGATGAAGTGGGGAGCCGTTGCGAAAAAGAGAGCGGCGGCGGCGACATCTTCAGCCGTCCCATTCCGCTGCATGGGGGTCTTGCGGGCAAAGTGCTCGTAAGCCTCTTCCACTTCTCCCTGCACAATCATGCCAGGAGCTACGCAGTTGACGCTGATCTCAGGTGCCCAGGCCTTGGCCATCGTTTTCGAAAGCATGTGCAGCGCGGCCTTTGAGGTGCAGTAATGCCCATGAGTTGCCCAGGGATGGAGCCCTCCAAGGGAACCGATGTTGAGGATGCGCCCTTTTGCCGCCCTTAGATGGGGATAAGCAGCCTTGGCCATCAGGAACGGCGCGCGGGTGTTCGTGGCAAACATGTTGTCCCATTGCTCAACCGAGATATGTTCCAATGCTGCGGACTCGAAGAACCCGGCGTTGTTGACCAGTACGTCGATTCGGCCGAACTCCTCTATCACGGCAGCGACGGTTTGCTCGATGTTTTCAGGATCGCGAAGATCGCAACGGGCGGCGAATGCCTCCACATCGCAGTCTGCAAGGGACTGGACGGTAGCTTCCGCTTCCCGCTGGGAACCGAGATAGGTGATGGCAACATTCGCGCCGTTTCTGGCCAGCGACAGCGCAATGGCGCGGCCAATCCGCTTGGCCGCGCCGGTTATAAGGACCGTTTTGCCGGCCAGCAGCTTCTGGGATCGATTCATGACTACGGCTTCGGCGCAGCAGGAGCGGACGTGTCCTGGGCCGGTGTCGCTGGTTTGGGACGAATTGGTTCCTGAACTCCAGGTTTGCGTTCCGAGAGGCGGCCGCTGTTGTCCTCATAAGCGGAAACCTGCTCCTGCGGCCGAAGCATGACGATGGAGATCTCTTTTGTCGGTCCGTCTACAAGATAGTCCTGGCCGAAGGTGGCAAAGCCTGTGGCAATAACCTGCACACGAACTGTGCTTCCGGTGGGAATAACATCGATAACCGCCTTACCGTCGGGATCGGTCTTGACCTCAAGGTTTCCAAGATCTTTACCGTCCCTCGACGGATTGAACACAACAGCGGCATTGGGAATGGGCTTGCCGTTGAACTTCTTCGTTACCTGCACCTCGATACGCGAGGTCGGCGGCGGAGCTTTGTATTTCCGGCCACGGTACTGACCGAAAGCTGGACTGGAGGCCAGCAGCGCGAGACAAAGCACGAAGGAAAAAGAGAACCAGACCGGACGGCGTAACCACATGGCCGTATTTTAGATGATTGAAGCAGAAGAGTGAATCGCGATTGGCAGAGGACAGGCTTGCGTGACTTTCACTCACATTTCATCCAAATGGGGTTGACAGGCGGACGGCCGCTGGCCTATCGTTAGCAATCGGAAGGCTTGAGTGCTAATGGGCGGTTCGCTCCCTGCAGAAGCCAATTCCAACTTATTTTCGTAAAGTTCGCGGCGAAAGCCGCCGCCGGGCTTTGCGCAATGCAAATGCGGACGGTTAGTCGCTGTCTGCCAAATCGCAACCAATTCGCATTAAGGAGATGTAAGCAATGGCAAAAACATCATTTACACCGCTGCATGACCGTATCCTGGTCCGCCGCGTTGAAGAGGGCGAAAGCATTCGTGGCGGCATCATTATTCCGGACTCCGCAAAAGAGAAGCCGCAGCAGGGCGAAGTCATCTCGGTCGGCAAGGGCAAGTCGAACGACGAGGGCAAGGTCTTCCCGCTCGATGTAAAAGCAGGCGATACCATCCTGTTCGGCAAGTATTCAGGCACGGAGATCAAGCTGGACGGCGAAGAGCTGCTGATTATGCGCGAGGAAGAAGTCCTCGGCATCCTCAAGTAGCACTGCGAGCGGTAGACGCGGCTTTGCCGCAGATTCGGCGCCTCGCGCGCCTCACTTACAAATATTTTGATCGGCACCGGCCGATAACAGGAGCTACACAATGGCAAAACAGATTCTGCATGGAGAAGATTCGCGTCAGGCTATCCTGCGCGGCGTCAACATTCTTGCCGACGCAGTGAAGGTGACACTCGGTCCGAAGGGCCGCAATGTCGTAATTGAGAAGAAGTTCGGTTCGCCGACGATCACCAAGGACGGCGTCACCGTCGCCAAGGAGATCGAGCTGAAGGATTCGCTCGAGAACATGGGCGCACAGATGGTCCGCGAAGTTGCTTCGAAGACCTCCGATGTTGCCGGCGACGGCACCACGACCGCCACGGTTCTGGCCCAGGCCATCTACCGCGAGGGCGTAAAGACGGTTGCTGCCGGTGCGAACCCGATGGCGCTGAAGCGCGGCATCGATAAGGCCGTCGAGGCCATCATCGGCAAGCGCGATGAGAATGGCGTTCCCCAGGGCGGCGCATTGAGCAAGCTATCGAAGCCGGTTTCGGGCGACATGATTGCCCAGGTGGGAACGATCTCCGCAAACTCCGACTCGCAGATTGGCGTGATTATCGCCGAGGCGATGAAGAAGGTTGGCAAGGACGGCGTTATTACCGTCGAAGAGTCGCGCACGATGGAGACGCAGCTTGATGTTGTCGAAGGTATGCAGTTCGACCGCGGCTATCTCTCGCCTTATTTCGTGACCGATGCGGAGCGGATGGAAGTTGCACTCGAGAACCCATACATCCTGATCTACGAGAAGAAGATCTCCTCCATGAAGGACCTGCTGCCTCTGCTGGAGCAGATTGCCCGCACCGCGAAGCCGCTCGTCATCATTGCTGAGGACGTGGATGGCGAGGCGCTGGCAACCCTGGTGGTCAACAAGCTGCGCGGGACATTGAATGTTGCGGCAGTCAAGGCCCCCGGCTTCGGCGACCGCCGCAAGGCGATGCTGCAGGATATCGCTATCCTGACCGGCGGCAAGGCGATCACGGAAGACCTCGGCATCAAGCTGGAGGGCGTCAAGATCGAAGACCTCGGCACTGCCAAGCGCGTGACCATCGACAAGGACAACACCACTATCGTCGATGGTGGCGGCAAGGACGACGACATTGCGGGCCGGGTGAAGGAGATCCGCGCGCAGGTCGAGAAGACCACCTCCGACTACGACCGCGAGAAGCTGCAGGAGCGTCTGGCCAAGCTGGTGGGCGGCGTTGCCGTCATCAAGGTTGGCGCGGCTACCGAGACCGAGATGAAGGAAAAGAAAGCCCGCGTTGAGGATGCAATGCATGCAACCCGCGCGGCGGTCGAGGAAGGCATCGTCCCAGGCGGCGGCGTGGCGTTGGTTCGCTGCACCAAGGCTGTCGAGGATGTCATCAAGAGCCTCGAAGGTGACGAGAAGATCGGTGCATCGATCATCCGTCGCGCCATCGAGGAGCCTCTCCGCATGATCGTCTCGAATGCAGGTGAAGAGGGTGCTGTGGTGATCGGCAAGATCCATGACTCAAAGGAAGCCAACTTCGGCTACAACGCCGGAACCGGCGCCTACGAAGACCTGGTAGCTGCCGGCGTTATCGATCCTACGAAGGTGACGCGCACTGCCCTGCAGAACGCGGCTTCTATCGCCGGACTGATGCTGACGACCGAAGCCATGATCTCGGAGATTCCTGAGAAGAAGGAAGCTCCTGCTGGCGGCGGACACGGCGGCGGCATGGATGGCATGTACTAAAAACTGCTGTTTATGGAATGGCGAGGCCCCGGAGCGATCCGGGGTCTTTGCTTTTTCAAAGGAAATTGGGAAGAACAAGCCAAGCTGCTGCCAAACCGAAGGAAAGCAGTATAGGATTCTCTAAATCTGTTTAGCAGGACAAATGATGTACCGGAGAGAACAGGATGAGGCTTTCGCGACGGGAGTTTTCGAAACTTGGGGCAATGGGGCTTGCGGCACAGGCGTTGCCGGGAGCAGGGTTGCAGGCGCAGGACGGAAATCGCAAGGTCGGCTACTGCGTTATTGGGCTGGGCAGGATTGCGAACCATTTTATCGGCGGGGTGCAGGCTTCGTCGACCTCCCGGATTACCGGACTGGTGAGCGGGCACAGAGACAAAGCGGAGCAGTTTGCCGCGCGTCTGGGAGTGCCGAAAAGCTCGATCTACAGCTACGAGGACATGGATCGGATGCGGGATGATAAGGGCATCGATGCAGTCTATGTTGCGCTGCCGAACAGTATGCATGCGGAGTACACGATCCGGTCGGCGAAAGCGGGCAAGCATGTGTTCTGCGAAAAGCCAATGTCGACCAGCGTAAGCGACGCCGAGAAGATGATCGCCGCCTGCAAGGACGCGAATAAGAAATTGATGATCGCATATCGGTTGCAGTATGAGCCGACGAATTTGCGAGCCATTGAGCTGATCCGGCAGGGCGCGCTGGGCAAGGTGCAGGTAATTGAGAGCGCCAACGGGTTCTATGAGAATGCAGGTGAGTGGAGGTTGAACAAGGCGTTGAGCGGCGGAGGACCGCTGATGGACGTCGGCATCTATTGCCTGAATGCGACGCGTTATCTAACCGGAGAAGAGCCGCAGGATTTTGGGGCCTTTGTGTCCACCATCGACCATGATGGGCGTTTCGATACGGTGGAGGAAAATACGGTCTGGACAACGAAATTCCCTTCCGGAATTGTGGCGAGTTGCAGCACAACCTATGGCGCACCGATGCGAAGCTACTATCGGGTATATGGGTCAAAGGGCTGGCTGGAGGTGGGAAGCTTCAATTATGAAGGTTTGCGGTTACAGGCAAACTACCGCAGCGAGAGGGGTTCCCCGGCGACCGTGCTGGATGAGTTGAACACTGAACGCGATCCTAAGCAGTTTACGCGCGAAACGGACCACTTTACCGAGTGCATTCTGCAGAACAAAACGCCGAAGACTCCGGGAGAAGAGGGGCTACGAGATATGAAATGTATGCAGCGGATTTATAAGGCCGCAGGAGTGGAGGCATTGTAAGGAAGCCTCCCGACTCAAAATAGAAGGATTACAGCCGCATCAGCCATCTTAAGGTGGCCTTAAGCAAAGCTCGTGATCATAAGAATGTGGCGCGAAGGGGTTGTCTCCCCCATGCTATAGTTTCCGATATTACGGGTCTTCGAGGCTGTCAATTCCCTTGTGTCGGAGAGGTGAATTTATACCGCACTCTCAACGATGTCGCATATTTCGTTTGGCCGCGCATTATGTTCAATGGAGTGCTCTTGGACTCGTTAGCCTTCCATTAGCATCCATGAGGGCAACTGCCCAACCAATTAATGCAGTGATACGGATGGCCGCCAATGAAAAGGCCGCACGCGCGCAGGAGCGGCATTTCTCATATCTTTCAGAGGAGCGCTCTACCCGGACCGGCGGTCATCTCTGGAACGAAAAAGTTGTGGAGACGGACGACGGCGTGCTTCGACGGCTGCTGGCGGTGGATGGCAGACCACTGACCGCAGCCCAGACCACATCGGAAGAGCATCGCATCGAAGAAATAGTTGCTCATCCCGAAGCATTCCGGAAATTGAATGCGAACCGGTATGATGACGAGGTAAAAGCGACTCAACTGCTGGAAATTCTGCCAAAAGCCTTTCTCATTTCGCCTGACGGGGAGCAGAACGGGTGTGTCCGGCTCTCCTTTCGTCCAAACCCCGCCTTTCATCCCTCTACTTACGAGGAACGCATCATCCATGTTTTGGAAGGTACCGTCTCCATCAAGCAACCAGAGGACCGGTTATGCAGTCTGCAAGCCAGGATTACGCAGACTGTGGAGTTCGGATTCGGCCTGCTTGGAAAGGTAAACAGTGGGGGCCATTTCGAGTTGGAACGAGCACCGGTGGATTCAAACAATTGGAAGAGCGTACATATCAGTGTGCATGTAGATGGTCGCATTCTCCTGCTTAAAAGCATCACGCGCGATCAGGAGACGACTCGCACAGAGATACATCTCGTGCCTCAACATTTGAGCCTTGTTCAGGCTGCAAGGCTGAGCCGCCCCTGAGTCAGTCCAGCGCGTCGATGATCCAGATGGTTATGGGACGTTGATTGCCTGAGCCCCTTTGGGGCCGAACCAGACGACTCCGTTGCCCAGCATGGCCTGACCGTTGCGAACGAACATGTCGTGGGGCATGGCATCTCTGACGGCATCGATGCAGGCTGGCGTGAAGATGCTGTCCCAGTGCGAGGACAGAGCGGCGGCGGAGCGGATTTCGCTGCTCTTTCCGCCACGGTTGACACGCAGTGGGAAATCAACGAATCGTGCGGCGGCGGCGTGGTCACCGTCGAGCACGGCTTTGCGGAACGACTGAACTTTGGATTCAAAGGCAGCATCGCTCTCGCTGGTAACATCCTGGTACCAGCGGGCATTGGCAGATCCCTGAGTTGTGCTCTCGATGTGGAGTTCGACAGGATAGGAGCTTGCGCCTTTGAGCCACCGGCCTTCCAAGCCGGTGCTGTTGCGGAAGCTGCGCGACTGGCCGGGCTGGCCGCCCTTGAAACTCAGGGCAAACTGGCCGCCTTCGGGCGCGTAGAGAAGGAGACCGCTGCCCTGAGTACTGACGGTGAGCGGGATATCCTTGAGATCCTTTGCCTCGAAGTAGTGGCCACCGTTAACGGTTCCCGCAGCGTCAACCAGAAGAACCATGCCTATCTTGTTCTGCCCGACGACTCCCGTAAAACTGACTCTGCTTACGGTGGCTTGAGCGTGGGCGAGAGTTGCGGTGAAGAGGAACACGGGAAAAGCGACGAAATGCATCAGCCCACTTCTTCTATTTCGGTTCAACCAGGCACCTCCAAAAAGAAAGACTAACCCTCATGAGACGTTAAACCAGACGGCTTCGTTTATAGGCGGTGAAGGTCGTTGCCAGCCATTCTCGGCTGCCCTCCTTTGCAGCCTATCGCAAAGGAGGGGCAATCAGGGGCTTTACCAGGCGTGATGGAAACCGTCTTTTTCCGTGATCTGGACTTCGGTCCGGAAGAGATCACTGAGTGTAGCAGCGGTGAGGAGTTCGGCTTTCGGGCCGTCGCCAATAATGCGGCCATCGCGGAGAAGAAGGATGCGATCGATCTCGGGGATGATATCGGCGATATGGTGGGTGATGAGGAGAATGCCAGTTCCCTGTTGCGCCAGTTTTCGAAGCAGATTGCGGAGTTCGCGCTGGGCACTGATGTCGAGCGCATTGGAAGGCTCGTCGAGGAGAAGCATCTGGGAATTTCCCGCCGTGGCGCTGGATGAGCCGACCAGGGCGCGACCGATCATGATGCGCCGCTGCTGGCCAGCCGACATCTCTCCAACAGGCTTGTTTGCCAGATTGACAGCATCTATCTGTTCCAGAACTTCGTCGGCGCGGGTCTGCATGTCGGGAGTGACGGTAAGGTTCGGCCAAAGAGTGCTGCTGGAGAAAAATCCGGTGAGAACGGCATCGCGGCCCGTGGTGTGAAGCGTGGGTTTGCCGGGCAGTTCGGCCGAGACGACGCCGAGACGCTTTTTGAGTTCGGTAAGGTCCCAGCGGCTGCGGCCAAAGATACTCACGCTGGTCTCTGGTTCGACGATGGGATAGCACTCGCAGGTGATCGTCTTGATGAGGGTGGATTTTCCGCAGCCGTTGGGGCCAAGGATGGCGATGTGCTCGCCGGTGTTGACGCTGAGATTGATGTCGTGCAGGACCAGGTTGTCGCCGCGGGCTACATTAACGTGGTTCAGTTCAAGGAATAGTGGCATCTTATCTTCAAGGATAGATGGTTTTGAACAACGGAGGCATCATGGCGACTGTGCTCGGTAACAGCGACCAGCGACTCGCGTACGCTTTGCTGCGGATTGTGGTTGGATTGAACCTGCTGATGCACGGCGTGGGCCGCATGGTGGCGGGGCCGGCAACGTTTGCGGCGAAGCTGACAGGCCAGTTTGCTCATGCTCCGCTGCCGATGTGGAGCGTGTGGAGTTTTGGCATGGTGTTGCCCGCGATTGAGGCTCTGCTTGGATTGCTGTTGTTGATCGGGCTGAGAACGCGCGCAACATTAGTTGCGGCCAGTCTACTGATCATGGTGCTGACGTTTGGAGCAGGGTTGGTGCAGGACTGGCCTGCGGCGGGGCTGCAATTGACCTATGCACTGGTGTTTTCGGCGCTTCTGTTCCTTCAGCAATATAACGGCTGGTCGGCGGATGCATGCATGTACGGGGGAGAGAGCAGACAAGCATCGTAGATTGCCGGCCGGCAGACGCGGCCAATCTCTGGTTCTCTTCATGTCTCGTTGAGGCTCCTCAGAAGAAGGGGATCCCATATCGAACATCCCTTGACAGAAATGGAGTACAACCTCTAGAGTCGATCGCGGTAACGTACACGATAAGGAAATCTCATTCCCAAGAGCGAACCGATCGTTTCGAGGCTACCGCAGATCGAATTTCAAAAAAGAGAACGCACAGTGCGCAATTGAGATCAGTAGATGAAGACACACGAAGATGCCTCGTCGGCTTGGAAGTTGGAATTGCCTGAAGCTCCCGGCTCCGAGCGGGGCGCGGTGAAGGCGTGGGAAGAATCTGTGACCATGCTTACCTATGCTCCCGCTGCGCCCGATCCCAATCCGCTCTTTCTGGAGAAACGGGTGTACCAGGGCAGCAGCGGGCGCGTGTATCCGCTGCCGGTGATCGATGGCATTGCGACGGAACCGCACCCCCGCGCCTGGCGGGCAATACACATTGAAAACGAATATCTGCGTCTGATGGTGTTGCCCGAACTGGGAGGGCGAATTCACGTCGGGCTCGACAAGCGTACCGGATACGATTTCTTCTATCGTCAGAATGTGATCAAGCCCGCCCTTGTCGGCCTCGCAGGCCCCTGGGTCTCCGGCGGAGTGGAGTTCAACTGGCCACAGCATCACCGGCCTGCTACCTTCATGCCGGTCGAGGTGGCTATCGAACGCGACCCCGATGGCTCGGTGACAATCTGGTGCAGCGATCACGATCCGATGGAACGCATGAAGGGCATGCATGGCATCTGCCTGCAACCTGATAAGGCTTTTCTGGAGGTGAAGGTTCGGCTCTATAACCGTACACTCCAAACACAAACTTTTTTGTGGTGGGCGAATGTCGCTACCCATGTTCATGAGAAGTACCAGTCGTTTTTTCCGCATGATGTTCGTTTTGCCGCCGACCATGCCAAACGCGCGATAACAAAGTATCCACTCAGCGAAGGCGTTTACTATGGCGTGGATTATGGTGAGCGGGC
>Ga0070663_100002053_pt1 | contig 11243 bp, 10 predicted proteins | sample KBSC63metaG_FD_65646 | JGI IMG/M metagenome (GOLD analysis project Ga0070663, IMG submission 65646) | Corn rhizosphere microbial communities from Kellogg Biological Station, Michigan, USA - KBS C6-3 metaG | ecosystem: Host-associated > Plants > Roots > Rhizosphere > Soil ...
CGCGGTCTTGCCGATAACACTTCCGTGCGCCACTTCAATGTCATGCACCACATGATGGAGAAGGCTTCGACCATCTGGTCCCGGAGACCGGCATCGCCCGGAATCCCGCCAGTCTGATTGAGGTGCGACGTCCAGACGATTCAAGGGAGCGCTACCTGTCGGAAGACGAACTCCAGCGGATGAAGACTGCCCTGGATGATCGAATCTTCCGGAAGGGAACTAAGGACCTTAATCAGACGAATCGAAGGATGAGGCTCATTGTGCTGATCGCCGTATCAACCGGGATGCGCCGCCGAGATTCGCCGGCTTCGTTGGTCCGACGTGAGGCATAGCGAAGGATTGCTGGCGGTTCGCGCAAAACTGAAGAAGGGCAAGGAGCGTTTTGTTTCCATGACGTCGGAGCTGGCCGAAGAAATTCGGCGGTATCCGACAGTGATCGGACAGGATCGAATCTTTTCGCCGAAGAGTGGGCTAGTCAGCAAGTGTCAGAGACTGGAAGGAAGTTTTGAGGACTTGCTCGAAAGAGCCAATATCCATGACTTCTGGTTCCACGATCTGAGTCACACCTTCGCATCCTGATACATGATGAACGGCGGCGATCTGTACGAACTGGCGAAGCTTCTCGGTCACGCCAATACCAAGATGACCGAGCATTACGCCAAGCTGGGACGTGCTCACATCACAAAGACTGGAACCACAGCGAAGGTGATCTGGAACATGATGAACAAGCAGAAGCAAGAACAGGAAGAGGGCGAAAAAAGCGAACATCGCTTGAGGGATGTTGCGTATTGTTCGCGCGACTAAAACTCTAACTCTTTGGTTTCCCCTAAGTGCTTTAGAATGTGGTGGCCAGAGACGGGATCGAACCGCCGACACCGGCCTTTTCAGAGCTGCCTAGCAACACAGCTAACTGGTCTGGAATCAGCGCATATACTTGGTGCCGTTGGCCTTACGGGCTAGCGGTTTTGGGACGGTTTAGGACGATTTGGGCTGTTTTCGACCACACGATGGTCGTGTATTGGTCGCGTGGATGACGAGGACCTTGTTTTGGTCATGCAGCCATTCGAAGTGTATAGCGGAGTGGAAGGGGCGGAGCGTAGCGGAGGTCTGCGCAAGCGCGGCGCGGAAGATTGGGGTGCCTCTTGTCGCGCGCCAGGGACGGAGTCCCTCAGTAGGCTTAATTTCCTTGCATCAGCGTGAAGCGCGGAGATTGCTTTGGCCATTGTTCTTCGGGCGGATGTTGCGGGCAGGAACAAGACTGTTACGAAACTTTTCGGATGGATTCAGATCCACCGCTGGCATTACTAACAGAGTGGTTCGCCTTTACCGACGCGACAGTGAATATAGGAGCCATACGGAGGGGAAAGCCATTGAGCCAGAGAGTCTGTGAATCTGACCGCGCCGTCTAACGTGAACGTAAAGCGGTCGCAAGGACAGATACGCCGCGTCGCAGCTCTGCCGGATTGCAGCCTGCGAAGCCCAGCATCAGCGCCGGAGGTCGTTCGTATTTCACGGTGAACGTCGAGAGCGGCTCTACTTCAAGACCAAGTTTCCGCGCTTGCAGTGCCGCCTCGATATCGGACTTCCACGTTTTGAGCCAACCCAATGTGCGGATGCCTGCGGCCGCGTGCTCGATATCGAGCAGCCCACTCAGGTGTTTATCCGCAGCGATTTTGAGAACGTCGTTTCGTTCCGCATAGTTTTGTCGCATGCGGCGGATGTGATGACCGAAATGGCCTTCGGTAATGAACTCCGCGAGGACGGCCTGTTCAAGCGTAGGAGGATGGCGGTCGACCAGACTGCGGGCAGATGTGAACGGCTCGACGAGGCGCTCGGGTAGAATCATGAACCCGAGGCGTAGCCCGTTGAAGAGTAGCTTCGTGAAGGTGCCGACATAGATAACGCAACCTGAGTTATCGAGCGACTGCAGTGCAGCAACGGGACAACTAGAATAGCGGTACTCCCCGTCGTAGTCGTCCTCGATGATCCATGCGTTCGCACTGGCAGCCCAGTGCAAGAGTTCCAGGCGGCGTTCCACGGACATGGTACCGCCCAAAGGAAACTGATTTGCCGGTGTGACGTACGCTAGCTTTGCCTTGGGCGCAAGCTTTCGGCCTGCCTTGACGATGATGCCGTCATTGTCGACGGGTACTGGAACGATGCTTGCACCTGTGGCGCGGAGTGTTTGGAGTGCGCCGGAGTAACCGGGATCTTCCATCCAGACCTGTTCGCCCGCGCCCAGCAGAAAATGGCCGGCGAGGGTAAGGGCCTGCTGTATGCCCGAGGTGACGATTATCTGCTCGGCTGAGCAGTGCACTCCGCGTGACGCACCAACATACTCCGCGATGGCGCGACGCAGGGGCTGGTAGCCTGCAGCGTGACCGTGACCATAGAGGGAACGCGGGGCTTTGCGTAAGACCCTGGAAGCTACGCGCGCCCAGAGATCCACGGGAAAGAGATCGATCGCCGCCTCGTAAGCGCGGAACGCCTTGCCGACGGAGTGAGACGCAGGGGTTACCTCCACACCTTTCAGAAATTCCTGCGCACGCCTGGAGAACACGGCCTTCGAGGTCGGCAAAGCAGGGGTCGCGGGTTTACGCGTTAAGGGTAGCAATCCCTCAGGAACGCCTGAAGCAATGTAGGTTCCTGAACCCACTTCGGTGCGCGTGTATCCCTCAGCCTGAAGCTGGTCGAAGGCTACGGCCACGGTTCCCCGCGAAAGGGAGTATTGCTTGGCCAGGCTACGTGTGGACGGCATGCGAGCTCCGGGTTTCAACCTTCCGTCAAGGATCGCACCACGCAATTCCGTATACAGCCAACGCCAGAGCTGCTGCTTGCCGGATGGCAGCTTGAGTGAGAGGTCCTGAAATGTTTCTTCTTTAGACATTGCCTGGCTGTGCCCCCTCAAAAACATCGCAAGTGGACTATCTATTGTTTGCATTATGGACCTTTTATCTGCTCCACACGACGCCTAGTGTGGAGTTAAGGAGATACCATCCATGCAAACAACCATAGCGACTTTCAAACGAATTTTGGCGCTGTCCTTTCTCGCAGCCGCCACCCTTGTCTTAACCAGCCCCCTGATGGCGCAGGAAACTATCACGCCGATCATGACGCATGCGCTGGCGGCCGCCCCCGGCAGTGAAGCTCTGATGTATACCGTCGACTTTCCTCCAGGTTTTTCGAGTTCCATTCACCGCCACGACGCGCAGGTGTCTGTTTATGTGCTGGAGGGTTCAGTCGTAATGCAGGTGAAAGGCGGAAAAGAACTCACGCTCGGTCCCGGACAGAGCTTTTATGAAAATCCCAACGATATTCACGTTGTTAGCCGCAATGCCAGTAGTTCAAAGCCTGCAAAATTCCTCGTTTTCTTGATCCATAAGAAAGGTATGCCTCTGGTGATACCAGTCAAGTAAGCAAAGACTGCGTGCTAATGTGCAAGCGGCTTCAGAGAGTGGCGATGTCCAAGAGGAGAATGAAATGTCTGTTCAAAATAGGAACATAAGCTCGGTGGTCTTGCGACTTGGGCTAGGTCTTGGTTTTCTGTCAGCTGTTGCAGACAGATTTGGACTTTGGGGCCCATTTGGAGAGCGGAATGTCGAGTGGGGAAATTACTCACGGTTTCTCGATTACACGCAAACCGTCAACGGGTATTGGCCGACAAGTTTAATCCCGACCCTGGGAGGAGTCGCTACAGGCGCCGAGATTCTTTTCGGTCTTCTTATCCTTGTCGGCTGGCATACACGCATTGCCGCACGGCTAGGCGGCGGTCTACTCATCGTCTTCGCCACGGCAATGACGATTTCCCTGGGAGTCAAGTCGGTCCTGAACTACGCCGTTCTTACCGGGATAGGAGGGGCATTCCTACTGGCAAATTGCGACAGCTTCCCGTTCAGCCTGGATGAACTGCTGTCCCGCCGAGCTCATTTCAAAGTAACCAGTACTGATGTTCCGACTAATCCAGTGGCCGATTAGGACCAGCGGTATCGATAAGCAAGAATGCGCGGGATTTATTCCCGACGTAATAAAAGGAGAGAAACATGAAAGTTTTCGTTGCGGGAGCAACTGGAGCGATTGGTCAGCCGCTCATTGCGGAGCTGATTGCGGAGGGTCACATAGTGACGGGTATGACACACTCTGAAGCTGGAGCAAGGAGACTGCGAGCAGCTGGCGTGGATGTGGCGATTGCAGATGCCCTTAACGGTGACGCTGTTGAAGGAGTGCTGCGAGCCTCTCATGCGGAAGTGGTGATCGATGAACTGACAGCGATACCGAGGACGCCTTCGGAGCTTTCAGCGCATGCACATGTTGACCAGAAGCTGCGCATCGAGGGCGGGAACAATTTACACCGCGCCGCTCTTGCTTGCGGTGTGCGGCGTTACATCCAGCAGTCGAGTGGATTCTTTCTCGATGCGAAGGAAGCGCTGGCTGATGAAAGCTCTCCGCTTGCTTTGAATGCGAGCCCTGGCATCGCCAAATATGCACAGATGTATGCCTATGTGGAGCAGAGGGTGCTCGAGTCATCGATCGAGGGCATCGCTCTGCGTTACGGATTCTTCTACGGGCCTAACACCTGGTACAACCCGGATGGAGGAGCAGCAGATGAGATTCGCAAACAGCTCTTTCCGGTAATTGAAAGGGGCGAAGCGAAATGGTCGTTCGTTCATATTGAGGACGCGGCACGTGCGACGGTTGCGGCTCTCAATGCTGAGCCAGGTAAGTATGTGGTGGTAGACGACGACACGTCGCCGGTGAGTGTGTGGCTACCCAGGTTTGCGAGCTTTGTGGGTGCTCCACCTCCACCGCTCATTACAGAAGACCAGGTGCTACAGACTGCGGGTGAGGATGCCGTCTACTACCAGACGAAATTGTGCGGAGCCTCAAATGCGAAGGCGAAGCGTGAGCTTCACTTCGCACCGCGTAAACGCGAGTGGCTCAGCGAGTGATCCAGAAACGCTTTTTCGTTGACGCTTCACTCTGAAGCCTTTGCTGCCACAGATTTACGCATTTCATCGAGGGGGTGCGCCTGATAACCACGCCTCATCAGACCACGGCCAGCGATTCCACCTGGCGAATGAAGGCACGGAGCAGTCACATGGCATGGACACTACTTGGTATTGCCGGCATCGTCGAGATCGCCTTCGCTTTCGCGATGAAGCGGTCTGAAGGTTTCACCCGTTTGATACCTGCGCTGTTTACGGTCGGCACGGGTTTATTGAGCGTCTTTCTTCTTTCTATTTCGCTGCGCACACTGCCGGTGGGAACAGCTTATGCGGTTTGGACCGGCATCGGTGCCGCGGGCACTGCGATTTTAGGGATAGCACTCCTAGGTGAGTCCGCTGCGCCGATCAGAATTCTCTGTATCGTCCTCATTCTGGCAGGCGTGATCGGCCTCAAGCAAGTCTCTTAAATCACTACGTCCTGCCACAGCAGGACTCTGCAATTCCACTGAACTTCAGCAAAATACCCCCAAAGGAGATTCAAAATGACTGTTATCAAAGCCGCCGCCGTACAACTTAGTCCTATCCTCTACAGCCGAGAAGGTACCGTGGACAAGGTCATCCAAACGATCCTCGATCTTGGCAGCAAAGGCGTGCAGTTCGCGACCTTTCCGGAAACAGTAGTGCCGTATTACCCTTATTTTTCCTTTATCCAACGACCTTACGAGTCGGGCGCGGAACGTCATCGCTTGCTGGAGCAGTCAGTGACGGTACCGTCGGCCACCACGGACGCCATCGGTGAGGCCTGCAGACGGGCGGGGATGGTGGTCTCCATTGGCGTGAACGAGCGCGACGGGGGCACGATCTACAACACACAGTTGTTGTTCGACGCGGACGGTACACTGATTCAGCATCGACGCAAAATCGCCCCGACCTACCACGAACGTATGGTCTGGGGGCAGGGCGATGGATCAGGACTCCGCGCTGTGGATAGCGCCGTCGGGCGCATCGGCCAGCTGGCCTGCTGGGAGCACTACAACCCATTAGCTCGCTATGCCCTGATGGCTGACGGCGAGCAGATTCATTCGGCAATGTATCCCGGGTCCTTCGGGGGAGACATTTTTTCCGAGCAGATGGAGATCAATATTCGCCAGCACGCGCTGGAGTCAGCCTGTTTTGTCGTGAACGCCACGGCATGGCTTGATGTGGAGCAGCAGGCGCAGATCCTGAAGGATACCGGTACCGACAAACTTGGTCCGATTTCGAGCGGCTGCTTTACCGCAATCGTCGCACCCGACGGCCAGCTAATCGGGAAGCCTCTGCGCTCGGGAGAGGGCGTAGTGATTGCCGATCTTGATTTCTCCTTGATCGACAGACGGAAACAGATGATGGACTCACGTGGCCACTATAGCCGCCCTGAACTCCTGAGCCTCATGATCGATCGCACCCCTGTCGCTCATGTCCACGAGCGAAGCGAACGCTTCGCCGAGGCTGCTGCCCTTGAAAAGATCGATGTCTAGGGTCCCGTGTCGCAGTGCCGCATATGTTTCAAGCGCGGCAAGACGATGAGGAAGTAGAAATCCGAGAGAAGGATGTGAGTCATGAAATCAATAAAGATTATCGTTGAACGATTCGATCTGGTGTCCAGCAAATCATTCGAAGAGGTACTTGCTGAGCTGGATAAGGGTATCGGACGCCCGCTCGGCAGCAAATACTTCGAGCAGAAAGCAGCCGCTCGATCCTTCGAAGAGTATGAGCAACTTATCAAAAAGGCTGTCGGCCCATCTGATCTGATGGAATTTCTGCGCCTTGATCCAGGAGCCGTGTTTCGCAAAGACGCGGCTTCAAAACAGTTCAAGATGGTGAGAATTATTGCTGGCAATCCGCTCATCATGAAAAAGATGGCTGAGCGCGTTCCTGACGCTGCCTCCTACGCCCCGGTCACAATCATGGTGAGTGAACGTCAGGACGGGGTGCATATCTCCTATGACTCTATGAGCAGTTATCTGGCTTCTTACGGCGACGCACTGGCGCTGGAAGTTGCGAGGGACCTGGATGAGAAAGTCATCAGGCTGCTTGAACAGGCCGGCAGCTAATGCAGAACGGCACCTGATCAGCAGTTGTCGTTCTGCACTCATATGGGCCATAATTTCCCGGCCACGCCTAATCTGCTTATACGCTTTCCCCATTGCAATGAGACGCAAGCTGAGATAGCGAACTGGCTCAAGGCGACCTTGACTTCTGGGACCACAACGACCCTTTGACAATCAGCCCAGGGCGCACAGGTGCAGCAGGGCTTTGCTGTCCTTCGGCCTTGGAACTCGGGGATTCGACACCGACAATGTCACCAGTTCAGATTCACACGTGGCCCCTCACCTGTTGACTCCAGGCCTTAGCGTTCATCAAGCTCAGCTTTATACAAGAAGACCGTCGTAGACGGATTGGTACCAGTAACTCACTTCTCCGCTCGCACTATGAGCGTCAGAGTACAGTTTTTCCGACTTCGCAATGGTCGCGTATTGGTCGTGCGCTCAACCACGATTTTCTATGGCCGACTAAGCAACTTAGAATCTTATAGATATCGCTCGAATAATGAGCGACGCCAGCCTTTTTGCGGCTAGAATCACCGGAAATCAACTAATCGCTGAAAACAATAGAGTTACCATAGATAAGAAAAGTCTCCTCATAGCGCAAGCACTGGAGATGACTACGTAAGTCATTGATTATAAATGGTGGCCAGAGACGGGATCGAACCGCCGACGCCGGCCTTTTCAGGGCCGCGCTCTACCACTGAGCTATCTGGCCTTGGCTGAAACGCTGATTGCGGGGAACGCCAAGAACACCCGCGCGTTTAAAACTTACATCTGTGCCCCGGCCTCTTCAGGGGAGCTCGCCGCAGGTGGGGAACCAGCGACGCAAACGCAATCCAAGTATAGCAACCCAAAGCCGTACCGCCAACCTGCCCGTCTCGCGCTATCCTTTCTCATCCTACAAACGCTGAGGGCGTCCATGTTGCGCAATCTCCAAAGTCTCTCCATTGTTATGCTTCTCTGTGCAGTCGTCACCGTTCATGCGCAGGTTCAGACACGATCCAAAGACTCCGCCTCGCGTCGTCCTGCTTCACAGGAGCAACGCGCCGTTCTCGTCTTCAACGCCGCAAAGCAAAATCCTCTAGAGCTCACGGCACTCCTCGACCGTATGCCCAAAGGCGCAGACCTCCACATGCATCTTTCCGGCGCCATCTATGCCGAGACCTTCCTGAAGGATGCCGCCGCCGATGGACTGTGCGTCAACCTGGCTACACTCAGCTTCTTCAAGCCCAAGGCCACGACGCGCAGTATTCCTCCACAGCCTGTCTGCGGCGAAGGGAATGTCCGCGCCGATAGCGTCTTCAAGAACCAGCATCTGTACGATCAGCTTGTCGACTCCTTCTCGATGCGCAGCTTCGTCCCCAGTGCAGGCACCAGCGCGCACGACCAGTTCTTCGACACCTTCGACCGCTTCGGCAGCATCGCTGAGTCTCACGCCGGTGAGTGGCTTGACGAGGTTGCCACCCGCGCTGCTGCCCAGAACGAGCAGTATCTCGAAATCATGAAGACGCCCACATTTTCCGATGCCGCCAAGCTTGGCTACTCGATTGGCTGGCCGACCGACTCCGCCGCGAGCAGTACCGGCGATGCGACTGGAGCTACCCGTGCGGATCTCGCGCATCTTCGGGAACAGCTTCTCGCCGGCGGGCTTCGCGACGAGGTTGCCATCGACAGTAAGGAACTCAGCGATGCTCTTGACGTTCGCAACCGGATGGAGCGCTGCGGCCAGCCCGATGCCGCTCCTGCCTGCTCTGTCAAGATTCGTTTCCTGGGGCAGGTTCTTCGCGCCTTTCCGCCAGAGCAGGTCTTCGCCCAGACGTTGCTCTATTTTGAACTTGCCTCCGCCGACCCTGACGTCGTCGGCATCAACTTCGTCCAGCCTGAAGATGCCTACATGGCCATGTCGGAGTACCACTGCCAGATGCTCATGCTCGACTATCTGCACAGCGTCTACCCGAAGGTTCACATCTCGCTGCACGCCGGAGAACTCGCTCCTGGCCTCGTTCCTCCTGAGGGGCTCCGCTTCCATATCCGCGAGGCCGTCGAACTGGGCCACGCCGAGCGCATCGGCCACGGTGTGGACCTCATGTATGAGAACGATCCTCACGCTCTATTAAAGGAGATGGCTGCGCGGCACATCATGGTTGAGATCAACCTCACTTCCAACGACGTCATTCTCGGCGTCGATGCGCGCCACCACCCTCTCCCCATCTACCGTGCCGCTGGTGTGCCCGTGGCGCTCTCCACTGACGATGAAGGTGTCTCTCGCATTACACTTACGCGCGAGTACACTCGTGCCGCGCTGGATTTCAACCTTACGTATCTCGATCTCAAGAACATGGCCCGTACGAGTCTCGAACATAGCTTTCTCGCGGGTCCCAGCCTGTGGGAGAAGCCCGATGTCTTTACGCGCGTCAATTCCGCATGCGCCTCGCAAACGCTGGGCGCATCGCCCACGACCAAATGCCGGAACTTTCTTCAATCCAGCGAAAAGGCTGCGCAGCAATGGGAGCTCGAACGCCGCTATCGAGCGTTTGAGATGAGTCTGCCTTGACTGGGTACCCCCTCCCCCTGCTTTTCTCGCAAAGTATTCATTCCATGTGACTTGACGGTGTACCTCCGATATAAAGTCTCTATTATCAGTGGTTATGCGCTGTAAAGTCTTCTAAACAAACGACCTATCTTCACCACTGACCACTGCCTGGGTTGCTGGCGAAGGCTTGGAACAGATTCCTCGATGCTGTATGTCGGGCTTATAAGAGTGTGCTGAAAAAAGTGGCGCTACAAGCCAAACGTACCTCAGGGGCTAAAGCCCCACTGCAAACAAGGGACTTCTGGCACGGCTGAAGCCGTGCCCTTAAGCAAAACAGACTTTTTCAGCAGCCTCTAAAGCCTCACTGCAAACAAAGGACTTGCAGCACGGCTGACGCCGTGCCCTTAAGCAGAACAGACTTTTCAGCACTCTCTTTCAGCCCTGGATCGTTGGCCGAGGAGGTTGCCTGATTTTGGGAAGCTCGTTTTACCCGCCGTTCAACAGGATCCTGACCCAGGTATTACCATGGCTGCGTGCGTACACACCTACTTCTTGCGATCGCTCTCCTTGCTTCCGCGTCCTTCACCTCCGCGCAAAAGATCACTCTGCCGCTCTGGCCCAATGGTGCACCCGAGCCCTATACCGGGGGCCCGGAGCGGGACATCACCAAACCTAACAGCGGCCTTATCGCAGGCAAGCCGCTGATGCATCTGACCAACGTCAGCAAGCCGACGCTCACTCTTTATCGTCCCGAAGCAGCAAAGAACACCGGTGCTGCGGTCCTCGTCTTTCCCGGCGGTGCCTATAAAATCCTCGCCTACGACCTCGAAGGCACCGAGGTCTGCACGTGGCTGAACTCGATCGGCATGACCTGCGTTCTGGTGAAGTACCGCGTTCCCTTCGCTACGCATTATCCGGAGAATGCCGCCGATCTCGAAGACGCGCAGCAGGCGATGCGCATCACGCGCGCTCATGCAGCCGAGTGGCAGATCGATCCGCAACGCATCGGTGTCCTGGGCTTCTCCGCTGGAGCGCACCTTGCTGTCGTCCTCAGCAACCATGCCGACTACGAGCGTCCTGGCGAGTCTGCGAACGAGTTGGACGCACGTCCAAATTTTGCCGTCATTATCTACCCTGCTTATCTCTCCGACGCTCCCGCGCTCAGTAAGCTCGCCAAAGGCGTCCGCCCGACCGCCAACACGCCACCTACTTTTCTGCTTCAGGCAGAGAATGATCCTGTCCACGAAGAGAATGCCCTCCTCTACTTTCAGGCTTTGAAGGAGGCGAAGGTTCCCGCCGAACTGCACCTCTACGCGGAAGGCGGCCATGGCTATGGCCTGCGTCCTACCGAGCTTCCTATCACACACTGGCCCGCACTCGCTGAAACCTGGTTCCACACCATTCACATGACTGGAACCTCTACCGTTCCTTATCGCTCGATCGTCAAACATTGACGACGTCCAAGCGATGCCCTGCAAAACTCATCAAGAAAGTTACCTTATGAAAAACTTCTTCCTTCTCTGCCTTCAATTCGCTCTCTTTCTTATCGTCTTCGCTGCCGGCTCGCTGTTTCCTCCTTTTCATATCGAGCGCGTGGTTACGACGACACCTACCCTCACGCACCTCTTCGTAGCCGACGGACTTCTTCTCATGCTTGGCCTCTACGTTGTCATTGTCGTC
>Ga0070663_100002056_pt1 | contig 11236 bp, 13 predicted proteins | sample KBSC63metaG_FD_65646 | JGI IMG/M metagenome (GOLD analysis project Ga0070663, IMG submission 65646) | Corn rhizosphere microbial communities from Kellogg Biological Station, Michigan, USA - KBS C6-3 metaG | ecosystem: Host-associated > Plants > Roots > Rhizosphere > Soil ...
GTGGAACGGCTCAACTGCCACATATGTTCCGTTCAGAGTGCGCTTGAGGCATGACCAGAAATTCTCAATCGCCTGAGTGCTGATTTCTCCCCGGACATACTCTTCCATGTGGTTCACGGTTTCGTGAACGAACTCCTTAGCGGTCAAGCCGTCGTATCCGGACCAGCCATCCGTGTAGATAGTCGAACCGAATCCCACCTGCTCCAGAATCTTCTTCTGTAAGGTCTCGCGCTTGACGTTAGGAATAACTGTCGCACGAACCTGACGAGTACCGCGTTCCAACATCCCAAATACAGCCGTCTTCTCTGCATATCCATTCATGCCTATACGTTGCTTGAGACGCTTGCTGCGGTGCATATTCTTCGGCTTCCCGCCGATGAAGGTCTCGTCCATCTCTACGGGGGTTCCCGTCTCTCCCAACATCACGGGCTTAATTTCCTTCAACACCAAGCGAAGGCGCTGGAGAACGAACCAAGCGGACTTCTGAGCGATGCCCGTAGCGCGGCCAATCTCGTAGCTGGAAACCCCGTTGCGGCAGTTGCATAGCATCCACAGCGCAATCATCCATACATCTAGGCCGAGCGGGGAGTCCTCGAAGATCGTTCCCACCTTGACGCTGAATTGCTTGCGGCACGAATAGCACTTCCACCGCTTCTGCGTCTTCAGCCAGTAGTGATTGCGCTCCCCCTGAGCAGCCCCGCACTTCGGGCAAACAGGACTTCCGTCCTGCCAACGCATCATGGCTACCGCGTTAATGCAGGTCTGAGCATCGGAGTAATGGCGGATGGCTTCGGTAAGAGTGCAAGGGTGCATTGCGGCGATCCTCTTAGTTCACCTGCAATATTAGCATCAACCTGCATAGCCTGCAATATTTTATTTGACCTGCATCACCTGCAATAGTATAAAGAACCTGCACGTATTCCAGATGGGAGACGATAATGACTTCATTAGACAAGGTTTTAGACGTTCATAGGCAAGTAGTAGAAGGCGTTTTGCCTGTGAATGGGGGCCTAAAGTACAAGAGTTACGCGGTTACTACTCTTCGCGGCGGCGTCGGGAAGTCTACTTTGGCTTTCAACCTCGCCTATGAGATTGCTGGCAAGCGTTCTCTGCTGGTAGCGGACCTCTGCGCTCAATGCAACCTGACAGAAACGCTCATGCGCGATGCCCCTCGTGAAGTGACTATCCTCGATGCACTTCAACCTGCGTTACTTGGTCCGGCATTCGGCACCGCACCCGGCGATTTGTCCTATCGGGTGTCTCAATATTGCGATTCCTTCAAGCCGCAGAAGCCTTGCTACATCGTCCCAGGCAATCAGTTGCTTTTTGCGTTCCCCTCGACAATGTATCAACAGCTTCAAATCGCTACTGCACAAAGCAATGTCTCCGCAGTCCGCCTCCTATTGGAGTCTTTGAAGATGATTCTCGAAGGTGAGGCGAAGGAGAAAAAGGCAGATGGGATTCTAATGGATACAAGTCCTTTCTATGCCGGTGGTACACATTTGGCATGGTGCGCCGCCGATGCTCTCATTATCCCGGTGCGCGTGGATGAACATTCCATCGAATCCCTTGAACTTACGCTTAGCTTGCTGTCAGACCCCGCGAAAGACTTTGCTGCATGGAATAATCGCGCCGGTGGACGGACGATCCCAAAGGTAGCCGCCATCGTAATGACAATGGTTGGTTCCAAGAGCCAGCAGAGGGCCACACCGGATAGGGCTTCGCGTATGTATATCGAACGTGCCCTTGCCATCGCAGAGAAGTACCCAAATCTCTTCGACCATGCGGAACCAGCCGACGCCTTTGTTATTACGGACGACTTTGTATCGTCAGGCCGTATCAGTGGCGCGAAGAGCATCCCTATTTCAAAGTTGAAGGTTGGCAGTTTCCATATGGTCGAGGGGAAGAGATTGCAGGTAAACTCATCCGCCGAGCGCTATCAGCGTGAACTGGCATACCTCGTAAGCATCCTTTAATTCGGGAGCTAAGCACAAAGGCCACCTGCTCTAACAGGTGGCCGGAAAGGAGACGGGATGCCGCCAGTGACGATATGCATCCAGACCCATCGTGTCGTAATCACCATTGGAAGTGGTGAAGACGCTGTTGTGGTCATTGTTCCTAAATAGGGTAAACCCACTGGCCCGATGAGTCACTATGAGCATCGGGCCGGATTTAGATTAAACTTGGGTTAGCCAAGGTATTTATTGCCTAGCTAACTATTTGATTCTATTGGCTTTATGTGCCATGATGTCCGGGTAGTCAATCACATAAAGGAGCATCACACAATGACGTATACAGAGACAGCAGACCGCGCAATGGCAATCGGGCAACAGATGTCCAAATGGAATGAAGAGGCAGAGGAGCTTAGATTTCTGTCCACTCTCAAGCCACTCACCAAACAACAGAAAAAGAGACTGGCTGACCTTAACAGCGGAGTTGATACCTGCGATGTCTGCTTAGAGGATGGGACAGCACTGCCCAACCAACCTTGGATCACCCGCACACTCAAGCCAGCCTAAACACAATTAGGCCCACACTGAATGCAGAGAATGCAGACAGTGTGGGCTTGTTTCTGCTCCATGATAGGCTTCTGAAACCTTGAAGCTGAGGAATTTTGAAGAGGTGTACGACGTGAGCGATTTCACTATTTCTATCTACCGTGTTGCAGAACCAAAGGAATCATTTAGGCCGCAGCAGCCAGGAGGGACACGGTACATAGCCCTAATTCCTGAATATTTCCCAACTCCTAGTCAGTGGCACACTGACGACACCTTATTCGGTCTTCAGAAAAAGATGAAGGCAATAACAGTCGTTGATTGGGAGAATGCAGAACGAGATCTTGCCGCTAACGGCTCCTACATTCTCGCCATGACTAAGGATGGCATCTGAAGCGATCAAGATCGTCCAACCTTAAACGCAAAAATGCCCCTGCCTTCGATGTTCTGAGAGCAGGGGCATTTTGTTTGCATAGTGTGCTTAGGTCTTAGCTAGCAGCCATCTTGAGACCAACCAGCGAAGGCGAGCTTGACTGAGTGGTGAGATAGCCACCAGCGCGTACACGGCCAATGAATCCGACTTCTCCAAACTCTGCATACCGCTCGTTCAGTCGAACAATCTTCAATCCGCTGGAGATGGTGCGAAGAGTGTAGCTCTGCTCCAAGTCGGCCAGAAACAGGGGCAGCTTGCCCGCCGTGGCGTCATCAGCAAATGTGCTAATGACAATATCCCTGCCAAAAATTGAGCTGAACGGGGTACCGTTAAGGCTATTTTGCAGTAGTGGCCTGCCGTATGCATCAGTCAATCCCATAAGGCTGGCCTTGGTTTTGGCATTGCAAAACCATTTCGAGGTGTCTTGATAATCCGGATCGAGTGCGGCGTAGGTTGCGAGTAGATCGGTAAGAGTGATGGCCGTTGCACTCGCAGCAGTCGCGCCAACCGTTGCACCAGTAACAATACTCTGCACGTTTCCAGACCCTAGTTGGATAGCCTGATTCAGACCACGGAAATAACGAGTAGCGAAGCTATTCGAGATGAATCCTGCAACGTCAAAGGCAGAGTCTTCCAAAAGAGACAGAGAGACTTTGATGAGCGAGGTAGTAAATTCGCTGACGTAGGACACCGTGCCGCCAAGAGTCATATCCAACTCAGTTACAGCGGTAGATTCAGGCGAGATAAGAGTCAGACCGTTAGCGGTGTCATCCGAAGATGCAACCTTGATCGGATCGCCCGTCGCGGTAACAAGCTGCCGCACGTTCGTTGCAAGCTGCCCATAAGACTTGGCAGCCGTGTGAATCATCGGATCGAATCCAACGGGGATGAGTACAGACGATGCGCTGATAGCGGTAGTCTGCGCACCCGTTCCAACCGTTGCGCCAAGGTCACGAGTCTCGCGGGATTCCTGAAGGTAAGAGCGATTCTCTGCCGAGATATTACCGGTTCGCATCCACTGACGGAATGCATCGGTCGTACGCTGCTCCTCGGTGGGGTTGAGCGCATCAGTACCAGGCTGCGAACGGGGAGGACGATTAGCAGCATTGGTACGCTCTTCCAGTTCAATTTTGATGTTAAGCGCGTCAACATCGGCCATCATCTTGTCGAATTTTTGGCGTGTTTCCTTATCCACCGTCTTACCTGCGACGAGAGTGCCAGCTTCCTGAAGCAATTGATTGCGCTGTTCAATGAGAGTAATCATAAATTTGTCTATGTCTTTCTTGCCTGTTTAGGCGTAGTGGGGCTACACACACTCCGAGGGAGCGTCTGTGCGGTGTTTATTGGTGGGAGTGTGGAGTGTGCTTAGTTGCTGTGACCGCTGATGTAAGCAGCGTAAGTACGGGCTTGCTCTAAGGCCACACGCATTCTGCTACGTTTTGCCCATTCATCATCTTCGTCGTCGTTGTTTTCATCTGCGTATCCAGACAAGAGACTGCGGTACTCTTCAGGGACAGACCGCAGGGACAGACTTACAGACGAATCGGGGAAGGCTGCGAAGCTGGTAACGCTGATTTCGTAGAGATGTACCGAGAGCAGAGTTCTCATTACTCCTGTCCCATCCTCTGACCATTCATCTTTGTTTGCGCTGAAGCCAAAAGAAACGCCTGTAAGGTCTTTACGTTCGATTGAATCAATCGTATCCAGCGCCACAGAGTTGTTACTGGATAGATTCGCAGTGAACTTGAGACCGATTGGAGTATCTTCTAATACCAAAGTCTTAGACAACGTTCTGGCTAGTAGAGACTCTTGCTTGTGGTCCCTGAGTAGTAGCACATCAGCATCAGCCTTCAGAGCGTCAGTAAATGCCCCAGGTGCGATTGTTTCTGTCCAAGGTAGGCCAGATGACTCTTTGTTATATGCAATCAAGCCAGTGATGCTTCGAGAGCCGTCAGCGTTGGTTGTCGCTCTAAGCTCTTTACTCGGAAGATAGAAATTCTCTCTGGTTTTAGACATTCTGCTCCCCCGTATCTACTGGTTTGGTTGGTTGGGCTGGATTAGGCTCACTAGCATCTACCATGTTGGCTGGACGCCAATACACATCACCAACAGGGCCAATGCCATTTTCTCCGAGCTTGGCTAAAATCTGATTTGAATTCATCCAACCAAATTGTTTTGCCGTGGCAAAGCCCGCCATTTGAGTAGCGAAATCAACTCGCAAACGATCAGAGACATCATGTTCGATACTCAAACCTGAGAACTTAGGAATCAGCTTCCTATGCAATTCCTGCTGAATTTTATTCAGCCACGGGCGCAGACAATCTACTAGGAAGGTCAATTGTTGCTGAGCGAACGTCTCCCCTGCAACTCGGCTGGTATCGCCAATCTGCGAAGGCAAAAGGCCAAATAACCCGCAAATTTCCTGCCTCGAATAGTTCTTACTGGCAAGGAATTCACTGTCAGCTTGCGAGATGGCAAGCGGAGTGAATGTCATTCCTCCATCTAGGACGGCAGTACGGCGGCGATTGTAGCCAGAATTCTGATCTTCCCAGTCCTGCCGCATCTGTGTCTTGTCTTCAGGCTTTATCTTCTTCTCGGCAGGAGCAGTAAGAATGCCGGATGGGACTGCACTATTGTTATAGAACTGCCCTTCATAGCGAGACATCGCTAGACTGGTTCCCACTGCCTGCCGTGCCTGCGTAATAGCAGAAATTCCGGTAATTCCGTCAAAGTGTAAATGCCACGGCACATAGATACAGTCAGCCGACTTGATGGTTCTGCTGGTGCCTGTAGCCATTGCTTCACTAGATTGGAATGCCAATGAGCCGTCAGCCTGTCTAATGATGGTTACTTGCCTAGAATCCAGACCCCATAGGGCAACTGGATTGCCCTTAGCATCCCGTTGGATCTCGATAAAACCCATTCCAGTGAGCAGAATATTGCTCATAAATCGATGCCATAGGGAGAAGGCAGTTGAGTCTGGACTCGGTTCGAGTGTCAAAATTCGATGCAGTGGATTGCTAAATGCCTCTACACGTCCTGCCCCTTGCTTCATGTACAGAATGGGACTCATTGACGCAATTGAGTTAGCTAGCAGGTTGACACAGGCATTGACGACGGCAGAGTGCATCGCAGTAATTGGGGTTACTAGCTCTCCTGCCGATGATTCACCCGCTCCTGCCCAGAATCCCCATGCGGCGCGACTAGAGAGCGGTACGGCTGGATTCTCCAGTGGGTTCATGGCAGGAGTTAGTGCCGTGCTTCGTCTCTCGGGTGGAGACAGATTGAGTTGGATCATGGTTGTCCTTCTTACCGAGCATAAGTGTGCGCAGTTTTAATAAATGTCTTGTAAGTGGCTTGTAACTGGCCGATAACAGGAGTAAACTAGGAATTAGTTACAGCAAAGGACGGGTGGCCTAGATGCTGACATTCCTACTAATATTCATAAAAATGTATAAAGTAGATGGAAGATATCCACTTTTCCATACGTGGAAAAATTAATCCGATTACCCCATCGGTCACGCTCATCGAATGCTTTTAGTTTGACAAGCCCCATATCTCCTTTGCACTCAATAACTTAACATTTCATTATGTAACTATTGTAGTTGCGTATTGCTTATAGATGAGGGTGAGAGACGATGAGGGTGAGAGACAATGAGGGTGGAGCATAGCTCAACACCCGTCATCATCCGTTGCAGGGAACTTCACCATTCAGTGAGCGGCCAAATGGTTACAAAACCTGCAACTATCGCCGTGATGGAACAGGAGGTAACATCACGGCAATGTCGATACCAAATTTAGCCCCACGTGATTCAGTGGCACGTGTGATGGGCCTTTGCTGCGGCGCGATTCAAGCACCACACCGTTACAGTGCTGACTATGGCACCGTGGAGCAAGATCAATGTCTAGGAATGGATAGGTGAACAGGGCGGGAGGATTGTTTGCCTACTACCGCCCTGTTCATTGACTAACAACGGCAGGTGGTCCGTTGCTAGTGATCAGGCTGGGAGGATTCTATGGCTCGAACTCCATAGACAGAAACCAGCCCTACGACAGACGTGAATGAACGGCACGTCTAGCGATATCAATCTTAATCTTGTATCTCTGCCGCGAATCGGTATCTATGGCAGATATTTATCGGATCTTCTTTAGGCCATTTGCCTGCTTTGAACGTGAATAGTCCTGTTTCTATCAACTCGTTTTTAGCTGATTCCAGGAGATCGTAATCTACCCGTGCTGACACCGATAGCGCACTATCGCTAATCCAAATATCAGTCTTCTCTTTACGCCGCATCAGGTTCCAAAGTTTGCTGTATATCTTGATTGCATCTTCTGAAAGTGCGTCACGTATTTCATCCGGTAACGAAAGATCGGGTGCAACATACGTTTTGTTGTTTCTGGCTATCGTGCCAGTGGAGTAAACCAATTTTTCAGAGTTCATTACTTTGTTCCTTTGGTGGTGCTATCACAATCACTCTGCCCAGAAATGAGGGTGAGGTCTGGAGAGCATCTGTTTTCATGTTGCGATTGCGCTGCTGTACTTTGGCAGATTCACTCATACTGTGCTCAACAATGTTTTTAGCTGACAGGGCAGTGCGCCGTTGCAGTCCGCGCAGTTTACGCTGCCGCTTAGTCAACACGGTCTGCCTCTTCTACCGCCCGTTTCAGCGCATAGTATCCAAGACGTTCTGCCTCAAATTCCTCTGCCCGTCCCGGATACAATTTCTGTGCCTGAATAATCTGCTTATGCAAATCCCGGATGAGAATAACCAGGATTCCGGCCAATCCCTGTTGGTCGTTCTGCGCTTCATCGCCTAGTTGCCAAGTGCCAAGTGCTTCTGCCTCAAGTTCGCATAGAGACTCCAGAAAGTTAGCTGCGACTCTGCCAGCATGATTCAGGCTAGATAGCCAATCAAGAGTCACTGGCAAATTCTTCAGTCTCCTGCGCAGATCCGAACGAAAGATGCGGAGAACCATAATCAATTCGCTGCGTTCTGCATCTTCCCCAACGTCCCGGTAAACTCCCTTTACCATTTGGATATAGCTGTGAATAAATTCCATACATGGCCTAATAGATTCTGGTGTTTCAAGCATGGCTTTCCCTCCTTCGTTTGATTGTTGGTTATTCGTGTTCTTTATCTATTAGTAAGAACTTGTGGAAATCGTAAAACCTATCCAATGTCTGCCCCAGAGCAATATTTATTTTTCAGGGTGAGTAAACAGGGTAGGAACCGCGCACTTATGCGCAAGTTGTTAACGTCCTGCCCCATACAAGAATCACGGCACATTTATGCGCAGATAGGTTCAATAGGGAAAATCTGAGAATTTCGCCAGATGTTCCTATTGTTAACAATGAGGTAAACAAGACTGTTAACAATAATGTTCCTTAGTTGTTATGTCTTATTGTTTAGTCTCTTAGTAAACAAGTTGGTAATAACATACTTGACTCAGCGGTTGAGTCAGGGAGTGTTTTGCCCAATGGTGGCCTGCGCCCCGGATTGGGGGCTGAGTGAGTAACCAATCAAACAAAACTCAAGACGATGCTCTCGACCAGATCCGCCAATTCCGAGAGAGTTTTGACAAGAAGTTGTCCTTTGAAAACCTCAGACTCTCCGAACGCTATATCGAAGGTGAGGTTTACATCCTTGTTTGTTTCATGATCCCCGGCAATGCTGTAAAGCAGTGCGCCCTTTTCTATCGGGAAGAGGGGATTAATTGCAGGTATATGAACCGTCTGGTGCTTAATCAAGCCGCTGGGGAAGGTAAGGTGTCCACCAAAGGCACGATTCACGGTGTCAGTATTGATTGCGAAATTGATCGTATTGACGTTCGTGATGGTGGTTGTCAGCAGTCGATGCTTATCCGCAATGTCGAGTCGATGAAGCCCCCACAAACGGTCATCCCCTCCAGCGTAAGGTTTGAAAGCGTCAATTCTCTTTTTAAGAGGATCGGGCATTCCCTTTGTTTTTCCGCCAGATTGGGTTTCGTACTTCTTGGCACTCTCGCAGATAGGGAAGTAAATATGGGTGCGATCTTCTCCGGGGATGACAGGAATCAAGCTGTAGGCGAGGTAGTCCAGAGCGGTTCTAAGGTTGTGGACAGCATCACCGATAAGCAGGGAGATATTTTCAGGCATAACGAGGCATTTATCGAGGAAATAGGCCGTGACATTCTTTTCAACGTAAAACTCGGGAGTGACTTTATAAGCGTCAGAAGCAAGGAAAATAGTCTTTTCCCTATCCAGATTACGGATGTGCTCCTTGGCCCTTTCAATTTTTGCTCTTGCTCCTGCCAGTTCGGGCTTTGCCATGAGAACAATCTACAGCACCTTAACCAAGGGGGTACATGGTGAGCATTCAGGAGGCAACCAAAAAATTGCTGATGCAGCAAAGTGTTGACTGTGTAGCGGATAGGCTGCGACCATCAAGGGTATGGGCAAACCTTCACGCAAAGCAGTGCTCATTGCAGCAGGAGCGGCAACTGTGACGAGTGCCGTTTTTCAACTCAGCCTAGTTATATGGCCCGAGGCTATTAAGCAACACTCTGCCTACGTCATTGCGGGTTGGGTTCTTGCTGGTCTGCTTTGGCTTTGGTGGTTTGTAATCCGCATCCTAGAGGACGGGGATAAGGAGCGTCCAACCACAGGGTTAATTCAACATTCCCACGGCATTTCTAATACAGGAACCATGAGGGATGTGACGTACAACAACATTTACAACTCACCCCCGAACACTGATAGCAAAGATCCAAAAATGTCTGGTCCGACAGCGTCTGAATGGGATGCGCTCGGAGATAGATTTCTACAATGTTCCAAGTTCGCTCGTGTCGATTACCAAATCACACACGGGGTCACGCGATGGGACGTTAAGGAGGACAGGACGCTTGAGGCTTTGTGTAAGAAGGCTGGGGCAATGCTACTCAAATCTTCCAAGAGCAGATCAGCTTTGATGCCTATGCTTCCTAACGAGGAAGACACTTTGTCACAGTGGCTTGAAATTGTTAAGAGGAGAACAGTCTGCTACAACACAGGCCACGGGGTGGAGTATTTGGATGATGGTTCATCTCTTTTGCACGTGTTTGGGTCAATAAGCGGTTTGGCAGACGCTTCTTACCGACTGTGTATGGAGTGTGCTGCCTATGAAATCTGAAGATAAACCCACACCTGAGTTCGAGAAGTTCGATAAAGCTATGGACAAGATTATGTCTGTATCCAAAGAAGAATTAGACAGGCGGCTTGCAGCGGCAAAGAAAGCCAAAATAGGTAAGCGGTATCCAAAGCCAAAAGAACCGAAGGGCTGACCTTAGAAGATCCCCTACGCCTTACCTGTCAATTGCTTATAGGTAAGGCGTTTGCCAAAAGTCTGCTCCACACAGAGACCAAACCGTCCACCGTCATTCAGACCTTTACGGTTGTTGTAGCGGAACACTTGTTCGGTCACGTATTTGTCCAGATGAACCGGGTCAACAGAAATATATGTTCCAGTCAGGCCGCGCTTCAACAGGCTCCAGAAGTTCTCAATACCGTTGGTATGGATGTGCTCACGGACATAACCTTCAACGTGATTGATGACCTCATGGTAATAGGTGTCGGCGGCGATGAAGGGATAGGTAGAGTGCTCGTCTGTGATGATGTGAGCACCTGCCGCCACGTTCTCAAGAATCGTGGGCTGCATGGTTGGCTTGCGACGATCTGCAACGGTGTTGGCCCGAACCTTACCACCACGCTCCAGCATCCCTAGAACGATTGCCTTGTTGCCGCCACCTTGATATGAAGCAGACTGTTTGCGTTTGCCCTTGTGGATGTTCTTTACCTTGCCGCCGACAAACGTTTCATCAATCTCTACCATATTGTTGTGGCCGAGTTTGGTGTCTGCATCCTCATCCATAGCGGTACGGATGCGATGCAGCATGAACCAAGCAGATTTTTGTGTGACCCCGATGGAGCGGGCAACTTCATAACTGGAGACACCGTTCTTGCAATTTACGACCATCCAGGTTGCAGTCAGCCACTTGTCTAGGCCGATTGCACTGTCTTCAAAGACACTTCCAACCTTGACGGAGAACTGAGATTTAGGATGACGGGTCTTGCACTGCCATACACGACGAGAGGCCATGTATCTGACTTCGCGGGAGCCACAATTGGGGCAAATGACTCCATCCTTCCAACGCTTAGACACCATGTAAGCTACACAATTATCAGGGTTTGCGAAGTAGATGATTGCTTCTTGGAGTGTTTTGAGTGTCTTCAGCGTGTCCATGAATCAAATGTATGCTCAATTGTCTGCTGAGTCAAGTATGTTATTACCAA
>Ga0070663_100002059_pt1 | contig 11230 bp, 7 predicted proteins | sample KBSC63metaG_FD_65646 | JGI IMG/M metagenome (GOLD analysis project Ga0070663, IMG submission 65646) | Corn rhizosphere microbial communities from Kellogg Biological Station, Michigan, USA - KBS C6-3 metaG | ecosystem: Host-associated > Plants > Roots > Rhizosphere > Soil ...
ATTGCTTTTGCAATTGCACGGCCTTGGCGAGAAGCGTCTCGACCTCGTCCGGCGGGGGCGGTGGCTCAAGGATGGGCTCCATCGTCCTCAGTGCATTGAGTCGCCGACGGATGTCAGCCAGTTCGGCATCCAGTTGATCTTTGTGCTCCGATTGGCTGGCCGAGGTGTGCGCTTGGGCCGTGCGATCACCGGCGGCTTCATCTAGCACCCACTCGCCAGCCTCCTCATCTTCTTCGTCGATCGGCGGTAGAGGGCCCAGGAAGCTGAAATTTGGTGCCGGTACATTGAATTCCACGGGTGGCGACTCGGCGGGGGGCAATACACGCAGCAGCGGGTGAAGAGTCTGGAGTACCACGAGCAGCGAGACATTCCGTTCAGTGGCAAGCCCCTGCAGGGCAGCGCCCAGAGCATCTGAATTCACAGCTGATGATGCGTCCCGGCGGTGCGTGTTCGGATCAGCCCTGTCAGGTTGTGCCTGCGGCAGTGCTGTCGCGGCATCTTGAAGTTTCCGCGGCACCTTGCCGAATGCACGCTCGCGACGGGCCCAGGACATGCTGTCTCTGTTGATTCGCCGCCAGTCGCCCCGACCGATCGTCAGCGTGTCCCAACGTTGGTGCTTTTGCCCGCGCTTGACCGCGCAATTCAACAGTGTTGCAGCCTGAATCATGGCGTCGCTCGGCTTGGGGCGTGCCTCGATGATCATGGCGGTCGTCCTCTGTAGCAGCGCCTCGCAGGCCGCCTGAAGGGTGCTCGACAGCGCACGCTCCACCGTCGGGAGGCCGACATCGAACCCGACCGATTGCATCACTTGCCTGGCACTCAGCGGCGAATGTTTTAGCGTCCGTGATTGTTTGGCGCGATCAAGCCATACAGCGGCTTTCTTGAGCCACTGGTTCGTAGAGTCATAGTCACTGCCTTTCGTGACCGAGGTGAAGCCGTTTCGTACGCCATTGAACGCCGTAAGCTCCAACGTGCTCAGCGGCCGGCTGTCTTCCTTCGCGTGAATCAGCTTCTTCGCAGCCTGGGCGGCGGTCGTGAGCCACACGAGCGTGGCCGGGTCTTGCTCGCACTGAGGCAGTCGCAGATGCTCCATGGCGGCACTGTCAGCCTTGTAGTACACCTGCAGGGCACTCATTTGTACGGGTTCAGGCGGGTCGTCCTCATTGCTCGTCATGCGCAGCAGCGTCTGCGCCCCGCAGGACATTCCGGCGAGACGCCGGACCAGATTTGCAGGAGGCCAATCGACGATCGGTTGCCCGGGGGGCGGGACCAGCGCCTTGAACGGGAGGCGCATCAGGTTATTCAACAGGCGGGCCGCCTCGGCGGCATGGCCCCCAGTTTCGAGCGCCAGGGAACGAGTGACGAGCTCCAGCGTCTCTGCCACCGGCAGTTGCGCCGCCGCCGGGACCTTGTCGAGAGTTGCCTCCAGTCGGTTTCGAAGGTCGGTCAGCGCGGCACTCAATTCGGGCATCGGGCCAAACCCAGGTGGCTTCTCGATCAGCGTCCTTATCGACTCCTCGCGGCCCCTGGTCTCCTCGACTTGGAGCGCGGCTTGCGCTGCCTCAGCTTCAGCCGCCCGCGCTTGCATGACGACAGCTTGATCCTGGACGGGCTGTACCTGTTCACCGAAGCTTGCGATTTGCCTGTGCAGTTGTTGGACAGCAGCCCGCGCGGAGTCGAATTGGAACTTGAGCTCTCTTTCGGCGCTTTGGCCGGCAGCGTGGGCTTGCGCTGCCGATTCGACCTCAACTTCGTTTATCACCAGCGCTTGCTGCACTGCCTCGAGTTGCTGCTGGGAGGCATTCAGCATGTCGTGGCAGGCGCTGAGTTCTTCCTCGAGGGGTGCGCGCTGGATCAGCGCTTCCTGATATGCACGAATTTTCGTGTCCACCTCAGTCAGCTCTCGCACATGCTGCTCGCAGCGAGTCTCACTGGTGAGGACATCCAACTCGGCCTCGGAGAGTGAATCAAGGTTGTGCTGATGGGTGGCCTGGAGTTCCTTGATCAAGGCAGCAGCGTTGATTCGCTCCAGGGAAAAGCTGGGGAGCAATTCGAGCTCTTCACGGGTTGCACGCAACGCTGCGCCACTCCTTTCCACCTGATATTGCGCGCTGTTGCGTGCCGCTTTCGCCTGCATCAGCAATGCCTCGGCCATCTGGTGCTGAAAAGCTGCCACGGCCGAATCGCCCATCGGGATCGCCGGCAGTTCGGGCAGATTGGCCAGATCGATGGACAACTGAGCGTGTTGGGCTGTCAGCTGGCCCAGCTCCTCGCGCAGGCTCTGTTCTGTGGCTTTCAAACTCTCTTGTTGCTCGTGCAGATCCGTCTGATCGTTTTGCGCTTTCTCTGTGGCGGTTTTCGCGTCCTTGTAGGCACGCAGGACGACGCCGCAGACTTCCTCTGCAGCCTGCAGTCTGGCGTTCAACTCTTCCAGGCTGCTGCTGATCAATTGGCTCAGGTCATTGAGGTGTTGGACCTTTCTCGCCAGCGCCGCGGCGGTCCCTTCGGTGCCACCCGTCCTGCCGGTGCCCTTCGCGGGAGTGAACTGTGGACCCTTATTCCAGCCATAGTGCCCATCCTCGACCTTTCCGAGGGTCCAGCCCAGCGCTGCGGCTCCCCGCTTGAGGAGCCGGGGCCTCATTTTGCGAGCGACCGGTGGCGCAGCCACTGTGTTTTGCAATGACGCGGCAATGGCATGCGGTGTGGCACCGTCCTCAATCTCCTCCTTCTTTAATTTGTTGAGCGCAGTGGGCGGCTTCAGCGAGCCGTCGCGCATATGGGGTCGTGTCTTGTCGTAGGACCCACCGACGCCGATGTAAAGACCGAATTGCAGGCCCGATGCCAGCTTCCTTTTGCTGTCTTTGGACTTCTTGTTGCCATGGCTTTCATGCAAGCCATGGCTGGGGTCATAAAGCGGCGATTCGACCTCTGCTTCACGATTTGGGCTGACGAACGACCCGTTCGGCGCGGATGTTGACGCGGCGTTCATCCCCGGGACTGCTCCTGCTTTTGGAGCCTCAAATCTCTGCAGGTCGAGATCAAACAAGTTGTCGTCTGCAGGAGCCGGAGCGCTTGGCATGTCCAAGTCAATTTCGAACAAGTCGTCATCGCTTTCATGCAAGCCAACGGCGCCATGGGGGATGGTGCTCATTGCGCCTGAGGTGGAGTCTCCGCGGTGGGGCAACTGCGCCTCTGGTTCTGCTTCATGGTCATGGCTGCTGAATGGCAAAGCGGGTCTCGGCCCAGTGTTCGTGCCATGCTGTTCCGGCTCGCGCAATGGCCGGCGCCCACTTTCGTCGGTCGAAACATCGTCGCTTGACTGCTGCAGGAGGGGCTCTGCCAGGGGCCGGGGTCCAAGCGGTGCAGCGGTCTCCTGTGCGATGAATTCAACTATTTGCTCGTCGGACGGCTCGGCACTACTTGGCTCCTGCAGGAAAAGCTCTGCCAGGGTCGGGCGCCGCGGTCTGGTCAGTGCGGTGGTCTCGTGCGCGATCAATTCAATTGTTCGCTCGTCGGCCGGCTCGGCATGGCCAGTGGACGCGCCGGCCTTCTGGCGCGATGGACCAAAGCAAAACACAGAAGCAACTTTCGTGAACTTTCGGCCAGCTTGTCGAACAAGTGACCGCCCGCCCTTGATAGGGGCTTGCGTCAGCGAAGGCTCCTTGTCCCGGAGTGATGTAGAACGTCGCGCGAGGCTTGGACGACTGCCTTCCACAATTTCGTGCTGAAGTGATGGCGGCGTCGCGTGCATCCGACGCAGGTCCGGAGTCGGAATCTCGTGAGATTCCAATCCGCTCGCGGCGCGGCGCGGGCTCAAGTTTCCCTGCAGAGAGGCGAATGCACGCGGACTCCGCGGAGATGGCACCTGTTCCTTATGGCGAGGTGTATCCGCTGAAGTGGCATCCGTATTCGAAAGCCGTCGAGTACGTAAATTGGGCATCGTGTCATAGTGGCGGCTCGCATCGAATCGCGGTGTTGGGATGCGCAACGAAGAACATTCAAGCGAAATGCAGACTACCTGTCGTCAGATGATCTGACCCAGAGCGTGCGGAAACACTGATTGGCTTCTGCGCAAACTCGCAAATGCGAAATTGCTTGAAGCGCCGGGCGAAGGGCCGCCGACGTCTTCGTTTTTGATGACGCGGCTACGCATCGTCACGCAACGGACATGAGTCTCGTCCCCATAGTCAGGGGCGCGACCACTCTCTTTCAGGAGCTGCCCATGTCGGATCCATCCATACGCTCGACGACGCTATCCATTCGGATTGAAATTTCCAACGATTCGGATGAATCGAAACATCATCATCACCATCACGGGGGTCCGAGAGGAAGCATGATGGAGAGGTTGCAGGCGATCTTCACGATGTTGATGCCGTTGTTGAAGGGCATGCCGATGAAGTTCTCGCCTCAGAATCCATTCGATCAGCCGCCGAAGCAAAGCGATGATTCGCATCATTCGCATACTTCGGCAAAAAGTTCGCATTGCAGGAAATCACACAAGCATTCGGAGCCGGACGAGCCTGAGTCCGCTGCGGCATCGAACAGTGCATCCGGCTTCTCTGGTTCGTCGGCACACAGCGTCGACGAAGCGGCGAATCGCACGCACCCGACCTTCCTTCCCGTGTTGCGCGGTGACGAGAAGGCAAAGGATGCAAAGATCAAGTCACAGGCGGATTTTGGTCATGCTGCAGACGAAGTCGCTCGCGAGTACGGTCTCGATCCCAATGCATTCCGCGCGCAGCTGCAGACTGAAAGCAGCGCCTTCACCAACGGCTACCAGCAGGCGATGAAACATGAGGGCGACCTCGATCGCGTCGGCGAGAACAACACGTCCATCGGCTTGGGGCAAATCTCGCGCAAGTTCCTCGATGGCCGTGAGTGGGCGAAGGATGGCCCGGGCAATCGGCGAGTGGGTTCTCAGGTCGTCACGACGGACCAGTACATGAACAGCCCGACGATCCAGCTGCGCATGGCAGCATCCAATCTGGCCCAGCGCATTGCCGATCATGGCGGGCTGAAACAAGGCCTTGCCTACTATGTTTCGGGTAGTCCCGATCCTTCGTCCAGCTGGGCCGCGAAGTACATCGAGAACATCAACAAGTTCATGAAGGACGCTGCTGTGAGAGATGTCGGGCGATGAGCATTTTGCCGAAGCGGTCCAAGAGCACGCGTTCTGTCTTTTGCAATTGAAGACCTACAAAGCCCAAGGGCCTGACTTTCGTCAGGCCCTTGGGCTTTTATGGTGCCGGTGAGAAGAGTCGAACTCCCGACCTTCGCATTACGAATGCGCTGCTCTACCAACTGAGCTACACCGGCGTAGCCCGCGATTATAGCGGGCCTTTTAGACGGATTCGCGATGGTAGTCGGTCACGCGCTCTACCTCATTCTTCGAACCAAGGAAAACCGCCACACGTTCGTGCAGTTTTCCGGGTTGCAGGTCGAGGATGCGGGCCTTGCCGTTGCTTGCTGCGCCGCCCGCCTGTTCGACGATGAAGCTCATCGGGTTCGCCTCGTACAAAAGCCTGAGCTTGCCGGCCTTCTCGGGCTCGCGCTTGTCCCACGGGTACATGAACACACCACCGCGGGTCAAAATGCGGTGCACGTCGGCCACCATGCTCGCCACCCAGCGCATGTTGAAGTCCTTGGCGCGGGGACCTGTCTTGCCGGCCAGGCATTCGTTGACATAGCGCGACACGGGCGGTGCCCAGTGGCGCGTGTTGCTCATGTTGATTGCAAACTCTTTGGTGTCCTGCGGAATCTGTATACCTTCTTGCGTCAGCATCCACGCGCCTTGCTCGCGGTCGAGCGTGAACATGGCCACTCCGTCGCCGACGGTCAGCACGAGCATGGTCTGCGGTCCGTAGATGCAATAGCCGGCCGCCGCCTGTTGCGAGCCGGGCTGCAGGAAGTCCCGCTCGCTCACGCCTTCATCGCTGCTGCTCTTCTTCAGCACCGAAAAGATGGTGCCAATGCTCACGTTGACGTCGATGTTGCTCGAGCCGTCGAGCGGATCAAACAGCAGCAGGTATTCGCCTTGCGGAAAGCGATTGGGCACGACGTAAATGCCTTCCATTTCTTCAGACGCCATCGCCGCCAGATGGCCGCCCCATTCGTTGGCCTCGATCAGCACCTCGTTGGCGATGATGTCCAGCTTCTTCTGAATTTCGCCCTGAACGTTCTCGCTGTCGGCGCTGCCCATCACGTCGCCAAGCGCGCCCTTGTTGACGCTGATGCTGATGCTCTTGCATGCGCGCGAGACGACTTCTATCAACAACCTCAATTCGGCGGGGATGCTGCCGTGCTGGCGCTGCTGTTCGATGAGGTACTGGGTGAGACTGATGGGACGAGGCATGGTTGACAGGTGATTTCGATTTTTTTTGGGCAGGGGGATCAGACGTCGGCGAGGGCGCGGGTCACTATTTCTCGGACGTCGCTCGACAAGTCATGTTTGGCTGCGACACGGCTCACCGCCTCGCGAGCGGCGCTACGGTATGGCTCGGCCAGGCGGCTCCAGCGGTCCATGACGCGGGCGATGCGCGCCGCGAGTTGCGGGTTCAAGGCGTCGAGTTCGAGCACGCGGTCGGCCCAGAAAACATAGCCCGCCGCGTCGGGACGGTGGAAAGCAGCGGGGTTCTGCATGCACAGCGAGGCAATCAGGCTTCGTGCGCGATTGGGGTTCTTGAGCGTGAAATCCGGGTGCGACATCAAGGCCTTCACGCGCGATAGCACACGCCCATTGGTCTCAGGCGCGCTCGCTTGCAAGGCGAACCATTTGTCGACGACGAGAGGCTCGCCCTTGAAGAGCTCATAGAAACGCGTCAAGGCCGGTTCGGCCAATTCCGAATGCGAACTCAGGAGCGCCCACAACGCGCCCTGTCGATTGGTCATGTTCGCTGCGTCCTTGAAACGCTGGTACGCACGGCCCGCCCACACGCCATCGCCGCGCGCGACTCCATCGAGGCAAAGCATGCTCAGCGCGAGGTTTGCGAGGGAGCGTTTGCCGCAAGATACCGGGTCTGGCGAGTAGCCGCCGTGCACCTGGTTGGCCTCGTAGGCGGCAGCCCAGTCGTCGCGCAAGGCCTGCGCGAGCTGCCTGAGCATGGATTCGCGCACCGCATGAACGCGTTGCGGGTCGACGACGTCGAGCTGCTCGGCGACGAAGATTTCGCTCGGCGGGATGAGCACAAGCTCCTTGAATGCAGCGTCGAGCGTGGGATGGCGCAGCACTGAACGCATGGCTTCGACAAAGGGTTCGTCCAACGTTAGATCACCATTGCCGCGCACGGCGGCAAGCAAACGTGACAGGGCCAGTCGCTGCCCGGCCTCCCAGCGGTTGAATGCGTCGGTGTCCTGCTGCAGCAAGAGAAGCAGGTCCGTGTCAGCGAGGCCGTCGACAAGCGCTACCGGCGCCGAGAAGCCGCGCAGCAGTGAAGGCACCGGCTCTTCATCGACGTTCACGAAGGTGAAGGATTCGCGTGCTTCGGACAGCACCAGCACCCGCTCCTGCGGGAAGCTTCCAGATGCCGGCAGGTCTTCGTCTGCGAGTTGCAGCGACAGTGCCTTGCCGTCGCGCCCGAGCAAGCCCATGGAAATCGGGATGACATAGGGCTGCTTCTCCACTTGTCCATGGGTTGGCGCGCAGCTTTGCTCCAGCACCAGGGTATAGGTGCGCGTCGGCGCATCGTATCGACCGTGTGCCGTCACCCTCGGCGTACCGGCCTGGCTGTACCAACGCTTGAACTGTGGCAGTTGCCGAGCGAGCTCGCTTTGCGGGTTGGCGTCGGCTATGGCTTGCGCAAAATCGTCGCAGGTGACGGCGCTACCGTCATGACGCTCGAAGTACAGCGTCATGCCGAGCGCGAAACCTTCACGGCCCACGAGCATCTGCATCATGCGCACAACTTCGGCGCCTTTTTCGTAGACGGTGGCCGTGTAGAAGTTGTTGATCTCGACATAGCTGTCGGGGCGCACGGGGTGCGCCATCGGGCCCGCGTCTTCGGGAAACTGCGAGACGCGAAGCGCACGCACGTCGTCGATGCGCTTGACGGCACGCGCCGAAGCCGACCCCGCCATGTCCATGCTGAATTCCTGGTCGCGGAAGACCGTGAGGCCTTCTTTCAGGCTCAACTGGAACCAATCGCGGCAGGTGATGCGGTTGCCTGTCCAGTTGTGAAAGTACTCGTGGCCCACCACGCTTTCGACGCCGAGGTAGTCGGCGTCGGTGGCAGTGGCCGAGTTGGCCAGGACGAACCTTGTGTTGAAGATGTTGAGGCCTTTGTTCTCCATCGCGCCCATGTTGAAGTCGCCCACCGCGACGATCATGAAGCGGTCGAGGTCCAGTGGTAGTTTGAAACGCGCTTCGTCCCATACCACGCTCGCGATCAGCGAGTTCATTGCGTGCTCGGTCTTGTCGAGGTCGCCGCGGCGCACATAGACCTGCAGCAGGTGGTTCTTGCCCGAACGCGTGGTTACCCACTGCTCGCGTGCGACGAGGTCAGCGGCGACCAATGCGAAGAGGTAGCTCGGCTTCGGGAACGGGTCGTGCCATTTCGCAAAATGGCGGCCGTTCGGGAGCTCGCCTTGCTCGACGAGGTTGCCGTTCGATAGCAGCACCGGATACGCATGCTTGTTCGCAAGCATCGTCACGGTATAGATGGCCATCACATCGGGCCGGTCCAGGAAGTAGGTGATGCGGCGAAAGCCCTCCGCCTCACACTGCGTGAAGAGGCCGCCGCCCGAGGTGTACAGCCCCGACAGATGCGTGTTCTTGTCCGGCGCGCAGGTGTTGCGGATCTCGAGCGTGAAAGGCCCAGGCGGCACCCCTTGCAGCGAGTCGATGACAAGCATGCTGTCTTCATGGCGGAAGGACACTGACTCGCCATTCACGAGCACGCGAGTGAGATTCAAATCTTCGCCATGCAGCTTCAGGGCCTGAGCCGGTACATTGGTGTTGCGCTCCAACTGCATGCGATTGATGACCAGCGTCTTGCCCGAGTCGAGGTCGAAAGTGAGGTCAACGGTCTTGATCCAGAACGCGGGTGCGCTGTAGTCCTCGCGGCGGATGAGAGGGGCGGTGCCTTCACGCATCAGATTTCTCCTTCTGGTGGGCGTCGCGCACACGTGCGTCGACGTCGATCGCGTTGAGATCGGGAACGATGCCTAAGACATTGTCGAAGGCTTGGAAGTCTTGGGCCACTCGTGCGCGGGATACCGCGGCCGATCCCGCAAATGGATAGAGCCCCGCTTCGGACGGCCGGGCGCTGGAGGAAGAAACAGCCCCTCGTCCGCGGAATACCGCGGCCGATCCCCCAAGGGGATCGAGCCCCGCTTCGGACGGCCGGGCGCTGGGGCTCGCGGGTGTGGTCATCAGACGCCCTGTTTCAAGCTCGCCTCGATGAACTGATCGAGATCTCCGTCGAGTACCTTCTGCGTGTTGGAGATTTCAACGTTCGTGCGCAGGTCCTTGATACGGCTTTGGTCCAGAACGTATGAGCGGATCTGGTGGCCCCAGCCCACATCGGTCTTGCTGTCTTCGAGCTTTTGCTGCTCGGCCATCTGCTTGCGCATCTCGTGCTCGTACAGGCGAGAGCGAAGCATTTGCCATGCCTCGTCGCGGTTGCGGTGCTGCGAGCGGTCGTTCTGACACTGCACGACGATGCCAGTCGGGATGTGCGTAAGCCGCACGGCCGAGTCCGTCTTGTTGATGTGCTGACCACCCGCGCCCGATGCGCGGAAGGTGTCCGTGCGCACGTCGGCGGGGTTGATCTCGATTTCGATGGAGTCGTCGACCTCGGGGTACACAAACACGGACGCGAAGGATGTGTGCCGCCCACCCGACGAATCGAAAGGGCTTTTGCGCACCAGGCGGTGCACGCCCGTTTCGGTGCGCATCAGGCCGAAGGCGTAGTCGCCCTCGACCTTGATCGTGGCGCTGCGAATGCCGGCAACGTCGCCTTCCGACTCTTCCATCACCTCGGCCTTGAAGCCCTTGCGTTCGCAATACTTCAGGTACTGGCGCAGCAGCATGCTTGCCCAGTCGCAGGCTTCGGTCCCGCCAGCGCCGGCCTGAATGTCGAGGAAGCAGTTGGAAGGATCGGCCGGGTTGTTGAACATCCGGCGGAATTCAAGGTCCTTGACGATCTGCTCAAGCTTGTCGGCTTCGGCCTCGATCGCAAGAAGCCCATCGAAGTCCTGATCGGCCTTCGACATTTCATAGAGTTCGCCGTTGTCGGACAGGTTGCTCGTCAGGTGGTCGATCGTCTCGACCACGGTGTCCAGGGTGCGCTTTTCGCGACCGAGCTCCTGGGCGCGCTTGGGCTCGTTCCAGACGTTGGGATTTTCGAGCGCCGCGTTGACTTCGTTCAATCGCAGAGATTTGCGGTCGTAGTCAAAGATACCCCCGGAGGTCTTGCGTGCGGCGAGCGAGGTCGGCAATGCGGTTGCCGATGGAATTGATGTGTTCGACGTCCATGGTGCGGGGCTTTCATTGATGAGCCTGCGATTTTGGCACGGGGTGTGGGATCAGGAGTTTCGATACCGCAGCCCGAGCGGGTATTCACATCTACCTCGGGACAAGGTACGCCTGCGGCGTATCAAGGTGCAGTTCACCAATCCGATTCCCGTCAACCCAGGAACGCCTCCATCCGTCTTGCCAATTCCTCCGGCTGATCATGGTGCAGCATGTGACCCGCGGGCGACAGCAGGTGTTTCTCCAGCTTGGCCACGAGGGCAAGCCGCGCGTCAAAATCCGTCCGCGGATACCGGTTGCCCCACCACTTGCTCACGTCCGTCTGGTCGCCCTCCACCCAGGCGGTGATGTTTGTGCGCCGGGTCGCCCAGGATCTCCCAATGACCGTCATCCCGCTTGCGGGACCAGTGCCCGGCCAACCAGTTCGCACGCTGCTCGCTCAGGAGGGGATTCGTCTTGCGCAGCCGCTCAGCCACTGCCTGCACGCTGGCGTACGTCCGAAGCTCCATCGGCTTCTTGAGCTCGTCCAGCCACTGGGCATAGCGTTTCGGGGCATGCTGCGGCCGGGTTTCGGGCATTCCGAAGCCTTCGAGGTTGACGAGCTTGCGTACGCGCTGCGGCCTCAGAGGCTGAGAGTTTTTTGAGCGTGCCCGAGCAGCGCGTCAAAAGGCGCCTGATCTAGGCGCAAAGCGCAGCCATAGCTCGGGCTATGGCGAGCATTTGCAACGACGAGCAGGGGTCTTTTGACGTGATGAGCGGGCA
>Ga0070663_100002060_pt1 | contig 11222 bp, 6 predicted proteins | sample KBSC63metaG_FD_65646 | JGI IMG/M metagenome (GOLD analysis project Ga0070663, IMG submission 65646) | Corn rhizosphere microbial communities from Kellogg Biological Station, Michigan, USA - KBS C6-3 metaG | ecosystem: Host-associated > Plants > Roots > Rhizosphere > Soil ...
CCGTACGGGGCCAGCATGACGTTGACGAAGCCGACCGGGCGGGTCGGGTCCAGCTCGCGGGTCAGGCCGAACAGCGGCCGGAAATACTCCTCGGCGCCCTCCGTGTCGGACTCCGGCTCGTTGGCGATCGACCAGAGCACCACGCTGGGACGGTTCTTGTCGCGGGCGACCAGTTCCCGGATCGCCTGCGCGTGCACCTCGCGGGTCCGGTCGTTGACGGTGTCCGGGCTGAACGTCTGGTAGCCCTGCGAGCCGAAGATGCCGCCGCCGAGGCCCATGTTTATGCCGACGGCCGCCGTCTCGTCGATCACCACGATGCCGTGCCGGTCGGCGTAGTCCAGAACCTCCTCCGAGTACGGATAGTGCGACGTGCGCAACGAGTTCGCGCCGATCCACTCGAGCAGTTCGAAGTCGTGCAGCATGTGTGCGTCGTTGTGGCCCTTGCCGATCACGGCGTGGTCCTCGTGCATGCCGAACCCGGTGAAGTGGAACGGCTCGCCGTTGATCAGGAAACGGTTGCCAGACACCGCCACGGTGCGCACGCCGACGGACTGGTGGTAGCTGTCGACCACGGTGCCGGCCGGGTCGACCAGTTGGACCTCGAGGGCGTAGAGGTAGCCGTCGCCGGGTGCCCAGCGGTGGACGTTGTCGACGGTGAGCCGGCCACCGGTGCCGGTGCCGGTCGCCACCTCGCCGCCGGTGCTGTCGCGCAGGACGACCCGCACGTCGGCACCCTCCGCATCGGCGGCAGTGGTCGTGTAGTCGATCGTTCCGGTGGCCCCGTCGAGCCCCGTGACCACTGTGATGTCGGTGAGGTGGGCCGCCGGCCTGGCGTAGAGCCACACCGGACGGTGGATTCCGGCGTAGTTGAAGAAGTCGTGCCAGTAGCGCTGCCGCTTGCCGGCCGGGGTGTCCTCGATGACGCCGGGCGGGATCGTCTGGAAGCTCAGGGTGTTGTCGACCACGACGGTGACGCGCGCTTCCTCGCCGGGCCGGACGTGCTCGGTGACGTCGGCCTCGAACGGTGTGTAACCGCCTTCGTGCGAGACGACCTCGGCGTCGTTCACCCAGACGGTGGCCCGGTGGGTGGCCGACTCGAAGTGGAGCACGATCCGCTGATCGGCCCAGCCGCGCGGCACCCGCACCGTGGTCTGGTACCAGACGTCGCCGAAGTAGTCGCGCACCGCCGGGTCGGTGACGATGTCGTTGAAGCTCGCCGGCACGGCCATCTCGCGGGCATTGGCGAGCGGCCCGGCGAACCACCGGCTCCGTCGGCCCTCAGCGGCCGGATCGAGGGCGAACCGCCAGAGTCCGGTGAGCGGCTTGCGTTCGCGGGTCGAGGTGTCCTGGGGGCGGAGCACGGGCCCTCCCTTCGCCGAGGCCAGGTCGAGTGGCCTCACCCTACGCCTGATCGATGAAGATCAACCGGTTCACGCCGGCGCCCGGGGACGGGCCGGGGCGCCCACCGTCAGGCCGGCGGCGGCCGCCGCCGACATGGCTTCCTGCATCACCACACGTTCCGGTCGGCCCAGCCGCCGGGCGAGTGCGGCGACGTCGTCGAACTCCGGCATGACCTGCTCGATGACGCCGTTGTGGTAAGCGATCTTGACGACAACGGTTCCACCGTCGACGGAGACCGCGACGAAGTCCCGCGCCAGCGCCACCTTGTGCCGCCGGCTCTCGCGCACCCCGAACGTGGTGGTGTGGCGGAAGATCTCGGCACGCAGCGCGTCGGCGTCCTCGGGCGCGCACAGCACCGTCAACGTATGCGCCGGACGGCCCTTCTTCATGACGATGGGCACGAGCCAGGCGTCCGCGGCGCCCGCCCCCAGCAGGGCCGACAGCACTCCGGGCCACAGTCGCGGATCCACGTCGTCGACGTTCGCCTCGAGGAGGACGGCCGGCCCGGACGCCGACGCGGACGCGGACGCGGGCGCGGACGCCGACGCGTGCCCCACCGGCGTGCCGAGTACGGCGCGGACCACGTTGGCGCGTCCTGGCGTATCACGGGTCCCGGCACCGACGCCGACGACATCGACAATCATCGCTGGAAGATCCTCGCAGGTCACACAGAGCGCGCGGACGACCGCCATCCCGGTCGGCGTCGCCAGTTCCCCGGTGCCGCCGGCACGCACACGCCAGCCGCGGGCCAGTTCCGCGACCGCCGGCACCGGAACGGGCAGGTCCCCGTGGGCCGTGCGGGCCCGGCCGGAGCCGACCGCCACGGCCGAGCAGGAGACGGTGCCGACGCCGAGATCATCGAGCGCGGCGCAGACGCCCACCACGTCGGCGATCGCGTCCAGCGCGCCGACCTCGTGGAAATGCACGTCCTGCGCGTCTATGCCGTGCACGTGTGCCTCTGCCGTCGCCAATCGCGCGAAGACCGCCAGCGCGGCGGTGCGCACGGTGTCGGACAGCGCGCCGTCCTCCAGCAGGGTGCGGACGTCGCGCCACGTGCGCCGCGCGGGACCGGGCTGCAGCGTCCGCACGTCGGCCTTGACGGCGCGCAGTCCGGCTCGGACAACCGGCGTTGTGACCACCCGTACCGCGCCGGGTGCCACGGCGTCCACGGCGTGCTGCACCGCGTCCGGATCGGCGCCGGCGTCGAGGAGAGCGCCCAGCAGCATGTCGCCCGCGACGCCGGCCGAGGCGTCGATCCAGGCGTGCCGGGCGCCGCTCACCGCGCCGGCGCGGCGATCTGTGCGGCGAGGTGACCGGCGCCGTAACCGTTGTCGATGTTGACCACGGCGACGCCCGGGGCACACGCGTTCAACATCGCCAGCAGAGCGGCCAGGCCCTCGAAGCTCGCGCCGTAGCCGACCGAGGTGGGCACGGCGACGACCGGTGCGGCGATCAAGCCGGCCACGACGCTCGGCAGGGCACCGTCCATGCCGGCGGCGACCACGACCGCCCGCGCCCGCCGCAGCGTGTCGAGGTGGCCGAGGATCCGGTGCAGCCCGGCCACGCCGACGTCCACGACGAGTTCGGCGGGGCGGCCGAGGTAGGTCGCCGTCAGGTACGCCTCGCGGGCGACCGGCAGGTCCGACGTGCCGGCCGCGACGACGACCACCCGGCCGCCCGTCGGCGCCGGTGCGCGCGGTGGCCACACCAGGAGCCGTGCGCCGGCGTCGTGATGGGCGTCGGGCAGCTCCCGCCGGACCGCGTCAGCGTGCTCAGGTGCGGCGCGGGTGAACAGCGTGACGATGTCCGGCCGCGCCCGCACCGCCGCCGCGATGCCGGCAACCTGCTCCGGTGTCTTACCCGCGCAGTAGACCGCCTCCGGGAAGCCCCGGCGGGCGCTGCGTTCGAGGTCGAGCGTCGCGTACGCGTCGAGGTCAGCCATGCCCCGACCGGACGAGTGGCAGGGTGAAGGCACCGGACTGGATGCCCGCGAGGTCCACGGCGACGAAGCGGAACCCGGCGGCGGTCACGGCGCGGTGCACCTGTGTGCGCAACGGCTCGGTGACCGCCCGGACGAGGTCCGCCGGTGGCAGTTCCACCCGGGCCACCTCGTCATGGTGGCGCACGCGTAGGTCGGTGAAACCGAGGCGGCGCAGTTCCGCTTCGGCCCGCTCCACCTGACCCAGCTTCGCCTGGTCCACCGGCGAGAAATGCGGAATGCGCGAAGCCAGGCAGGGCGCCGCCGGCTTGTCGGCGCACGGCAGCGCGAGCACGCGCGCCACCCGGCGCACGGCTACCTTGTCGAGCCCGGCGTCCGCGAGCGGGCGCAGGACCCGGTGCCGGGTCGCGGCCCGCGCGCCCGGACGGTCCGGACGGCGCACGTCGTCCGCGTTCTCCCCGTACGCGACGGCGTCGAGCCGGTGGGCGGCTACCACCTCATCACCGATGCGCGTGAAAAGCTCGTCCTTGCAATGGAAACACCGGTCGGGTCCGTTGACCCGGTATCCGGTGCGGTCCATCTCACGCGTCTCGACCTCTACCACCTCCACACCGATGAAGCTGGCGACGCGGTGGGCGTCGACACGTTCCGCCGCGGCGAGACTGGGCGACACGCCGAGGACCGCCACCACTTCGTCCCGGCCGAGGACGCGCGCGGCGAGCGCCAGCAGGACCGACGAGTCGACCCCTCCGGAGAACGCCACGCCGAGGCGCCCGGTGTTCGGCAGATGGCGTCCGACCGCGACGGTCGCAGCCTCGAGGAAAGCTGTTTCGCGCTCCGACATCGTCACGGCGGCTCCCTATGCTCTCCGTGCCATTCCAGGCGTCACACCGGGGTTTGGCAAGGACCCGCCCGACCAACGGTCAACGGACGTCTCCCGGCCGATCGCTTACCCGCCGGCAGCCTTCGCGCAACGCGGGGCCGTGGCGCCCCGCCGGGCCGCGGCTGCGGACGGCGGCCGTGCGGCCGGTACGGCACATGCGACAGCCGGCTCGCCGACGGTCGGTGGGGCCGCCGCATCCCGCTGCGCAGCGGTGTGGGCCGGCCGGCGTCAATGACGTGGTTGGGGCGGATCGTGGGGATTTTGCGAGCGGGCGCGGGAGATGTGGAGATCAGGTTCAGACCGAACGGGGCGAGTGCCAGCCCGGCTGCCAGGACGAGTCCGTGTCCGGTCGCCACCCCGACGGCCATGAGCGATACGGCCACCACGAACAGCAGCCAGCCCGACCGCCGGACCCACGCCGGCCGACGCCGGATGGGGGAGGTCGCGTGTCGTGAGTGGTAGCCGTCCATGAATCCAGCATCGTCGCCTGGCGGCCGAACATCCAGGGGCGGCACGGGACGACAACCGGGCCCCACTTTGCACGCCGTCGGCAAAGCCGGAGGTCCTGCCGGCCGTCCCTGGTTTGGCCGGGCAGCCGGCGGGAAGGGCGCAAGCTACTCGGTGCGCACTAGGCTTCCAGGGCGACGCCGCACATCAGCGCGACCCGCCGGCCGGACGGGTCGCCTCGGGAGGTCTCATGACGGGGTCGGCTGTTTCGCATGTACTGCACCGCCTCGCTGAGGTCCGCGGCTGGCAGGAGGGCTTCTACCGGGATTTGCACGCCCATCCGGAGTTGTCGCACCAGGAGACCCGTACCGCCGCCAAGGTGGCCGACCGGCTTCGAGTCCTCGGGTGCGAGGTGCACACCGGTGTGGGCGGCACCGGCGTGGTGGCGATGGTGCGCAACGGCGAAGGGCCCGCCGTGCTGCTACGCGCCGACATGGACGCATTGCCGGTGCGGGAGGCGACCGGTTTGCCGTACGCGAGCACGGCGACCACGATCGGGCCGGACGGTACCGAAGTGCCGGTGATGCACGCGTGCGGTCACGACGTCCACGTCGCGTGCCTGCTGGGAGCGGTCGACCTGCTCGCCGGCGCCACCGCGGACTGGCAGGGCACAGCGGTCGCGGTGTTCCAGCCCGCCGAGGAGGTCGCCGACGGGGCCGCCCGGATGCTCGCCGACGGTCTGGCCGCGATGGTCGGCGACGTCGACGTAGCCCTGTGCCAGCATGTTCTCCCGTTTCCGGCCGGTCAGGTCGCCACCCGCAGCGGCCCCACCCTGTCCGCCGCGGACAGCATGCGGATCACCGTGTACGGCCGCGGCGCGCACGGATCGATGCCGCACGCGTCGATCGATCCGGTCGTGCTCGCCGCGATGATCGTGGTGCGGCTCCAGACAGTGATCTCGCGCGAGGTCGAGCCCGGCGAGCCGGCCGTTCTGACCGTCGGCAGCGTGCAGGCCGGCACCAAGAGCAACGTCATTCCGGACCATGCGACCATCCTGCTCAACATCCGGACCTACAACGAGGGCACCCGGTCCGCGTTGCTGGACGCGATCAAGCGGATCGTGACGGCCGAATGCACGGCGTCGCGGTCCCCCCGACCCCCCGAGTTCGAACTCTTCGACCGTTTCCCGCTGACCGACAACGACGCCGCGGTCACCGAGCGCGTCGCGACGGCGTTCGCCGCACACTTCGGCGCCGACGCCAGACAACTCCCGCGCCAGACCGCCAGCGAGGACTTCAGCGACATCCCGCGGGCGCTCGCAATTCCGTACACCTACTGGGGCATCGGCGGAACCGATGCCAACCTCTACCGGCAGGCCGAGGCCACCGGCCGGCGCTCCGAGGACGTCCCGGTCAACCACTCCGCCGGCTTCGCTCCGGTGCTTCAACCGACCCTCGACACCGGAACAGCGGCGCTGACGGTGGCGGCGCTCGCCTGGCTCGCCGGGCCCGCCGGCGACGCCGCCCGCGTCGGGTCCCACCGGTGAACACCGCGCACCCGCTGTTTCTTGTCCTCGACCTGACCGGCACCTTCGCCTTCGCCCTCAACGGCGCCCTCATCGCGGTGCGCGCGGCCAACCTCGACATCGTCGGAATCGTGACGCTCGGGATGGTGACCGCGTTGGGCGGCGGCATCCTCCGCGACGTCATCATCGACTACCTGCCGCCCGCGACGTTCAGCGACTGGCGCTACCTCGCCGTGGCCGCCGCCGGCAGCCTGATCGCCTTCTTCCTCGGCCGCCGGCTGGAGCGGCTGCTGGGACCGATCACGGTGCTGGACGCCGCCGGCCTGAGTCTGTTCGCCGTCACCGGCGCCAGCAAAGCACTCGCCCTCGGGCTCGGCCCCGCACAGGCCGTCATCCTCGGTGCGGTCACGGGCGTCGGTGGCGGGACCATCCGGGACGTCCTCACCCAACGAATCCCGATCGTGTTACGCCGCGAGCTCTACGCCATACCCGCTCTCGCCGGGGCGCTCGTCACGGTCGTCAGCATCCGTCTCGGGTTCTACGGTCTGGCCGCGGCCGTCGTCGCCGCGGCGATCTGTTTCGTCATTCGCATGCTCGGCGTCCGCTTCAACCTCAACGCTCCGCGACCACCCGGAGAAGCCGACGATCAGCACGTCGAATGAGCACCAGTCCCGCGATCGAACGGGCACTGGGGTCCGCTGCCGAATCGGTGGTCTGCTGCGAGGATGGTCGAATGGGTGAGCCCGCCACGATCACGGCCGGCCGTCGTGCCTGGCACGCGGTGCCCGTTTCCGAGGTCGTCGTGGGGTTGGAGGTGGACCCGGCCACGGGGTTGTCGTCGGGTGAGGCGGGTCGGCGGCTGGAGCGGTACGGCCAGAACCGGTTGGCTGATGCCCCCCGTGAGCCGCGGTGGCGGGCGTTCCTGCGGCAGTTTCAAGACCTCCTCATCCTGATCCTGCTCGGGGCCGCCGTGGTGAGTCTGGTGGTGAGCCGGGAGTGGGAGACCCCGGTCGCGATCGCCGCGGTGGTGCTGCTCAACGCCGTCATCGGGTTCGTGCAGGAGTCGAAGGCGGAGGCCTCGCTGGAGGCGTTGAAGCGGATGCTGGTGACCACGGCGACGGTGCGCCGGGACGGCCGGGTCGTCCGGCTGGATGCGACGGAACTCGTGCCCGGTGACGTCGTGGTGGTGGAGCCCGGTGATCGGGTTCCGGCGGACGGCCGGTTGCTGGCCTCGGTGTCGCTGGAGGCGCAGGAGTCGTCGTTGACCGGTGAGGCGCAGCCGGTTGCCAAGGCGACGGACGCCGAGGTGGACGAGGACGCCGCGCTGGGCGACCGGGTCACCGCGGTGTTCATGAACACGATGGTCACCCGCGGTCGTGGGGAGGTGGTGGTCACCGCGACGGGCATGGACACCGAGATGGGTCGGATCGCGGGCCTGCTGCGGGAGGCTCAACCCGGGCAGACGCCGTTGCAGCGTCAGATCGGCACCCTGGGTAAGACGCTGGCCGCGGTCGCCGGTGTGGTCATCGTCGTGGTGTTCGTGTTGGGCCTGGTGCGTGGGCAGGACTTCGCCGACCTGTTCGTCAGCGCCGTTTCGCTGGCGGTGGCGGCCATCCCGGAGGGGCTGCCGGCGGTGGTGGCGTTCACGCTGGCGATGGGTACCGGCCGGCTCGCGAAGCGTGGGGCGATCGTCAAGCGGTTGGCGTCGGTGGAGACGCTGGGCAGCACCTCGCAGATCTGCACGGACAAGACCGGAACGTTGACGCTCAACGAGATGACGGCGCGGGAGATGCTGCTGGCCGGGCGGCGGTTCACCGTCACGGGTCAGGGTTACGGGACCGACGGGCGGATCCGCACCACCGACGGCTCGCCGCTGCCCGAGACGATCGAGTACGCGTTGACGGGGATGGCGTTGTGTACCGACGCGGTGTTGCGGGACGGGGATCTGGTCGGCGACCCCACCGAGGGTGCCCTGGTGGTGCTCGCGGAGAAGGGCGGCATCGACGTCGCGGGCCTGCGTCAGGAGCGGCCCCGGCTGCTGGAGATCCCGTTCGACTCGGACTACAAGTTCATGGCGACGTTCCACCGCTGGACCGACGACCGGGGTCGGCAGGTGGTGCGGTGCTTCATCAAGGGCGCGCCGGACGTGCTGGCCGGGCGGGCGGACCGCTATCTGGCCGAGGAGGGCATCCTGCCGCTCGACGACGCCGTGCGGGCCCGGTACGACAAGGCCAACACGACGCTCGCCGAGCAGGGGCTGCGGGTGATGGCCGTCGGCGGGCAGGACTTTGCGGCCGACGGGTTCGACCCGCCCGAAGACCCGAAGGACCTGCTGGACCGGGTGGTTCTGCTCGCCCTGGTCGGCATCGTCGATCCGCCGCGACCGGAGGCACGGGACGCGATCACGCAGTGCCGCCGGGCCGGTATCCGGGTGCGGATGATCACCGGTGATCACGCGGTGACGGCCGGCGCCATCGCCGGTGAGCTCGGCATCCCGGGACGGGCCGTCAGCGGCGCGGACCTGGACGCCGTCGACGACGACGCCGAACTGGGTCGCCGGCTCGACGACATCGGCGTCGTGGCGCGGGTGTCACCGGCGCACAAGATCCGGATCGTGCGGGCGCTGCAGGACCGCGGCGATGTCGTCGCCATGACCGGCGACGGGGTCAACGACGCGCCCGCGTTACGGCGGGCCGACATCGGTGTCGCGATGGGCGTTGCCGGAACGGAGGTGACCAAGGAAGCGGCCACCATGGTGCTCACCGACGACAACTTCGCCACCATCGTCGGCGCGGTCCGGGAGGGCCGCGGGATCTACGACAACATCGTGAACTTCACCCGGTTCCAGGTGTCCACGGCGTTCGGGTTCGTGCTGACGTTCCTCGTCGCGTCGATCACCGGCATCGCGGGCGGCGCCCCGTTCACCGCGCTGCAGGTGCTTTTCGTCAACCTGGTCATGGACGGCCCGCCCGCGATGTCGCTGGGCGTCGACCCGGTCAGTGCCGACGCGATGACTCGGCCCCCGCGGCCCACCGACGAACGGATCCTCGGCCGGCAGCGGCTCGGACGCATCGTGCTGGCCAGCATCGTCATGGCCGCGGGCACGCTGGCGGTGCTGCAGTGGGCACCCGGTCCCGAACCCCGCCTGGGCGAGGCCACCGTCGCCGGCACGATGGGGTTCGTCACCTTCGTGTTCTTCCAGGTGTTCAACCTGCTCAACGTGCGGCATTTCAGCCGCAGCGTCGTCAGCCGCGAGACCCTGCACAACCCGTCGGCGTTCGTGGCGATCGCCGGTGTCGTGCTGATGCTCGTCCTGATCGTGGAGGTCGGTGCCGTGGCTGGGTTGTTCACCGCGGCCGACCTCACCCTGGACCAGTGGCTGGTGTGCGCCGCTGTCGGCTCGACCATCCTGATCGCCGGCGAAGTGGTCAAAGCGGTCGTCCGCGCCCGGCGACGCCGGCGCGCCGCGCCAGAATGAGCGCCTAGATCGGCGGCGGGGACGCATCGGCGCGTGCGATCTGTACGGGGTCACCGGGACCCGACGGCCGCAATCGATACCGCACGTTACGTTCACCCGGACCCGGGTAGGACCGGGGCTGGCGGGGTCAACGCCCGCAAGATGCCCAGGCGAGCGGTGCATGGCGGCCGCGGGAAGGTTGGTCGCATGACGCAGTTGGCGAGCATGGGCGGGGATACGTCGGCCGATTTCGACAGCAGCGGCACCGGTGAGACGGTCGGACCGCAGCCGTACGCGCTGGGCGAGGTCGAAGGAGTGCTGAGCCGGGAGGAGTTGGTCGCGATCGACGCCTGGTGGCGGGCGGCCAACTTCCTTTCCGTCGGGCAGATATACCTCCGGGACAATGCGTTGCTGCGCGAGCCGTTGGTGGCGGAGCATGTCAAGCCGCGGTTGCTGGGGCATTTCGGTACGGTGCCGGGCCTCAATCTGGTGTGGGCGCACGCGAACCGGCAGATTGTCGCTCGTGGACTGGATGCGGTGTTCGTGGCCGGTCCGGGTCATGGTGGGCCGGGCCCGAATGCCTGCGCCTGGCTGGAGGGCACGTATTCGGAGTTGTACAGCCACATCCCGCAGGACGCCGAGGGGATGACGGAGTTCTTCGCGCAGTTTTCGGCGCCGGGTGGCGTGCCCAGCCACTGTGCGCCGGAGACGCCCGGGTCGTTCCACGAGGGGGGCGAACTGGGGTACTCGCTGCTGCACGGGTATGGCGCGGCGTTGGACAACCCGAATCTGACCGTGTTCTGTGTCATCGGTGACGGCGAGGCGGAGACCGGTCCGCTGGCGGCGAGCTGGCATGCGAACAAGTTCCTGAACGCGGCCCGGGACGGGGCGGTGCTGCCGATCCTGGCGCTGAACGAGTACAAGATCGCCACGCCGACGCTGCTGGCCCGCATTCCGGAGCCGGAGCTGCTGGAGCTGCTCCGTGGCTACGGCTACGCACCGCACATGGTGTCCGGGGACGATCCGGCCGCGGTGCATCAGCAGTTCGCCGCCGCTCTGGACGACTGTCTGGACCGCATCGACGAGATTCACCGGGCGGCGCGTGGCGCGGGTGATACGGGCCGGCCGGCGTGGCCGATGATCGTGCTGCGCACGCCGAAGGGGTGGACCTGCCCGCCGGTCGTGGACGGTCAACAGGTCGAAGGCACCTACCGCGCGCACCAGGTGCCGCTCCCGTCGGCCCGCACGAACGGCACGCACCTTCGGGTGCTCGAACAGTGGCTGCGCTCCTACCGGCCCGAGGAGTTGTTCGACGATGCCGGTCGTCCGGTGGCCGAACTGCTGGACGCGGTGCCGACCGGCGAGCGCCGGATGAGCGCGAACCCGGTCGCGAACGGCGGCGCGCTGCTGCGTGATCTGCGGCTGCCCGACTGGCGCGACTACGGCGTGGACGTCCCGTCCCCCGGCGCGACGATGCACGAGGCGACCCGGGTGCTCGGCACGTGGCTGCGCGACGTGACCGACCTCAACCGCTCGAACTTCCTCACCTTCGCTCCCGACGAGTTGGCGA
>Ga0070663_100002062_pt1 | contig 11219 bp, 7 predicted proteins | sample KBSC63metaG_FD_65646 | JGI IMG/M metagenome (GOLD analysis project Ga0070663, IMG submission 65646) | Corn rhizosphere microbial communities from Kellogg Biological Station, Michigan, USA - KBS C6-3 metaG | ecosystem: Host-associated > Plants > Roots > Rhizosphere > Soil ...
GCGTTCGTCCCTTCGGGCAACGGGATCGTCCGGTAGAAGCTGCCGTAACTGCGCTCGCTGCGGTAATAGTTGGACTGGTTCTGCGTCTGCTCCTGGCGCCGCTCGCCCTGGATGATCACCTCGTCGTCCTCGACGCGCACGTGCACGTCGTCGCGCTTCATTCCCGGCAGGTCGGCCTGGATCAGCAGCTTGCCGTTGCGTTCGCACACTTCGATGTGCGGCGACCACATCGACGGCGCGCCCGCGCCGTAACTGCCGACGTCCCACGGGCGCCCCTGGTCGGGTTCGCTCTCGAACAATCCGCGCCCCATGCCGAAGTTTTCGAACAGCCGGTCCATCTCGTCGCTGATGCGGCGCATGACCGAGAACGGTCCGCTGCCATATCCCGCTGAGCCGTAGTACGGTGACAACGACGAACCGCCGCGTGTCGACAGCGGGCCGCCCGACTGCCGCCCGCCCTGCCAGGTGGAGGTACCGACGTCGCGACCGCGGTTTTCTCGGCCCGTTGCCTGCGGTGCGTAGCGTCCCTGCCCGGATCTGTCTTGCGTGTAATTGCCCTCGTTGTAGCGATTCTGCGCGCTTCCCTCGCGATAGTTGCCCTGGCCTTGCGTCCCCTGTCCGGAGCCTTCCTGGCCATACGTGCCGGCGCCATAGCTGCCGCCCTGCGTGCTTTGCTGCGCACCGGTGCCCTGCTGCGATGCGCCGGATTGCGCACGCTCGCCGCTTTGCTGTCGCGACGCATTTTCGCGCGACGGATTTTGGTTCGCCATAGGTTTCTCCTGCCAAGTTGGACTGTGAGCGAATCGCCCGGCGTTGCCGGGCGCCACGAGAACAACCGCGATCGACTGCTACCGGATCGGATGGGCACGTCGCATCGGCGGTCGCGAATCCCAGCCATTGGAAAGCGGGCCGTTACGAGAGTTCGTGACGACGGCAAATTCGAGAACCGGCACGCATTGAACGGGCGCGCAAACGCGTTGGCGCACCAGTGCATGAATGCGCCGCGCGCACCAGTGCATTCGTCACGCCGGCGAATGCGACTGCGCGCCGAACACGATGCATCGCGCCGAAACGCGATCTGTCAGCTAGGCGGCGTACGTGTGCGCCTGCGGATGCAGGCGGCTCGTATGCGGCACGCCGGCGAGCAGATACTCCATCTGGTCGGCGAGGATGCGCCGGTTGCGCAGGATGAAGTGCTCGTGCCGGTTGGGAACGTAAGGCACGTAGAGCAGCGGCATGTTCGCCTGCTCGGGAGCACGGTTGCCCTTGCGCGTGTTGCAGCTGCGACAGGCGGTGACCGAATTCATCCACGTGTCGCGCCCGCCGCGCGAGGCGGGAATGATGTGATCGCGCGACAGCTCGCGATACAGATAGCGGCCACCACAATAAGCACACACCTGCCGGTCACGCGCGAACAGCATCGGATTGGTGAGACCGGGTGTATGCGCGAGCGGCCGCCCGGCGCTGCCCTTGATGGCGAGGATCGACTTCGTCGAAATGCGCGAGCGCGAGCCGTCGCGCTGGAAGCCGCCGCGAAACTCGCGCACCACTGCACCGAGCGACCACGCGACCGCCTGCTTTGCGTGATAGGTGATCGCTTCCTCCAGGCCGACCCAGGACTGGGGCAGCCCGGCCATGTCGACGGTGAGGACGAGAGGGTCCATGGGCGGATTGTAATTCGAGTCGGTCGCGCGTACCGGCCGGCGCGGCTCCGCCCGACCTGCGGATGCCGCGCCGGGGACGGCGTGCGGTATTAACGCAACAGGCGCCGGTTTCGCCGACCCGGCGCCTCACCCCTTCAGGATCTGGTCGATGCGCGCCTGCGCTTCGTCGAGCGCCTGCTTCGACTTCTTCTGTCCGACCAGCGCCGACTGGATCGCCGTGGCCATCGTGTCGCCGATGGCCGGCCACTGCGGAACGCGCGGGCGCCAGTCGACGTCAGTGTCCTGCTGCAGCGACGTGAGCGCCGCGTCGACGAAGTTGGGCCCGATCTCCTTTGTCAGCGCGACGAACTCGGGCGACTTCCACAACGACGTGCGGTTGAGTCCGGTGCGCTTCGCCGGACCGGCGAATTTCCACGACGTGCGCGCCTGCGTCTCGGCGGACGCGGCCCACGAGATGAACAGCCAGGTCGCGCGCTTCTGCTTGTCGGAAAGCGCGGCGTTGATCGGAAAGCCCCAGTTCCAGATCGACGTGCAGCGCTTTCCGGTCGGGCCCTTCGGCCAGCGCGCGAAGGCGATCTTGCCGACGACCTTCGACTTCTCGGGATTGACGAGCACCGACGCCGACGAATGCGCGTCGATGTAGCAGCCGAGCGTTCCCTGCGAGAACGCGTCGGCGATGTCGGGCCAGTTCCAGTTGCGCACCGCCGGCGGCGCGTACTTCGTTTCGGCGTTCACGTACCAGTCGAGTGCGCGCACCGCTTCGGGAGAATCGACGACGATCTTCTTCCCGCGGAACCAGTCGCCGCCGAACTCGCGGAACAGCGACGGGTAGATGTACATGTTCTGGCCGGCGCCCGCGAAACCGCGCAGCGCCATTCCATACACGCGATTGGCGGGGTCGTTGATCGCTGCGGCATTCTTCAGGAACTCGTCGAGCGTGTCGGCCGCCTTCAGACCCTTCGCGTCGTAGAGATCCTTGCGGTACACCTGCACGGTCACTTCACCGTCGTACGGCACCGCATACGGCTTGCCCTCGTACGAATTGGCGTCGCGCCATGCCTTGAAGATGTCGTCGTTGTCGAACCACGCGGCGTCGGTCAGCGCGCTGTCGCCAAGATAGCGGTCGATCGGCTCGATCCACTTGTTCGACACGTAAAGCGGGTAGTACATGGGATCGGTGGCGGACGTCGCGTACGTGGCCGTCTTCGACGACAGGTCGAGCATCGCCTTCTGGCGGATCTGTCCGGGCGGCACCTTCTCGAAGCGCAGCTTGACGCCGGAAAGCGCCTCGAATGTCGGCGCCAGCGCCACGAGGTTCTCGAAGTAGCTCGCGGGAATCACCGCGACGGTGATCGCTTCGCCCTCGGCCTGGCGCCAGTTGATCTTCGCCTGCGTGTACGGCGCAATGTCGGCGTTGGCTTGCGCGTGGGCGCTGCGCAGCACGTACGGTGCCGCGAGCGCCGCCGCACCGAGCGAGGCGGCCTGCTTCAGCATGCGCCGGCGCGCGGGTGCGGCCGGCGGCGGCGAAGAACGTCGTTTCATCGTGGTCTCCTCCTGCGGTCAGTGAGACTTCGGGGCCAGGACTTCGGGGTCAGCGGATTGCGGCGAACGGACTGCAGCCGGGCGCGTCGTCGGCGCTCTCGGCCTGCTGCAACAGGTACTCGGGAAAGCCGCCGGCCGCGTCGGCCTTGCCGACGTCGAACAGGCGCTCGACGACGTCGGGATGCCGATCGGCGAGGTTCGGCGCATCGGGCGCCGGACGCGGCGAATCGTAGAGGAACGGCCCGCGCCCGTTGATCTTGCAGTTGAACCACCAGTTGTCGTCGATGACGGTCATCGCGCCGCCCCAGCCGACGGTAACGTGATCGCGGATCGGCGCGCCGCGTCCGAACGCCGCGTCGAGGAACGACTTGCCGTCGATGGCCTCGGGCGGCGTCACGCCCGATGCGTCGAGCGCCGTTGCCGCGATGTCGTGATGCTGGACCAATGCATCGCACGTCGTGCCCGCACCCAGCCGCTGCGGATGGCGCACGAGCAGCGGCACCTCGTAGCTCTCGGGATCCGACGGATAGCCGCGCTTGCCGATGTAGCCGCGGCGCTCCCACAGGCTGTGCCCGTGATCGGACGTGACGATGACGAGCGCGTCGTCGAGCACGCCTGTCACGCGCAGCGTCTCCACCAGATGTCCGAACCAGCGGTCGCACATTTCGACGAGGCCCGCATAGTTCGCCCGCGTGCGGGTGACGAGCTCGGGGGGCAGCCACGGCATTTCGGCGTACGGCGAGATCACTTGCTCGCGTCCGTCGCCGGCGTCGTAACGGCGCCGGTAATGCGCGGGCACGAACCACGGCTCGTGCGGATCGAACGATTCGACGGTCAGGAACAACCGTTTCGCATCGAGATTCTGCTCGACCCAGCGCGCCGCCTCCTGCATCACCTGCGCATTGAACCATTGCTCCTCGCGCACGCGGTCGCGCATGTTGAGGAGGATGCGGCTCGAGAACCAGTGCGCGCCGTAGCCCGGCTGCTCGAGACCCGTCGCCTTGCCGCGCAGCTCCTGCAGCTCACGCGGCACCCAGTAGTCGATTTCTGCCTGCGACGGGAACGGCCCGCTGCGCGCCGCGTCGGCTTCCTGGCCGCGGATGAACGTCCACTGGTGAAAGCCGCGCCAGAAGTTCTTCGACGGCTTGAACTGGTGGTACAGGTCCGAGACGAGCCCGGTGCGAAAGCCGTCCGCCTCGTACATCTCGGCGAGCGTCGTCTGCGACTCGGGAATCGGTCCCCAGCCGGGCGCGATGCCGACGAAATCACCCTTGATGTGACGGAAGTCGCCGTTGTGGAACGGATAGGTGCGCCGTCCGGTGTAAATGGTGCGACGCGCGCACAGCGTGGGCAGCGCTTCGGGATAGGCGCGCGTGAAGCGCACCGACTCGCGCGCGAACGCGTCGAGATGCGGCGTCGCGATCGGCGCGGCGAGCGTCGCTCCCCACGCAGGCGGCGTGCCGTAACAGCCGACGGCGTCGCGCCGCAGCGTGTCGAAGACGACGAGGATCACGTGCCGTACGGGCCGGCGGGCTTCGCTCATGCCCGTTGTTCCGCGCTGCTGTCCATGCCGAGACACTCCGGTTGATGTATTCGATTACATATGATCCGAATCGGCGCCGACCATGTCAACCGGCAGCTGCTTTCTTCGCTCGCACGCCCCGTCCGACCGGGTCGCCTACGCCGCTATGAAATCGATACCGGCGACGGTATGCTGACACGATGGCGAAGGACAGCGCGGCCCTGGCGATCGCCGGGCGCACCAGTGCGCGCGACGTCGCGCGGCTTGCCGGTGTATCGACGGCCACGGTGTCGCGTGCGCTGAACCTCCCCGGGACGGTGGACCCCGGCACGTTGTCGCGCGTGCAAGCCGCAATCGAGAAGCTGCGTTACGTGCCGCACGGCGCGGCACGCGCATTGCGAAGCCGCAAGAGCGACATGATCGGCGCCATCGTGCCGTCGTTCGACTATGCGCTGTATGCGCGCACGACGAGCGCGCTGCAGCGCGAAGCGGACGCGCGCGGCTACGCGCTCGTCCTCGCCGCGCACTACTACGACCTGCCCACCGAGGTGCGCCTCACCCGGCAGATGGTGCAGCACGGCGTCGACGCGTTCATGTTCGTCGGCCTCGACCATGATGCCGAGCTCTTTTCGCTGCTCGACCGCTATGGCCGCCCGTACGTGCTGACGTGGGGCGTCGACGCGTCGCGGCTGCATCCGAGCATCGGCTTCGACAACCGCGCCGCGACGTACGCGATGACGCGGCACCTGCTCGAGCTCGGTCACCGACGCTTCGCGCTGATCAGCGCGCCCACGCCGGGCAACGATCGGGCACGCGAGCGCGGTGCCGGCGTGCGCGCGGCGCTCGAAGCGGCCGGGCTGTCGCTCGCCGATGCCGACGTCCGTTATGGGCGGATCGCGCTCGATTCGGGCACTGCCGCGATGCGCGAATTGCTTGCGCGGCGTCCGCGGCCCACCGCCGTCATCGCGACCAACGACGTGTTCGCGGTGGGGGCGATGCTCGCGTGCCGCGAAGCCGGCGTGCGCGTTCCCGGCGACGTGTCGATCACCGGCGTCGACGACACGGACCTCGGCGCCACGCAAACGCCGGGGCTGACGAGCATTCGCACGCCGATCGTCGAGATCGGGCGCGCCGCGGCGCTGCAGCTCGTGGCACGGCTCGAAGGAAGGCCCGCCGACCTTGCGCAGCAACTGCCGTTCGAGCTCGTGCGCCGCGGCAGCACGGGACCGCCGCCGCGCTCGCGCCGGTAAACTACCGGCTCGCCACCGCGACCCCCATTCCATGCGCCTCGTGTCGATTGCCGCCGCGGGCCTGCTCGCCGCCGGATTGAATGCGTCTTCGCATGCGCAGACGGTCGTCGAGTATTACAACGCGTCGCTCGATCATTACTTCATCACGCCGCTCGCCGGCGAGATCGACGCGCTCGATGCCGGCGCGATCGCAGGCTGGACGCGCACCGGCTTCGCGTTCGGGGCGGCCGACTCGACCGCCGCCGGGCTGAATCCGGTCTGCCGCTTCTACATCCCGCCCGCCCACGGCGATTCGCACTTCCTGTCCGCGTCACCCGACGAGTGCGCGGCGGTGCGCGCGAGGATCGGCGCCGATCCAAACTTCAGCGGCTACATCGAGGAAACGCCGGCGGAGTTCTACATCGCGCTGCCCGATGCGCTTGGCACCTGTCCGGCGGGCACCACGAACGTCTACCGGCTGTGGAACGCGCGCGCCGATTCGAACCACCGGTACATCGCTGACTTCGGCACGCGCGAGGCCATGATCGCGCAGGGCTACGTCGCCGAGGGCTACGGTCCGCAGGGCCCGGCCATGTGCGCGACGTTTGCAAGCGCCGGCGATACGTACGTGCGCGTCACCGCGCGCTCGCCGTTCGCCGCCGGCTGCGACCCCGCATCCGCCACGGGTACGGCTTATCCGGGCGCCGAGGTCGAGCCGCAGATCACGGTCGACCCGCGCGATCCATCCCATCTGATCGGCGTATGGCAGCAGGACCGCTGGTCGGACGGCGGTGCGCGCGGGCTTCGGACCGGCTACTCGTTCGACGCCGGGCTCACATGGACGCTCACGCAGGCCGCGTTCACCGATTGCACCGGCGGCAGCTACACGCGCGCCAGCGATCCCTGGGCGACGATCGGTCCGGACGGCGTCGCGTACCAGATCGCCATCGGTTTCAACGGCGCGACGTTCGCGCCGGGCTCGTCGAGTGCGGTGCTCGCCAGCCGCTCGAGCGACGGCGGGCGCACCTGGAGCGCGCCCGCAACGCTGATCCTCGACGCAAGCACATCCTTCAACGACAAGGAATCGATCACCGCCGATCCGCTGATGCCGGGTTACGTTTATGCGACCTGGGACCGGCTCGAGCAGAACGGGCACGGCCCGGCGTATTTCACGCGCTCGCTGGACGGCGGGATCACGTGGGAGGCGGCGCGCGCGATCCACGATCCCGGCAACCGCAACCAGACGCTCAACAATCAGATCGTCGCGGTGGCGTCGGGCGGCGGCGAGGTGCTGGTCGACTTCTTCACCGAGTTCGACACGGGCCAGGACAACGTCGTGACGGCGCACCTCGCGCTCGTGCGCTCGACGGATCAGGGCGCCACGTGGAGCGCTCCGATCGTCGTCTCCGATCTGCGCGCGGTGGGCACCGCTGATCCGCAGAATTCCGCCCGCACGCTGCGTGACGCCGCCAATCTTGGCGCGTTCGCGAGCGGACGCGACGGCACGCTCGTCGCCGTGTGGCAGGACTCGCGCTTTTCCGCCGGTGCGCGCGACAGCATCGCTTTCGCCGTATCGCTCGACGCCGGCAGCACCTGGAGCACGCCGGTGCTCATCAACGCGGTGCCGGGCGTGCAGGCGCTGCTGCCCGCCGTGTCGATCGCCGCCGATGGCACGATCGGCGTGCTCTATTACGACATGCGCAACGACACTGCCGATCCGGCGACGTTACTGGTCGATGTGTGGTTAACGACGACGACCGACCGCGGCGTCACGTGGAGCGAGCATCACGTCACCGGTCCCTTCGATTTCAATCTCGCACCGATCGCCGAGGGCGGCCTGTTCGTCGGCGACTACCAGGGACTCGTGAGCGGCGGCCTTGGCTTCACTGCGCTCTTCGCACGCACCGGCACCGGCCTCGCCGATCGCACGAGCGTGTTCGCGTCGACGGTCCTGGCACCCGGCGTCGGGTTCAAGTCCGTGTATCGGGCGCACGAGGCGTCCGCAGTGGTGACGACGCCGGCCTGGCAGTCGAGGCTCGACGAAAGCGCGCGCCGGACGCTGCGCCAGCGGCTGCACGGAGCCGCGCCGCCGGCGCCTTCCGTTCTGCCGGGACGATGACACGCACGCCGCGGCCGCCACGCAAAACGGTTGCGGGTGCCTCGGGCACCATGGCTGAAGGCGAGCCTCGAAAGGCGCCGTCGAAGCAGACGCTCGACGCTTGCCGGCGCTGCGAGCTGTGGGAGCACGCAAGCCAGGGCGTGCCCGGCGAAGGACCGCCCGGTGCGAGGCTGATGCTCGTCGGCGAACAGCCTGGCGACGAGGAAGACGTGCAGGGCCGCCCGTTCGTGGGTCCCGCCGGGCGACTGCTGCGCTCGCTGCTCGACGAGGCGGGCATTCCCGCCGAGCGCGTGTATCTCACCAACGCGGTCAAGCATTTCTACTTCGCGCCGCGCGGCAAGCGACGCATCCACAAGACGCCGATGCAGCGGCACATTGCGGCCTGTCACGTGTGGCTCGAAGGCGAGCTTGCACGCGAGCGTCCGGCCGTCATCGTGACACTCGGCGCGACGGCACTCGCCGCCGTTTACGGAAGCCGGATTTCGATCACCGAGGCGCGCAGCCGCAAGCTCGAGAACCCGGCGGGCACGCCGATCCTCGCCACCTACCACCCGTCGGCGATCCTGCGTGCGCCCGACCACGAGGCACGCGCGAAACTGCGCGCGACACTCGTCGCCGATCTGCAACGCGCCGCGCAGCGCGCGGACAACGCCGCCGGATGACATCCGGGGCATCGGCCGATGCCCCGGATGCGATGTCACGCTTGTTGCACCAGGCGCTTCACGCTTGTTGCACGATGCGCTTCACGCTTGTTGTGCGGCGTGGCTGCTCATGGCACGGCAGCCGACTGCGCGAGGCTGATCGCGAGCTGCGCGTCCTGCGGAAGCATCAGCCGTTTCGCCACGAGGGCGTTGGCCGCGGCGGTCACCTTCGCGACATAATCGTCGTGCGTCGGATAGCGCTCGGCGAGCGAGAGGCGCGGATCGTTCGCGGCCTCGCGCTCGGCCTTCGTGCGGAAGAACGGGATGTAGCCGCCCGTCAGGTCGCACGAATCGCCTTCGCTGAATCCGGCCTTGCGCGGGTTCCAGCCCATGTACGTTCCGACCGGCACCTGGATTTCGACCCCGCGCAGCCCGCCGATGTCGTTGCCGTCGGCATCGAACTGCGGCAACAGCAACGCATACGCGCTGCGCGCGATCGGCGGCTCCGCCATCACGCCGGTGATGTCCTGCACGTCGAACTGCGCTCCGCGATCGAGATAGAACTTGCGGTTGGCCACGCTTTCGAGCGTGAAGTTGACCGCCCCGCCTGCATAGGGGAAATGCATCGTCTCGACGGGCACGAGCGTCCCGTCGGCGATCGTCGAGTACAGGCTCGCCGGAGGCGCGACCCCGGCGACGACCCAGTCGTGCAGGTCGGCGAGCAACGCGCGCTGGTACGGGATGTACGGGTTGGGATTGCGCGCGAGCTGGCAATTGGCAGGGACGACGGGCGGCGCCGTCGGCGATGCGAGCGGGTTACCCGAGCCATGCTGCGAGCTCGAGAGCTGGAAGATGCGCACGTTGCCCGGAATGGGCAGATCGCGCGTGCCCAGCGCGTCGGTGGTGTTGAGCGCCATCAGCGACTGCCAGTACTCGGTATCGGTCACCGTCGCGATGATCTTCGGACAACTGCGCGTCGACCTGCAGCGATCGAGCTGGCTCGCGTTTACGCCGGACAACGGATCGTCGCTGACCTCCCATGTCTGCGGCGACTCGGCGCCCGGGTACTGCGCCTCGGTGTGCTGCGTGCCCGACAGCCGCGTGGGCTGTGCGAAGCGCACGTCGAAGGCGCCGCGGTTCGATGCGATGTGCGGCATCGCCCCCTCGACCACCTGGTGCAGGCTCTCGTCCTGGTTGAAGCCGAGCTGTATGAACGTGCGAATCCAGCGGCCGCTTTGCGACGAGCCGTAGATCATCGCGTTCTGTATCGAGTTGCCCAGCGGATTCTGGTCGACGGGAACCGGCAGCGGTTGTGCGCAGCCGTTGTGCGCGGCGCCCTGCCCGCGATTCTGGCAACGGCCGCGTCCATCGCCGTTGCCCACGCCGTTGCCATGGCCGGTCAGCGCGCCGTTGCCGTTGCGCAGGAACGAGATGAAATCGCGCGTGGCGGCAAAGCCGATGCCCGCCACGGTCGGGTTCTTCGCCGTATAGACAAGCTCGTAGATGTGATTGGTGTCGAAGCCGTTCTTGAGGCACACCTTCGTCGTGCTGGGCTCGCCCGGGAACGGCTTGGTCGTGCAATCGGCGAACGCCCAATCACTGTTCGGGATCACTTCCTTCGCGTCGTGCTGGTGCACGCGCTGCGTCATCGTCAAGCCGGTGTTGTCGGTGCTCACCGCTTCGTACGTCGGCGCCGCCGAGAGATCCTGCGTCGACGTCGGCGCGGTGAGGATGTATTCGCCGCGTACCTGGCCGGTGATCGGGCTGCCGTCCTTGTTCGTCGCGACCGGCAGGTTGATGCGCAGTCCGCTGCTGATGTCGCCTTCCCAGCCGCTGAAGACGAGCGTGTAGCCCGCGTTCTCCAGATAGCCGTCGCCGGCCGGCTTGTCGGCGGTGACGCCGATGTTGAGGCCGGGCAGCAGCATGCGGCCGCGGTTCACGACGTCGTAGAGCAGTGTGTGATTCCCCTTCGACGGGTCGGCCGGCTTGAAGATCGAGAAATCCATCGAGTACTCGACCATGCCCCGGGCGTTCCGCGGAGCAAGCGCGATGTCGGTGATGATGGCATTCAGCGGATCGTCGGGGTCGACTTCACCGTATGCGACGCCGACGAGGTTCTCGTAAGCGCCGACGCTTCCGAACGCCGCGCCGTTGAAGGCCGGTGCGCGACTGTTGATCTGGATCGCGGTGATGCCGGCGTCGGACGGCACCGTCCATCCGAACAGCGCCAGTGGGACCAGTGCGCTCGCCACAATGCATTTACGTCGACGCTTGCCGACCACTGCCGGTGTGCGTTTCTGACGCAACGCGAAAGCCTTTGCCAGGCACGTCATCGTTCGACTCCTCCTAACGGTACTGCGTGGAATGCGGGCATCCCCGACGCCCGCCCCTTCCCTCCCCGTTCGCTCGTTGCGCTTCGTCCCGGCCCGCGCTTGAATGCGGTGCTGGCCAGGCGGTGACGCATCACCTGCGCAATCGTTCGCGCAACTTAATCCGCAGCCA
>Ga0070663_100002065_pt1 | contig 11213 bp, 11 predicted proteins | sample KBSC63metaG_FD_65646 | JGI IMG/M metagenome (GOLD analysis project Ga0070663, IMG submission 65646) | Corn rhizosphere microbial communities from Kellogg Biological Station, Michigan, USA - KBS C6-3 metaG | ecosystem: Host-associated > Plants > Roots > Rhizosphere > Soil ...
TCGCGCGGCAGCGATCGATCGCGGGCCAGGGTGGTCTGCAGCGCCTTGAATCGCGCGGTCACGAGCGGGCAGTACTCGGGCACCGGACAGCGCGTGAAGATGAAGGTCACGACGGTCTCGTGCCCGCGCAGGTCGGCGTCCGTGAAGGCGCGGCCGCGTTCGTCGATCAGCGTGAACGGCGCCATCGTGTCGCCGCGCTTGAGACGCGCAGTCGGCGCGTTGGCCTCGCGCGGGATGGCGGTGCCGCGGCCGGTCACCGCCACGTCTTCGGCGACCGTCGGCCCTGATCCGACGCGCAGGAGGAAGCGCACGCGATCGCCCGGCGCCAGCCGCGGCGATTGGTCTCCGGTCAGCGTGAACGCCATCGTCATCGCCGGCATGTAGCCGGCGATGTCGTCGTGTGCAATCCGGACCTCGCCGCCCTCGGGCGCCGCGACGACGACGCCGGTCACCGGCAGCCGGCGCACGCCGGCCTCGACCGCTGGTCCGCGCGAAATCCAGGCGAACGCGCCCGTCCCGAAGGCCAGCACCACCATCGCGAATCCAGTCGGTTTCCACATGCTCCGAGTGTGATCGCGGAAATCCGCGGCGTCTTTGATCCGGGTCAACGATCGCCGCCGGCGTCCTCGCTACGCTGGGCCATCATGTCGAACCGATACGCGCTCGCCGCCGCCGTCCTCGCCAGCCTCGCCGTCGCCGCCTGTGGTCAGTCCGGTCAGTCCACGTCCGGCCCTGGCGCCCCGTCCGCCGCTCCGACGCCCACCCCTGCTGCCACCGCGCCGGCCGCCGAAGGCCGGAAGGTCCAGATCACGGCCAACGACCAGATGAAGTTCTCGGTGCTCGAGATCCGCGCCAAGGCCGGAGAGCGCCTCAGCGTGACGCTCGCCAACACGGGCACCACGCCCAAGTTCTCGATGGGGCACAACTGGGTGCTCCTCGGCCTCGCCGCCAACGTCGACACCTTCCTCACCGCCGCCGCCGAGGCCCCGACCACGGAATACGTGCCGGCGGCGCGGCGGGCCGACATCCTCGCCTCGACGAAGCTGCTCGGACCCGGCGAGCACGACACCGCGACGTTCGCCGCGCCGGCGTCGCCGGGCCGCTATCCGTTCATCTGTTCGTTCCCCGGCCACGCGCAGGTCGGCATGCGCGGCGTGCTGATCGTCGAATGAGCCGGCCTTCCGACTGGACACCGTCATGACCATACCCACACGCCTCGTCGCTGCCGGCGGCCTGCTGGCCGCGGCGCTCGCCGCCTCCGCGTGCAACCCTCCGGGCCGCCGCGTCCAGGTCGCCGACGCCTCGGCGGCCAGCAAGACCTACGTCGCGCCGGGCGAGAAGGACCAGTTCTACCTGTTCTACTCCGGCGGCCACTCGGGCCAGGTCTACGTCGCCGGCATCCCCTCGATGCGGCACATCGCCACCATCCCGGTCTTCGCCCGCTACCCGGGCACCGGCTACGGCTACGACGAGGAGTCGAAGCGGATGCTCGGCGCCTTCACATGGGGCGACGTGCACCATCCCGGGCTGTCGCAGACCGACGGCACCTACGACGGCCGCTGGCTGTTCGTCAACGACAACGCCAACAACCGCGTCGCGCGCATCGACCTGCGCGACTTCAAGACGAAGCAGATCCTCGGCCCGATTCCCAACTCGAGCGGCAACCACGGCTCGTCGTTCGTCACCGAGAACAGCGAGTACGTGCTGGTGGCGACGCGCTTCTCGGTGCCGCTGCCGAAGGGCCGCTATGCCGACCCCGCGAAGTACGAGGCGGAGTTCAACGGGATGGTGAGCGGCCTCAAGGTCGAGAAGGACACGGGCACGTTGTCGGTCGGCTGGCAGGTGTTGACGCCGCCCTTCAACTGGGACCTCGGATCGACCGGCAAGGGGCCGAGCTCGGGCTGGGCGTTCTGGACCTCCTACAACTCGGAGATGGCGTCCGACGCACTCGAAGCCAATTCGACGCGCCTCGATCGTGACTACGCCGCCATCGTCAACTGGCGCGCGGCGGAGCAGGCGGTGAAGGACGGCAAGGCCGTGCTCATGGCGGGCGTGCCGGTCCTCGATCCGGCGAAGGTGCCCGGCGTGATGTATCTGCTGCCGGTGCCGAAGTCGCCGCACGGCATCGACACCGATCCGTCCGGCCGCTGGATCGTGGCGTCGGGCAAGCTGCAGCCGGTGGCGAGCGTCTTCGACTTCGAGAAGATCAAGGCGGCGATCGACCGGAAGCAGTTCGACAAGGAGGTGCGCGGCATCCCGGTGCTGAACTACGAAGCCGTCCTCGAGGGGGACGTGCCGGTCGGCCTCGGTCCGCTGCATACCCAGTACGACGGCAAGGGCAACGCCTACACGTCGCTCTATGTCGAGTCATCGGTCGCCAAGTGGAAGCTGCCGCCGTGGAGCAAGGAGGAGCGCGCCGACCTGAACAAGGTCGTCGTCGACAAGATCGCGGTGCACTACAACATCGGCCACCTGGTCATCGGCGCCAGCGACACGAAGGCGCCCTACGGCCAGTACCTGGTCGCGATGAACAAGCTGTCGAAAGGCCGCCATCTCTCGGTCGGCCCGTCACAGCCCGAGTCGAGCCAGCTGATCGACATCACCGGCCAGAAGATGTCGATGCTCTACGAGTCGTTCACCGAGCCCGAGCCGCACTTCGCCCAGATCCTCAAGGCCGACAAGATCGCGCCGATCGAGGTCTATCCGAAGGCCGAGAACCACGATCCCAACGCGGTGTGGACGGCGGAGCAGGCCGGCGTGACGCGCACCGGCAACAAGGTCGACGTGAAGATGATGTCGATCCGCAGCCGGTTCGTGCCGGACAAGCTCGAGGTGCGGGTCGGCGACGAGGTGACGATCCACGTGACCAACGTCGAGCAGACGACCGACATGATCCACGGCCTCGGCATCGTCGAGCACGACCTCAACGTCGTCATGGATCCGGGCGAGACCAAGACGGTCCGCTTCACGGCCAGCAAGCCGGGCGTCTTCCCGTTCTACTGCACCAACTTCTGCTCGGCGCTGCATCAGGAGATGCAGGGCTATCTCGCCGTCAAGCCGTAGCCGTCCGGGGAGCCTCCGTCATGACCGCCTTTCTTCGAGCCACCACGCGCTTCCTCGATCGCCCGCTCTCGGTCGCGTCGCGGGGCCTCGTGCTGGCCGGCATCGTGGCGCTCGTGGCGGGGGCGCTCCTGCCGCTGTGGCGCATCCAGCTGGTCGCGCCGCAGTACCAGGAAGGCCTGACGCTCGAGATGTACACCCACAAGATCGCGGCCGGGAACGGCGGCCAGGACCTGGCCGAGATCAACACGCTGAACCACTACATCGGCATGAAGCCGATCGCGCAGGCCGACTTCGCCGAGATGACGTGGATGCCCTTCGCCATCGGCGTCTTCGCCCTGCTCGCGCTGCGGGCAGTGGTGATGGGGCGCATCGGGCACCTCGTCGATCTCGGCGTGCTGTTCGTCTATTTCGGCGCGTTCTCCCTGGGCACGTTCGCCTACCGGCTGTGGAGCTACGGCCACCATCTCGATGCGCATGCGCCGATGCGCGTCGCGCCGTTCACGCCGGTCGTCATCGGCAGCCAGCAGATCGCCAACTTCGTCCAGACCAGCCTGCCGATGGCCGGCACCGTCTGCATGGGGCTGTTCCTCGCCGCGCTGTGCGGCGCGATCTGGTTGTCGCGCAGGGAGGAGCTGTGACGACGCACGCACGGCTGCTCGTGCTGTCGGCGGCGCTGTCCGCAGCGGCGCTGGGGCGGGTCGCGGCGGGCGCGCCGGAGCCGGCCGATGGCGGCGCCATGCTGCGGGCACGGATTGCCGGCGCCGCGCCCGGCGCGACGATCCACGTCGCCGCCGGCCGCTACAGCGGCCCGTTCGTGATCGATCGGCCCCTGACGCTGATCGGGCACGGCCGCCCCCTCCTGGTCGGCGACCGCACCACCCACGTCGTCGCCGTGCGCGCCGCGGACGTCACGATCGAGGGCTTCGAGATCCGCGGCTCGGGGCTCGATCTCAGCCTCGACCACGCCGGCGTCCACGTCACGGCGCCGCGCGTGACCGTCCGCCACAACCGCATCGTCGAGTGCCTGCACGGCGTCTACGTGCGCCACGCCGACGGCGCGCGCGTCGAGGGGAACACGATTCTCGGCCTGGCGGATGCGGCCGAAGCCGCCGCCGATCCGCTGGCGGTCACGCCAGGCGCCAGGCCGGGCGAGGGCGAGCTGTGCGCCGCGCCGGCCAACCAGAACCGCCGCGGCAACGGCGTCCACGTCTGGAACTCGGCCGGCCACACCATCGCCGGCAACGTGATCCGCGACACGCGGGATGGCATCTACTTTTCGTTCGTCGACCGATCGATGGTGCGCGACAACGACATCGCCCGCGTCCGCTACGGCCTCCACTACATGTACTCGGACGAGAACCGGTTCGAAGGCAACGTCTTCTCGGACAACGCCGCCGGCGCCGCCCTGATGTACTCGAAGGGCCTGACGCTGGCCCGCAACCGCTTCGTCGCCAACCGCGGCCACCGCGCCTACGGCCTGCTGCTGCAGTCGGTCGACGACTCCACGATCTCGGCCAACGAGATCGCCGGCAACACGCTCGGCATCTTCCTCGAGAACGGCCATGCCAACCGCGTTCTCGGCAACCGCGTCGCCGGCAATCACGTCGGCATCCGCGTCAGCGACAGCTCGGACGCCAACCTCTTCGCCGGCAACCGTTTCACCGGCAACATCCATCCGGTCGAGACGACCGGCGACAACCGCGCCAACCAGTGGGCCGTGAACGGCCGCGGCAACCAGTGGGACGGCGCGTCGACGCTCGACCTCGATCGCAACGGCATCGCCGATCTGCCGCACCGCGAGCTGGACCTGTTCGGCGGGCTGCGCCACGAGCTGCCGGCCATCGGCCTGCTCGCCGGCAGCCCGGCGGAGCGCCTGCTGCGCTTCGTCCACGCCCGCCTGCCGATCCCGGGCGCCGCGGGCATCGTCGATCCGGCGCCGCTCGTCGACATCGGGCCGTCCGACCCAGGAGCATCCAGATGATCGCCATCACCGGCCTCACCAAGGCTTACGGCGCGACGCGCGTCCTGCACGACCTGTCACTGTCGGTCGGCGCCGGCCAGGTGGCGCTGCTCGTCGGCGCCAACGGCTGCGGCAAGTCGACGACGCTGCGCCTGCTCGCCGGCCTGACGGCGCCGGACGCCGGGCGCATCGTCCTCGACGGCCACGACGCCGGTGTCGATCCCGCCGCGGCGCGCGCCGGCTTGTCGTTCCTGCCGCAGTCGCCGCGGTTCCACGAGCGGCTGACCACCGCACAGATTCTGGCGTTCTATGCCCGCCTGCGCGGGCTGCCGGCCGCGCGCGTCGACGTGGTGGCCGCCCGCTGGGGGCTCGCCGAGCACCTGCGCGTCCAGACCGGACGGCTCTCGGGCGGCACCCGGCAGCGCCTCGGGCTTGCCGTGCTCGACCTGCCCGACGCGCCGATCCTGGTGCTCGACGAGCCCGGCCTCAGCCTCGATCCGGACTGGCGCCAGGCGCTGCAGGCGCACCTGCGCTGCGTCGCCGCCGAGGGCCGGACGGTGCTCGTCGCGACGCACCTGCTCGGTGAATGGGACGGCCAGGCCGATCGCTGCCTGGTCATCGAGAAAGGGCAGGTCGAGCGCGAGGTGCCGGCGGCGCGGCTGCGCGACGCCTTTCCGTTCGCGTGCCCGCGGCCGGCGATCGCCGGCATCGCCTGAGTGGAGGCCATCATGATCGTGCCGGTCCGCGCCGCCATCGCCGCCGCCTGCCAGCGTGAGCTGGCGGCCAATCGCGTCAACCGCTTCCTGCACGTCCATCTCGCCCTGGCGGCGTCGGCGGGGCTGCTGCCGCTGTTCACGCCCGACGACGTCACGAGCGCGGCGCCGCTGTGGGTGCTGCACGCCGTCCTCTACTGCCTGTCGCTCTCGGCGCTGCTGCTCGGGCTGAGCTCGGCGCACGCCGAAGCCGACGAGTTCGCCGTGCTGTTCACGCAACCGGTGCCGCGCTGGGCGTGGCTGCTCGGCAAGGCCGCCGGCCTGTCCGTCGTCCTGATCCCGGCGTCGATGCTGCTCGTGCTGCCGGCGGTATTCGGCGGCGGGTTGACACCCGGCCTGGCCGGCCTCGCCGCTTCGGCGAGCGGGATCACGCTGGCGCTCGCGGCGATCGGTCTGGCCGTCGGCTTCTGGGTGCGCGATCCGGTGCGGAGCCTGCTGACCGCGCTCGGCACCTGGTTCGTCCTGCTGTTCGGCACCGATCTGCTGCTGCTCGCGCTCTCCGGCGCGCCCTGGCTGCAGCGGCGTCCGGACCTGTGGGTGGCCGTGCTCATGAGCAACCCGCTCGACGCCTTGCGCATCACCGTGATCTTCGACGTCGAGCACGCCGCGTTCGCCGGCCTCGACGGCGGCGGCCTGGTGGCCTGGTGGCTGGCGCACGGCTGGCTGTGGCTCGCGTTCGTCGTCGGGCTGTGGACCACCGCCGGCTTCGCCACCGGCCTCGCCGGCGCGCGCCGCCGTCTCGACGCCTGATATTGCGCTGACACTCCGTCGCCTGACCATCGACGCCTGAACCGATTTCTTTGTTTTGAGGATTCCATGACCATCACCACGTCCACGCTCGTCGCCGACATCGCCACGTCCAGCCCGGCCACCATCAAGGTCTTCCAGCGTCACCGGATCGACTTCTGCTGCGGCGGCCGCATACCGCTGGGCGACGTCTGCGAGGCGCACCAGATTGCGGCGCCGGCGCTGATCGGCGAGCTCGAGGAAGCGCTGAACCTGAAGGAGACCGACGTCGACTGGACGACGGCGTCGCTCGCCAGCCTCGTGTCGCACATCCAGGCACGGTTCCACCGCCCGCTCGAGGAGGAGATCCCGCGGCTGCGCGCGATGGTCGACAAGGTGGTCTCGCGTCATGGCGCCCGCCTGCCGCGGCTGGCCCAGCTCCAGGCCACGTTCGCCGAGCTGCAGACGGAGCTGCTCGAGCACATGAAGAAAGAGGACGTGGTGCTCTTCCCGGCCATCATCGCGCTCGAAGCCGGCGTCACGCCGGCCCGGTCCGCGGGCTGGACCTGGATCGATCAGCCGATCATGGCGATGGAGGCGGAGCACGCGTCCGCGGGGGCGGCCCTGGAGCGCATCGCGCAGCTGACCGACGGCCACGTGCCGCCGGCGGATGCGTGCCCGACCTTCCGCGGCCTGTATCACGGGCTGGCCGAGCTCGAGCGCGACATGCACGTGCACGTCCACCTCGAGAACCACATCCTGTTCCCGCGGGCGGCGGCGCTGGCGCGTTCGATGACGCGGCAGGCCGCGCACGTGAAGGGCTGAGCGAGGGGAAGGCGGAACGTTCTAGCTGGGCCGACGGACCTTCGACGACGCGCGCAGGTCGCCGACGCTCACGACGGGCGTCGTCTGCGTGCGTGCCGCGGATCCGTTCCCGGCGGCTGCCGACCGTATGGCCCTGGCGCCGGTCTCGCAGTGTTCGCACGCGACCGGAGCCGCCGGTGCGCCGGGCCGGGCCTTCGAGCGCGGCCGGGCCGGCAGGAACCGGCGCACCACGACGAGCGCCGCTGCCAGCGCGACGATGGTGACGACGATGGTCTGCCAGTCGAACGTCATGGCCATCCTCAGCTCATGCCGGCGGCGCGCAGCCCCTGGTAGGTGATCAGCGCGGCGACGTAGGCGAGCGTCGACATGTAGGCGAGCTGGAGGCCGGCCCACTTGATCGAGCCGGTCTCCTGGCGCGTCACCGCCAGCGTCGACGTGCACTGCATCGCCAGCACGAAGAACACCAGCGCGCTGGCCGAGGTCGCGGGCGTGAAGAGCAGCGAGCCGTCGTCGCGCCGCGCGCTCCGGATCCGTGCGATCACCCCGGTATCGGCGAGGTCGGGATCGTCGGAGCCGCCCAGCAGCACCGACATCGTCGAGACGAACACTTCGCGCGCGAGAAAGCTGGTCAGGACACCGACGGTGAGCTGCCAGTCGTAGCCGAGCGGCGCGAACACCGGCTGGGCGAGGCGGCCGAGACGTCCGGCGAAGCTTTGCTGCTGCTGCGCCTGCGCCTGCGCCGAATCGGCTTCGGCCAGCAGCGCCTTGGCGGCGGCCGGATCGGCGGTGGCCGCGGCGCGCTGCTGCAGCGCGATCGTCTGCGGCGCGGCAGGCGCCGTCGGGTAGGCGCTGAGCCACCACATCACCACGCTGATCGCCATGATGATCGTGCCCGCGGTCTTGAGGAAGGCGAAGCCCTGGTCGCGCGCCGAGATCAGCGCGTTGGTGAACGACGGCAGCTTGTAGCTGGGCAGCTCGAGCACCATCGGCCGCGCCGTGCCCTTCACCAGCGTGCGGCGCAGCACCGCGGCGCTGACCAGCGCCGAGAGCGCGCCGAGCAGGTAGCAGCCGGCGAAGGCAACGGCGGCGTAGAGCGGCTGGCCGACGAACAGCATGCTGGTCAGGAAGACGTAGACGGGCAGGCGCGCCGAGCAGCTCATGAGCGGCGCGACCAGGATCGTCGCCAGCCGATCGCGGCGATCCGGGATCAGGCGCGTCGCCATGATGCCCGGCAGCGCGCAGGCATGGCTCGACAGCAGCGGCACGAACGCGTGGCCCGGCAGCCCGAAGCGGCACAGCAGCCGATCCATCACGAACGCGGCGCGGGCCAGGTAGCCGGTGTCCTCGAGCAGGCTGATGAGAAAGAACAGCAGGCAGATCTGCGGCAGGAAGACCGCGGTGCCGGCGATGCCGCCGATGATGCCGTCGGCGGCGAGATCGCGGATCGCGCCGGCCGGCAGCGTCGCGTTGACCCACGCGCCGAGCTGCGCGAACACCGCTTCGATCAGGGCCATCGGGAGCTGCGCCAGCGCGAACAGCGTCCAGAACATCCCGCCCATCACCGCGGCGAAGACGAGGATGCCGAGCACCGGATGCGTGAACGCCTCGTCGAGGCGCTGGGTCAGGCTGTCGCCGCCCGAGCCGATGCCGGTGACGCTGGCGGCGACCGCCTTGTCGGCCCAGGCTTCGAGCGCCTGGTCGCCCTCCAGGCCGAGCGGCGTGTGCGCCCCGCCGCTCTTCAGCACGCCGGCGACGATCGACGTCAGCCGATCGACCGCCTCGCCGCGCCGGGCGACGATCGGCACCACCGGGCAGCCGATCTCCCGCGACAGCGCTGCCGCGTCCAGCGTCAGCCCGCGCCGCTGGGCGAGATCGACCATGTTCAGCGCGACCACGACCGGCTCGTCGTAGGCGAGCAGCTCGCCGACCAGCACGAGGTTGCGCGTGAGGTTGCAGGCATCGACCACGACCACGACCGCGTCGGGCTTGTGGTACAGGCCCTGGCCGGCCAGGACCTCGCGGCAGATCGTGGATTCGGGGGTCGACAGGCCGAGCCGGTAGAGGCCGGGCAGGTCGACGATCTCGGTTTCGATGGGCGCGGCGCCGTTGGCGAACGTCGCGCGGCCGATGCGCGCGGCGGTGGTGGTGCCGGGGAAGTTGGAGGTCTTGGCGCGAGCGCCGCTCAGCCGGTTGAAGAGCGTCGTCTTCCCCGTGTTCGGGTTGCCGACGAGCGCGATCCGGTAACTCACGAGAACCGCCCGGAGCCCTCAGTGAAGGCGGTGCGTCGCACCGAGACGGGCGAGGCGCCCCGGCGGCAAGGCGCGACGACCGAGCATATTGGGCATATGTGAGGGAGGAGCAACGCCGCCGGCGGGGACGCATCGCCCGTCGAATGCAGCGCCGCCTTCACTGCGGGCTCCTAGGCGGTCGCTTCGGGGACCACGAACACGCCGCGGGCGAAGGTCCGTGACAGGCCGATTCGCGTGGCCTTCACTTCGACGATGCACGGCTCACCGGCCTTGCAGACGCGGAGCAGGCAGCGATCGGTCAGGCCGAGGGCCTTCAGGAGGGCGCAGTCCTCAATCGCCAGCTCTGCGGAATGCATCCGGGCGGTGCTCCCGGCGCGCAGCTGGGAGAGCGGAATGGGCTGTGAGCAGGCGAGGTTGGCGGACATTCGGATCGGCCGTTCAAAGTGCGAACGTTCTCAAGTTTCGCAATCGTAGCAGAAAGCAACGCGGACTGAAAGAGTCGGATTTGTCACGGTTTGGTACCCGCGTCCGGTCCGGGTCACGGCCGCTTCAAGTGGGCGTCGTACCAGGCGACGGACGCTCCCAGGAAGTCCGGCCAGCCGGTGCGCGCGCGCGCGGCGTCGGCGCCAGCGCCGAAATCGGCGCCGTGCGCCCCGCCAGGGACGCGGATCAGGCCGGTCGGCACCCCCGCCGCCTTCAGTGCCGCCTCCATCGCCACCGATTCCTCGAACGGGACCGATTCGTCGGCATCGCCGTGAATCAGGAGGGTGGGCGGCGCTGTGGGCGAGACGTAGGTCGAGGGCGAGGCGTCACGGTATCGCCTCTCGGTTTTCGGGTTCTGCCGGACGCCGGCCGCGTCCGCCGGCCACGGCAGCTCCAGGAACCCCGTCACGCCGCCACCGTGATCGGCCCTGGCCTGGGCGATGAGATCGGTCGGCGTGGCCCGCAGCACGATCGCCTGCAGCGTCGCCGGCTCGCGGTTCACGGGATCCGGATCGTCGGGGATCCCGGGCGCGGCCAGCAGCGCGGCGAGCGCGATCAGGTGTCCGCCCGACGAACCGCCCATGCCGCCGATGCGCTCCGGATCGATCCCGTACTCCTTCGCGTGGTGCCTGACGAAGCGGATGGCGCGCTGCACGTCCTCGACCGCGCCGGGGTAGTGGAAGCGCGGCACCGCGCGATGGTTCAGCGCGAACACCGTGTAGCCCGCCTGCAGCAGCGGCGGACCCCAGATCGGAATCTGGTTCTGCTTGAGCGGCGTCGCGTCGTAGGTGGTCGGCGCCTGCCAGCCGCTGCCGGAGACGAAGATCACGCCGTAGCCGTTCGGCGTCGCCGGCCGGTGCACGTCGAGCAGCAGCGCCAGGCCGGAGTACATCCCGTAGACGACGTTCGGTTCGACGCGGGCGCCGGCCGCGAGCGGCTGCACCTGCGCCGCGGCCCGGCCGGATCCAGGAGCTGAAGCCACGAGCGCGAGCAGCGCGAGGCGGGGGAGGCACGCGGCGCGGGTCATGACGCCGCGGTGATCTCGACGACCACGACGGCGCGGCCGACGTGCACTTCGTCGCCCGCCGCGAGCTTCAGGCCATCGCGGCCGGGCGGGACCTGGATCAGGCGTCC
>Ga0070663_100002071_pt1 | contig 11197 bp, 5 predicted proteins | sample KBSC63metaG_FD_65646 | JGI IMG/M metagenome (GOLD analysis project Ga0070663, IMG submission 65646) | Corn rhizosphere microbial communities from Kellogg Biological Station, Michigan, USA - KBS C6-3 metaG | ecosystem: Host-associated > Plants > Roots > Rhizosphere > Soil ...
TACTATCTTGTAACGCTGGAAAATAAAAAGGCTCAGCAAATAAATCGAATATCTGGCTCTTCAACCATTCAGCCCGATAGCTACCAAATGACTCATTAAGCTTTTTTAGTGTTTCTTTGGTGTTCATCTAGAATATTCTTTTTTAATTAACGGAGTCCAGTTTTCTTTCCAATAAAAAATTGGAGGTATAGCATCTGGAGCACCATGATCAAACGATATAGCTAACCCTTGCATTCCAAATCCCTTCTCATCGTTGACATGCCGTCAATTTGTCGAATGTATGCCTAATGACCTGCTTTTTTTTAAGATCAGCTCCGTTCCATGCCTAAATAAGGCATCATCGTTTTTCCAGCAAATACACTCTTTATTGAACAAGTTATATTCCGGGCCTAAAATATGTGTAGCGGACAAATGGAGATCGATACAATGATTTGATATAACTTGGTAGCCTTGATAATTTACGATTAAAGGGGCGTAGACAACACAATGATTCCCTTCCTTGCACATTTGTGATAGCGTTTTACCGTTGTAACTAAATTTATTATCAAGCCAGGCTTTTTTTACCTGAGCACCGGATCCAACAAAATCGTCTACAAACACAATCGGCGTTGGTTGATTTATCTTTTCTAAAATTTGTGGAAGGTAAATGTAGTTCACAATTCGACTCTCTGGTACTCCCATTTGATCGCGCAAAATCCTTGTAAAAATAAAGCCACTGTCAGTAGGATTAAGCGTTTCGCCCGGCACAAAACTATAAATACACCTCGTCTTAAAATCAGAGTGCTTCCAATCCGAAAAATGCTTTAGAAATACAAAGCCAGAATTAGAAACTGAAGTTTTAAGCATTTGATTGACCATTTTAGCAGAATAATGCGTAAAAAAGTCAAGTATCCCGCAAGCAATATCTCTTTCTTGTCCTATCTTGAAATTTGAGAGCCAACCATCATAGTTTAATTCATCAGATAAAGGCCATGTTTGAACAGTTTGAAAAAATTTGGCTCGTTCAACCGCTTCGCTATAAATTTCAGGTTCTTCTTTCGGCATTATTATTGTCTTGGTGATCGATTCAGGACTTGAGAAAATTAAGGTTACTAATATATTATATTAGAGATAATAATTATAATAATAAAAATTATGGAATACTAAAATATTTGCAAATCCACTACAAGCCAAAACAACTCATCCCAAATCAATCTAAAACATCCAATAAAAGCCACAGTTCCCCCCATCCACTAACACTCCCCGCACCAGTGTTCCAGCCCGTTCCAACTGTGCCATCTGTTCCTGGAACAGAACACTCCCCCACACTTGCCACCTTCACCAATAAACCCTAATTTAATACTGGCATCAGCCATCCTTAAACCATGAAACCAATCCCTACCATTATCCGGGCTACAGCAGCCGGTGTGTTGTTGTATTACCTCTTTTCAACGGTAAATCCGGCGAAGGGGCAGCCGCCGGTTCGTGATCCGCATACTGCCGGGTATGTGTCGGCTATGGAACTCAAGGATGGGGCGGTGCCTGCTGCTGATACGAACGGGAATTTTATCATCGGCCCTACGCATGATGCTGCGCCGGAGTCTGTGGTACAGGCTGGCGTGCCGCAGGGGACGGTGTATCGCTTTACCATCAACTCTGCAGATAGTAAAATTTATCCGGGTATTGCGCGTGAGCCCAATACGTTTGGTTCGCCGGACCCGGCAAACCCGGCTAAGCTGATCGTCACCACAAGTCACCCGGCTCCCTATACGCGGCAGGTAGCGGTGTATGTGCCTAAGCAGTATGTTAGCGGCACTGCTGCACCCTTCATTGTGGGCGCGGACGGGCCGGATAACCTACTTTTCACCGTGCTGGACAACCTGATAGCCGAAGGTAAGGTGCCTGCCATGATTGCCATTTCTATAGGCAACGGCAGCGGCGACGCGCAGGGCAGCGAGCGGGGACTGGAGTATGATGTCATGAGCGGGAAGTATGCAGAATTTGTGGAAACCGAAATATTGCCGCTGGTAGAAAGCAAGTGCCAGGTAAAACTGACCAAAGACCCCAACGACCGGGCAACCATGGGCGGCAGTTCGGGCGGGTCGTGCGCGCTGATCATGGCCTGGTACCACCCGGAACTATATCATCGTGTGCTCACCTATTCGGGCACTTACATTAACCAGCAATGGCCCTGGAACCCTAAAACGCCGCATGGTGCATGGGGATTTCATGATAAATTGATTCCCGAAAGTCGCCGGAAACCCTTGCGCATCTGGATGGAGGTGGGCGACCAGGACCTTTACAACCCAAACATCATGCGGGATAATATGCACGACTGGGTACTGGCCAATGAAAACATGGCCAAAGCGCTGGCCGCTAAAAACTACCCCTACCAGTTTGTGTTCGCGCGCAACGCCAAACACGTGGACTACAATGTAAAAAAGCAAACCCTCCCCGAAGCCTTAGAATGGCTCTGGAAAGATTATCAGCCTCAAAAAACTAAACCATAAACGGCGCAGTTAAATTCTTACCTCACCCGCTCAATACCAGCCTTTTTTAGTTTGGCAATCAGATCTTCGGCTACCGCTATTCCTTGTTTGTTGCCGTCGGCTATACTGTCGTGGTAGTGGATGCCGCCGTAGAAACGGGATATGGAGGCTTCGGAGGCAGCTTGTTTAAAGGAGCTAAAGTTGCGGGGGGTAACGCCGAATGGGGCCTCGGTATTGTCGGTGTAGGCGAAATGGTCGCCGAGCAGGTAAGTTAAGAGGTTGGCGGCGGTATTGGAAATTACGGCATGTCCGCTGGTGTTTTCGGGGAACGGCGGGGTTTGCAGAAACGGTCGCCAGGTTACGTCAATGTATTTATTGATGTATGTTTCGGGTCGGATACGGTTGCTGCGGTACTTTTCATCCCAACAAGCGATGAACGAATCCATCAAGCCCACGCCCACTACGGTTACCACTTCTACCGACCGGTCAAAGTCTAAACCGGCCTTGTTAACGGCCAGTACTGCAATGTTCATCCAATGCCCTCCCGGACTTATCTTTTTAAACCCTATAGACATGTGGCCGGACGTTGTTACCGCAAAGGGATTACAATCCCAGAAGGCTGCTATGGTGCGCTGTTCGGGCGTTAAATGGAGACTGGAGGTGTACACCTCTTTGGCCAGTTTATAAAAGGCGCTGGCGCTATCTTTAGCAAACTTTAGCGGTACCTTTGGTTTAAACTGGCTGGCCGAATCAATCATCAGCGGCCTGATCATATTCCAGTTTGGTTCTACGGCCTCAAAGTAGGCTGGCGGCGTTGGGTACCAATAGCCCTCTCCTTTCGGTGTATAGCGTAAAGCCGCGCTTAAACGGTTATAATGATCGCCCTTAGAAAACTCAATGATGGCTGCGGATGCTTTTTGGGCGGCTTCTATAGATCTTTGAATAACTTTTGGATCAACCAACTGCAGCTTAAGCAACTTCACATACTCATCCTCATCCTCCTGAAGCATGTAACCGCTGGGCAGCATATTTTTTGCCGTTTCCAGGATGCTGTATTTCGCTGCAATGCGGTAATCAAAATCGGTTGCAGGCGGCGTATCATCAGCAGGGAAACTTTTGATAAAAGCATGCAGGGGCACCACCTCTCTGTTATTTTCCGCCACCAATTGATATGCCGCCATCATGATATAAGCATAATAACGGGCAGCCGCGGGCGGACTTGTTACATCATGGATCATTACCAGGTTAAACGCATTGATAGCAGGCGCTAAATTCAAATAAGACGGCCTGCGTTGCTGACCGTTAACAGCTACAAAATAACCTGAGCACAAGAGGACCAGTAAGAACTTAAAGACTTTCATGGATTGATTTTATAGAACTCCAATGGTTTATCAGCAGTGGCGATGAGAAGGTAATTAACCCTTCCTATCTTTATTTCCAGCGCAGATTTAACATCGCCCACAACAGACAAACCGCTTACTGTTTGTGGCACATAACTGAAGGTGTCATTACCATTATTAACGAGCAGACAGCCATAATTGGCATCAATACTGCCCAACTTGAGGCGGTTATCACTATGATTGCCGAACAGCAAAATATCGGGCTTGCCGTCGCCGTTAAAATCCTGCACCAGTATTTGGGTAACTACAGAAAACTGGGCCTGTAAGGGCAGCTCTGCTTTAATGAACTTATTTCCTTTAAAGGAGAACCAACAGCTTCTAACTTCATTAGCTGTTAGGTCTGTGGCTTTAGCCATTTGTTCCGGTGTTAAAATATCGGCCATTGTGGCATCCGCATAGGCTTTATAGGAGCCAAATTTGCGCCGCATGGGGTAGATCTGCTCGTTCAGTTCATCACGGCTCACAAATGGATAACTGGTTCCCTGGATATAAAAATTGAGGAAGGGATCAATAGAGCCGTTGCCATCAAAATCGCCATAACAAAGCTCGGCGGGTTCTTTCACCGAGGCCCTGATGATAGAATTTAACCCCAGATTACCGGCAATAAGATCGGTACTGCCGTCTTTGTTAACATCAGCGGCAGCCAATGAAAACCAAAAACCACTGTTAGCTTGCGTAAAATAGTCTGATGACCGGTCCACAAAGCCGGAGGCGGTATTGACAAACACCTTGATGGGCATCATTTCCCCGGCTATGATCAGGTCCTTTCTGCCGTCTTTATTGAGATCTACCCATTGCGCGTCGGTAACCATTCCAACGTTAGCAAAGGGGCCGTCAACTACAGAAAACCTTCCGTTCCCATCATTAACTAACAAATAGCTTTTAGGCGCAGCCGGGTATTGTCCGGGGATCACGCGCCCGCCAACAAAAAGATCTATGTCGCCGTCTCCATCAAAATCACAGGGCCGTACGCACGATTTACTGCTGGCATTAACCACTGGCAAAGTTTGGGATAAGTTAAAATGACCTTTACCATTGTTGAGGTACAGCTGATCCTGCAAATCGTCGGAGCCCGGCTGATAGAGTCCGTAGCCGCCTTTGGCCACGTAGAGATCGGGATAGCCATCGCCATTGGCGTCAAAAAAAGCGGCTGCACTGTTTACAGATGTTTGTGGCCCTCCCTCTAAATCTTCGGCCTCAAAGCTGCCGTCTTTATGCTGTATAAATATCTTACCCGGCGAAGTTTGATCACCGCTGATGAACAGATCTTCCAGTCCGTCTTTATTAACGTCGGCTTTGGCAATTACCGGCGTTGTTTTCGAATACATGAACAACATCAGCAATTGACGCTTAAAATCATTGATATTGATTTCCTTAGGCTGATAGTCAATAGGCGCTTTAACTTTAGTAAAAAATGTATGTACAGGCGGCGCTTGTTTAGCTATTTCCGTTTGCTCCTGAGCATAACTTATAGTCAATAGTTGGTTGGCTTGTACGTCTTTTAACATCCGCACCTTTTGATCGGGCCATACAATTTTAATGGAGTCAATTGTTTTTTGGTTACCTAAGCCAAAATGAGCAACCGTTGATACCGCCGACAAATACCCGCGCGACGGATTAACTTCCTGGTATTGAACGCCGCCCTTATTATAAAGCCAGATCTTCGCCCCTATGGCATTTGTATTGGCTCCTGTACCCTTTAATTTGATATTAAGATAAGCGTTGTGATGGAGCTCCTGGCTCATGTTCTGATAAACTGAGGGCTCTTCGTTGATATTATTCACCACCAGATCAAGGTCGCCGTCGTTATCTAAATCAGCATACACAGCTCCGTTTGAAACAGCGGCATTGGTAATCCCCCAATCTTTTTGAACGTTGGTAAAAGTGAGATCGCCGTTATTTTTAAAAATATAGTTAGGCAAACGGGTTGACGGCATAGCCGTAACCAGGTCCATCAGCAAAAAGGGTTCGCCTGCCATTGCCTTTTTAATTTTGTAATCTCCCCAGTAGCGTAAAAAGTCTTTGTTGGTATAATCGCGCAGATAGCCATTGGAAACAAAGAGGTCCTTGTAACCGTCGTTATCAAAATCGGCAAAAAGCGGGCACCAGCTCCAATCGGTGGCCGAAATACCTGCCAATTGACCAATCTCACTAAAAGTGCCATTTCCGTTATTAAGCTGCAGCATATTACGCATGTATTGGTTGCCCAGCCCCTGTTGCAGCATCAGGTTAAATGCTTCGTAATTTTCTTCGAGTTGAAGGCTCTTCTGCCGATGATTATCCTCCGGTAGCATATCCAGCGTCAAAATATCAGGCAAGCCGTCATTGTTGTAATCGGCGATGTCTACGCCCATGGAGAAATGTGACATGTGCCGGAGTAATTTAGGGGCCTGATCTGTAAAGGTGCCATCATGGTTGTTGATGTACAGATGATCCGGCTCGTTATAGTCGTTAGTTACATAAATGTCCTGCCAGCCGTCCTGGTTAACATCGGCTATGGCTAAACCGAGGCCAAATGTGAGGGGATTTTGAATGATGCCTGCCTGTTTTGATACATCGGTAAAGTGACCGCCATCGTTTCTGAAAAGCTTGTTGCCCGCATATTCATCTGTCTGATTGCGGTATCGTGCAAGCTCCATATTGTCGATCTTCTTGATATTGTGGTTAAGCAGCAGCATATCCAGATCGCCATCATTATCATAGTCGAAAAAAGCAGCCTGCGTACTATAGCCAGGATCATCAAGGCCGTATTCTTTGGCCTTTTCAGTAAATGTAAGGTTACCGTTATTGATAAATAGTTGATTGCGACGCTTATCGGGGTCAACCTTCCCGGAGTAACAAATGTAGATATCGAGCAAGCCGTCGCCGTTTACATCGGCCATCGTAACGCCTGTTATCCATCCGGCCGGTCGTCCTGCTAAAGCTTTATTAGCTTCTTTAGTAATATCTTTAAATTTAAAATTGCCCAGGTTGAGGTAAAGCTTATTCCCGGTCATGTTACCAGTGAATACAATATCTTCCAGCCCGTCATTATTGATATCGCCTACGGCAACGCCACCACCGTTGTAGAAATATTCGTAAGAGAGCACGTTAAGTCCCTCGTTTTCCTTGATGGTATTGCTGAAGGTAATATGAGTTTGGGTTGAAGGCAGAAGCTTAAACAGCGGTTGCTGAGCATAAGCAGTGGTACCACTGAAAACCGCGCTGACAAGCGCGCCGGCGAGTGCGGCAAATATTTTACAGGAAGCAGGACGCATCAACGTAAAATTAGAAGAATAGATGAATTAACTATGAACGTCAATAAAAATGCAAGAGGAGACGTAACGCCTCCTCTTGCATTAGCAGATACGACTTATTTGTCCCACCAAACCCTTGCACCGAAGGTATCGCCGCCAGAAAGCCTGCCTACGGCAGCCTGGTAGTTGGTACCATCAGTTTGTGGAAGTGTGATAGGATAAGGCATGCGGCGCGGAATCTGACCGCTAATGTATTGACCGGGATAAACAATTGGTGTTAATACCGGATAACCAGATCTTCTCCAGTTAGCAAATGCCTCATTGTAGTTAAAGGTTGTACAAGTCTCAACCCAATACTCCATGTTAATTTGCTGTAATTCCGAACCGGCAACTAATGGATGTGCGGCTACATACGTGGCAATATCAGTTGCGCTGACTACAGCAACGGGAGTTTGATTAAGCTGAGCAAGCGTTTGCATATCAGTAGCAAGTGCATTTGCAAAATGGGTAGCAGCAACGCCGGTGTTCCAGCCTCTTACAGCAGCTTCTGCCAATAACAGCTCGGTTTCGCCGTAAGTTAACAACATATTGGCGCGGTTACGATCGTCATAAACGGCAAAACGAGGGCGTGAATATTTGCCATCGGGAGCAGGCGCATCCGTAGGGCTTGCAGCAGGACTTGCACCCGGATAACCCGGTGCTTTGGAAATATCGGTTGCGCCACCATTCTGATCATAACCATTTGGCATACCAATCTGGATAGATGCGGTATTATCTCCAGGTGCTTCGGTTTCATTAGCCGCCTTTCCGGTACCAAGAGATACTTCAGCTATAGCGGGGATGCGTGGATCATTGTTAGCTTTTAGATAATCAATTAACGTTTTGCTCCATCGCACTTCCCTAAAATCATCTGCAACACGTAATGCGGCGACATCAGAATTACCATTACCGTTAGCGTTATCTGCATATACCTTGGCATTATCGGCAATACTGGTCATCGTTCCGCCGGCGTACGCTTTCTCTGTATATTTTTGAGCTGTGGCGGGGTCAACCTTGGTTAAGCGCATGGCTACACGTACCATCAAACTGTAACCTAATTTTTTCCATTGGGTAATATTGCCGCCATAAAAAAGGTCGGCGGAAGGTTTATCTTTTGACGGATCAAGAGCGGCGGTTGCTGCGTCAAGCTGGCTCAGCATAGCCATATAAATACTCTGCTGCGTATCAAAAACCGGCGTGGTATTACCAGACTTGGCCATATCTGCCTGCGAATAAGGTGCGTCGCCGTAAAGATCTGTGATTCGCTGCATGTACATTACTTTTAAAATGGTTCCGCAAGCGTCAAGGTTGGCGTGAGCGGCGTTACCCTTGATCAGGTTTTTCATTTCGTCAACAAGTGTCATAGCACCATAGCTGGTAGCCCAGGTGCGGCCAAAATAGGCGGTACCGCTACCCCTTAATACATACTTATCGCCGTTACCATAGTAGTCAAACGTTGAAGCCAGTCCCTGTATCCACATACTCTGAAACAGTAACTGATCGTATCCCGAATTGGAAAACTGAATCTGCGATTGCGACATCAGGTAGTCGGGAATAAACGTACTGGCGGTGGTTTTATTAGGGTCGGTGTTTATGGTATCGAAATTCTTAGTACAGCCCGTAACTAAAGTGGCACCTGCAATAAGAAAGCTATATATCAATTGCTTTTTCATTTCAGTTAGTTTTTAAGTTTGAAATTTAAGTTAAACCCATAAGTTTTGGTCGTTGGCAAACTGGTACCTTCAATACCCGCATAATTAACCAGGTTAGAAAAATCTGACTCAGGATCAATGTTGGGTGATCTCTTCATGATGGTCCACAGATTACGGGCTACAAATGACAGGTTGATGCCATAGAAAGGCGTATGGGTCAAAACACTTGCTGGAATGTTATAGCCAAGCGTTACCTGACGAAGCTTAATAAAACTTCCGTCTAATACGTTCAGCGCTGAAATGTGGCGGGCGGTTTGCTGCCAGTAGGTCTCGGCGGGGACATTAATTGTATTGGCTGTTCCATTTGCCAAAACACCAGTAGTAACGCCCGTTTCACGACCAGTAAGCGTCATCTTATTCTCTCCCCGGAAGATACTGTAGTAGCTTGTAGCAGACAGTATCTTATTACCAAAGCGATAATCAACCAGGAAAGAAAGATTGAATTGCTTATAGGTGAAGTTGTTATTCAAACCTCCATAGATTTTAGGAATAACAGAACCCATCGGTTTAAGAGCACCCTGAACAGGTATGCCATTGGCATCAACCACAATTTGGCCGCCTGCACCTCTTACATAATCATAGGCCATAATTTGCGGACCCGGCAAGCCCACTACTAATGCCGTATTGGCATTTAGCGGACGATAAGTTCCTAAAGTGATATTAGCATTGGTAATGCCGTCTGTTTGCAGGATCTTATTTTTTACATAAGTAAAGTTAAAAGAAGGTGTCCAGCTAAAGGTTGATGATTTGTACGGTGTACCGTGGATTTCTATTTCCACACCTCTGTTCTGCGTAGAGCCTGTACCAATATAATCGTTATTATAACCTGTAGATGGATCAAGGTTTCCTTTTATGATCTCATGCTGGGTTTTACGACTAAATACTGCTGCATCAAAACCAAACTTGTCGCCCCAGAATTTCATTTCAACACCTGCTTCTACTTCGCTCAATGTATACGGCTTTAAAAACAAGTTAGGCAATTGCGTACTGAAACCACCTGCTGGCACACCGTTGATAGAATTGTTTACGGTGTAGTAAACCTGATTGGCATAAGGAGAAGCTTCACCGCTGGTTTGGGCGTAGGATAACCTTATCTTACCAAAGTCAACACCATTCATGTGGTACAGATCTGAGAAAATAAAGCTGCCAGTAACGGAAGGTGAAAAGATTCCACGACCAACGGAACCTGATATACTGCTATAAGCATCGTATCTGCCCGTAGTACTTAAAATCAGGAAGTCTTTAATGCCGAAATCTGCAGCGTAGTAGGCTGAATTAACCTGCTCATCTGCTTCCTGTACAGGACCGCTGCTACGGCTGCCGAAGTTTGACAGGCTATAGAAGTAAGGTATAATAAAACCATTGATCCCACTAATGGTAGTTCCGCCATAGGTACTTTTACGGATATTTCCACCAATAGTCAAATCCAGGTTCAACAGGTCTTTAACAATGTCATGCTTACCATTGATCAAACCGTCAACGTTCAGCTCGTTGATCTGGGTATTTGTTTGTGTCATATTACCGTTATCACTGCGATAAGCGGTTCCGGTAGGCTCAATGCTTACACGCAGGTCGTTAATATTATCATACCCCAAACGTGCCTGCGCATAGATCCACTTAGTTATGGTATACTTACCGGTAAGTGATGACACTAACCTCTTTCTTTGCGTATTGTTAACAAAGTTATAAGCGGCAAAATATGGATTGGTTACATATACGTCATTAGTAAACGTTTCCTCGCGGCCTGTTGGTAAAGTACCGGGAGCAAGTATATGCTGATCCTCATTCGGTGCCAGGAACTGTACGTTGTTGGGGTTACCAGGCCCGTCACTTAAACTTGAACGATTTTTATCCGTTTCAACTAAATAGTTTGCAATAACGGTTACATCTAAATGAGGCGTTACAGATTGCATGCCATTAAAGTTGAAACTCTTCCTGTCTATGTAACTATTAGGAACGATTGAATTGGCCCTCAGGTCTGATAACGATAATCTGAAGGCGCCTTTCTCGCCACCGTTTGTAAATGACACCGTATTGGTAAATGAAGGTGCGGTGCGATAAAAGGATAGCCAGTTATTTTTAACGGGAGAATATGCATAAGACTTACCATCAAACTGGATAACCTGCGAGCCATCCATTTTTGCGCCCCAGGCTAAACTTCCTGATGTTAAGGCTGATGCGGTAGTGAGTGGTTTTAAACCGTTCTCACCCTGTCCGTAAATTTGCTGGAAATCGGTATTGTCTACCGGCTTATCAAACTGTACGTTGCTATTCACCTCTATGCCGAAACCACTGTTTTTTCTTCCGGATTTAGTGGTGATCAGGATCACACCGTTTGAGGC
>Ga0070663_100002083_pt1 | contig 11184 bp, 8 predicted proteins | sample KBSC63metaG_FD_65646 | JGI IMG/M metagenome (GOLD analysis project Ga0070663, IMG submission 65646) | Corn rhizosphere microbial communities from Kellogg Biological Station, Michigan, USA - KBS C6-3 metaG | ecosystem: Host-associated > Plants > Roots > Rhizosphere > Soil ...
TGATCGAGGGGTTCGAAATCGAACTTCGGCGGCTTGCCGACCGTCCGGATGACCGTGTTGAAGCTCTCGTCCGGCCCGACGGGAGCGCCATCGTAGGGAATTCCGGGCAGGCGCAGCATCAGCGCCTTGAGCTCGGCTTCCTTGCCCGCGAGCGCGTCCTCCAGCGCCGACGCCTTCGCTCCCGCCTCCTTGGCCTGGCGTCCAAGCTCGGCTTTCTCTTCCGGCGCTGCGTCCTTGAACCGGGCGCTGACCGCGTTGCGCTCGGCCCGCAACTGATCGATCTCGGTCTTGCCGGCGCGCACTTCGGCGTCGAGCGCGAGCAGCGCGTCGAGATCCAGCTCGACATTCTTGTCGCGGATCGCGCGCTCGACCGTCTCGCGGTTCGCCTTGATGTAATCCAGTGCCAGCATCGCGCCGCCCTGCGACAGAAGGGGTCAGGCTGGCAAGGCTAGTGAGCAGCGTCGATTTGCTGGAGCAAAGTCGCCACCGCCGCTTCGAGCTGGGCGTCACGGCCGGAAGCGCGCTCGCCGAGCGGCCGCTCGGCCGCGATGTCCACGGCACGCGGATGGCCTTCCATATCTTCGCCGTTCGCGCCCTGGATGCGGACCTGCGGAACGCGCACGGTCGAACCGTCGATCAGCCGCTCGGGCCCCGTATAGATGATCCAGCCCGCGGTCGGCTGGCCGACGATCTTGCCCAGCCCCAGCGCGCGATAGCCCTCGCTGAAATCCTCGGCGTCGGACAGCGACGATTCGTTGGTGACCAGCACGGTCGGCTTGCCGAGCGCCCGCTGGCCCAGCGCCTGCCGGCTCGGCACCGGGAACAGGTCCCGGGGAGTCATCGTCAGGAAATTGCGCCGCGCGAACACATCGAGCGCGTAGCCGTTGATGAAGCCGCCATTGTTGTTGCGGACGTCGACGACGACACCCGATTTCGACTGATTCTCGGCGTCGAGGTCGAGGTACAGCTGGGTCAGTGATTCCGACGACATGTCGGGCAGATGGACATAACCGAGCCGGCCGCCGGACACGCGCTCGACCAGCGCCCGGCGCTCGTCGACCCATTGCCGGTAAAGCAGCCCCGTCGCAGTGCTCAATGACACCGGCTGCACGACCGCCTCGCGCGCGCCGAGACCCAGCACGACCCGCTTGCCGACCTTGTTCTCGAGCAGCGCGTCGAGGTTCGTGTCGGGGCCGATCGGCCGGCCGTCGACGCTGGTCAGCCGGTCCCCGACGCGCACGCCGCCAATCGCCGCCGGGCCGAGCGTCACCACCTCGCTGACCACCAGCCCGCGGCCCGCCTCATAAGCGGCGCGATCGAACCGCAAGCCGAGGTCGCCGACGCGGTCGCTCGGCAGCGAGCCCTCGCCCCGCGCCGGACGGTTGATCCCGCTGTGCGAGGCATTGAGCTCGCCGATCATCAAGCCGGTCACCCGCCGCATCTCGTCCGGGGTGCGCGAGCCCATTACATAGGGCAGATACTGCTCGCGCAGCGCGGCCCAGTTCTTGCCGTGGAAAGCGGGGTCGTAGAAGCGCCGGTTGAGCACGTCCCACGCCTCGTCGAACACCACGCGCTTCTCCTGCGCGAAATCGACATCCATGTCGCCGGCGACCGCCACCACCTTGGGCTTCGGCGTGTCCAGCGGCGTGGAGATGATCTGCCCGCCGTCGAGGTAGAACAGGGTCTTGCCGTCGCCGGGCAGCGCAACGTCGACCTTGGGCTTGGCGCTGGCGCTGATCTGGCGCGGCACCGGCGGCTCGTCCGCCAGCTCATCGAGGTTGTAGCTGTAGAGATTGTCCTGGCCGCGCTCGCTGGCGATGAACACCAAGGTCTTGCCGTCGCTGCTGATCAGCGGCGCCGAGGCGTTGAGCCCGAGCGGGAGGACGGTCACGCGGTCGCGCAAGCCGTCCCAGGCGATCGTCGCCGGATTGGCCGGCGGAGGCGCGGGAACGTCCTTGGGTTTCGCGTCTTCCTTCGCGGCAGGCTTGGTCTCGCCCGGCGGCTTGTCCTTGAACAGGTCGGCGAACTCGTCCTCTTTCAACTTGGGTACGTGCGGCGTCAGGTCGACGCGGACAATGCGGCCATCCTCGCTGCGCTGGGCGGTGTCGAACAGGATGAACTTGCCGTCGGGCGACCAGGCGATCTGCGACATCTGCCCGTTGCCGAGGAAGGAGATCGGCCGCGCCGCGCCGCCGCTCGCCGCGACCACCGAGACATTGGTGAACGACCGCCGGTCGGTCAGCGGAAAGGCGATGAAGCTGCCGTCCGGCGACCACACCGGCCGCGGGCCGTTTGCCCCGTCGGTTGCGAGCGGACCGCGAAACAGCAACGCATCGCTCTGAGCGACTCCGGGCCGGGCAAAGGTCAGCCTGCGCAATTGCTGGTCGTCGAGGACATAGACCGCCGACTTGCCGTCGGGTGCATAGACCGGAACCGAGGCATGGCCGCCGGACGTCAGCATCGTCTCGCGGCCGGTGGCGAAGTCGAACTCGGCCAGGAGGTGCGTCAGCCCGCGCTCGGTCACATAGAGCAGTCGCTTCGAGTCCGGGGACCAGGCAACCTCGCGCTCGGCGCCGAGGCTCGTGGTGATCCGACGCGCCGGGCCGCCGTCCTTCGCTGGTCCGGCGAACAGCTCGCCATGACCGATCACCGCGACTTTCTCCCCGTCCGGGGAAACCGACAAGCGCGTAAATTTGTCGACGGTCGCGTGCCGGATCGGCTCGGCCGCCGGGGCGCCGCGCAGGCTGATGGGGATTTGCGCCGCCTGCCCGGTCTTCGGATCGAGCCGCCAGACCCCGAAATCGCGCTCGAACACCAAGGCGCTGCCATCGCGCGCCATGGATGGATAGAGCAGGCGCCCGTCGGTGAAGCTCGTCACCTTCTTCGGCGCGGCTCCAAGCTGCATCCGCCACAGGTTTTCCGTCCCTCCGGCGTCGCTCATGTACCAGATGGCCGATCCGGAGGGCTCCCACATCGGCCAGGCGTGGCGCGACGGGTCGGTCAGGAGCGGGCGATATTCGCCCCCGGCACTCGTCGGCCGCAGCCACATCTCCGATTGATCAATGTGCGAGCTGCCGTTGCGCCACCACTGCGAGTAACTGATGCCGCGGGTCATGAACGCCATCGACGCCCCATCGGGCGAGGGCGCGGCCTGATATTCGGAGAGATAGCGCTCGGCGCTGACCGGAAGCGGCGTGCCGCCGCCGGCGGACACGCGATAGATGTCGGGCAGCCTGCCGACATCGGTGTCGCCCGCGGCGAAATAGATCCACTTGCCGTCGGCCGACCAGCCGTCGAGCTCTTCCGATCCCTCGCCATAGGTCAGCCGGGTGACGGCTCCGCTGCCAAGGTCGAGGATATAGATGTTGGCGCTTCCGCCGCGCGTCGAGGTGAAGGCGAGCCGCCGTCCGTCGGGCGAGTAGAGTGGCCGGGCCTCCGTTGCCGGCCCGGTTGCGATGAGGTGCGCAAATCCGCCAGTCGCAGGCGCTTCCCAAATATCCCCGCCGGAAGCGAACGCGACCAGTTGGCCGTCCGCGGACAGGCTCGGTTCGGACAAAGGCGCTTTTGCGGCCGCCTGCTGGGCGGCCGCCGGCTGGACCGCCCCGATCGCGACCCCCGCGAATGCCGCTGCCAATATCTTCCGACGCATGACAAATCCTCCCCTGACGGACAGTCCTAGGGTCGGTCGAAGGCGGTCGGCAAGGCGCCTTCCGCTCGGCGCAGATGCTGGATTGCCGTTAGTCGAAATGCAGCCGGCGGTAGCGTCCCCGGAAGAACAGCAGGGGATCGAGGCTGGCGTCGAAGCTGGCCTTCACCACCCGCCCGACCAGGATGTGATGGTCGCCGCCGTCATAGGCCGCGAACCGCTCGCATTCGAATACTCCGAGCGAATCCTTGAGGATCGGCGCGCCCGCTTCTCCGCAGGACCAGGACGCGCTTCCGAACCGGTCCTGGGCGCGGGTCGAGAAGCGGATCGAATCCGGCTGCTGGCCGGTCTGCAGCACGTTGATCCCGAAATGCGTGGCTGCGATCAGCGCCTCCGCGCTTGTCGCCTGCTTTGCGATGCAGACGAGCAGCAGCGGCGGGTCGAGCGATACCGAGGTGAAGCTGTTGACGGTCAGCCCGGCGGGCTTCCCGGCCGCGTCGAGGCACGTGACCACCGTCACCCCCGTGGCGAAGCAGCCGAGCGCGTCGCGCAGCGTCCGCGGGTCGTGCCCGCTGCGATATTCGCCTCTCACCGGCTGGTCCGCCATGCTTCGGGCTATAGCGCCAGCAGGTGCTCCGGAGTCAAAGCCAGGACTTCGGCGACGGTCTTTTCAACCGACTGCGAGACGAGATAGCGCGGCTGGAAGGCGTCGTGCTTGTAGGCCGTGTGCACCGCTCGATCGACCGAGAAGGGCAGCCGCTCGACCGTGTCGCTTTCGAGGCTGAAATGCGCTTCCCCGAAGCTCGAGGCGAGGCCGGCGCCGAGAATCTTCAAATCGCCATGCTCCAGCGCCAGCCCGAATTCGACGCTGTGCCAGTAGAGCCGGGCGGCCTTGTCTGCCTGTCCCGCGGCAATGGCGGCGAGGCCGAGCTCGCCGACGTGCCGGGTCATCTCCGCATAATCATGGTGCGCGAGCATCGGGATGTGGCCGAACATGTCGTGGAAGCAGTCGGGCGCCTCCAGGTAGTCGAGCTGCTCGCGGGTGCGGATGAAATTGCCGACCGGAAAAATGAGCTCGCTCAACATGGCGAAGAAGATCGCGTCGGGGACCAGGCCGGGCACCGCGACGGTGCGCCAGCCGGTGCGCGGCGTGAGGATCGCGTTCAGGCCTTCGACGTCCGGCACCCCGGGATGCGAGAGCCGGAGGAGGTCGATGCCGTCCAGGAAGGCGGATACGACCCGGCTGCCGAGCAAATCGACCTGGCGGGCGAACAGCAGGTCCCACACCGCATGATCTTCGGACGTGAACGAATCCCAGTTCTGCGGGACGATATAGTTTCCCCAGCTCCTCCCTGCCGGCAAAGCCGCCGGGGAGGGGAACCGCTCAGCGGAGCTGTGTGGTGGAGGGGTTTTGACTCGATCGTCGAACATTCTCGATCCTTCTCAAGCGCAACAAAAAACCCGCCGAGCGGAGGCTGGGCGGGCGGAGGTTGGTCGTCTGTGACTTAAGCGCGCGTCAGCCGGTCCCAACCTCGTCGGGATAGTAATAAACGGCGCTGATCGTGCGGCGGCTCATCGCGTCGCTTTAACGCATCCCGGCATGAACGCGCAATGTCTGCATTCGGGTCACTCGTGGCTGCGCGCTCCCGAAAATCGTTACGTTTACGTAATCTAAGAGTGGTAACCACCAGATTATCGGATTTTCGAGGGTCCGATCTAATGGCCAAGATCGGTTTCTGGAAGAACGAAAGCTTGCTGGCAGGGTCGGAAGATAACTCCGGTTCTGTGTCGCGGAAGACTGCCAATTGCCTCTCTCCAAGTGAAGCGGCACTGATCCTCAGAGCCTATGAGGATTCCTGTCAGGGGTGGTTCTGGGCGACAGACAAGAACGGCCGCATAACCTATGTGACGGAACGTGTCGGAGTCCTGCTGACCGACAGGCCGGAGGACATCGTCGGTTCGCCCCTCGTGGACCTCTTCCTGAAGGAAGATGAGGGGTCGGGCGCGGGACGAAACCTCCCGTTCATGCTGACCAAGCAGTCAAGGTTCGAGAACCTGATTGTCCGAGCCGCTTTCGTGACTGAGCATCGCCTGTGGTCACTTTCCGGAACGCCGCAATTCGAGGCCAGCGGTCAATTCGCCGGCTACCGCGGCGGTGGCATCGACATCACCGAGCAGCGCAAATCGTCCGACCACGTGTCGCGCCTGGCGATGTACGACGCGCTCACCGGGCTGCCGAACCGATTGCGCATGAGCGAGGTTCTTGAGTCCAACCTCGCGGGCCAATCGGTTCATGGACGGCCGTGCGCAGTGCTGATGCTTGACCTCGACCGGTTCAAGCAGGTCAACGACACGCTTGGCCATCCGGCCGGCGATGCGCTCCTCAAGCAGGTCGCGGAACGGCTTCTCAGGATCGTTGGCGACAAGGAACGCATATTCCGGCTCGGCGGCGACGAATTCCAGGTGATCGTCCGTGATTGTGCGGATCGGGAGGAGCTTCGCATGCTCTCCGAGAAGATCATCGCGAGCTTGTCTCAACCCTATTCGCTGGAGGGCAGCCGCTGCACGATCGGCGCGTCGATCGGTATCGCGCTCAGCCCCGCTGACGGCCGCACCAGCGGCGACCTCATCCGGAATGCGGATCTCGCACTCTACGCGGCGAAGGGCGACGGGCGCGGCCGCGTCAATTTCTTTTCGAGCGACCTGCTCGAGGCTGCGGGCGACCGGCGCGTCCTCGAAGAGGATCTCCGCGATGCACTCGAGCGAGGCGAGATCCACGTTTACTATCAGCCGATCGTCAACACCAAGGACAATGTCACGACGGGCGTCGAGGCTTTGGTGCGATGGCTTCATCCCGAGCGGGGATTCATCTCACCGGGCTTGTTCATTCCGATCGCCGAAGAAACAAACCTTATTGGACCGCTCGGAGAGTGGATCCTGCGGAAGGCGTGCGAGGATGCGGCGCGATGGCCCGGTAACCTGCGGGTCGCGGTAAATGTCTCACCGTTGCAATTCGCGAGCGGCAGCTTGCCGGCGGTCGTAGCATCCGCCTTGGCATCATCCGGCCTTCCGCCAGAACGTCTCGAGCTCGAGATCACGGAAGGTGTGTTCCTCAGCGATACAGCGGCTGCCGACCGGGTCTTCGCTTCCCTCAAGCAGATCGGCGTCCGCCTTGCGCTGGACGATTTCGGAACCGGCTATTCCTCGTTGGGCTATCTGCGGACAGCGCCGTTCGACAAGATCAAGGTCGACCAGAGCTTCGTGCGCGCGGCGACTCTTCCGGGGTCGCGCAATGCCGCAATCATCGCCGCCATCGTTGCCCTCGCGGAAGCTCTCGGCATGGAGACGACGGCGGAGGGCGTCGAGTCACATGACGAGCTCGCACTCATCCGGAGTCTGCGCGTCAGTCACGTGCAGGGGCATATCTACAGCAAGGCAATCACTGCGGACGAGCTCGACGCCCGGGTCGAGGCCGGCGAGTGGATCATCCCTCCGGCCGGACCCAGCAAGCAGCGCAGCGAGCGCATCTCGATGTTCCGGAAGGTGCGCGCCATCTTCGGCAACCACCAGCGCGCGATCCTCATTCGCAATCTTTCCGAGTCCGGCGCCCTGGTCGAAGGACTGGACGACGTCCCGTTCGAAAGCCGCCTGATCGTCGACTTCGGCGGGGGACATTTGGTCTTCGCCAGATTGATCCGCTCCCGCAGCCACCAGCAAGGTCTCCAGTTCGAAAGGCCATTGGTCAGCGACGGGCATGGTGGACTTCGCTCGATCCATCCCGTTCCCCAGTATCTGGTTCAGAAGGCCGGATTGCCGGCGTTCGTCGGGTCGGAGATTGTGCCGGTTCCACGTCCGGATAATGCAAGCGCTCTCGAAGGCTTTCGGTCGAAGCTTGGCCTTGGCGTGGCCGGTCTTGCGGAAAGCCCGGCAGAAGACGCCATCGGCCAAACGCTCGCCAGCCATCAGCAGGCGGTGGACAGGACTGCGGTCGGTCTAAGCCGCGACTTGCATGAGCGGCCGTTGACCAAAGAGGAGATCAACCGGCTGGAAAGAGCTGTCGAAGACAGCGCCAATCCGCAGCTGAAATATATCGTCGCGCTTCTCATGCTCACTCATGTTCGGCAGCGCGATCTCCTCGAAGCGCGTTGGGACCAATTCGACCTTGCCACAGGTCTCTGGATCATACCTTCGTCCAGCGGAACGGACCGGCGAGTGGAGCTCTCTGGCGAGGCTCTCCGCGTCATCCGTGAGCTGCCCCGGTGGGATGGCTGCCCGTTCCTGCTTGCCAATCCCGGTACGAAGAAGCCCTATCGTTCGTTCTCGACAAGCTGGGACACAGCGCGGGTGAAGGCCGACCTCACCGACATCGAGATCGACGATCTGCGCTTCTGCGACTTCGGGAGCATGAAACACGCTTCTCATGGCAGCAGCGGCGTTAGGGCAATTGTGAACAACTTTTTGCCGCAGAAGAGCTGACCAGTCGGGACTAGCCTGCGTGGATCAAGGCAGGCGAAGTCTGCGCCCCACCCGAAGCGGAATTCGCCGTTGTTGGCCTGACCAACGCTAAAGGTGGTTCGACACGTTGTTGTACATGGTGTCGATCTTGTTCCCCAACGCCTGCATGGCGCCGAAGGCGGCGATCGCGATCAGGGTTGCGACCAGCGCATATTCGATCGCATTGGCCCCACGCTCGCATCGCACAATTCGTGTTAATCGCTGCATGGCCCACTCCTGGTTAACGAGGGCGCTGTCCACACGACCCGGTGCGGAGCGATTCTGCTCTTGCGGAAGCTGCGAAAGGCTTGCGGAGGATGGTTAATCAGGCGAGCCTTCGTGTGTGAGACCCAATGTCGGCTTTCGACCCATTGCGGACATTCGTCGCATAACGCGTCCCTTTCTCATGGTAAGGGTGGCTAGTTATGGGATTTCGAACTGTCATCGCGACGCTCGCGCTCTTCATTTTGGGCGTTTTGCTGTTCGGGTCTGTCATCGGCCTAATAAATGGGTTCATCATGATGACGGGATTCATCGTCCTCGGGTTAGTCTTGAGGGAGATGGACAACGCCAAACGCGCGAAAGGTGGACAGGGCAGTAGCGAGGAGTAGCCTGCCATCGGATTGCCACCGACTGGCAACGGCAGCTTTCCACCCAACGCTGCCATTAGCTCCTCCCACTAGCCCTTGATCATCATCCTCAAGAAGCCCTGCAGCCATTCCCATTTCCCGATCGGTTCAACGAACAGGTTGAAGACATTGACGCCGATCGCCAGCCACGTGGCTGGGTGATTGTAGCGGCCGTACCTGCTCGCCGCCCACAGCAGCAGGGCAAGGATTACCACAGTGGTGACATAGAGCGGGTAGATCACCTGGCCCGGATCGGCTTGTCCGAAGATGATTGCCCACAGGACCCCAACGCCGCGCCCCAGCGAAGGCATCATGATGATGAAGACTGTGGAAATCAGCCACCAGGCGTGATCGGCAAGCGAACGGCGATGGCGGATCGACTGGATGACCGCAAAAATAAAGGCGCACATCATGACGAATTCGACCGCCGCGATGCCATAGAAGAACCATGGCTCGAACGGCCCGAACTGCTCGCGCATCTGGGCCGATCTGTCCGCGTTGGCGATATCGCGATGCAGGGCGCTCAGCGCTGTCAACGCGACGCCGCCCGCGAGGAAGAATCCGATGATCCCGTTCGTCCGATGCCGCTCGAATTGACGGCGTTCGGCGTAGTAAGGCTGCAGGATCAGGAAGAGGTACCATAGGGCGGCGGTCCAATAATGGATGTGAACCGCCCATGCGTTTTCGGTCAGGTCGCCCCAATAATCGCGATATATCCCGATTTGCATGATTGCCATCGGGATGATCATCCACAGGTACAGGCCGTTGTACCGGTTCAGGCCTTTGCGGTCGTCGTCGAGTGTCATTGATTACCCCACGGACAAGCTGCCGACCCGACTATGTCCCGGCCAAGCCTGTCCACCCCCCGATGACCTTCCATAGCGAGTTTGGGTCTCAGCTCGGAATGCCCAACAAGTTGCGCCGACTCATCTCGGCCTGGAAACCTGCTAAGCTGCGACGGCAACTTTTTACCCAGAGCTGCCTTCCGCCTCCGCCCCAAATGCATCAGCTACTAACCGACTTCCGAAGCGACAGCGGCGCCACTTCTTCCGCCACGCATGGCCCTATAAACCGGCCAGCTTAACGCAATTGCCGCGGTACCCCACAGGCCCGGCTTGGGATCGGTGACCAAGTAGCTGACGAGAAGGCCTACCGAAAGCATCAGAACGACGAGTGGCGCCCACGGATACCAGCGCGCTCGAAAGGGGCGCTTTAGAAGCGGCTCGGTGCGCCTCAATATGAAAAACGAAGCATAGATCGCAGAGTTGATCGTGAGGCCGAGAAATGCCGTGATCCTAAACAGGACATCGAACGATTGCCCGCCGGCCAGCAGAGCAGCTGGGACGAGACAACACACCAGGGCTGGAGCAGGCGTGGAAAAGCGATTCAGCCTCGAAAGCCGAGACGGCAAGACACCTCCACGGCTCATCGCGAACAATATGCGAGGGGTGAACATCACTGTGACGTTCAAAATCCCCAGGAGCGACACGACGGCAAAAGTGCGCACAAGCGAAGCGCTCGTCGGACCAAAGATCAATTTAGCAGCATCGGCGGCAGGGAGCTGAGATACTGAGAGGGTCTTCGGCTCAAGCGCGACAAGCAAGCCCGCGTTAACGAGCAGATACACACCCATCATCGCCCCGATGCCCCAAAAGAGCGCGCGGGGGATGTTGCGGTCTGTGTCCTTGTCTTCCTCGGAAAAATACGCGGCCGAGTTCCAGCCGGCGTAAGTCTCTGTGATCAGGACCAGCGCTCCAATGAAGGCCGCAACGCTAATGGGTTTCGCCGCAGGGGCGTCCATTCCGCTTTGCTGCCCGCCAACCAGAAAGCAGGCGCCTGCAAGCAGAACTAATCCCACAAGTTTGAACAGGGTAAGCGCCTGCTGCGCGCGTGCGCCCACCTTCAGCCCGAACCAATTGAGGAGTCCCAGCGCCAAAAGCAAGGCAACGGCGATTTCGTGCCGCCCGGCTCCGCTGTTTTCCAGATATTCTCCGATCAGGGCCGCGGTTGCAGCGATACCCATGATGCTTACCGCTGCATCCGACCATCCAGTCACGAACCCAGCGAAGGGACCCGCCGCACGGCGCAAATACACGTAGGGACCTCCGGCTTCTGGAAAGGTCGTGCTCAGTTCTGCGTAGATATTCGCGCCCAGCAGAGCCAGCGCTCCACCCACGAACCAGCAGAGCAAAACGAGCAGCGGATTTCCCAAGCGCCCGGCGACCACGCCCGGTATGCTCAAAATACCGATCCCAATGGAGCCGCCCGCCACTATGGCAGCGCCAAGTGCAGCGTTCAGTACTCTCCGTAGTTCGACGGATTCAGGCCGCTGCATTGTCCCCCCGACGCCGCTTGGCGCCAAGGTCCTACAGTCCGGCGTTCATGTCCATCCTTTGGCCCGAGTGCAAATGTCCG
>Ga0070663_100002085_pt1 | contig 11180 bp, 10 predicted proteins | sample KBSC63metaG_FD_65646 | JGI IMG/M metagenome (GOLD analysis project Ga0070663, IMG submission 65646) | Corn rhizosphere microbial communities from Kellogg Biological Station, Michigan, USA - KBS C6-3 metaG | ecosystem: Host-associated > Plants > Roots > Rhizosphere > Soil ...
GGGAGCAGCTGCTGCATCCCGCGGATCGGGAAGAGGCCGTGGCAGCCGTCGAGCGCGCGCTCGAAGGTTCGGAGTCGGAGGAAGCCGAGTGGCGCGTGGTGTGGCCCGACGGCAGCGTGCACTGGCTGCTCGGGCGCTTTCGCATGCTGCGCGACGCCGCCGGTCGCCCGCATCGACTGCTGGGCGTGAACCTCGACATCAGCGAGCGCAAGCAGAGCGAGACCGCGCTTCACGAGCTGAACAGTCAGCTGGATCGCGAAGTGCGCGAGCGCACGGTGCAGCTGAGCGTGGCCAATCGGGAGCTGGAGGCGTTCACGTATTCGGTCGCGCACAGTCTGCGCGCCCCGCTGCGCGGCATGAACGGCTTCGCCAAGATCCTGCTCGACGAATACAGCGCGGGCCTCGATCAAGAGGCGCTCGATTGCCTGCACCGGATCCAGGGCAACGCCGTGGTCATGGGGCAGCTGATCGACGGCCTGCTCGCGCTGGCCAGGGTGGCGCGCGGCTCGCTGGAGCCGGAGGCAGTCGATCTCTCCGGCGTGGCCCGTGCCGTCGCGGCCGAGCACGCCGCGCACGAGCCCGACCGCTCCGTGCAACTGCTGGTGCGCGACGGCTTGCGGGCGAGCATCGATCGCACGCTCGCGCACATGTTGTTCGACAGCCTGTTGAGCAACGCCTGGAAGTTCACGAGCAAGGTAGCGGACGCGCGCGTCGAGGTAGGCTGCACGCAACTCTACGGCGAGGGCGTGTACTTCGTGCGCGACAACGGCGTGGGCTTCAACATGGCCTACGCCAACAAACTGTTCGTACCCTTCCAGCGCCTGCACGGTCCGCGCGAGTTCCCGGGGGTGGGCATCGGGCTCGCCGCCTGCCAGCGCATCGTGGCGCGGCACGGCGGGCGCATGTGGGCGGAGGGCAGGGAAGGCGAGGGGGCGGCGTTCTTCTTCACGCTGCCTCCGTGCCCCGAGAATGCTGACGAAACACGGGTTGAGAAATGCACACCATGAAACTGATCCTGCTGATCGAGGACAACGAGAGCGACGAGGTGCTCACCGTCCGAGCCCTGGAGAAGGCCAAGGTCGCCAATGAGATCCAGGTCGTGCGAGACGGCGAGGAGGCGCTAGCCTATCTATTCGGTACGGGCGTGCACGCCGAGCGCGACGTCAAGCAACTGCCCACGGTTGTCTTGCTCGACCTCAATCTGCCCAAGATCGGCGGCCTCGACGTGCTGCGCCGGATCCGCGCCGACGAGCGCACGCGGCGGCTGCCGGTCGTGGTGTTGACCTCGTCTGGTGAGGAAAAGGACATCGTGCAAAGCTACGACCTGGGCGCCAACGCCTACGTGCGCAAGCCGGTCGACTTCAACGAGTTTGCCCAGGCCGCCAAGACCCTGGGGTTGTTCTGGTTGCTCGTCAACGAAGCGCCGCCGAAACGCGACACGCTCTAGCTTGCGGCGAATCTGGCCCCGGCGTACGACGGCGCCGGGCCATGACCAAGACCTCGCTGCGCGCGTTCCATCTGTGTTGTCTACTGCTGCTCGGCAGTTGCTCCGAAGAAACGGCGGCGCCTCCCGCGGGCGCCGCGGGGATGTCACCGGCCGCTGAGTCCCCGGCACCGGGAGCGAGCGCCGCCCCGGAAGCATTTGCCCTGCCGGCGGACGGCGCCGGCCGTGTCGCGCCCGAGAGCAATCCGCTGGGCATTCAGGGCACGTGGACGGCGCGGGTGGGTACAGGCTCCAACGTCACGTTGAGCTTCGACGGGGCATCCGTCTGCTTCAACGGCCAGGCCGGACAGCTCCCGACCGGTGCAAGCGGCGCCGAATACTTCGGCGTGGTCGCAACGTTCGACTTCTGCCGCGCGGATCCCGCCTCGGCACCGGCCGACGGCTCACCGCTGAGCGCGTGCGCCAGCGCGCCGGGGCTCGCAGACAAGCTGGTCGGCGTCAGCTTCAGCGCCGACGCTGGCGTGCCCCCGGTGCTCCGCGCCGGCTTCCGCGAGCAGGGCCGCATGGACGTGCCGTACGTGCTGGTGCGCGACGCGGGACCCGTCGTCGCGCTGTTCGAGGATGCGCTGGTCCGCAACAACCCGCGCGCCGAGCTCCCGCACCCGGCGCAGGTGCAATCGATCGAGCTCACCATTCCCAGCGCGCGCCAGGGTACGCGTGCCTTCAACTTCTGCTTGCGCGATCTGGCGGCGCTCACTGGCAAGGGCTGGGTCTCGAAGGAAATCCCCGACTGGGCCCTGGAGCAAGGCCCCGGCAAGCAAGCCGAGCTCGCGGGAGTCAACCTCGCGGGCGCGGAGTTCAGCGAGCAGCGCCTGCCGGGCACCTACCAGACGGACTACGAGTACCCGAGCAGCACGGAGATCGACTACTACGCCGCCGCGGGCATGAACCTGATCCGCTTGCCCTTTCGCTGGGAGCGCCTGCAACACGAGCTGAATCAGGAGCTGGACCCCGACGAGCTGCAGCGCCTGACCGACACCGTCCGCTACGTGACGGACACCAAAGGCCTGAGCCTGCTGCTCGATCCGCACAACTATGCGCGCTACACCAGCGCGGGCGTGGCAGGCATCGTGGGCGTGGACGTCGACGTATCGGCCTTCGCCGATTTCTGGCGCCGCCTAGCGCTCGTATTCGCGGACCAGCCCAAGGTCCTGCTCGGCCTCGTCAATGAGCCCAACACCATGCCCACCGAAACGTGGTTGACGGCGGCCAACGCGGCCATCGCCGCGATCCGCGAGGCCGGCGTGCAGAACCAGATCTTCGTGCCCGGCAACGGCTGGACGGGCGGGCACAGCTGGTTCCAGAACTACTATGGAACGCCGAACGCCGACGTGATGGGCGGCGTCGTCGATCCCGGCAACAACTTCGTCTACGAGATTCACCAGTACCTCGATGCCGACGCTTCCGGCACCTTGCCGACTTGCGTGAGCGAGACCATCGGCATGGAGCGCATGCAACAGGTCACGGGCTGGCTGCGCGAACGCGGCGCCAGGGGCTTGCTCGGCGAATTTGGCGTGCCCGGCAACGCCCTGTGCTTGAAGGCGATGGACCAACAGCTCGAGTACATCGAGCAGAACCGCGACGTCTGGCTCGGCTGGGCGGCGTGGGCAGGCGGCCCCCGCTGGGGCGACAACCTGCTCAGCGTCGAACCCCTGGCCAATGGCAAAGACCGACCGCAGCTGGTCGTGATCCGCCGCCACCTGGGTGACGGCACGATCAGCGTCGCGAGGCCAGCGCCATGACCGAGCCCAAGCCTTCCTCCGGCGCCTGTTTGGCACACCGCCGACACCGAAGGCCCCGTCACGGCCCTGTTCATCAGCGGGGCATGGGCACCGAACATCGCGAACGGTGACCGCGTGCGAGGAGATCGGCGTCGCGAAGCGGACGATGTGCGGAGCCGTTGATAAACGGCCCACTGTGCGGAGGGCGTCGCGACGGCAATGGGAGCGGTATCCGCGCTGACGCGGATACTTGCTCGTCTGAGGAGCACGAAATCTGCTGCCTTGGAATGGGGCCATGACGTCTTCAGATGAGTTCTGGAAGCTAGAACACCTCTCGAACACGCAGCTCATCGAAGGGCTCAGCAATGTGCTGCGAACGAAACGACAAGCGCTCGCCGCCCTGGTCGCGCACGCGACCCGATGCAAGGTCGCTGCTCTGTGCGGCGGGAGGCGCGTGGCACCCCGCGGTAAAGCAGGGGGTCGGCACGCAAAGCGTGCCGCCGCAATCCCCGTGCCTCCGGGTCGCAGTACGGAAGAGTGCGCCCGCTGTACCGATCTGCGCCTGTATCGCTGGCGTCGCTTCGCCGTAGAGTGAGGGTGCCGTTGTGTGGCACGCCAGTTTGGAGATCCAGCGATGCGTCATCTAACTCCGTCCGTCCTTTCGCTCGTCCTGTGTGTTTCGTCGGTTGTGGCGTGCAATTCCGACAAGGGGGCTGCAGCTTCCGCGAGTGCGGAGGTCGGCGGGAAGGCGGCGTTGTCGGTGTCGCCGACCTTCGGCGGTTCCGTGGTGGCGGTCGGCGAGCACCCGGTGGAAATCGCGATCGCGGAGAATGGTTTCGTGCAGGGCTTGGTGTACGACGCACACGGCAAGGCGATCGCCAGCGCCGATCCGCAGCTCTCGCTGGCGTTGCGGACGAAGGGCGGGGGTCAGCCGAAGGTGTCGCTGGTCTGGAGTGCGCCGCACGCGCGGCTGGAGGGGCGGGCGCAGCTGGAGGCGGGGCTCTCGACGGAGCCGATCGACGTAGCGCTCGATCTCGCCGGTCAGCACGCGACCGCGACGCTCAGCGACTATGCCATCCTGCCCTTTGCGCGCTTCGGGGGGAGCGTCCTCGGGGCAGGTCCGTACGCGGTGGAGGTCTTGGCCAAGGCTGATGCCATCTCCGCCTACGTGCTCGACGCCTCGGGCAAGGCGCAAGGGGGCGCCGACTTCTCCCTGAAGCTGCAGTTTGGCGCAGGCGCCGAGCACGCCCTGGAGCTGAAGTGGGATGCGACGAGCGCTTGTTACACGGCGTCGTTCGCGGGGGACCTGTCGGCGCAACCGCTGCGGCTGTCTCTGACGGCGTTCGGCAAGGCGTATGCGGGCGCCGCCGCGTCGCTGAAGGCGGTGGCCGCGGCGCGGATGGATGCGCGCGCGCAGCTGAACGCGGGCGCCAGCGCGCAGCTGGATGTTCCGGAACCGAAGGTCGACGCCGCCCTGGGCGCGGGAGCGAAGGCGGTTGCCGACGCCAAAGCGCAGCTGAATGCCGGGGTCAAAGTCGGAGCGAAGGCCGCCGGCGACGCCAAGGCGAAGGCCAGCGCGAGCGTCAAAGCGCCGTCCGTCAAGGCGCCGAGCGTGCAGGTGCAGAAGTCGGCGAGCGCTTCCGCGAGCAGCAAGACTTCGAGCAGCAAGGTGAAGGCGAGCGCCGGCGTGAAAGCGGGCGTGCACCTCGGCTTCTGAGCCCGCCGGTTGCTGGCAGTGGGCACATTCTGAGGCCGGCGGCCACGCGCGGGGCCGAGCCCTTCTTCAGCGGCCCAATACGCTCTCCAGTGCGCGCAGCGGCCAGGAGCTGAAGCGCCGGCCGTGCACCACGGAGGCGAAGATGCAGACTTCGTCGCCGACGCGGAAGGAGTGCTCCGTGTTGCTCGGCCACTCGCGCAGCTCTCCCGCGCGGTGCAGCACGCCGTTGCTGTCTTCGTAGCTGCCCTCCAGCACCAGCACTCGCTCGACGCCCGTGTGACGATGGAGTGGGAAGCGCACGCCGGGGTTGAAGCGGACGAGCAGCGTCTCCGCGTCGCGCAGCGCGGGCCCCGCCTCGACGCGCAGCTTGGCGATGCCGGGCAAGCCGGCGAACGTCCATGTGTTCGGGTCGCGCAGGCGCGCGAGCTGCGCGACCAGCGCCTCTTCCGGCAGATCGAAGAGCTGCGCCGCCTGGCTGAAGAATGGCGCGTAGCGGTGCGGCGGTTCGCTCAGCGTGAGCTCCAGCCGCTCCAGCAGGCCAGCGCTCGGGGTGCGGGTCCCCGCAAGACTGGCCGGCGCCGCAGCAGAGCTGGTAGCCCCGAGCGCGCTCTCGAGCGAGAGCAGGGCGCCGAGCGCCGCCGACTCTTCCGCTGGCTCGGCCTCGAGGGCCTCGCGGATGAATTGCGGCAGGAGCACGCGCTCAGTCATGACCCGTACCTAGCAGATGGCGCAGCGCCTCGAGCGCGGCGCGTGTTCTGGATTTCACAGTTCCGATGGGAATTTGCAGGCGTTCGCTGATCTCCGCGCTGCTCGAGCCTTCAAAATATCCGAGCACCAGCACCTGGCGCTGCAGCTCGGGCATGCGCTCCAGCAGCTCTCGCAGCCGGCCCTGATCGGCGCTCTCGTCCGGTAGCTGCGCGCACTCGTCCGGCACGCGCTCGGCCTGCTCCACCGGACGTCTGCCCGCGGATTTGAGCCGATCGAGCGCGCGGCTGCGGGTGCGCAGCATCAACCACGCGCGCACGCTGCCGCGCTCGGGTGAGTAGTCGGCACAGCGCCGCCACGCTTCCAGGAAGACATCGTGCAACAGATCCTCGGCCTCCGTGGCGCTCCGCAACATGCCGCGCGCCAGCGCAAACAGCGGCAGTTTGTGGCGCTCGTACAGCAGCGCAACAGCCGAGCGGTCGCCCCGCACCATGCGCGCCATGAGCTCCGCATCGGAGAGCGGATCGGACACGCTTCCAGAAGGCGGGCCGCCAGGCGTGCCGCGCTCCGACTCCGAAGGAGCCGGCTTTGGGGCGGCTGGCTTGGAAGCAGACACGCGGCTGCGATAGTGCTCGCGCCACGCAGCGTCGGCAAGGCTCTCGGGGTTCGTCCGCTGGATACGCCGGAGCGGATGGATCGGATCACTCGTCGATGACGTTTCCGTTACTTTCCGAAAACCGCTTGAAGGCTCTCGGACGGGCGCCTAAGCTCATTAGCAGGTGCCAGGGGCGCCTCCACGTCCGCGGGAAGGGCCAAGCCCACCAATCGTCTGACTGACAGATCACCTCACTTCCTGCCTGCGCCGCGCAGCGCGCGGCAATCAGCGGACAAACGGGCAACCACGGAAGGAAGGGTGTATCCATGGTCGTCGTCCCCAGCAGTCTGTCTGGCAGCCGTGAATCTGGCAGCCGTGAGCTGCCGCCGCGTGCTTCGCTCGAAAATCTTCGCAACCAGGCAGAAACGCTGCAGAAGCAGCATCGCGAAGGGAACGCCGAAGCGCTGGCACGTGTATCAGTGTGGCTCGGCCCCGACGCGCAGCCCTCGACTCTAGAAGGGCCCGCTGTTCGCCCCTCGTCGGGAGTCGTCACTCCACTGCGCCTGCACGACGCGCAGTTCGTGCTGGCACGCGAGTACGGCTTTGCCAGCTGGCCGCGCCTGGTGGAGCACTTCGAGGCGCAGCAGTCGCGCGAGCGCGTGCGGCGCGAGAACGGGCGGGTCTGGATCGAGGGTGTGCCACGGCTGCGCTGGGGCTCGAGTCCCGAACCGACCTTTATCGGTGCATTCGAAGCGGCCTTTCGCTCCAGTGACCGCCCGCTCGACATCACGACCTTGATGGGCGACTCGGGGCTCGCGTTTCGCCTGCGCTGGGCGACGCGCGACGGTGGCAATGCCTGGTGCGGCTCGGGTCCGTGCGGCGAATGGCCGGAGGAGGTGGCGGCCCTGGGCGCGGCGACGGGGTATGTGTTCGAGTTCCAGCCGCCCGAAAAACAGCGGCCGCTGCCGCCGGCGGATCTGGCGCGCATCACCGGGAACATCGATCGCGGCTGGCCGATGCTCGGGTTCGGGCAAGCGCATGGATATGGCGGTGATCTTCGGTTACGAGGACGCCGGCCGCCGGCTCTTGCTGTCCGACTACTGGGCGTCGGAAGAGCCGTCGGTGGTGGCCGCGGAAGAGCTCCTGGAGGTCTCTGCTTTCTTGCAGCGCATCGACGAGCCGGCGCCTCGCCCGGCCGCCGTGCGTGCCGGGCTGGAGCTGGCTGTGAAACGCTGGCGACAGGGCGTCGTCGATCCGGACCGGAGCACCGGGGCCACGTACTACTACGGTTCGGCCGGCTACGAGCGTTGGCTCGCGGACTTGGAGCGGGCGCCCGATCTCGCGCCTGCGCAGCTGTCGAACTTGTGGTTCCTCAATGGCTGGACTTACAGCTCGCTGCACATGAACCGCAGCGACCACGCGGCGAGCTACCTGCGCGCGAGCGCCGAGCATTTGCCCGCGCCGGCGCGGGCGGCGCTCGAAAGTGCGGCGCAGTGCTACGACCAGCTGCGCGCGCGCCTCGGCCATTGGGATCCGTCTGACCCCAGCTTCGGCATGGTGAAACAAAAAAAGCTCGAGACCTGGACTCCGGAGGTCCGGGCGCGCGAGATCGCTTTGTTGCGCGACGTGTACGCGTTCGAGTCACGCGCCATGACTGACATCGGGACGGCTTTGGCGGCGTCATAAGCGGAATCTTCCGTTCCATGCGAGAGGCCCGACCGGGCGTGAGTCGTGCGGGGACGCTCGCACCACGAGTGCGTCCGGCTCGGGCCAGTGCCGTGCCAACGGAAGAACCGCCGTGCGTAAGAACGCAGCTGCCGGAGGAGTCGTCGCTCTGCCGAAACAGGGGGGGCTCGCGAGAAAAGGAGGCCGTGTGAAAAAACGACTGCTGGAATGGCGACGGCGTGAAAAACGGACTGCGCGAGACGGCGCTGATGTTGCAGGGTAGATTGTAGCTTCTTCTCGAGGATCCCTCGCGCATGCCTCCCCACTCTCAGTTGCCCCCCGCTTCCGAGCTGCCGCTGCGTCCCGAATTTCCCGATCCGTTGGTGATGCTGGACGGTACTCGCATCGAGACCGCTCAGGATTGGGTCACGCGCCGTCGCCCCGAGCTGCAGCGGCTGTTTCGTCACTACATGTACGGCCAATCGCCGCCGCCGCCGCCGCTCGAGTTTCGCCTGGAGAGCGCGTCGAGCGCACTCGGCGGCAAGGCGACGCTGAAGTTGGTGACGATCGAGTTCGTCGCTCCGTACGGCGTGCCGCCGATCGAGCTGCTGCTGGTGCTGCCCGCGCGCCGGAGCGGGCCGGTGCCGGCGTTTCTGGGCATCAACTTCGCGGGCAATCACACGTTGCTCGATGACCCGGCTGTTCCGGAGGCGCGCTGCCACCAGCTGCAGGTGCATCCGCGCGCCGCGCGCGGCGCCGCCGCGCATTCCTGGAACGTGGAGCAGATCATCGATCGCGGCTATGCGCTCGCGAGCTTTCACACTTGCGACGTGAAGCCAGACCGCCCGCACCCGAACGAAGGCGTGCAGCGTTACTTCGCACCCGTCGGCACCGACGCGCCCTACGACTGGGCGGCGCTGCGCGTCTGGGCCTGGGCGTGCTCGCGTGTGCTCGATTACCTGCATACGGACCCCGACGTCGATGCGCGTCGCGTCGCGGTGGTGGGCCACTCTCGGTTGGGCAAGGCCGCGCTGCTGGCGGGGGCTTTCGACGAACGCTTCGCGCTCACCATCGCGCTGCAGTCCGGCTGCGGTGGCGCCGCACCCAGCCGGAGCAGCGTGGGCGAGAGCGTGCGCCAGATCAATCAGGGCTTCCCGCACTGGTTCAACACTGAATTCAAGAATTTCAATGACGAGCCCGCACGGCTGCCCTTCGATCAACACTGTCTGGTGGCGTTGATCGCCCCGCGTCCGCTGCTCCTGGCAAACGCGACCGAGGACACCTGGGCCAATCCGGTGGGACAGTTCGAGGTCCTGCGCGCCGCCGACCCGGTGTATCGGCTGGTCCGGGCGGGCGGACTCGAGAGCGAGCGCATGCCCGCGCCCGGTGAGCTCAGCGCTGGCACGCTGGGCTACTTTCTGCGAGCCGGCACGCATTCGATGACAGCCGAGGACTGGGCGGCGTTCCTCGAGTACGCCGACCGGAACTGCGTGCCGAGGAGCTGGCACTAGCCGTCGGCCCCGTGATCTCGGAGGCCGAGGCCGAGCAGCGATCAGAGCTCAGTTGGTCGGTGCGCTGCGCGCTCGAAGCGTGGCGGTGCCGAGCACGCTGTTCGAGTTGGCTATCGCATCTTCCACGTCATCGGGATCGGTGCTGCCCGGATCGAAGGTCGCCTCGTCCAGCGCAAACAGGACGAACTCGTAGACGTTGCCCGCGGCGCCGGAGCCCGCGAATGCCTGATTGCCTCGGAAGCTCACCTGCCGTGTGTTCGCGTCAGGCACGCCTGGGTTGGTACCCGCGGGCAGCTCGGCAGGCAGCCCGGTGGCGGAGCCTGGGATGTTCCACATCACCCAGTGAGTGAAGGGATCGGTGCCATTCACGTTGCTCAGATCGTGCAGGGCGATGGCGAAGCTCTGCGTGCCCGCGGGTACGCTCGTCCAATCGAACTGCGGCGAAACATTCGCAGCGCCGTTGAGGCCGGTGTTTTCTGCAGGAAACAGATCGCACAGATCCCGGTCGCCCTGATCAGGGCCACAGCCCGCAACGTCGTCGACCGCGGTGGACGTGAGTGTGAATACCCCTGCGCCCGCGTCCGCGCCGCCGTCCGCGTCTGCCTGCGGTCCCGCATCGGCGCCGATCGAGCCGCGGCTGCCGGCCGCGCCCGGACCCGCCGAGCCACTCGACCCACCAGAGCCAGCGCTGGCGGCGCCGGAGCCGGCAGAGCCCGAGGAATTGGCTCCGGCGCCGGCACTTCCTACTGGGTCACCGGCGCTGTTCCCAGCGTCGGGGCCGAGCGCGTTCACCCGGAGCGAGCTGGGCGAAGCGTCATCGCCGCAGGCCAGAGTGCTCAGCCACGGAACCGTGGCGACCAGGAGGGCGCAGCGAGCCGCTGCGATGAAGGAAGAAGAAGTAGGGCGAAGCATAGGCCCCTTCCATTAGTCACTTGGCCGCGGAATTCAATCCACCGTTCCAGATCAACGCAACGAGGCACACTCGTCCACACCCCTGTGGCCAAACGCAGCTGAAGGCCGCCGTGCCGAAGTCACCCCGCAGGCGCTCTGCCGCGCGTTTGTTCCCGCGGCGAAACACTCTTACTTTGACTCGCGACGAGCCGATCTCTCGATGCGGGGCTCGCGTGTCGCGCACGGCAGAGCGCAACGCGGAGTCGAGCGAGCAGCCGGAGCACGGCGTGAGGGAGCAGCGCATGCAGTGGTACCTGAACCAGAATGGAAAGACGACGGGGCCGTTCAGCGAAGACCGCGTCGCCATGCTCGTGAACTGGGGCAAGGTCTCGAAGGACGCCTATCTCTGCGATGATCAGTGGGCCTGCTGGGTCGCCGTCGGCCGCTCGCAATTCGCACCGCTGCTGCCCAACTACGACGCCGAACGAGCGCGCGAGAGCCGGGATCCCCGGGCGTTGAGCGAGCCGCCCGCGCAAGGCAAGCTCGGGCACCGGCTGGCGCTGGCGCTCTTGCTCATGCTCACCGCGGCCGCCTTCTTGCTCGCGCTCTGGCTTTCGCCCGGCAGCGCCTCCGTCGCCCCGCTCGGCAGCCTGGAGCGCGCAGGTTCGCCCGCTCCGGCGAGTCCTGCTGACCTGTGCGTACACCAGGGGGCCAGCCGCCTCCAGCCGACCACACACGCCGACGAACGGGCGTAACGCACCCACGGGCGCGCTCCGCGCGGACCGTCGCGCTGTCGTGCAACAGAGGTGGAACACTGAGCGTGCCACTCGCGAGGAGCATCCCGCTGCGCCGGACCGGTCGCGAAACACTG
>Ga0070663_100002091_pt1 | contig 11170 bp, 10 predicted proteins | sample KBSC63metaG_FD_65646 | JGI IMG/M metagenome (GOLD analysis project Ga0070663, IMG submission 65646) | Corn rhizosphere microbial communities from Kellogg Biological Station, Michigan, USA - KBS C6-3 metaG | ecosystem: Host-associated > Plants > Roots > Rhizosphere > Soil ...
CGACGTGTGCGGTTGTGTTCGAGCGAACTCGAACTCGTAGGTTCGGGGGGTGCCCGAGCCGACCCGCCGCCGCCGACTCCTCGTCCTCGCGATCTGCTGCGCCAGCATCGTCGTGGTGGTGATGGACATCTCCATCGTCAACGTCGCCCTGCCGTCGATCCGCGGCGAGCTGGACGCGTCGGTATCGGGTCTACAGTGGACGGTCGACGCCTACACACTGGTGCTGGCGAGCTTCCTGGTGCTGGCCGGCTCGACCGCGGACCGCGTCGGCCGGCGGCGGGTCTTCCAGGTCGGTCTCGCCGCGTTCGGCGTCGGCTCGTTGTTGTGCAGCCTGGCGCCGGGCATCGGGTGGCTGGTCGCCGCCCGGGCGGTGCAGGCCGTCGGCGGCACGATGCTCAACCCGGTGGCGATGTCGATCGTCGCCACGACGTTCACCGACCCGGCCGAGCGGGCCCGGGCAATCGGCGTGTTCGGTGCGATGTCCGGCCTGTCGCTGGCGCTCGGTCCGATCCTCGGCGGCGCCCTGGTCGAGGGTCTCGGCTGGCGCTCGATCTTCTGGGTCAACGTGCCGATCGTCGCCGCCGCGCTGGTGTGCACCGCACTGTTCGTGCCGGAGTCGCGCGCCGCCCGGGCGCGCCGGTTCGACCCGGTGGGCCAGGCCCTCGTGGTGCTCGTGCTGGGCAGCGTGGTGTACGCGATCATCGAGGCGGGTCAGTGGGGCTGGACCTCGCCGGTGATCCTCGGTCTGTTCGCGGTGGCCGGCCTCGGAATGGTGGGCATCATCGTCTATGAGCCGCGCCGCGTCGACCCGCTGCTCGAACTTCGGCTGTTCCGCGGCGTGCCGTTCAGCGCGGCGATCCTGATGGCCCTGGCGGCGTTCTGCGCGTTCGGCGCGTTCCTGTTCGTGACCACCCTGTACCTGCAGGAGGTGCGCGGCCTGTCGGCGCTGCATGCCGGCCTGTGCCTGCTCCCGGTCGGCGTGCTCATCATCGTGCTGTCGCCGGTTGCCGGGCGGGTGGTCGGCGCCCAGGGTCCGCGGCTGCCGCTCACGTTCTCCGGCATCGCGATGGCCCTGTGCGGCGTCGCGTCGCTGTGGCTCGGACCGGCGACGCCGCTCGCCGCGGTGCTCGCCACCTACCTGCTGTTGGGCGCCGCCCTCGGCACCGTCAACCCGCCGATCACCAACTCGGCGGTCACCGGCATGCCCGGCTCGATGGTCGGCGTGGCCGCCTCGTTGGCCTCGACCGGCCGCAACACCGGCACGACGCTGGGCGTGGCGATCGCCGGTACCGTCGTCGGCTCCGCTCTGGCCCAGGGCGGACAGGCATTCACCGACGCGGCGCGTGGCGTGTGGTGGATGGTGTTCGGGCTCGGCGTGGTGATTCTCGTGCTTGCCCTGCTCAGCAGCGGGCGGTGGGCCCGGGACACCGCAACGCGGGCGGCGGCCCGATTCGACGCGCTCGTGGCCGCGCGCTGAAACGCCCGCGATCCTGGCGGCGCGCGCCGACCGCCCGCGATCGTGGCGGCCTCAGGACGGCGCCGCCAGCCGGTGACGCAGCGCGGTCAACAGCTGCGACTTGGTGAACGGCTTCTCGATCAGAGCGACGTCGGCGTCGAGCGTGCCCTGCGAGGCGAGGACGGGCTGGGCGTACCCCGACATGTAGAGCACCCGGATGTCCGGGCGGGTCGCGGTGATGCGCTCGACCAGCTCCTTGCCGAGCATCTGCGGCATGACGACGTCGGTCAGCAGCACGTCGATGCGCTGGGCGCTGGAGGCGGCGAGCTCCAGCGCGGCCGGCCCGCTGTCGGCGAGCAGCACGCGATAGCCGCTGGTGGTCAGGATGCGGTGGATGACCTCGCGCAGCGGCGCCTCGTCCTCCACGACGAGGATCGTCTCGCCGCCGCCCTCGACGGCGCGGCGTTCGGCCGGGCGCAGCTCGGTGGGCTGCTCGTCGGTGGCCGGCAGCAGCACGGTGATCGAGGTGCCGGCACCGGGCTCCGAGTGGATGGCGAGGTCGCCGCCCGCGGCCGTCACGATGCCGTAGACGGTGGCGAGGCCGAGACCGGTGCCCTGCCCGGCGGACTTGGTGGTGAAGAACGGCTCGAACGCCCGGTCGACGACCTCGCGCGGCATGCCGGTGCCGGTGTCGCTCACCCGCAGCCGGACGTACCGGCCGGGACGCAGGGGCGGCCTGTCCACGACGTCCGGCGCGTCGGTGGGCAGCAGCCGGGTCTCGATGGTGAGGCTGCCGCCGCCCGGCATCGCGTCGCGGGCGTTGACGGCGAGGTTCACCAGTACCTGCTCGATCTGGCCGGGGTCGGCCGTTACCGCCGGCAGCCCGCCGGCGAGGTCGGTCCGCAGGGCGATGTGCTCCCCGATGGAGCGCCGCAGCATGTCCTCGACCTGCGCGATGACCTGGTTGAGGTCGAGCGCGCGGGGCCGGACGACCTCGCGACGGGCGAAGGCGAGTAGCTGGTGGGTCAGCTCGGCGCCGCGCTGGGCCGCGCGGCTGACCTGCTCGGCGTCCGAGGCGATGTCAGCGAAACCGGCCGCGGCGGCGTCCTCGGCGATCAGCGACGCGTAGTTCACGATCACCGCGATGATGTTGTTGAAGTCGTGTGCGATCCCGCCGGCCAGCTGCCCCAGGCTCTCCAGGCGGCGGGTGCGGTGCAGTTGCGCCTCGACGCGGGCGCGCTCGGCCTCGGTTGACAGGCGCAGGTGCTCGTCCTGGGCGCGCAGCCGCTCGGTGATGTCGCGGATCACGGCGCAGCGCACGCGGCCGAGGTCGGTGTCGAGCATGCTCAGGGTGATCTCGACGGGCACCGCGCCGCCGTCGCTCTGGTGGGCGAGCGTCGGCTGGGACGATGTGTGATCGGTGGGCTCCCCGGACGGCCCCGGGCCGCGGCCGGGCCGGCCGGGCCGGCCGGTCCGGCCGGAGCCCGGCTGGCCGGTCCGGTGGCCGTCCCCGGAGCCCGGCTGGCCGGTCCGGTGGCCGGGCCCGGAGCCCGGCTGGCCGGTCCGGTGGCCGTCCCCGGAGCCCGGCTGGCCGGTCCGGTGGCCGGGCCCGGAGCCCTCCGGGCCCGGCCACGGCGAGATCAGCTTGTCGATGGGCCGGCCGATCAGCCCGTGACGGGCCAGCCCGAACATGTGCTCCGCCTGGGTGTTCGCCAGCACCACCCGGCCGTCGTCGGCGACCCCGACGACCGCGTCCGGCGCGGCCTCCAGCACCGCCTGGAAGCTGGCCTCCAGGCGCTCCCGCTCGCTGACCTTGCGGGCGATCGTGGACAGCCCGATGAGCGTGCCGTCCGCGTCGCACAGCGGTGAGATGGCGAGCGAGACGGGCACCTCGTGCCCGTCGCGGTGCAGCCGCCGGGTGCGGTACCTGTCGACGCGGGCACCGGCCGCCACCAGGCTCAGAATCTCCCGCTGGTCGGCGTGGCGCTCCGGTGGCACGAGCAGATCCCAGGGACGCCCGATGATCTCGTGGCTCGGGTAGCCGAACAGCAACTCGGCGGCCGGGTTCCAGAACACGACTGTTAACCGGGTGTCGATACCGACGACCGCGTCGTGCGACGAGTTCAGCAACGCGGCGGCGAGCAGGTCCGACTGCCCGTCGGGTTGGCCTCCCATGCACACCTCCCCCGATGGCACGACACTACCGATTTCACCCGGTTGGTGGCCTACTCTTCGTATATCGGAGTGCAGCGCTCTGTGACGGGGTACGGGGGAGATCATGACGATGAGCGCGCCTCTGCCGGCCGACCTTCCGGAGGTCGACCCCGAACGGCCCAGCGCCGCACGGGTGTATGACTACTTTCTCGGCGGCACCCACAATTTCGCCGCCGACCGGGCCGCGGCGGCCGCCGCCGTCGCCGCCATGCCCGCCCTGCCCGACGTGATGCGCGCCAACCGGTTGTTCCTGCGGCGCGCCGTCGCGTTCGCGGCGGCCGAGGGTGTCGACCAGTACCTCGACCTGGGCTCCGGGATCCCGACGGTGGGCAACGTGCACGAGATCGCGCGCCGGACCCATCCGGCCGCCCGGGTGGCGTACGTCGACCTGGAGCCGGTCGCGGTGGTGCACGGGCGCATGATCCTGCGCGACGACAGCTACGCCGACCTCGTCCACGCCGACCTCACCGACGTGGACGCCGTGCTCGACCACCCGACCGTGACGGCCCTGATCGATCCCACCAAGCCGGTGTGCCTGCTCGCCGTCGCCGTGGCCCACTTCATTCCCGACACCGAGGCGCTGATGCGGGCGCTGGCGAGATACCGCGAGGCGCTGCCGGCCGGCAGCTACCTGGCGATGTCGCACGCCAGCGACGAGGGCGACCCGGCGGCCGCCGAACGCGCCCGCCAGGTCTACAACCGGACGACGTCGCCGCTGGTGCTGCGCAGCCGGACCGAGTTCGCCCACCTGTTCAGCGGCTGGGACCTGCTGCCGCCCGGAGTCGGCTCCAGCGGCGACTGGTACCCCGACGCCGAGAGCGACGCGCTGCCGTTGGAGGTGACCCGCTCGATCCTGGTGGGAGTGGCGCGCAAGCCGTAGCGCCACTTACGCGAATCTTGGACGCCCGCTACGGCCGGGGCAGTAGCAGGCGTCCAAGATCCGGGGGAGTCTGTCGGCTGATCGACAGACGCGAGCGGCCGACCTGGTCGCACCGCACGCTTCGGCGCATGCGTGTGTGGACGGTGCCGCGGGCCGCGGCCGTTGTTGCACTGGTGGCCGCGACCGCCCTGGTGCCGGCCGCGACTGCGTCGGCGGTGCCGGGTCCGGTCGACGGGTACGTCTGGGTCGAGCAGCCCAGCACCGTCGACTACACGGTCGGCCACCAGTGGGCGTACAACTCGGCGGGTGGCGACATCCGGATCCACCGTCCGTCGGCGGGGACCTACCAGGTGCGCTTCGTGGGAATGGCCGGCGCCGGCGGGGTGGCGCACGCCCGCCCGTACGGGTCGGGGAACACCTCGATCTGCGTGGTCGCGAGTTGGGGGCAGAGCGCCGGCGACCAACTCGTCAACGTGCGGTGCTTCGACTCGACCGGCACGCCGGCCGACACGAGGTTCGTGGCCAGCTTCACCAACCGCACGGCCGGCGCGGGCACGTTGGCGTACCTGTGGGCCAGCCAGGCGTCGCCGCCGGTCGGCGTGCCGTACGCGCCGAGCCCGTTGTACGCGTACGACTCGACCGGCGTGGCGCCGCAGGTGTGGCGGCAGAGCACCGGCGTCTACATGATGGTGATCGGCACGGTCGACGCGCACTACCCGGTCGACCACCACGACGGCGTCTACCAGATCACGGCGTACGGCACCAACGCCGTGCGCTGCGAGGTGCACGGCGAGAACGACGAGACGCCGACGCCCATCGGGGTCTTCTGCGTCAACGCGTCCGGCGCGCCCACCGACACCCGGTTCGCCGTGACATACGCACACAGCACGAGCCTGCTCGGAACCGGCGTGGCGGCGGCCAACGCGAGCTTCCGCTACAGCAGCGGCAACGTGAACACGTTCTACTCCGACGGGTACTGGAATCCCGGCGGTGCGCCCGGCTTCACGCGGTTCGGGGTGGGTAGCTACCGGGTGACCTTCCCCGGGCTGGCGCTGTCCGGAGGCCACGCCACTGTGGGCTCCCGGGGCACCCCGTTCGCGTACTGCCACGTCGCGTCGTGGTCGTCCGCCGGGGTCAACGTGCGGTGCTTCGACAACACCACAGACTTGCCGGTCGACTCGGCCTTCAACGTCGCGATGACCGACTGACCCGGCGAGGATTGCTTTAGCGGCGAAAACGCGTAAGCTCTAGCTTACCAATGACGCCCAACCTCGACATGGTGCTCGTCGCCGTCGCCGACCGATCCCGCCGGATCCTGCTGCAGCGGCTCGCCCACGGGTCGGCCACCACCGGTCAGCTGGCCGAACTGCTGCCGATGAGCCGGCCGGCCGTGTCGCAGCACATCAAGCTGTTGCAGGACGCGGGCCTGGTCACCACCCGGGTGCGCGGCCGGCACCGCTGGCACGAGCTGGCACCCGGGCCGCTCACCGCGATCGAGCGGTGGGCTGCCGACCTGTCCACCCGTCACGCCGCCATGCAGGAGAACCCATGACCCAGCCGGTGACCTACGTCGAGATCAACAGCCCCGACCTGGCCGCCACCGACGCGTTCATGTCCGCGGTGTTCGGGTGGCAGGCCAGGCCGTTCGCCGCGCCCGACTACCTGGTAGCCCCGCACGGCGACGGACCGGGGGTCGACACCGGGTTGCTCGCCTCCCGCGACGGCCAGCCGCGCACCGTGCCGGTCGTGCGGGTCGACGATCTGCCATCGGCGCTGGACCGGGTCACGGCGAACGGTGGCACCGTCGTCGTCGAGCCGTTCAGCATCGCCGGCGTGGGGCGCGGCTGCTACATCGTCGATCCGGCCGGTGTGCTCGTCGGACTGCACGCCTACGACCCGAACGCCTGAACGGGGGCGCGCATGAGGATCGTCGTCGACGACCTGTCCGGACCGGAGATCGCGGCGTTCCTGACCGAGCACGTCCGGCAGATGCACGAGATCACGCCGATCGAAAACGCCTACGCCCTCGATCTCGACGGCCTGCGCCGGCCGGACATCACGTTCTGGACGGCCGTCGACGGCACCACCGTCGTCGGCTGCGCCGCACTCAAGCACCTCGACCCGACGCACGCCGAGCTCAAGTCCATGCGGACGGCGCCGGCCCGCACCCGCACGGGCGTCGCCTCGCGGCTCCTGGACCACGTGATCGGTGCGGCGCGGCAGCGCGGCTACCGGCGGATCAGCCTGGAGACGGGCACCGACGAATTCTTCCTGCCGGCGCGGCGGTTGTACGAGAAGTTCGGGTTCCACTACTGCGACCCGTTCGGCGACTACACGCCCAGCCCGCACAACACCTTCATGACCCGCGCTCTGTGACGAGCGTCAGCTTGGGACGGTCAGAGCCACCCCGCAAACCGCCGCCGCTGATCGCCGTCGGGATCAGGCCGAAGACGTGGCGGTTCAGCTCCGCGACGGTGATGTGCAGGTCGCGGGCGATGTCGGCGGGGGTGGTGCCCTCGGCGCGCAGGGTCTGGAAGACGGCGTCGAGCAGCGGTGAGGTCTCCCGCGCGATGCCGCCCGGCTCGCTGGTGCGGTAGCCGCGCCGGGACAGGTCGACGCAGGCGGTGCGGTAGCCCCAGTCGGTCAGCAGGTCGAGTTCGTGCAGGCGGTGGGTGAGCGCCATCGCCGCCACCCGCCAGGTCTGCTTGGCGGTGAGGATCCGGTCGATGCCGGCCCCGGCGAGTCCGCCCGCCAGCACCGCGGCGCGCGGCATGAGGAACGCGGCCGCGAACCGGTTGGCCTCCTGCTCGGCGTCGGGACCCTGCGGGATGCGGTGCTCGCTGTGCAGCACCAGGTGCCCGAGTTCGTGAGCGGCGTCGAACCGGCCGCGCTCGCCGGTCTTCGCGGTGTTGAGCAGCACGTAGGGCAGCCGGTGCCACACGAACGAGAACGCGTCGACGGCGGCGCAGTCGGCCGCCAGCGAGAACACCCGCACCCCGTGCGCCTCCAGCAGCCGGACCAGGTTGCCCAGCGGCGCCACGCCGAGCCCCCACCGGGCGCGCACCACCTCGGCCGCTGTCTCCGGGTCCAGGCTCGGCAGCGACGGGACGTCCGGCTCCGGCAGGTGGAAGCGCCGCTCGATCCAGTCGGCGAGCATCAGCGCGATCCGGCCGGCGCTGCGTGCCGTGTCGCGTTGGCCGGCCGTCAGCTTGCTGGCCGCGCGGAAGCTGACCGCGTCGACGGGGATCTCGTCGACGTCGCCCGCGGCGAGGAACGCCTCGGGGAGGTCGAGCGCCGCGGCCAGCCGCTGCCGGGTCGGGGGTCCCGGCTCCTGCCGGCCGTTCTCGTACGCGGACAGGCTGCGCACCGACAGCCCGACGGCGTCGGCGAGCTGGACGAGGGTCAGCCCGCGCCGCTTGCGGGCCAGCGTGAGCCGGCTCGGAGTGAATGTCGGCATTCGATGGTCAGGCGGTGCGGCGGGTGACCGCGACCAGCGGGTCGGCGGCCGGGCGCGGCGCCGGCACCCCGACCGACGGGTGCACCGGCACCGAGGGCTGCAGCGGCACCGACGGCAGGATGATCCGCTCCAGCCAGGTGTCGATGAAGCCGTCGACCATCGAGTCGGGCAGCGAGAGCTCGGCCCGGATCTCCGTCTCGGTGACGTTGTACAGCAGCACCCACGTGGTGGTTTCGCCGTCGCCATCGTCGTCGCCCGAGACGAAGTCCTCGATCTCGATCGGCAACGTCAGCTGCAGGAAGTTGCGGTTGACCGCTTCGACCGTCGCGATGCCCTTCTCGTACCGGGTGGACGGCGGCACGTGCGGCACGCCGGTGGCCGCGTCGCCGAGGGTCGTGATGATCGCGACGCGGGCGTCCGGGCTGACCGTGCGGGCCAGGTTGCGCGGGTTGTCGAACGTCCAACCCAGCGGGACCAGCTGTTCGCGGAGCAGCCGCACGGTGCGCGCGAAGCGGGCCATGCCGGCCATGTTCGGGGGGTCGAGGGCGGTGTAGCTGCGCGCCTCGGCGTCGGCGCCGCGCAGGGCGAAGTCGAGGATCTCGGCCTTGAGGCCGAGTTCGGCCAGCCGGTCACCGATCTGGTCACCCTCGATAACCGGGCACTGCTGCCGCATCCGGCACCTCCTCGCTTCCCGAAATCCTCCCTCATCGGAGGAAGGATTTCGGGAAGCCGCGCCGGCCTATTTCCTGACGGCGTTCGCGGTGTAGGTCGCGGTCGCCGGGTCCGGCGTCGCCGTTCCGAAGCGGGCGTTCGGCAGGTACAGCCGGTCGCCGAACGCCGCGACCGTCGTCGGGACGTCGAAGCGCGGGTCGGTGATCTGCTTGCGCACGTCGCCCCGCGTGCCGGCCCTGTTCAGGTCGATCACCACGATGACGTTGAACCGGTTGCGGACGACGTAGAGCGTGCGGCCGAGCACCAGGATGCCGTCGCCGGCCGTCAGGTCCGCCCCGCCGACGTCGACCTGCGTGGCGGCGCCGGTTCGCGGGTCGACCCGCCACAGCAGGCCGGTGTTCGACTGGATGATCAGCAGCGCGCGGCCGTCGGGCGTCCGGGCGATGCCGTTGGCGTTGTTGGTGGCCGGGTCCCAGACGATGTTGCCGGTGATCGGCAGCGTCCTGAAGGTGGCGGCCGGCTTGCCGTGCCGGTCGAACGGCACCTGGTAGAGGACCTGGCGGCGGGAGTCGGTGAACCAGGCCCCGGTCGGGGTGAGCACCACGTCGTTGACGAACGTCGGGTCGGTCCCGGTGGCGAACTGGTACTCGGTGAGCACCTTGCCGGAGCGGATGTCGACCACGCGCCCGGTGCCGGCGTTGCCGCCCGCGACGTACAGCCGGCTGCGCTGGTCGGACTTCAGGCCGACCGACGGCCGGGCCGGGACGAGCGGGTCGCTGACGACCCGGCTGTCGCCGGTGGCCAGGTTGACGCGGAGGATCCGGCCGTCGGCGAGCGAGCCGAAGTACGCGAACGGGCCGGGGCCGATCGCGATGCCCTCGGGCCGGAAGCCGACGGGCAGGTCCAGGGTGGTGGGGAAGGCGGGCGGATGGGCCCCAGCGGGCGCTGCGGGAACCAGTACGAGGGCAGCCGCTACGATCGCGGCGCTGGTCAGGGTGCGGAATCGCACGAAGGCACGTCCTTTCCGTCACGTCGAGGCCGAACGGGAGGTACCTGGCCAGCATGTCCACCACCGCCGGCCGGCAGCAAGTTGACCAGGCAACAAAACGGATACATCTCGATGTATGGGCTCAGGCCCGCTGCGGCGCCATCGCGGCGACCGCGGCCGGATCGACGGTGTCCGCGAGCACGTCGGTGCCCGGCTGCGGGCGGCCGAAGTAGTAGCCCTGGGCGATGTCGCAGCCCATCCGGCGGAGCAGGTCGGCACCGGCGGCGTCCTCGATGCCCTCGGCCACGAGGGTCAGGCCGAGAGAGTGGGCCAGGTCGATCGTCGAGCGGACGATCGCGGCGTCGCGTTCGCGGGCCGCGATGTCGCGGACGAACGACCGGTCCAGCTTGAGCTCCTGAACCGGGAGGTCGCGCAGGTAGGCGAGCGAGCAGTGGCCGGTGCCGAAGTCGTCGATCGAGAGCTTGATGCCGCGCTCCCTGATCGCCCGCAGCGTCCGGTTCGACCGTTCCGGGTCCATCATGATCGTGGTCTCGGTGATCTCCAGGACGAGGGCGTCCGGCGGGACGCCGGCCTCGGCCAGCGCCGTCGACACGTGGTCGACGAGGTTCTGGTCGAGGAGCGAGGTGACCGACAGGTTCACCGACACGGTGACGAGCGGGTCGGTGGCCCGCCAGCGGCGGCACTGGGCCAGGGCGGCGCGCAGGACGTGCCGGGTGAGGGCCGGCATCAGGGAGTTGGCTTCGGCGGCCGGGAGGAACTTGTCCGGGCCGACCAGCCCGCGCCCCGGGTGCTGCCAGCGCACCAGCGCCTCGGCGCCGACCGCGCGACCGGTCAGCTCGCACTTGGGCTGGTAGTGGACGACGATCTGGCCGAGGTCAGCGGCCAGCGCCTGCCGGAGTTCGGCGACCAGTTGCAGCCGCTCGAGGGCGTTCCCGTCGCGCGCCCGGTCGTAGCGGGCGGCGCCGGCGTGGGTGCTCTTGGCGTCGTACATCGCGATGTCGGCGTGCCGCATGAGGTCGGTGCGGTCCTGCGCGTCCAGCGGTGCGCAGGCGATGCCGATGCTCGGCTCCACCTGCAGCGACAACCCGCCCAACTGGATCGGGGCGCAGATCTCGGCGGCGACCTGCTGGGTGCGCGCCAGCACGTCGAAGTCGACGGGACGGCGCCCCAGCAGCAGCGCGAACTCGTCGCCGCCGAGGCGCACCAGGACGTCGTCGGGTTGCAGCTTCGACCGCAGGCGGGCGCCGATGGTCAGCAGTACCTCGTCCCCGACGGCGTGTCCCAGCGAGTCGTTCACCTCCTTGAACCGGTCGAGGTCCACGAGCAGCAGGAACATCGCCTGGCCCGGGCCCAGCGCCGGGATCCCGGCCTCGATCGCCTCGTACAGCAGGCGGCGGTTGCCCAGGCCGGTCAGCTCGTCGGTGCGCGCCTCCGCCCGCACCCGCGCGATGTCCATCACGGCGAGGAACCCGTCGACGATCC
>Ga0070663_100002095_pt1 | contig 11160 bp, 7 predicted proteins | sample KBSC63metaG_FD_65646 | JGI IMG/M metagenome (GOLD analysis project Ga0070663, IMG submission 65646) | Corn rhizosphere microbial communities from Kellogg Biological Station, Michigan, USA - KBS C6-3 metaG | ecosystem: Host-associated > Plants > Roots > Rhizosphere > Soil ...
CGGTGTAGGAACTGCCGGGCAACGTGGCGAGCAGGCTAGGCGGCAGATCGGTAGTGGTCACCGGCGTGGTCCTCTCCGCGGATCAGGACGGGAGTAGTTGCGCAGAACGCGTCTTGTTGCTCACTCCGCACCAGAGTGACTGCCGCCCGGGACCATGTCAACCCAAGTTTTTCAGTGACCCACCAGTATTTCCGGCACGTTTCGGGTCACACACGTGATTGGGCGGGCATCACCTGTGACGGGGAGGGCATCACTCGTGATTGAGGGGGCATCAGCGCGATGCCCCTCCAATCACACGTGATGCCCCTCCAATCACGAATGATGCCCCGCTGATCACGTGGCGGGGCCGGTGATGGCGCGGCGGAAGAGGGCTTCTATCTCGTCGCGGGTGGGGCGGGGGTCGGCCAGGGCCGCCTGCATGAGGAGGCCGCAGAACAGGCCGGCGAGGAGGCGGCCGGTGAGGGGGTCGGTGCGGGAGCCGAAGAACGCGATGAGGGCGTCGTCCCAGGCCGCGCTCGCCTTGCGCAGGGCCGGACGGTGCAGGGCGGCGACGTACAGGTCGTACTCGACGACCGTGTCGCGGTACTGCTCGTTGATGTAGCCCATCACCAGGTCAGCCAGCGCCGCGGCGAAGTCGGCTTCCGGCGGGAGGGCCGACTCCCACTCCTTCAGCGCGTGGACGTTCTTCTCGGCCGCCTCGTGCAGGGCGACCTCCAGGAGGTCGTCCAGGGTCGCGAAGTGGTAGGTCGTCGAGCCGAGCGGGACGCCGGCCGCGGCCGCCACCGACCGGTGCGTGACGCCGTCGATCCCCCGCTGCGCGACCACCTCGATCGCCGCCTTGGCGATCCGCGCGCGCCGCTCGGGGTCGTTCGGACCGCGGCGCCGCGTCGCGCCGGGTTCGCTCTTCACCATCGAGCCCCCTTGTGGACATCTGTACACACTTCGCGTACAAATGTACGCACTCTTGACGTGAACCGGCCACCACCGATCCGGAAGGAGCCGGCGTGAAGGATCTCCACATCGACGGCATCTGGCTGGACGCGTCCACCGGGACGCGCTCCGACGTGCTCAACCCCGCGACCGGCGAGGTCGTCGTGACCGTCGCCGAAGCGGGGAAAGCCGAGGTCGACGCCGCCGTCAGAGCCGCGCGGCGGGCCTTCGACGACGGCCCGTGGCGCCGCACCACCGCAGGTGAGCGCAGCCGGATCCTGCGGAAGACGGCCGACCTCCTGGTCCGCGACCGCGAGGAACTGGCCCGCACCGAGAGCCTCGACACCGGCAAGACCCTCGGCGAAGGCCGCATCGACATCGACGATGTGACGAACGTCTTCCGCTACTACGCCGACCTCGCCGACAAGGACGCCGGACGCCTGGTCGACGCCGGGAGCGCGACCGTCGTCAGCCGGATCGTGCACGAGCCGGTCGGCGTCTGCGCCCTCATCGCACCCTGGAACTACCCGCTTCTCCAGATGTCCTGGAAGGTCGCGCCCGCCCTCGCCGCGGGCAACACCGTGGTGCTCAAGCCCAGCGAAGTCACGCCGCTGACCACGATCAAGCTGGTCGCCCTCCTGGAAGAGGCCGGCACGCCACCCGGCGTCGTCAACCTGCTCCTCGGTGACGGCCGGGTCGGCGCGGCGATGGTCGAGCACCCGGCCGTGGACCTCGTCTCGTTCACCGGCGGCTACACGACCGGCGAGAAGATCATGACGGCCGCCGCGAAGGGCGTCCGCCGGGTCGCCCTCGAGCTCGGCGGCAAGAACCCGAACGTCGTGTTCGCCGACGCCGGCTACGAAACCGCCCTCGACTACGCCCTGATGGCGGCGTTCGTCCATTCCGGACAGGTCTGTTCAGCGGGCGCGCGGCTGATCGTCCAAGATGGAATCCATGACCGGTTCGTCGCGGACCTCGCCGCGCGCGCCGACCGGATCCGCGTCGGCGACCCGCTCGACCCTGCCACCGAAACGGGCTCACTCGTTTCGGCGCAGCACCGCGCGAAGGTCGAGGGCTACATCCGGGGCGCCATCGAGGCCGGCGCGAAACTGGAAGCGGGTGGCAAGCGGCCCGAAGGACCGGAGTACGAAAACGGTTTCTTCCTCCGTCCCACCGTGTTTTCCGGCTGCACCAGGGACATGGCGATCGTCCGGGAAGAGGTCTTCGGCCCGGTCGTCACCGTGGAACGCTTCACCGAAGAGGCCGACGCGATCGCGCTGGCCAACGACACCGAGTACGGGCTCGCCGGAGCCGTGTGGACGTCGGACGCGTCCCGCGCCCAGCGGGTCGCCGGGGCCCTGCGCCACGGCACCGTGTGGATCAACGACTACCACCCCTACCTGCCGCAGGCGGAGTGGGGTGGTTTCGGCAAGTCCGGCATCGGCCGCGAACTCGGGCCGTCCGGGCTGGCCGAGTACCAGGAGAGCAAGCACATCTACCAGAACATCGATCCCGTTCCGCAGCACTGGTTCAAGGGCTGATCCCTCCCCCACCACGTAAGGACGCTGCCATGACCACTCAGGAAAAACCGGCGGGCGGGGGGCCTGCCCCGGACGACAGCTCCGACCTCGAGAAGTTCGGCTACCGCCAGGAGCTCGAACGCTCACTGGGTTCCTTCTCCAGCTTCGCCGCCGGGTTCTCCTACATCTCGATCCTGACCGGCGTGTTCCAGCTGTTCTTCTTCGGCTTCGGCTCGGGCGGCCCGGCGTTCATCTGGACGTGGCCGCTGGTCTTCGTGGGTCAGCTCGCCGTCGCGCTCTGTTTCGCCGAGCTCGCCGGCCAGTTCCCGCTCGCCGGGTCGGTCTACCAGTGGGCCAAGCAGATCGCGAAGCCGGCGACGTCGTGGCTCGCGGGCTGGATCATGATCATCGGCGCCATCGTCACGGCCGGCGCCGTCGCGGTGGCCTACCAGATCATCCTGCCGCAGGTCTCGACCGCGTTCCAGCTCGTCGGGAGCGACGCCGACGCCGGGCTGACCTCGACCCCGGGCGGCGCGCAGAACGCCATCATCCTGGCGCTGGTGCTGGTCGTGTTCGCCACGATCGTCAACGTCATCGGCGTCAAGCTGATGGCCAAGATCAACAACTTCGGCGTCGCGGTCGAGCTGTCCGCCGTCATCCTGCTGATCATCGCGCTGGCGATCCACATCAAGCGCGGCCCGCAGGTGGTCTTCGAGACGCATGGCACGGGCGAGGGTCACTCACTCGGGTACCTCGGGGCGTTCCTCGTGGCGTCGTTGATGAGCGCCTACGTCTTCTACGGCTTCGACACCGCGGGCTCGCTCGCCGAGGAGACCACCCAGCCGCGCAAGCACGCGCCGCGCGCGATCCTGCGGGCGATCACGGCGTCGTTCATCGTCGGTGGCCTGGTGATGCTGGTCGGCATGATGGCCGTCGGCGATCTCAACGCCGAGGAGCTGAGCACGTCCGGCATGCCCTACCTGTTGAAGAGCACCCTGGGCGAGGGGCTCGGCGACGCCTTCCTGATCTGCTCGGCCATCGCCATCACCGTCTGCTGCCTCGCCGTGCAGACCGCGGCGATCCGGATGGCGTGGGCGATGGCCCGCGACGGGCGGCTGCCGTTCAGCAAGGCGATGGCGAAGGTGTCGCCGCGCTCGAAGACGCCGATCCTGCCTGCCCTGCTCACCGGTGGCCTCACCGTCGTGGTGCTGCTGATCAACCTGGGCAACCAGCGGGCGTTCTTCATCCTGACCTCGACCGCGATCATCCTGTTCTACATCCCCTACCTGATGGTCACCGGCCCGCTGCTGCTGCGCCGCCTGCGCGGGCAGTGGCCGCGCCCGGACCACGGGCCGTACTTCAAGCTGGGCCGCTGGGGCACGCTGGTGAACGTGGTCGCGGTGGTCTACGGCGCCGCGATGACGGTCAACCTGATCTGGCCGCGGGCCGAGGTCTACGGCGACGACCACTGGTACTTCCAGTGGGGCGCGGTGATCGTCACCGCGCTGATCGTGATCATCGGCGCGACAATGCTGTACGTCCGGCGCCGCACCTGGGGTTCGGCCCACACCAGCCCCGAACACATGCCGGACAGCACTCCGGACACGCTGCCCGGCTGAGGAGGACGCATGAGTTCCGATACCTACGACTTCGTCATCGTCGGCGGTGGCTCGGCGGGCTGCGCGCTGGCGAACCGGCTTTCCGCCGACCCCGGCAACAAGGTCCTGGTCCTGGAAGCCGGCCGGTCGGACTGGAAGTGGGACGTCTTCATCCACATGCCGGCCGCGCTGACCTTCCCGATCGGGTCGAAGTTCTACGACTGGGGCTACCGCAGCGAGCCCGAGCCGTACATGAACCGCCGTCGCATCTACCACGCGCGCGGCAAGGTGCTCGGCGGGTCGTCCAGCATCAACGGGATGATCTTCCAGCGCGGCAACCCGATGGACTACGAGCGCTGGGCCGGTGATCCCGGGATGTCCACTTGGGACTACGCGCACTGCCTGCCGTACTTCAACCGCATGGAGAACTGTCTCGCTGATGCCCCGGACGGGCAGTGGCGCGGGCACGACGGTCCTCTTGAATTGGAGCGCGGCCCGGCGTCGAACCCGTTGTTCAGCGCCTTCTTCGACGCCGCCGAGGAGGCGGGCTACCCGCGCACCGACGATGTCAACGGCTACAAGCAGGAAGGGTTCGCGGCCTTCGACCGGAACGTCCGAAAAGGACGGCGGCTGTCGGCGGCGGGCGCGTACCTGCACCCGGTGATGAACCGGCCCAACCTGACGGTGAAGACGAGTGCGTTCGTGTCGCAGATCCTCTTCGACGGCACGCGCGCGGTCGGCGTCGAGTATTCGCAGGGCCGGGGCGTGCCGGGCGAGGTGTACGGCAAGGAGATCATCCTCTGCGGCGGCGCGATCAACAGCCCGCAGCTGCTGCAGCTGTCCGGCGTCGGCAACGCCGCGGAGCTGGAGAAGCTCGGCATCGACGTCGTGAAGGACCTTCCGGGCGTCGGCGAGAACCTGCAGGACCACCTGGAGGTGTACATCCAGTACGCCTGCAAGCAGCCGGTGTCGATGCAGCCGTCGCTGGCGAAGTGGAAGCGGCCCTACATCGGCGCGCAGTGGCTGTTCCTGCGGTCCGGGCCGGCCGCGACCAACCACTTCGAGGGCGGCGGGTTCGTCCGGTCCAACGACGAGGTGAAGTACCCGAACCTGATGTTCCACTTCCTGCCGGTGGCGATCCGCTACGACGGCTCGGCGCCCACGGAAGGGCACGGCTACCAGGTGCACGTCGGCCCGATGTACGCCGACACCCGCGGCTCGGTGAAGATCACCTCCACCGACCCGCGGCAGCACCCGGCGATCAAGTTCAACTACCTGTCGACCGAAACCGACCGTCGCGAATGGGTCGAGGCCGTGCGCGTGGCGCGGAAGATCCTCAACCAGAGCGCTTTGGAGCCGTACAACGGCGGGGAGATCTCGCCGGGGCCGTCCGTCGAAACCGACGAGGAGATCCTCGACTGGGTGGCCAAGGACGCCGAAACGGCGTTGCACCCGTCGTGCACGACGAAGATGGGCGTGGACGACCTGTCCGTCGTCGACCCGCAGAGCATGCGGGTGCACGGCACCGAGGGCCTGCGCGTCGTCGACGCGTCGGTCATGCCCTACATCACCAACGGCAACATCTACGCCCCGGTGATGATGACCGCCGAGAAGGCCGCCGACCTGATCCTCGGCAACACCCCGCTGGACCCGATCAAGCTGCCGTTCTACCGGCACGGGGAGAACTAGCCCCGACGTCGTCGCGCCCGTACCGCCATCCTCGGTACGGGCCTTCGACGTGCCCGCAATACCCGTTATCCGCTAACGAAACTACCCCCGCGTACCCCCTTGACGCGCCTCTCCGGCGAACTCACACTTGTTGCGTATCACAGTTGATGTTCCCCCATGCGCAACACGGTGTTGAATTCAAAGCGAGGAGGCGTCATGATTCGCGCGTGCACGGTGGACGAGCTGCCCCCCGGTGAGTCCGTCCGGCTCCCCGGGCCGCCCGCCATCGCGGTGTTCCACACCGAGGAGGGCGAGCTGTACGCCATCGGCGACACGTGCACCCACCAGGACGCCTCCCTCGCCGACGGCTGGCTCGAAGGCTGCTTCGTCGAGTGCCCGCTGCACGCGGCGCTGTTCGACCTGCGCACGGGCATGCCGACCTGCCTGCCGGCGAAGGACCCGGTGCGCACGTACGCCGTGGTCGTCGACGAAGGCGTCGTCTACGTCCAGGGCGTGGCGAACGAGGACGCCGCGTGAAGCGCATCGCGGTCGTCGGCGCTTCGCTCGCCGGGGTCCGCGCGGCGCAGGAGCTGCGCGCGCAGGGGTACGACGGCGGGATCGTGCTGATCGGCGACGAGCCGCACCTGCCCTACGACCGGCCGCCGCTGTCGAAGGCCTTCCTGGCCGGGACGGCGTCGCGCGAGTCACTGGAGCTGCTCGACGCCGGAGACCTGGCGTCTCTGGCCCTGGACTTCCGGCTCGGCGTCCGGGCCACGGCGCTGGAGCCGGCCGACCGGCGGGTGCTGCTGTCGGACGGCACCTCCGTGCACGCGGACGGCGTCGTGATCGCCACCGGCGGCCGCGCGCGCACGCTGCCGGGCTTCGAGGGCGCCCACACGCTGCGGACTCTCGATGACGCGCTGGCGTTGCGCGCGGCTTTGGTCCCCGGGGTCCGCGTGGTCGTCGTCGGGGCCGGGTTCATCGGGGCCGAGGTGGCTTCGACCTGCCGTTCCCTGGGCCTCGACGTGGTCGTCCTGGAAGCTCTGGCCGCGCCGCTGGAGCGGGTGCTGGGCCCTTCGCTGGCGGCTGTCTGCGCCCGGCTGCACCTCGACCACGGCACGGACCTGCGCTGCGGGGTCCAGGTCGCGGGCCTTTCCCCGGCCGGCGTCGAGCTGGCTTCCGGCGAGCTCGTCCCGGCCGACGTGGTCGTGACCGGCGTCGGGATGACCCCGGCGACCGAGTGGCTCGCTGGCTCGGGTTTGAAGGTCGGCAACGGCGTCCACACGGACGAGGGGCTGGTGACCTCGCTGCCTCAGGTGGTCGCGGTGGGCGACGTGGCCCGGTACGGCGGACGGCGGCACGAGCACTGGACGAACGCGTCGGAGCAGGCGCCGGTCGCGGTGGCCAACCTGCTGGCCGGGCACAGCGGGCAGGCTTACCTGCCCAGCGGGTACGTCTGGTCCGACCAGTACTCGGGGACGTTGCAGCTGGCCGGCCACCCACGCCCGGACGACACGCTGTCGTTCGTGGACGGCGATCCGTCGTCGGCTTCGTTCGTGGCGACGTTCTCGCGGGACGGCGCAACGGTCGGGGTCTTCGCGTTGAACAACGCGAAGCTGTTCACCCGCCTGCGGCGGCAGGCCCTGCGCCGCCCGGCCACCGTCTGAAAGTCTCAACCGGGCTTTCAAGGATACGCTTCAGGCACATGGAGCTGAGTCTTGCCGAGCTGAGGACGTTGACGGGCTGGGCCGCCGACTGCGCGGCCCGCGTCCTGCCCCTGATCCCGGACGACCCCCGCCCGGCCGCGGCGATCGCGGCGGCACGGGAGTTCGCGGCGGGTGGCCCACGCACGAAGGCACTGCGCACGGCGGCATGGGCCGCGCTGGCGGCAGCAGGCGAGACGTCCGACGCCGCCGCCTCGGCCGCCGCACGCGCTGCGGTCGCCGCCGCGGGTGCGGCGTACCTGCACCCGCTGGAGTCGCCGCACCAGGTGAAGCACATCGTCGGCCCGGCCCAGCAGGCCGCGCTGGCGTGCGAACTGGCGGGCGGTTCCGCGGAGGCGGAGATCGAGTGGGCGCTCTCGCAGGTCCCGCCGGAGGTGCGGGAAACCCTGCGGAAGTTCCCGCCGGGCAAACCCGGCCAAACCCGCCTGGGCGAGCTGCACCGCCGGCTGGAGTCCGTTCTTCGCAGTTGACCTCCGCGAATCGGGCCGCGGGCGGGCACACTGTCCTGGTGACGTCGGCGGGAGGACCGTGGCCGGTCCACAACACCGTGCCGGGCTCGGCCGGCACGGTCGTGCAGGCGGGGTCGATCGACGGTGGCGTGCACCTGCACCCCGCCCCGGCTCCGGAACTCCCGGTACCGCGCCAGCTCCCGGTCCTGCCCGACGGCTTCGCCGGGCGCTCCGCACAGCTCGGTGAGCTGGACCGGCTGCTGGCCGGCGACCGCGCGGGAGCGGTGGTGATCTCGGCGATCGACGGCGCCGCCGGCATCGGGAAGACGACGCTCGCCCTGCGCTGGTCCCACCAGGCCACCGAGCGGTTCCCGGATGGGCAGCTGTACGTCAACCTGCGCGGTTTCGAGCCGGTCGCGGCCCCCATGGCGGCAACGGAAGCGCTGCGGGGGTTCCTCGCCGCCCTCCGGGTGCCGGCGGACGCCGTTCCCGCGGACGAAGAGGCCCAGTCGGCGCTGTACCGGAGCATCCTGGCGGGCAGGCGGATCCTCGTGTTGCTGGACAACGCGCGAGACGCGGCCCAGGTCCGGCCACTGCTGCCGGGCAGCCCGACGTGCGCCGTCATCGTCACGAGCCGCAACCGGCTCGCCGGGCTCGTCGCCCGGGACGGCGCGCACCTGGTCAACCTGGACGTGCTGCCCCACGCCGAAGCCCGGTCCCTCCTGGCGCACCGGCTGGGCGCCGGCCGGGTCGCCGCCGAACCGGACGCCGTCTCGTCGCTCATCCGGTCCTGCGCCGGCTTCCCGCTGGCCCTGGCCATCGCAGCGGCCCGAGCCGCCCTGAACCCGGGCCTGCCGGTGCGGGACCTGGCCGACGAACTGGCCGTCGAAGACGGCCGGCTCACCGCCCTCGACGCGGGCGAGCCGCACACGGATCTGGAGTCGGTGTTCTCCTGGTCGTACCGGTCGCTGACACCTGAGGGCGCTTCGCTGTTCCGGCGGCTGGGTACCCAGCCCGGCCCGGACGTCGGGTTCGAAGCCGCCTGCGTGCTGGCCGGGGCTTCCGTGCCCGAGACCAGGAAGCTGCTCGACGAACTCGGCCGGGCGAACCTGGCGCACCAGTACGTGCCGGGCCGGTACCGGCTCCACGACCTGCTGCGCCTCTACGCGAAACGGCAGGCGAACGCCGCAGACTTCGAAGCCGGGCGGAGGGTGCTGACCTGGTACCGCGAGCGGGTCACCTCGGCCACGTCGTGGCTCGACTCGAGCCTGGCCGCCGAGAGGTACTTCCGCCGCTGTTCCGACGCGCTGCGGTGGCTGGACCTGGAACGCAGCAACCTGGTCGCCGCAATCCTCGACGGCGACGAGCCGGAGCTGGCGTGCCTGCTCTCACCGTTCTTCCGGCGCCGGCGCAACATCGACGATTGGCAACGAACCCTGACCGCGGCGCTCGCCACGGCCGACCGGGCCCTCCACATCAACGTCCGCGTCGAGCTGCACTTGGCCCTGGCCGAGGCGCACGCCGGTGACGACCTCGACTCGAGCCGGCTCGAAGACCTCGTGCGGGAGCTCGAACCACCTGACCAGGTCCGCGCCTTGCGAACCCTTACCGAAGCGCACCTGGTCAGCGGAAGACTGACACTCGGCCGGAAGACCGCCGAAACCGCGCTCGGCATCCAGCGGCAGCTGGGCGACATCCGGTCCGAGGCCTGCACGATCGTGCTCCTCGCCAAAATCCAGTGGTACCAGCTCCTTTTCGACGAAACAGCCGGCAACCTCGAGCTGGCCCTCGACATGTGGCGGCGCATCGGCGACTCTTGGTTCGAGGCGGACACCCTCGTCCGCCGGGCGAAGGCCGATCGCAACCGCAGCCACGTGGCCGAGGCGATCAGCTGTCTCGATCAGGCGCTGGCTATTTACGGTGCGTTCGAGGATCCGATCAGCACGGCGGAGACAACCAGCCTTCGCGGCTCCATCTTCTGTCAGTACGGGGCCACCACGATGGCGCACGAAGCGCAACTCGCGGCGTACCGGATGCTGGCAGACGCTGGACCGGCCCACGAAGAACTGACCGTGCTCTACGAACTGCTTCAAGCAGCGAAAAATGCCGGCGAATTCGCCGCCTGCGACGAATACCTCGCTCGACGTGCTGTGGTTGCCCGCACTCTCGGCGACCCGAAACTGCTCGTTTACGCGTTGATCTCACAAGGAGATTTCCACTCTTTCCGAGGCCACCACGAGGAGGCCATCGCGCTCCTGGCCGAGCAGCGAGAACAGGCGCGCGGACAACGCATCGAAGTCGAGAGCCGGGCACTCGAGGCGCTCGGGCCGGCTTGTGCTGCGCAAGGGCGCTTCCACCAAGCTGCCGACTATCTCGAGGAATGCGCAAGGCTGACTCAGAACCACAGCGATCTCTGTGGGACCGCGTTGTCGCAGCTGGTTTCGGTACATCGGAACTCCGGGCGGCACGCCGATGCGCTGGCCTGTGCCCGGCGCCTCTTGGATCTCCACCTTCAGCAAGGTGATGCCGGCTCGGCCTGCTGGGCCCTCAAGTGCATGAGTGACGCGCAGGTCGGGCTCGGTCGCTACCAGGACGCTGTCCGCACACTCGAGCGCTCGTCCGCCATCCGGCGGGAAATGGGAACGGATTCGTACCGCCACGGCTGGATCCTCGTCGACATCGCCTACGCGCAGCGAGCGGCCGGACGGTTCGACGATGCCATCACCAGTTTCGAGCGTGCGCTCCACATGCGCGAGCAGGCAGGCACCCGGTTCGGCGCCGACCAGATTTCCGCCATGATCGCGAACGTTCACATCTCTCGTCGCGATTTCGCCAAGGCGCGTCCGCTGCTGGAGAGTCTTCTTGGCACTTCGTACGTGTTCCCGGACCCGGCTGTGGAAAGCTTGACCGAGCTCGCTGAGAGCTATGCCGCCCAATATCGGTTCGAGGAGACCCAGCGGTGCTGCGACCGCGCTCAGGTCATCACGACAGAGCTCGGGAACCGGCCGGACAAACTCTGGGTGCGTCGAATAGCAGCCGGGGCGATGGTCAACGCAGGCCGAGCCGATGAGGCTCTCGACCTGCTGCGCTCCGACCTCGACCACGCCACGGCCATCGGGGACTTCACCACCGCCGGACAGACCCGCGGCAAGGTCGTCACGATCCTGATCGGCCTGCGCCGGTTCACCGAAGCCGAAGCGGACGCGCGACAGGGCTTCGCCGTGGCCTGCTCGGTGGACAGCGACCTCGACCGCATCCGTTTCCTGCGCGT
>Ga0070663_100002102_pt1 | contig 11146 bp, 15 predicted proteins | sample KBSC63metaG_FD_65646 | JGI IMG/M metagenome (GOLD analysis project Ga0070663, IMG submission 65646) | Corn rhizosphere microbial communities from Kellogg Biological Station, Michigan, USA - KBS C6-3 metaG | ecosystem: Host-associated > Plants > Roots > Rhizosphere > Soil ...
AGTTCGAAGCGATCAGCGAGCGCGGCGGCGTGCTCGGCGCGATGGACACGATGTACCAGCGCGGCAAGATCCAAGACGAAAGCATGTACTACGAACACAAGAAGCACGACGGCAGCCTGCCGCTGGTCGGCGTCAACACCTTCCTGCCGAAGGAACACGCCGGCGACATCGTCACCGAGATCGAACTGATCCGCTCGACTGAAGAAGAGAAGGGCCAGCAGATCGAAAACGTGCTGGCCTACCAGAAGAACCGCAACCGCCTCGCGCCCGCCGGCGAAACCTCACACGTCAACGCCGCCGACGACGAAGACGACGCCAAGGAAGTGCACGACGGACACGGGCTGCGCTACCTGCAGGACACGGCGCGCGACCGCAAGAACGTGTTTGCGGCATTGATGGAGGCGGTGAAGACGCACAGCCTGGGGCAGATCAGTCATGCGTTGTATGACGTGGGTGGGGAGTACAGAAGGAATATGTAGGGATGCCGATTATCTCGACATTCTTCGGCATCTACGTGCGGATGTACTTCGCCGACCACGGCCCTCCGCACATTCACGTCGAATATCAAGGGCATGAAGCCCTGATCGCGATCACCGATGGGCGCGTTCTTGAAGGCGAATTGCCGAGGAGGGCAGGCGCCCTCGTGGCGCAGTGGTGTGTCGACCACCGATCGGAACTGGAGCAGAATTGGGCAAAGGCGCAAGCGCTGCTGCCGCTGAGCAGGATTCCGGGGGCCGACAATGATTAAGCTGATCGCGATCGAGCCGAGAGACGGCTACAAATTGCTGTTGCGCTTTTCGGATGGCTCGTGGGGGACCTACGACTTCGCGCCGTTCGTAGACGCAAATACCCAGATGACGGCCCCCCTGCGCGAGTCAGCGTTCTTCGCAAGACACTTCATCGAAGCGGGCGCGCTTGCGTGGCCGAACGGCTTCGACCTCAGTGCGGGTTCGTTGCATCAGCGGTTGCACCAGAGCGGTGAGTTGCAGCGCAGCGCGGCTGCGGCCTGACCTCACGCGATCGTTCGATGGTGGCTTAGCGATACCACAGTGCCGCAGCAGATTCGCGATGAAGGGGGCACGGATGGCCGAGGCTCAGGGAAAGGACCGAAGGGCAGAAGCGTTCCGTGAGGCGGAGATATCCGACCTTCGCGCTTGGATGAAGCTTAGCGGTGGGCAGAAGGTCGACTTCTTCGAAGAGATGGTCGAATTGGCTTATCACAGCGGAGCACTAAGGCCCGACCATTTGGCGCTCAGAGACCGGAAACATGTGGGAACTGCACTCTGACCCCAATTTTCGGAGGTGCCCATGAGCGAGATCGTGTTTCTGGTGGAAGATGCGCCTGAGGGTAGCGTCACCGCTCGCGCGCTCGGCCACTCGATATTCACCGAAGCCGACACCTACGAAGAGCTGCGCCACCTCGCACGCGACGCCGTGCAGTGTCACTTCGATGAGCCCGATCGACCGAAGGTGATACGGCTGCACTACGTCAAGGACGAAGTGCTCGCCGTATGAAACTCCCTCGCACCTGTGACTAGCCTGCGCGCTCGGAACGACCAAGCGGTTCTGACTCGGACTGCAAGCCGACTACGATCTGGAAGAGGCGCTACGCGCGCTGCTCTTGCGTCGGTAACCTGGTTGACGTTGCCGCTGCCCACTAGACGTCATTCCCGCGAAAGCGGGAATCCATTTGCATTCGTCGCACAACAAAATGGACTCCCGCTTGACCAGCTTCGCTGTTGAGGAGCGCATCGCGGGAATGACGTCACATGGGGTGGACACGTGTGGTCCGCATATGCGCTCGGCCCGCTGCAATCGGTTCGCCAAGCGGGTAGACGGCCAGCTAGCTTACGGCTTCCCCGCACCCCAGTCATAGGTAATCGTCAGGTGGTCCGCGCTGAGCTTCGCGCCGGGCACGCCCTGTTTCTGCATCTCGGCGAAACACTGCTCGGCCACGTTGCGGGCCTTGTCGGCGTCCGCGTGGCCGTCGAACTCCATGCCGCTGAAATCCAGCGTGCCTTGCTGGCGGATGTCCTCGTCGCGCACGCCGGGGTCGGTACGGATGGCGAGGTTCCAGAAGTGCTTGCCGTCGGCGCCGTCGGCGCCTTGGCCGTCGTTCGTGAAACTGGCGCCGGACCGCGTGTCGGTGATCGTCTGCGTCGTCTTGATCTGGTTGCCGCCGTTGGCCGACGAGTAGTAGCCGGGAATCTGCTCCAGCAGGTCGCCGAGTGGGCCACGATCGCCCGCGTCGCGCGTGTAGATGCCGATCTCGCCGCCGTAGGCGCCGCCCGCGGCGTAGCTGCCTTTCCACAGTTCCACCCGGTAGCCGACGCCGTTGGCTTCGAACTCCATCGTCTTGTCCTGCAGATCCATGCCCATCACCTTGCCGACGGTGTCCATCACGCCGTGGAAGCCGGCGATGCTCTGCAAGCCGTGTTCGTTGGTGGTGTAGTAGTCCTGCCCCGGCACCTTTTCGAAGCTGAAGATCTTGCCGGCCACGCTCGCGATCAGCGGGTTGCTCATGGCGGCGTCGACCACATGGCCGATCGCGCTCTGCAAGCCGGGCACCTGCGCCGTCGCGCCCTCGACGCTCGGCCCCTTGGGACCGGCAAGCCAATCGACGAAATCCATCGGCGACTGCGACTTCGCATGCAGTTCCTTCAGCACGCTGACATCCGTCGCCACCTCGTGCTTGACGATATCCGTGGCCACCTTGCCAACGCCTTCCTTAGCAACCGCGTGCCCGACCTCTCTGGCACCGCTGGACAGGGCGTGACCCACATCGCCGACGGCCTTGGCGACCTGTCCGCCCACATCGGCCGCGTGCTCCAGGGCCGGGTGGATGACGTTGTTGAACAGCGTGCCGATGGGGTTGCTCATGGTCGAAAGCTCAAGGGTTGCCGTAGGGTGAACCCTGCCGGTGATCGCGGGTGGGTACAAGTAGGGAAAACCCTGCAATGTGGAAGAGTGGCCGTCGCTTCTGGGAAAGGAGGAAGGACCGGGGCAGTGCCGCCTACTCGGGTGGTGTGTGAAGCGGAAGTGAAGAAGCATCGAGGGTGCTTCCGACGGCGTCGGAAGCATTGAACACCTAACCGAAATCAAGCAGGCTGCCGGATACGCACGAAAACTGAGCCGCGGCGTAGAGCTACAGCCGATTCGTTATGAGGGGACTGAGATGATGGAGGTCGATGGCGAGGATCGAAGTTCCGAGCAGCACCGCGAAGCCGAGGTGACAAACCTGCTTACCTGGGTGAAGCCTTGTGGCCGCCAGATGATCGATTTTTTCGAAATATTATCGAGTTGACGGGTCAGATCATTTCAAGGCCTGAGCGGCCAAAGCTTCGAGATGCTCGGTTGCGCGATAAATGAACCCGCCCCCTTTTTCATTGTAGACTGCCTAGGAATCCCTCATATTGCCCGGTTAGCGCAACGTGATTTAAGAGAGACCGGATCTGTGCGGGTGATGCGAGCAACGGCAACCATATAGGAAGACCCACGTGAGCGACTATGTTGATGCCGACGCGCCAGGCCGTTTGCCAGCTTTCGTCCAAGAATTCTCGATCGAGGGACTTTACGGTTACCGAAAGGTTAGCCTGACTTCATCTTTTGCGGCCACGATCCTTATCGCAGGCAATGGTTCGGGGAAAACCACGTTGTTAGGTGCTCTTGACGCATTCCTGCGTGGTCAATTCATTCGGCTCGTCGAGATAAACTTTAAGAAGATTACCTGTCGACTATCCGATGTTCCCTTCGAGCTCGTGCTCGAAAAAGAGCAAATCGTCAGATTGTCGAGGACAGTTGGTACGACCGCGTTCATTGAGGTCAGCGCTCGTTACGGTATAGATCCGAAGCAATTGTTCGAATACATGGAGGTAGATAGACGAGGGCGGCGTCGAAGGGATTCACGTAGTGATAACGACAACCCGGTTTTCGAAAAGATCACGGCCAAGGCTGATTACAGTTATAGGAACGCTGTCAAGGAAGTCGATAAGATCGCGTCCATTATTGAAAACAATCATATTGCGATTGCTCAGCTGCGGAAAATAATCGACGAAGTGGTTGGTAGGTACGAAATTGTCTACTTGCCTACATACCGACGCATCGAGCTACCATTACCCCCGGGTCCAGAGGGCGCCCGAGCCCATGCTAGACGCGCCGCGTCCATTGGCGCGCGACTGGGCGTGCATAAAACTAGTCTCTACGGCGGCGACATCCAATTTGGAATGGCGGATATTACCGAGCGCTTGCGCGAGTTGAATCAGTCTATAGTAATAAACTCGAACGAGGGTTATGCAAGAATTAGCGCGAATATAATAAATGAGCTGGCCGATGGGACCTACGAAAATGAGCCAATTGGAGTTGATGACCTGCCAGATGAAGACTCGCTCAATCTCTTTTTCTCTAGATTAAAATCTTTCGAGCGTAGAAATGTTTTCGGGCCATTTAATGCTATTGCCAATATTCCCGATATAAAGCAAATTATGTCGCAGCACGGGCGCTCCGCGGACGTCCAGAAATTCTTGACGTACTTTCTAAGTAAGTTAAATCAAGTGATGCTCGCTACGAAAGGAATAGAAAGGCGTGTTGAGGACTTTATCATAAGCTGCAATAGCTATCTGTCCTCTGGTGATTTTGGATTAAAAGATGCTGGAGCCTATGGCCCCTCGGTGGTTCAAGACGGGAAGGCGCTTGTATTGAGCCGCAAAGACTTGAAGGTAATTGTTACGAGTACAGTTACCGGGGGGGTTATTCCATTTGATTCTTTGTCGTCCGGCGAGAAGCAAATGATATCACTTTTTGCAGAGCTCTATCTATACGAGAAAGACAAGATTATTTTGATCGATGAGCCAGAGCTTTCGCTTTCTCTTGACTGGCAGAGACGAATACTTATGGACGTCATAAAGGCGCCAACTTGTAAGCAGATCGTTGCGATAACTCATTCGCCATTTATTTTTGAAAACGCGCTTGAGCCCTTTGCAAAGCCGCTTTCCGTGACCGCCAACGTCGCTCTTCTGGCGCCACAGGGTGATCGTGATCTAGGTGAGCTATTCGAAGATCTTCATGATCAAGAATCGGATATATAGGCCGCAACGCAAGAGGCTACTTGCATGCTTGGCGAGATGAAGGCGGCGCGAAAAGGACGGGCTGTTCTAAAAATTGAATTAGCTACATTGAGGGCAAGGCTACCAGATGTGGCGATTTTTGCTTTCGAGGGAGTTAACGACAAAAAGATTTACTATTATTGGCTGAGTCGTTGTCGGCCTGGGTTGATGTATGAGCCTTTCGTATGCGGGGGAAAGAAGTTTGTGTTGCAGCTAAAGGATGTCGTCGATAAGGATGCTTACGACTTAGGGAAAAATCTCTTTTTTTTCATCGACCGAGATTTCGATGACAGCAAGGGCGTTCCTGTCGACGATCGCATCTATATGACTGAAAAATATTCTGTTGAAAACTATGTTGTTCATCCTGACGTGATCTCTGATCTATTAACTATCGAATTTCATTGTCACTCGCGGCCTGATATTCGTACATCCATCGTAGACTTATATAACCGGTCAATGGAAGCGTTCCTGAAATCTACGCGGGAAATTAATTTCAGGATATTTTTAGCCCGAAAGCTGCGGATAAATGTTAAGGGCGGTTTGCCCGACAAGCTAAATGGGCTGTTAGACATTGAATTGCAGTCTGTAAGTCGCCGATCGATGACTGTAGAGGCGTTCGTTCCTCTTGAGCGTGAGCCAACGAGTAGCGAGAGCGACGAGTTGCGACCGGAGTTTGATGCGCTTGTTGCAAGCGACCGATATCGTGGTAAATTTGCGCTTGATTTCGCGCAAAAATGGTTGCACGCGTTGGCCGTAGAATGGGGCACGAAGCAAGTTGGTGTTTTTGGCGACATTGATGAACGTGCAACCGTTCAAGACTACCTAACGCTTGATGCGTTTGCGTCCAAATGTGTCCCTCCAGGAGAGCTGGTCGCTTTTGTTGCGCGAGCGGCGTCATAGGTCTGGCTTGAAATATCAAGTCGGGCGACCTGTAGCTCGGCGAGGGTGAGTTCCTTCCGTGGTCCTTCCCGCGTGACTGCGCTTTAATAGTCGATGTTGCTGATGTGTTCGACACACTTTTTTTCTTGACCAGAATCGCAATCAATCGCACCTTGAACAAGTCGCTTTCAATCTAGCGACCGGGTTTGGTAGCCCACCAGCTCAGGCGCCGCAAGCGCCCATCCTCCGATGTCGGCGCTTTTTCGTGTCTGCCGATTCGGTACGATGCGCGCGTTCGCTGTCATGGCGGGCGGCGCGCGGAGGCCGTAAGGCCTGCCGGACCTGTGCCCGGTCTACCAACCTCGCGCCGTCCGTCACCTCGTTTGGTAGCGTTGTGCCGGACTCCTCAACGTACAGGAGTCGATCATGCCCAAGCAGTCCCCGGCCGTACCCGCAGTGTCACCTCTCGTTTCCGATCGTCTCGACGCCATTGGCCGCTACATCACGCTTCGCGACTGGTCGTTCGCGGTCATCGATCTGATGGAGGTGGCCGGCCACACGCTGGCCAGCCACGAGCCGTCCGAGATATCCAATCCCACGCTGAAAGGCGTCTCCGGCTTGCTGCGCGATCTGCTTCAGCAGATCGACGAGCGCGTGGATGTGATCCGCGAGTCGTAGTTGGCTTTCGATGGGCCTAGCAGTACCGGGTTCAACGGTGAGGGCGTGGGTTGCCCTCATCGCACTTCGGCCTAGCCGATAGGGGGCAGTCCGCAAGTTGCCGGCGCGGTCGCTTAGCAGAGCCGGCCGCGCCGTCGCCTGTAAATAATTGTCGCATATAGGCGATATTTATCGGACGCACGTATAGCATCGCGCCATCCGAAGCCGAATACCGGCGGCAAGTGTGCCGCGCGAACGCTTCGATGGATCTGCAATGCGTAGAGGTGTGTTCAAACCCTTCTTGGTCGGCGCGCTCGCCGTTGCGAGCGTCGCCGGCCTTGTTTCGCGATTCGACACGGCACCGTTAGGGGCTCATCAAGACGCCAGCGCCGGCACCACGGCCGGCAGATCGTCTGCGTCGGCAAAGCCTTCGACTCGCGAGACATCGGATCGCCGCATCGCTTCGGCCACAGTCGCTCCTACGAAACGCTCTCGCGCCGCCGACGTCGACGAAGAAATAGAGATGCCGGGAGGATCGTACGGTGAGGTGATGCCGGGCCTGAGAACCGCCGCCCATGCTCGCAATGCGCGAGCCGCGTATGTGCTGTCTCGAATGCTCATCGACTGCTTTCTCGTAGGCAGAGGGCAGCCCAGTGGTTTCGGATCGAGCAACGCGGATCGTTGCAACCAGGTCACGGTCACCGACACCCACGAAGCAGTCCAGCTGCTGGGGCAGGCCGCCGACGCCGGACTCGTTCAAGCGCAGCTGCTGTATCCGGACGCCGTCGCCGATTTGATGACGCCGACAGACATGATTCGCGATCCCGATGCGGTCAAGCAATACAAAGAGCGCTCGATGGCGTATCTCGCGTCCGCTGCACGTCAAGGAAGCGCGCAAGCGCTGTTGCAGATCGCGAGTGCCTATGCGAACGGTGTCATGGCAGAGCGCAATCTGCCGATGGCTTACGCGTATCGCTACGCCGTCAATCAGGCGTTTCCGGAACTCGGCGGCGACGATCCCGTGCTGCTTTATGGAGGCGGACTTACCGACGATCAGTTGTCGGCTGCGAAGCGTATGGGGAATACGATCTTTCACCAGTGTTGTCGTTGATTGTTGCCAGGGAGTTGTCAATTGAAGATCACGAAAAAGGGTTTCACTCTAGCTGCTCTGTCGGCCGCCACGGTCGCTTCGTTAGTGGTGGTGTTTGCCGGCGATTGGGGCCCGTACGGGTGTGCCGGTGCATGCAACGTGTCCATCCCGGCCCCCGATTCCGCAACGAAGTCGACGCTGGATCGACTCAACGGAATCGTCAGTGTCGGCGACATGATTACGATCTGCAACGGTGAGTATTGTTCGGTCTACAAGGTTTCTTCGAACCAAGGTTACCTGGGCCAATCACGCACCCGACGCGAACCTCCCGGCGAAGAAGTGCCCGATCCGCCGCCGCTAGGCGGTGGTCACGGCGGTGGCGGAGATGGACAAAGTTCGCCTCCCGGTGGCGGCTATGTCCCTCCAGGTGCGGGCGCGAACCCGCCGGGTGGCAATGTGATCGTTGATCCTCCTCAAGACCCGCCCGGAGGCGGGGGCACGGGACAGTGCCACAGCAATCCCGCGCAATGTCCCCATGAGAATGGAATAGGTACGAGTTCTTAGGGGTGGCGGTCGTCGAGAAGCCCGACGCATGGAGAACCCGAGTAGTACGGATATCGGCATGGATGGATATGAATAATGGAACGTCGCCGCTTTACGCGTCTGCTGTGTGCTTGGTGCTCCTCTCGGCCATGCACGCAGTCCATGCGGCTGGCTCACGACCGAACCTCTCGTGCAGCACAGCACTTTCCATCAAGAACGACCTGTATGTGGTACGTCAGGCAGAAGCGATCCGCCTGACTCATGATGGCGCTCCGAAGATCGCGTTCGATCTATCGCCAAGCGGCGAGAAGGCGCTGTACGTCCTCGGTGATTCTCCGGCCAAAGTCTTCCTGGTGGCGGGTGGCGCGACGACGGAGTACGTGCTTGCGGACCATCGCGTGCCTGGCAACGAGGGCTTGCGATCACCCGCGTCGATTCTCGGCGCACGGTGGCAGACGGAGAACGCCCTGCGCATCGAGACGCGTGAAGGAAAGGACACGTCGAAGTTCAGCTTCTTGTCGGTCAGCGGTGACCGGTCGCTGGCCGTGAGCGAATCGGATCGTTCCGGCTTTGGCGTCGATTGCGACCTTTCTCCGGAAAACGGCAAGGTAGCCTGCGTGGACGACAGTTCGGCGCTGTCGATCGACGGCGCGTTCGTCTACCACGAGCCCCTCGATCGATACGCCAGCCTTCTCGAGAAGGTGCCTTTGAATCGCGGCGGTCGCGTTTTTGCGACGCGCTATCCCGACATCGCTGCCGATGTCATTGGCCAGGATGGCGAGCGGATCGGACTTCGCTTCAACACAGCCGGCAACCCGGAGGCCTGGCTTGATGCGAACACGTCGTTCGCGGTGCCGGTGGGGGACGGCAGCCACGTGATCTTCGCGCCTGTGCGCGCGACCGCGAAGTCGGCAGACGAAATGACGATGTGGCGCGCCGTCCACCTGCCGTCGGATACACGCTTGTCCGTCGCCTGGGCACCCGGAGGAAAGAACATCGTCGTTCTCCAGGATCGTCACCTCGTGGTGCTCGGCGCCTCCGGCAACGGTAGCTGGGGCGAAGTCGGTCACGTCGAACTGGACGTGGGCATCCATGCGCGATCGATCCGAAAGATTTCCGCCGATGCTTTGTATCTCACGGGCGCCGATGGATTCTGGACGGTGCCGTTCGACGCTACGGCAGGCGCATTCTCCGGCTCGCCGCGACTTCTGAGCATGGATTCGATCGCGGGGAGCGGAATCGACCCTAGTGCTCAGTCCTGGAATTGCCGTTGAGGCCAACGAGGTCAGGTTCACCGGCACGCAAAGGAGATTCATCATGTCGGCAATCTTCGCAAAGGCGTTCACCGCAAAGGCCGCCGCGCTAGCGCTCGTAGTCTGCGTCAGCAGTTGGCGCGAGGCCTCTGCAGATACCGGCAGCTACAGCATCGAAACGGTTCTCGATACGACGATTCACAACTGCAACGCCTGCACGTCGGCTCAAGCTCAGTTGATGGCGCAATCGCTGGGGAGCGGCGCGCATTACGTGCAAGACCTTTCCAACAATTACGTCGATCTGTTCCGCGTCGACTGCGAGCCGGGGGTCAACGGGGCTCTGGTCTGTTCGGTCACCAGCCGGCCGGTGCCGCCCGAGATCACGCAAGCCTTCAATGAGTATCGCAGCGCCTGGCTCGCCAATGCGCAGAGGAATTTGTTCTACGGCGTCGTTCACGACCAGACGCAGAGCGGCGGACTGGTGAACCCCGACGGCAAGCCGTCCGACAACGGATACGTCAATGCCTACGATACGATTTATCACGGGTCCCATTTGAACGGCTTGCTCAAGCGCCTCGAAGACCCGCTCACTCACTCAGGCCCCATGGCGTTGCTGGTGACTGCGATCAACGACCTGCCTGCGCCGTTCTCGTGGGCCGATCTTGAGATCACTGTCCTCGTGCAGTTCAACGATGGCAGTCAGCGCAGGTTCCATTGCGACAAACATACCGCGGGCTTCGTGGTGATGCCGGACACTGCCATCGACGCACATGACAACACGCTGCCGGAGGCTACGCCGACGCTGCCGCGGGGCTACCGCTTCCCCGGCTTACCCACTTTTGCGCCGTATGACTCACGCAACCTCGTCACTCTTTTCCCCGCGGGCTCGAACCCCGACGGTTTCGTCGGAGCGTGTGTGCAGTGGACCTGGGACGGTCGCGCGCTGCACTGCATGCGTCCAGCGAAATAGGGGTCCGAAATAGGGTCCGAAATAGGGGTCAGAGTGCTCTTTTTTCGATCGCGCTGGTCGGCCAGTGACTTCGTAGGCGCCTCCGCTAGCCCGACAAGTCGGAGTTAGAACGTTCCGGCACGTTGAGACCAGGAGGTTCGGATGAAGAAGTCCCGATTCAGCGAGACGCAGATCGTCGCTTGCGACAGCGAGGGCCAGAGGGTCCTCGGTGTCTGCAACTGCGCGTGCGCGAGGTGGCTCGGAGCCGTGCGAGAGAATCGTCAATAATTGTCGAGTCGATGAGACGATCGATCGCTGGGCCGATAGCATTGCGGCCCCCATGAGCGAGATCAAAGCCGGAGACATCGTCAGTTTGTTGGGCGTGCCCGAGTGGCTCGTCCACGATCTGCCTGCGGACGAGCGCGATGCGATCTTCGGCTTCATCGGGCGCGAAGCCGTGGTGGAGAAGATCGACGACCACGGCTACTTGTGGATCGGGTTCTGGACGACGACGGGCGACGGGGAGGGCGCGTTCTACAGCGGCCATTCGTTCTGTCTTCCGCGAGAATGCGTCACGGGTCTTTGACGGACGAACCGGCGTAATCACGATGGCGGCAACCGAGCCGCGTGCATTTCTCGATCGACCTGCGATGCGCAGACGCTCGTTCAAATC
>Ga0070663_100002107_pt1 | contig 11137 bp, 11 predicted proteins | sample KBSC63metaG_FD_65646 | JGI IMG/M metagenome (GOLD analysis project Ga0070663, IMG submission 65646) | Corn rhizosphere microbial communities from Kellogg Biological Station, Michigan, USA - KBS C6-3 metaG | ecosystem: Host-associated > Plants > Roots > Rhizosphere > Soil ...
CTTCGCCGAACCACAGCTTGTTCCACGCGTGCGCCAGCACGCCCGCCGCGATCGAACCGCCGGAGACGCTGGAGACGGTGGTCAGCTTCGGCAGCCAGCCGAGTTCGTTGAGCCGCCACAGCGCGCCGGCGTGGAAGAGCATTGCGCGGTAGCCGCCGCCCGAGAGCGCGAGGCCGACGCCGGTCCGTTTCGCCGAGTCCACCCGGCCGAGTTTAGGGCCGCAGCAACGGAGCCAGCAGCGGGCGTTGCCCGGCCGGGACGTATTCGGCGTAGTTGTCGTACAACGCCTGTTTCGCCAGGTGTGCCGCGGCTGTGCCGTCGGCCGCGCGGATCGCGTCGAGCACTTCGGCGTGGTGGGCGAGCCAGGCGCGCATCAGCGACGTCCGGTTGCTGGCGTGTTCGAGCTTGTCCTCGATCAGTTCGAGCACGACTCCGCGCACGACTTCTTCGCTGACGACCAGCAGGGGGTTGCGGGAGATGCGCGCGATCACCTCGTGGAAGGCGACGTCGGCGCGGCTGAACTCGGCATAGCCGCGCGAGACGCCTTCGCGCATCGACTCCAGGGCCGCGTCGAGGCCGCCGAGGTCGTCTTCGGTGCGGAGCTCCGCGGCGAGCAGGTGGGCCGAGCCGTCGAGGATCATCCGGAACTGCAGCAGCTCCGCGAGTCCGACGTGGTCGGCGCGCGCGAGCCGGTGCATCGAGCGGTGCAGCGCGGCGGGCGACGCGGCCAGCACCTCCGGCCCGCGCGGGTCGCCGGGCCGCGACCGGATCATCTCGGCCGCCTGCAGCACGCGGAGGGCCTCGCGGATCGTCGAACGGCCGACGCCGAACTGCGTCATCAGCTCGCGCTCGCTCGGCAGGCGTTCCCCCGGCTTGAGCTCGCCGCTGATCACGGCCTGCTCGATCTGCTCGACGACCCGCTCGTACGCGCGGACCGGAGCCACCGGTTCGAACCGCATCCCTTGACCTCGTCGTGCGCTCGGTGCAGGCTACTGGTCAGACCAGTGTACTTATCTGGAGGCCGAATGAAAGCCCGGATTCCCGTGGTGGCAGCGGCGCTGCTGCTCGTGGTGTCCGGCTGCTCGGCTGGCTCGTCGGCCAGCGTTTCCGCAGGTCCGGACACACTTTCCGTCGGTTTCACGGCGGAGCCGGCGAACTTCGACTTCACCCGCACCGACGGCACCGCCATCCCGCAGGCCTTGCTCTACAACGTCTACGAAGGACTGGTGAAGCTCGACGCGCAGGGCCGGATCGTGCCGCTGCTCGCGCAGTCGTGGACGATCAGCCCGGACCGTCGCACGTACGACTTCCGGCTGCGGCAGGGCGTCAAGTTCAGCAACGGCGCACCCTTCACCGCCGAAGACGTCAAGTTCTCGCTCCTGCGCGTGAAGAAGGACTGGACGATCTCGATCAAGTCCACCATGGACGTCGTCGACCACGTCGACGTCGTGGCGCCGGACCACGCGCGGGTCGTGCTGTCGAAGCCGTCGAACGGCTGGCTGTTCAGCCTCACCAGCCGGCTCGGCGCGATGTTCAGCCCGGCCGGCGTCGCCGATCTCGCGAACAAGCCCATCGGCACCGGGCCGTACGTCGTGGCGGCCCGCAAGCGCGGCGACTCCGTGGTGCTGAAGGCGAATCCGGCGTACTGGGGGCGAAAGCCGGCGTACTCGACGGTGGTCCTCAAGTACATCAAGGACCCGACCGCGCTGAACAACGCGTTGTTCAGCAACGGCATCGACGTCATCTCGGCGATCACCGCGCCCGACGCGATCCCGCAGTTCCAGGCCGACGACCGGTTCCAGGTCGTCCAGGGCACGACGAACTCCGAAGTCACCCTCGCCATGAACAACGCGCGGCCGCCGCTGAACGACGTCCGCGTGCGCCAGGCCCTGACGTCCGCGATCGACCGGAAGGCGTTGCTGGACACGGCGTGGGCCGGCCGCGGGACGCTGATCGGGAGCATGGTGCCGCCGACCGATCCCTGGTACGAGGACCTGTCGAACGTCCACCCGTTCGATCCCGCGCACGCCAAGGCGTTGCTGTCCGAAGCCGGCGTGACGAACCTGAACCTGCGGCTGCGGATCCCGAACCTCCCGTACGCGGTGTCGGCCGCGCAGGTCGTGCAGTCGCAGCTCGCCGACGTCGGCGTGCGGACCACGATCGAGCCGCTCGACTTCCCGGCGGTGTGGTTGAAGCAGGTGTTCACCGACCACGACTACGACCTCTCGATCATCCAGCACGTCGAGGCCCGGGACATCACGACGTTCGGGAAGCCGAAGTACTACTGGGGCTACGACAGCAAGCGCGTTCAGCAGCTGCTCGCCGAGGCCGACAGCGGGACGCCGGAGCAGCAGGTCGCGGACATGAAGCAGGTGGCACGGCAGCTGAACACCGACGCGGCCGCGGACTGGCTGTTCCTGTTCCCCAACGTGATCGTCGCGAAGACGAAGGTCGGCGGGTTCGCGGCGAACCAGGTCAGCGAGTCGTTCGACCTCACCGGACTGGCGCCGCGATGACCGCCAGGGTGCTGCGCCGGGTGGCGATCTTCGTGGTCAGCGTGCTGGTCGCGTCGATCGTGGTGTTCCTGTTCATGGCCGTGTTGCCGGGCGACCCGGCGCAGGTCGCGCTCGGCGTCAACGCGACACCGGAGCTCCTGGCCAAGACACGCACGGAGTTCGGCATCGACCGGCCGCTCGTCACGCAGTACTTCGACTGGATCGGTGGCGTGCTGCACGGCGACTTCGGTCGCTCGTACGTGACGCGCGAAGCGATCGGCTCGCAGCTGCTCGACCGCCTCGGCGTGACGCTCTGGCTGGTCGGCGCGGGCATGCTGGTGGCGCTGGTGATCGCCGTGCCGGCCGGGACGTTCGCCGCGGTGAAGCACCGGAAGGCCTCGGGGGCGAGCGTCTCGGGGCTGTCGCAGATCGGCGTCGCGATCCCCGCGTTCCTCGCCGGGATCATCCTGGTGCAGATCTTCGCCGTGCAGCTGCGCTGGCTGCCGTCCGGCGGGTGGACGCCGCCGGACCAGGACTTCGGCGAGTTCGTCCGCGGGCTGATCCTCCCGGCGTTGTCGCTCGGCCTGGTGCAGGGCGCGGTGCTCACGCGCTATGTGCGTTCGGCGGTGCTCGACACGCTCGGCCAGGACTACCTGCGCACCGCGCGGTCGAAGGGGCTCCGGCCGGGACAGGCGTTGGTACGCCACGGCCTGCGCAACGCGTCCGTGCCCGTGGTCACCGTGCTCGGTCTCCAGCTGGCCACGCTGCTGATCGGCGCGGTCGTCGTCGAGCGCGTGTTCGTGCTGCCGGGGCTGGGGTCGATGCTGCTGGACGCCGTCGGTTCCCGCGATCTCTTGACCGTGCAGGGGATCGTGCTCGTGCTGGTGGTCGGCGTGCTGCTGGTCAACTTCGTCGTCGACGTCCTCTACACCGTGCTCGACCCGAGACTGCGGGGTTCGTGATGCGCAATCTCGTCATCGGCGGCGTACTGGTCGGCTCGGTCGTGGTGGCCGCGCTGCTGTCGTTCGCGTGGACGCCGTTCGACCCGGTGAAGGTCGACGCGACCCACCGGCTGCTCGGCTTCACCGGCTCCCACTGGTTCGGCACCGACAAGTTCGGGCGGGACCTGCTGAGCCAGCTCATGGTGGGTGCGCGGACGACGCTGTACGTCGGGGTCGTCGCCGTCGGCATCGCCGCGGTGATCGGCACGCCGCTCGGCATCCTCGCCGGGATGTCGCCGCGGTGGCTCGGCGAGTTCGTCATGCGCGTCAACGACCTCGTGCTCGCCTTCCCGGCGCTGCTGCTGGCCATCATGTTCGGCGCGGTGTTCGGCGCGGACACGCTGACCGCGATGGTCGCGATCGGGATCGCCACCATCCCGTCGTTCGCGCGGATCGCCCGGTCCGGGACGCTGCAGGTGATGAGCACCGAGTTCGTCCTCGCGGCGCGTGCGGGCGGCCGGTCGCGGCTGAACATCGCCGCGCGGCACGTGCTGCCGAACATCTCCGGCCTGCTGATCGTGCAGGCGTCGGTGTCGTTCGCGATCGCCGTGCTCGCCGAGGCCGCGCTGTCCTTCCTCGGCTTCGGCACGCGGCCGCCGACGCCGTCGTGGGGCCGGATGCTGCAGGAGTCCCAGGAACTCCTGACCGTGCAGCCGCGGCTGGCGCTCGTGCCGGGCATCGCGATCGCCGTCGCCGTCCTCGGCTTCAACCTCCTCGGCGACGGCCTGCGCGACCGCCTGGACCCCCGATTGGCGGCGCGCGTATGACGCTCTCGGTGACCGGACTCCGCGTCGGCGACCTGGTCCGGAACGTCTCCTTCGACATCGGCGCCGGCGAGCGCGTCGGCCTGATCGGGGAGTCCGGCTCCGGGAAGTCGCTGACGGCGTTGGCGGTCATGGGCCTGCTGCCCGAGGAGCTGCCCGCGTCCGGCTCGGTTTCCCTGCACGGGCGCGAGCTGCTCGGAATGTCCGAAAAGGACCTGTCCCGGCTGCGTGGCGACGAGCTGGCCATGGTGTTCCAGGAGCCGATGACGGCGTTGAACCCGGCCATGCGCGTCGGCCGCCAGGTCACCGAGCCCGGCCGGATCCGCGGACGCCGGCACCGCGCGGAAGAACTCCTCGACGCGGTCGGCCTGCCGGGCACCGCCCGCGCGTACCCGCACCAGCTCTCCGGCGGGCAGCGGCAGCGGGTGGTCCTCGCGATGGCACTGGCCAACGAGCCGTCGCTGCTGATCTGCGACGAACCCACGACCGCCCTCGACGTCACCGTGCAGGCCCAGATCCTTTCGCTCGTCAAGACGTCGTTGCCCGCCGAAAGCGCGTTGCTGTTCATCACGCACGACCTCGCCGTCGTGGCTTCGGTGTGTGAACGCGTGCTGGTGATGCTGGACGGCGAGATCGTCGAAGCGGGCTCGACGCGCGAAGTGCTGACGCAGCCGAAGCACGAGTACACGCGGAAGCTCCTGGACGCCTCGGACCTGGAGGCCCGGCGATGACCATGATCGAAGTCCGCGACCTCGAACGCCGGTACGCCCGCCGGGACGTCCACGCCCTGCGCGGCGTCAGCTTCGACGTCGAAGCGGGGCAGCGGTTCGGCATCGTCGGCGAGTCCGGCTCCGGCAAGTCGACGCTGGTCCGGCTGCTGGCGGCGCTCGACAAGCCGACGGCGGGCACGGTGTCGTTCCAGGGCAGGCGCATCGACCACCTGCCGGAACGGCGTCTCGGCTTCCTGCGCTCGGAACTGCAGATCGTCTTCCAGGACCCGATGGGGTCGCTCGACCCGCGGATGCGCGTGCTGGACATCGTTTCCGAGCCGCTCGGCCGCCGGGAACCGGACCGTGTCGCCGAGCTGCTCGCCGCCGTCGGCCTGCCCGCGGACGCGGCGGGACGCTACCCGCACCAGTTCTCCGGCGGCCAGCGGCAGCGGATCTCGATCGCGCGTGCGCTGGCGCCGAACCCGAGCGTGCTGATCGCCGACGAGCCGGTCAGCGCCCTCGACGTCTCCGTGCGCGGCCAGATCCTCGACCTGCTCGGCTCGCTGGTGGAGCAGTTCGCGCTGACGCTGGTCTTCGTGTCCCACGACCTCGGCGTCGTCCGGCACGTCTGCGACCGGGTCGCGGTGATGCGCCGCGGCGAGCTCGTCGAACTCGGCGACGTGGCGCAGGTCTACGACGCGCCGCGGCACGGATACACGCGGGAACTGCTGGAAGCCGCGCCGAACCTGCGCGCGGAACTGGCCCGGCTGCGCGGAGGTGAAGATGCCTGACTACCCCGAAGGCCTGCCGATCGGCGACGGCTGGGTGTCCACTGTGGATGTCGAGGAGGTCGTCTTCCCGTACGACGGGAGTGTGGTCGGCACCGCGCCTGTCGGGACGCCTTCGCTTGCGCGTCGGGCTGTCGACGAGGCTGTCGCCGTCGCGCGCGAAGTGGCTTCGCTGCCTTCGCGGGTTCGTCGTGCCTTGTTGAACGACGTCGCTGCTGCCGTGCGTGCTCGCCGCGAGGAGTTCGAGAACCTGCTCGTGCTGGAGACGGGCAAGCCCCTGGTGGATTGCCGGGTCGAGGTCGCACGCACGATCGTCACCTGGGAAGCCGCCGCCGAAGAGGTGTCCCGGCTGCACGGCGAGACCGTGCCCCTGGACCTCCTGCCCTCGGGCGATGGCCTGGTCGGGTTCTGGAAGCGCAAGCCGATCGGCGTCGTCGTCGGCATCGCGGGCTTCAACTACCCGCTGCTGCTGGCTTCGCACAAGATCGCGCCCGCGATCGCGGCCGGCTGCCCGGTGATCGTCAAGCCCGCGCCCCAGACGCCGCTGGCCACGCTCCGGCTGGTCCACCTCGTGCGCTCGCTCGCGCCTCTGCCCGCCATGGTCCAGCTGGTCACCGGGGACGCGGCCGTGGGCGCGGCGCTGACGACGGACCGCCGGATCGGCGCGGTCTCGTTCACCGGCTCGGCCGCCGTCGGCCACCGCATCGCGCGTGACGCGGCCCCGACGAAGACGGTGCTGGAGCTGGGCTCGAACGCCGCTCTGGTCGTCGCGGAGGACGCCGACCTCGAAGCCGCCGTGGACGCCGTGCTGCGCGGGGGGTTCTACGCGTCCGGCCAGGCCTGCATCTCGGTGCAGCGGGTCCTGGTCGTCGCGTCGGTCGCCGGGGAGTTCACCGAACGGCTGCTGGCGCGGCTCGACGAAGTCGTCGTCGGCGATCCGCGGGACGAGAAGACGCGGGTGTCCGCGCTGATCGACCCGGCGTCCACCGGCCGCGTCGCCGCGTGGATCGAGAAGGCGGGCGGCCGTCGGTTCGGCGGGGGAGTCGAGGGCACAGTGCTGCGGCCGACCGTCCTGCTCGACGTCCCGGACGGCGTCGAAGCCTGGGACGAGGAGATCTTCGGCCCGGTCGTCTGCGTGCGCACCGTGTCCGATGTGGACGAAGCGTTCGCCGCGGTGAACGCGTCCCGCTACGGGCTCCACGCCAGCGTGTACAGCAAGTCGCTGAACACCGCGTTCCGGGCGTTGGACGAGCTGGAAGTCGGCGGGGTCGTCGTCAACGAGGTGCCCGGCTTCCGCTCGGACACGATGCCCTACGGCGGGGTGAAGGACTCCGGTATCGGCCGCGAGGGGCCGCGCTTCGCCGTCGAGGAACTGACCGTGACGAGGATGGCGGTGCTGCGCCCGTGAACTACTCGACGCTGTTCCGGCTGGACGGCCGCCGGGCCGTGGTCCTCGGCGCCGGCGGGATCGGCCGCGAAGCCGCCCGGGCGTTGGCCGCGCACGGCGCTTCCGTGGTCTGTGCCGACCGAGACCTCGAAGCCGCGCGCGAGACCGGCGTCGGCGAGGCGTACGAACTCGACCTGCTCGAACCGGGTGCCCTGGACAAGGCCGCGTCCGACCTCGGGCCGCAGGACGTCGTCGTGCTGACCGCCGCGACGAACGTCCGCAAGCGGCTGCTCGACTACACGCGCGAGGAGTTCGACCGGGTCATCGCGCTGAACCTCGGCGTGACGTTCGAGGTCGTGCGGGTCTTCGGCGCCGACATGGTCGCGCGCGGGCGGGGGAGCATCATCGGCTTCTCGTCGATCCGCGGCACGACCGTCGAGCCCGGCCAAGGGCCCTACGCGGCGACGAAAGCCGGCCTCGTCCAGCTGTTCCGGACCGCGGCGGCGGAGTTCGGCCCGGCCGGTGTCCGGGTCAACGCGATCGCACCCGGCGTCGTCGAGACCCCGCTGACCGCGCAGATCAAAGCGAACCCCGAGTGGTACGACGCGTACGCGGCGAAGGGCGCGTTGGGCCGCTGGGCGCGTCCCGACGAGCTCGCCGGCGCGGTCGTGTACCTCGCTTCGGATGCTTCGTCGTTCGTGACCGGCTCAGTGCTGGCCGTGGACGGTGGCTGGACCGCCGTCGACGGCCGCTTCGACCCGCCTGCCTCGTGAGGAGCGTTCATGACCGAGCTGCCTGACCTGACTGCCGTCGAGCTCGTCGCGCAGTACCGCGCGAAGACGCTCTCGCCGGTCGAGGTGACCGAAGCCGTTCTCGCGCGCATCGAAGCGCGAGAGCCGGAGCTGCACGCGTTGTACGCGTACGACCCTTCAAGCGCTCGTGACGACGCGAAGGCGTCCGAAGCTCGCTGGGCGGCCGGCGAGCCGCTGGGCCCGATCGACGGCGTCCCGCTCACGCTCAAGGAGAACATCGCGACCCGCGGCACGCCGGTCCCGCTGGGCACGGCGGCGACCGCGCTGGTCCCGGCCGCCGAGGACGCCCCGGCGGCGGCGCGGGTCCGCGAGTCCGGCTGCGTCCTGCTGGCCAAGACGACCATGCCGGACTACGGGATGCTGACGTCCGGGCTCTCGAGCTTCCACACCGCGGCCCGCAACCCGTGGCAGCCGACGGCGACGCCCGGCGGGTCGAGCGCGGGCGCCGGCGCCGCGGCCGCCGCGGGGTACGGCCCGCTGCACGTCGGTACCGACATCGGCGGCTCGATCCGGCTGCCCGCGGGCTGGTGCGGCCTGGCCGGGCTGAAGCCGAGCTTCGGGCGCGTGCCGGTCGACCCGCCGTTCCTCGGCCGGGTCGCCGGTCCGATGACCCGCACGGTCGCCGACACGGCGTTGCTGATGAGCGTGCTCTCGCGCCCGGACCCGCGTGACCACCTGTGCCTGCCGCCGACGGACCTCGACTGGGCCTCCCTGGACCTTCCGGTCGCCGGCCTGCGCGTCGGCCTGCAGCTCGATGCCGGTTTGGGGCTCCCGGTGGACCCGGCGATCCGGGACGCGGTCACCGCGGCGGCCCGTGCCTTCGAAGCCGCCGGTGCGATCGTCGAGCCGGTCGGGCCGTTCCTCACCCGCGGCATGCTCGAAGGCCTCGACACCTTCTGGCGCACCCGGGCCTGGTCGGACATGGCGGCGCTGCCGCCGGACCGCCGTGCGAAGGTCCTGCCGTACATCGCGGACTGGGCGGCGGGCGGCGCCGACACGTCCGGCGTGGACGTCTACCGCGGGTTCGCCCAGATCGACGTGATGAGCGTGGCGGCCCTGCGCGCGACCTCGGCGTTCGACGTCGTCCTGTCGCCGGTCAGCCCGGTGGCTGCGCCGCCGGCGGAGTGGGCGTCCCCGACGAACGACCCGGCCCGGCCGTTCGAGCACATCGCGTTCACCGTGGCGTACAACATGTCCGGCCAGCCCGCGGCGTCGGTGAACTGCGGGTACACCGACGACGGCCGCCCGATCGGCCTCCAGATCGCCGGCCGCCGCTTCGACGACCTCGGCGTCCTGCGCGCCGCCGCGGCCTACGAACGGCTCCGCCCGCCGCAGCGGCCCTGGCCGATCGGGTAGGGAAGGAGTTCCGGACCTTCGGCGAAGTGGGGGTGAAGCTGTCGCCGACGGGAAGGAACCCCATGACAGAGGCAGCCCCATGACGGCGGCCCCGGTGCTGGACAGCGAGCACTTCACCGAAGTGCACGACCGCTACTTCGCGGACATCTACCGGTACGTCGCCGGGCGCCTCGGCGCGCAGGCGGCGGAGGACGTCGCCGCGGAGACGTTCCTCGTCGCCTTCGACCGCCGGAAGACGTTCGACGCCACCCGTGGCGACCTGCGTGCCTGGCTCTTCGGCATCGCGACGAACCTGGTCTCCCGGCACCGCCGCAAGGAGGCTCGGCACTACCGCGCGCTCTCGCGGCTCGACCCGCGCGAGGCCGCCGAAGGGCACGAAAGCCGCGTTGTCGCTTCGGTGACGGTGGCGCGGCTGGGAAAGGCGTTGTCCCAGCTTCCCGCCGGGGAACGCGATGTCCTGCTGCTCGTCGCGCTCGCCGACCTCGGCTACGCGGAGGTCGCCGCGGCACTCGGCATCTCCCCGGGCACGGTCGGCTCCCGGCTCACCCGCGCCCGCAAGAAACTCAGCCCCGCTCTCGCCCAGGAGGCCTCCGATGAATGACCTGCAGACCCTGCGGGCGGCGCTGTCGCCCGCCGACGTGCCCCAGGACGTCGCCGACCGGAGCCGGCACCGGCTGCGGAACCGGATGCTCGCGGGACCTCGCCGCCGGGTGCGGCCGTTCGCGCTCGGCGCCGGTCTGGTGGCCGTCGCGGCCGCGGCCGCCGTCGTGGTGGCGACCCTGCCCGGCACCCCGGCCCAGGCGCCGCCGCCCCCGCAGGCGGTCGCCCCGGTCGTCACCGGCACGCAGGTCCTGCTGGCCGCGGCCACGGTGGCCGAGCGCACCCCGGCGGGCACCGGCAAGTACTGGCACATCAGGACCGCGTTGGACAACCTCGTCTACGACAACTGGTTCACCGCCGACGGCCACATGTGGTTCCGCGGCGCGAAGTCCGGTGGCAAGGTCATCTCACTGGGACAGAACCCGTTGCAGCTGGCGGCCACCGACGTGACTTTCGAGCAGCTCCGCACCCTGCCCACCGACCCGGCGGCCCTGCGGGACTGGCTCGTGAACGCGATCGCGCACAGCGGCGCCCGGACGAGCGCGGGTCCGTTCACCGCGAAGGACCGGGAGCGAGAGCTGCTGCTGTCCATGGTTTCGCTGGTGTCGACGTTGCCCGCGTCGCCGGCCGTGCGGGCAACGGCCTTGCGGGCGATCGCGGCGTACCCCGGCGTCAAGGACCTCGGTCCCGTCCCGGGTGGCCACGGTTTCCTGCTGCCCGAGGAGTACCGCCTGGTCGTCGACCCGGCGACCGGCCGCATCAACCGGACATCGATGTTCGTGAGCGCGGACGGCGCTATTTACCAGGTCGCCGACCCGAAGGGCGCGCAGGTCAGTTCCGAGTGGACGGACTCGCTGCCGAAGTGAACCGCACCGGTGGCCGGGGCTCGCCCGGCCACCGGGTTCAGTTCTTGACGGCCTCGGCGAGCGCCAGCACCCGCCGCGCGTTGTCGACGTGCAGGTTCTCGATCATCCGGCCGTCCACAGTGACCACGCCCCGGCCGTCCTTCTGCGCTGCCTCGAAGGCCTCGATGATCCGCCGCGAGCGGTCGATCTCCTCCTCGGACGGCGCGAAGATCCGGTTGCACGGCTCCACCTGCGCCGGGTGGATCAGCGTCTTCCCGTCGAACCCGTACTGCCGCCCCTGCTCGCACTCCGCCTCGAAGCCCTCGAGGTCTTTCACGTCGTTGTAGACGCCGTCGAGGATGACCTTGCCGGTCGCCCG
>Ga0070663_100002115_pt1 | contig 11127 bp, 9 predicted proteins | sample KBSC63metaG_FD_65646 | JGI IMG/M metagenome (GOLD analysis project Ga0070663, IMG submission 65646) | Corn rhizosphere microbial communities from Kellogg Biological Station, Michigan, USA - KBS C6-3 metaG | ecosystem: Host-associated > Plants > Roots > Rhizosphere > Soil ...
TGGACGGGCTCGCCGCCCGGGCCGCCGGGCCCGCGATGCTGGGCCAGCGGCTGCCGGCCCGGGCGATGCTGTCGCCCCGCGGCGGCCGGTTCGGCGCCGTGCTGCTGATCGCCGCGCTGGCCGCGATCGCCGGGACGGCCTGCGCGCTGGCCTGCCTGCTGCCGTGGTTCGCCCTCTTCGCGCTGGTGGGGCTCGCCGTACCGGCGCTGGTGATCGACCGGGTGAATCCGGCAAGGGCGGTCTGGCGCTCGATCGTGCTGTCGTGTCGCGGCGGGTTGCGCGCGGCCGGGGTCCGCTTCACCGGCTACCTCGCCTGGTGGGCGGTGCGCGTGGGGCTGGGCGTGGGCACGCTCGCCGTGCTCAACCTCCTCGTCGACGGGATCGACGAGGGCACCCGGTGGCTGGTCGCCGGCGTCGCGTGGACGCTCGTCAACGCCGTCGCCTATCCCGCGATCGCCTGCCTGGACGCGGTGCTGCACCTCGAGACCCGCATGCGCACCGAGGGCCTCGACATCGCGCTGGCCCGCGCGACCGCCACCGGCCGCTCGGCGGCCGCGACGCTCCAGCTGCCGGGGTGAGCGGGCGATGCGCTGGTGGAACGAGCTCGTGGCCGCGATCGGAGCGGTGGTCCCACTGTCTGCCGTGGTACTCATCCTGCTCGCGCTGGCGAGCATCGTCGCCGCCCTGTGGTACTTCTTCCCGGCCTGGATCCCGCGCCGCTGGCCGCGGCTGCGCCGGCCGCGATGGCGCCTTCGGTGGCCGCGCTGGCGGTGGCCCCGCTGGCGGTGGCGGCTGGGCTGGCCGCGCTGGCTGCGCTGGCGGCGCCGCAAGGACAAGAAGCCCGCGGAGGCGGCGGCCGAGCCGATCGAGCCGACGAGCGGCGACGAGGTGCCGGAGCTGCCGGCCGTCACGTTCGTCGAGCTGGCCGACCGGCTGGCCGCGGAGGGCCGCTACGCCGAGGCGATCCGGGAGCGACTGCGCGGCATGGTCCGCGAGTTGATCGAGTGCGGGGTGCTGGAGCACCGGCCGGGCTGGACGGTCACCGAGCTGGCGGCGGTCGCCGCGGGCCGGCGGCCGGCCGTCGCCGGTCCGCTGAACGCCGCCGGTGCGCTGTTCTCCGACATCTGGTACGGCGCCCGCCCCGCCCACGCCGAGCACGACGCGCGCATGCGCGAACTCGCGCGGGCGCTGTCCAGCGCGCTCGAGGCCCGTCCGGTGGGAGTGGCCTCGTGAGTGCGCTGCCGTCAGCGCCGGCGGCCCTGCCCCGCCCGTCCGCGTCGCTGTACGCCGCCGCGCCGCCGCCGAAGGCCAAGCGCAAGTCGCGGAGCTGGCGCTGGCTGCGCGTCGCGATCCCGTACGCCGTCGTGGCGCTGCTGCTCCTCGTCAGCGCGATCGCCTATGCCTGGGAGGAGCCCGACCCCACCGACGCCGCGTTCCTCTCCCCCACCAGCGGCGAGGACGTCGGCGCCAAGAGCCTCGCCGACCGGCTGCTGGCCCGCGGCATCAGGATCGAGCGGCACACCCGCACCGCCGACGCGCTCGTCGCGGCCCATCGCGGCGAGGCCACTCTGTTCATCCCGGGGCCCGACCTGCTGCACTCGTTCTACCTGCGGATGCTCAAGCTGATGCCGGCGAGCACCAACGTGGTCCTGGTGCGCCCCGACGACAAGACGCTCGACCGCGGTCACCTGCCTGCCTTCGTCCGCAAGGACCGCTGGGCCACCACGGACGCCGAACCGGGCTGCGGCTACGCGCCGGCCGTCAGCGCCGGCCGGGCCGGGGTCAAGCGCGCCGCGTACCAGACCCGGCCGGACGTCGTCGTCGACCGCTGCTACGACGGTTCGCTGCTGCGCGTCCGGCACGAGAAGACCACGCTGACGCTCGTCGGCGCCACCGACCCGTTCCGCAACGACCGGATCGGCGAGCACGGCAACGCGACCCTGGCCGTCGAACTGCTTGCGACCGCCCCGACGGTGATCTGGCTCGACCTGCACCGCAAGGAACCCGGCCCGACGTACCACGACCAGGCGGGCCTGGACCCGAGCCCGGCGCCGGCCGACCTGGGCCGCGGCTCCCCGGATCCGGACTTCCCGATCCCCGACCCGGACGGCACCGACCCCGGCGAGGGCCGGGGCGGCCGGCCGGCCGACCGGGCCGGCGGCGACGAGCCGGGCCTCTCCGATCTTTTCCCGGCCGCCGCCTGGACCGTGCTCGCCCTGCTCGCCGTGGCCGCCCTGCTCGCCGCCGCGGCCCGGGCGCGCCGCCTCGGGGCGCCGGTGCAGGAGCCGCTGCCCGTCCTGGTACCGGCGACCGAGACGGTGACCGGCCGGGGCCGGCTCTACGAGCGGTCCCGCGACCGCGGCGCGGCGCTTTCCGTGCTGCGGCGCTCCGCCCGCGAACGCGTCACCCACGCATTCGACCTGCCGCCGGACACGGATCGCACGGTCCTCGTGCCGGCGCTCGCCGAGCGGACCGGATACCCAGCCGACGAGATCGACGCGCTGCTCTTCGGCCGGGACCCGGAGACCGACGAGGAACTGGTGGCCACGGCCGCGGCGCTGGAGACGCTCGTCGCCGCCGTGACGCGCATACCCGAAGGAGAACCACGTGACTGAGACGTCGCTCGCCAAGCCCGGCCCGGAGGTGGGCGGCCCTCCCGGCACGGACGCCGGCGCCGGGAGCCGGGCGGCGCTGGCCCGCCTGCGCGCGGAGGTCGCCAAGGCCGTCATCGGGCAGGAGGCCGTGGTCACCGGCCTGGTGATCGCGCTGCTGTGCCGCGGGCACGTGCTGCTCGAGGGCGTCCCCGGCGTCGCGAAGACGCTGCTCGTGCGCACCCTGGCCGCCGCGCTCGCCCTCGACGCCAAGCGGCTGCAGTTCACCCCCGACCTGATGCCCGGCGACGTCACCGGGTCGCTGATCTTCGACGCGCGCACCGCCGCGTTCGAGTTCCGCGAGGGCCCGGTCTTCACGAACCTGCTGCTCGCCGACGAGATCAACCGCACCCCGCCGAAGACACAGGCGTCGCTGCTGGAGGTCATGGAGGAGCGGCAGGTCTCGGTGGAGGGCACGCCGCGCCGGCTGCCCGACCCGTTCATCGTGATCGCCACGCAGAACCCGGTCGAGTACGAGGGCACCTACCCCCTCCCCGAGGCGCAGCTCGACCGGTTCCTGTTGAAGATCAACGTCCCGTTACCGACGCGGGACGAGGAGCTCGGCGTGCTGCGCGCGCACCACCACGGCTTCGACCCGCGCGACCTGCGGGCGGCCGGGGTGCAGCCGGTGGCCAGCGGCGCCGACCTCGCCGCCGGTCGGGCCGCCGCCGGGCGGGTCTCCGTGACCGATCCGGTGCTCGCGTACGTCGTCGACCTGTGCCGGGCCACCCGGGTGTCGCCGTCGCTGGAGCTGGGTGCGTCGCCGCGCGGCGCGACCGCGCTGCTCGCGGCCGCGAAGGCGTGGGCCTGGCTCACCGGACGCGACTACGTGACACCCGACGACATCAAGGCGCTGGCCCGGCCCACGCTGCGGCACCGGGTGCGGCTGCGGCCGGAGGCCGAGCTCGAGGGCGTCACCACCGACGCCGTCCTCGACGCCGTGCTGGCGACCGTGCCCACGCCACGATGATCACCGGACGCCCGGCCGCGCTGCTCGCGTTCGGCGCGTTCGGCCTGGCTGCGGCAGCGTTGATCGGCGGGCCGACGGGCTACTGGCCGTGGCTCGCGGCCGCCGTCCTCGCCTTCGTGGTGCTGGCGGTGTGCCTGGCCGACCTCGCGCTCGCCGCGCCGCTGGGCGGGGTGCGGCTGGTCCGCGAGGGCGAGCGGTCCTGCTGGCTGGGCGAGAGCACCGCCGTGACGCTGACCGTGCACAACGACTCGCCGCGCCGGCTGCGGGCCAAGGTCCGCGACGCCTGGGTGCCGTCGGCCGGCGCGCTGCCGCGCCAGCACGACGGCGTCGATCTCGACGCGGGCGCGCGCGTCACGCTGGACACGTCGCTGACCCCGACCCGACGCGGTGACCGGCCGGCCGTGTGCGTCACCGTCCGCTCGTACGGGCCGCTGGGCTTCGCCTACCGGCAGCACCGGGCCCGCACGGCCGTCGCCCGCACGCCGCCGTTCGCGCTGCGCGTGTACCCGCGCTTCGAGTCGCGCCGGCTGCTGCCGGAGAAGATGTCGCGGCTGCGCGTGCTCGACGGCGCCGTCGTCACCCGCGGGCGGGGCCAGGGCACCGAGTTCGACGCGCTGCGCGAGTACGTCATCGGCGACGACGTCCGCTCGATCGACTGGCGCGCCAGCGCCCGCCGGTCCGACGTCGTGGTGCGAAGCTGGCGGCCGGAGCGCGACCGGCGGGTGGTGTGCGTGCTGGACACCGGCCGCACGTCCGCCGGCCGGATCGGCGACGAACCGCGGCTGGACGCCGCGATCGACGCCGCCCTGCTGCTGGCGATGCTGGCGGCGCGCGCCGGCGACCGGGTCGACCTGCTCGCCGTCGACACCGCGGTGCGCGCGGCGGTGGCCAACCCTGGCAAGCGGACGCTGCTGTGGCAGCTCGTCACCGCGATGGCGCCGCTGTCGCCGGCGCTGGTGGAGACGGACTTCGGGCTCGTCGCGAGCGAGGTGCTGCGCCGCGAGCGCAAGCGGGCGCTGGTGGTGCTGTTCACCGCCCTGGAACCGGCGCGCTGGCCGAGGGCCTGCTGCCGGTGCTGCCCCGGCTCGCGGCGCGGCACAAGGTTGTGGTCGCGGCCGTCCACGACCCCGCCCTCGACGCGTTTGCGTACGCGCCGCGCGCCACCGCCGCCGACGTGTACCGGGCCGCCGCCGCGCACCGCGCGCTGACCGAACGCGACCGCGTACGCTCCGCGCTCGTGCGGTACGGGGTGGACGTCGTCGACGCGCCGGTGGAGCAGTTCGCCTCCCGCGTGGCCGACGAGTACCTCGCCCTGAAGCGGATCGGCCGCCTGTGAACCCGCCGTTTTCCGCGATCTTGGACTCCTACCGGTGCTGGAACACCAATAGGAGTCCAAGATCGCGAATGTCGGCGCGGTACTCCTGGTGCGTCGGGTCGAGGGCCTGCCGATCTCACGCGACCGGAACGTCGGCGTCGCGGTCGCCGGCGTCCAGGTCGGCGCTGGCACCGCTTTGCGCCCCACGGGCCCCGGCGATGAACACGTAACCCAGGAAGCCCAGCAGCGCCATCACCCCGATGGCTATCCGCATTGAGGTCGGCAGCCCGGACGGCGTCACGAACGCCTCGATCAGCCCGCTGACGAACAGCACGGGGATCAGCCCGAGCGCCACGAGCATGCCCTCGCGGGCGGTCTGCGCGAGCGCCCGCCCACGGGTGCGGAACGGCCCGGGCGCGATCCAGGCCCAGCCGATGCGCAGCCCGAACCCGGCCGCCACGAACACGGCGGTCAACTCCAGCAGGCCGTGCGGTGTGACGAGGCTGAAGAACACGTCGGACCGGCCGTTACCGATCATGACGCCGCCGACCAGCCCCAGGCTCAGCGCGTTGGCGGCCAGCACGTACACGACGGGCAGCACGAGCACCCCGCCGGCGAGGCACTGCGCGGCGAGGAAGGCGTTGTTCGTCCAGACCCGCAGGGCGAAGTTCTGCGGCTGGTACTCCGTGTAGTAACCGGCGAAGCCGGAGTTGACGAGCTCGTCGATCTGCTCGTCGCTGAGCAGCATCGAGGGCACCTCGGGATGGCTCGCCACGTACCACATGAGCACCCCGGAGAGCCCGACGAACGCCGCGGTCACGCCCAGCCACCACGGCGCGGCCCGGTACACGGCAAGCGGGAATCCGACGGTGAAGAAGCGCGCGACGGTGCGCCACGAGAACGCCGGGCCGCCTGTCAACGAGGCCCGCGCCTTGAGCACCAGCTGGGACAGCCGGGCCACGAGCACCGGGTCGGGCGAGCGGCTGCGCACCGCCGAGAGGTGAGTGGCCGCGCGCTGGTAGAGCATCACCAGTTCGTCGGCGTCGTGGGCACTCAGCCGCCGGCGTCCGGACAACTCGTCGAGCCGGCGCCACTCGCCGGCGTGCTCGGCGACGTAGGCGTCCAGGTCCACGAGGTTGGAGCGTAGCGGCTTGGCGCCATGGTGTTGACTTGTCCTGTGTCAGCCGCCCCGGCCCTCACCCCGCCGCCCGGCATGGTCGCGCCGCCGCCCGGCCTGGCCGCGCCGCCGCCCGGCGCCTCGGGCGCGTCGCCGGGTGCGACGGTGCCGCCGGAAGCGGTGCCGTCGGGCGACCGGCTGGTCAGCGGCGAGGCCGTCGAGCTCGAGGTCCGCGTCGCGCGGCTCGGTTCGCGGGCGCTGGCGCTGATCCTCGACATCATGCTGCAGGTCGCGCTGCTGTACGCGCTCGGCATCGGCGTGGGCCTCGCCATGATCGCACTCGGCGGCGCGGCCGACGCCGCCCTCGCGATCGCCCTGTACACGATCGTCGTGGCCCTGGTGCTGATCGGCTACCCGACCCTCTCCGAGACGCTCTTCGGCGGCCGCACGCTCGGCAAGCTCGCCGTCGGGCTGCGGGTGGTGCGGATCGACGGCGGCCCGATCCGGTTCCGGCACGCGTTCACGCGCGCGCTCGTCGGCGTCGCGCTGGAGTGGCCCGGGCTGGTCCTGCTGCCGCTGACCTGGGCGCTGAGCCTGGGCACCATGCTCGCCCAGCCGCAGGGCCGGCGCATCGGCGACCTCGCGGCCGGCACGCTCGTCATCCACGACCGGGCGCCGGCGACGTGGGGCTGGGTGCCGGCGATGCCGCCGCCGCTGGCCGGCTGGGCGGCGCTGCTCGACCTCACCGGGTTGAACGACGAGTTGGCGCTCGCCGTGCGGCACTTCCTGGCCCGCAACCGCGACATCAAGGAGCCGGCCCGCAGCGCGCTGGGCCGCTCGCTCGCCACCGAGGTGGCCGCCTGCACGACGCCGCCACCGCCGCCGGGCGTCCCCGGCTGGGCCTACCTCGCCGCGGTGCTCGCCGAGCGGCACCGCAGGGCCGCGCACCGGCTGGCCGCGGCGCGCCAGCTCAGCGCGACGGTCTGGCTCGCGGTACGCCCGCCCGTGCCGGCAGTCCGCCCGCCGGCGCACAAACCCGGTCCGGTAGCGCCGGAGGCCCACCGGGGCTGGCGGTGAGCCGCCGGTTCCACTTCCACCACTCCCGCGCGGGCGCCGGCACCGGCGAGTCGTTCGAACTGCCGGCGCTGCGCAAGCCCCCGAACTCCCCGATCGCCGACCCGGACTGGCTGCGGCTGTCCGACGACGGCAGCGCCGTGCTCGCCGCCGTCTACGGCGGGGTGGGGCTGTGGGACCGGGCGCGGGGCGACCTGGCCTGGTGGCACCCGCGGGCCGAGACGGCCTGGCCGTTGGACGGCGGCCAGGTGCTGCTCGTGGCCGAGTACCAGCGGCGGCTGGTGCGCTATGCCTGGCCCTCCATGACGGTCCTCGACGAGGTGCCCACCGTCGTGCCCACCTGCGGCGGCGGGATCGAGGCGCTGGTGCCGTCGCCGACGCACCGGTACGCGGCAGCCTGGTTGAACTCCGGGCAGGGCGAGAACGGCTACGACGTCTACCGCGTCGACGGTCCGCTGACCCGGGTCACGCACCTCCAGCACGCGGCCAACCCGATGAACCACCCGCCGATGTACTGCCTGCCGGTGTTCTCGCCGGACGAGCGGGTGCTGGCCTGCGCGCCGGGCGTGCGCGCCGAGGTGGCCTGGTGGACGCCGCCGTACTCGGCCTGGCCGCACGACTGGACCGGCGAGGAGGCCGAGATCCCCAGCCTGGGCGGGCCCACCACGTTCGGGACGCTGGTCTTGCACGACCTCGAACGCGACGCGGAAAGCACGTACCCGCTGCGGTTCCGGCTCGGCGCGGGCTGGTTGCCGGCCGACCCCGGGGACTCCCGCTGGCGGTACGGCCCGATCGGGCTGGAGTTCCCGGCCGAGGACCGGATCCGCCTGACCCTGCCCGACGGCACCCCCGTGGACCTCGCGCTCCCGCTGCCACCCACGGTGACGCTGCCAACGCCGGCACGCCGCCTGCCATCCGAGTAGGCGCGCAGGCTGCCGTCCGGATGAAAGAAGGGCGCCCGCGGCGCCCTTCCCTCAGATGAGCTTCATCGCCTCCGCGTAGTGGCACGCGCTGCGGTGGCCCTCGCCACGGTCGATCAACGCCGGCACCTCGTTGACGCAGCGCTGGCGCTCGCCCTCACTCAGCTCGTTGGCGAACTTCGGGCACCGCGACCGGAACCGGCAGCCGCTGGGTGGATTCACCGGGCTGGGCACGTCGCCCTTGAGCAGGATCCGCTTGCGCGTGCGCTCCTTGCGCGGGTCGGGCAGCGGGATCGCGGAGATGAGCGCCTGCGTATACGGATGCGTCGGGCGGCGGAACAGATCCTCGACGGACGCGACCTCCACGAGGCGGCCGAGGTACATCACCGCGACCCGGTCGGCGATGTGCCGCACCACCGACAGGTCGTGCGAGATGAACAGGTACGAGAGCCCGAACTCCTCCTGGAGGTCCTCCATCATGTTGATCACGCCGGCCTGGATCGAGACGTCGAGCGCCGACACCGGCTCGTCCATGATCAGGACCTTGGGCCGCAGCGCCAGCGCCCGGGCGACGCCGATGCGCTGCCGTTGGCCGCCGGAGAACTCGTGCGCGTACCTGTTGCCGTGCTCGGGGTTGAGCCCGACCGTGCGCAACAGCTCCCGCACTGTGGCGCGGCCGGTTTCGGAGTTGCCGAACAGGCCGTGGATCCGCAGCGGCTCCGCGACGATCTCGCTGACGGTCATCCGCGGATCCAGGGACGCGAACGGGTCCTGGAACACGATCTGCATGTCGCGCCGCAGCGGCCGCATCTCCGAAGCCCTCAACTTGGTGAGGTCCTTGCCGCCGTACCACACCTGTCCTGACGTCGCCCTGACCAGGTTGAGCAGGAGGCGACCGGTGGTGGTCTTGCCGCAACCGGACTCGCCGACGAGCCCGAGCGTCTCGTTGGCGTGCAGGTCGAACGAGATGTCGCAGACGGCGTGCACGTCACCGATGGTGCGCCGGACGACGCCACGCGACCGCACCGGGAAGTGCTTGACCAGGTTGCGGACGGACAGCACCGGCTGCCGTTCGGACGCGACCTCCGCACCCGCCACGGGAGCGTCGGTGGCTGGGGGCGCTGCCACGCTAGTTCTCCTTCTGCGCAAGGTCGGAGTGGACCGTCTCGGCCACCGGACCGATGATGGCCGGATCGAGGTCGGCCACGGTCAGACCCTCGGTGTCGATGGACGTGGTGCCGAACAGGTCGGCCGAGGTCATCCCGACCAGCCGGTCGTGGAAGTGGCACGCGGCCAGGTGGGACGGGCTGTTGGTGACGAACAGGTCCGGTTCATCGGTCTCGCAGATGTCCTGCGCGAGTGGGCAGCGCGGCGTGAACGGACACCCGGGCGGCAGGTTCACCAGCGACGGCGGCGACCCGATGATCGGGGTCAGCCGCTCCCGCTCGGCCTCGTCGAGCCGGGGCAGGCTGCCCAGCAGGCCCAGCGAGTACGGCATCCGCGGCTCGTAGAAGACGTCGTCGATGGAGCCCTTCTCGACCAGCTTGCCGGCGTACATCACGCACACCCGGTCGACGTGCCCGGCGATCACCCCGAGGTCGTGGGTGATCAGCACCATCGCGGCGCCGGTCTCGTTGCGGGCGGCCTCCAGCGCCTCGAGCACCTGCGCCTGCACGGTGACGTCGAGGGCGGTGGTCGGCTCGTCGGCGATGATCACGTCAGGGTTGTTGGCCATCGCGATGGCGATCACGACGCGCTGGCGCATGCCGCCCGACATCTCGTGCGGGTAGCTCTCGACCCGCTGCTCCGGATACGGGATGCCGACCGCCTTCAGCAGGTCGATCGACCGGTCCCGGGCCGCCTTCTTCGAGATGTCGTTGTGCGCCAGGATCGCCTCGCCGATCTGGTAGCCCACCGTGTAGACCGGGTTCAGCGACGTCAGCGGGTCCTGGAAGATCATGGCGATCTTGTTGCCCCGCAGTTCGGCGTACGCCTTCTCGCTGCGGCCGAGCAGTTCGTCGCCGAGCAGCTTGACCGAGCCGGTGATCCGCGCGGTCTTCGGCAGCAGGCCGAGGATCGCCATGGAGGTCACCGACTTGCCGGACCCCGACTCGCCCACGATGCCCATCGAGTCGCCCCGGCGCAACTGGTAGCTGACCCCGCGCACGGCCTGGACGAGGCCGTCGTCGGTGGGGAACTCGACGGTCAGGTTGTCGACGTCAAGTACCACGTCTCCCGGTGCCGTCTCGTCCTTGTTGAGCGAGATGTTGGTGGATACGGTCATCGGCGCTGCCTCGTCTGTCGGGGGTCGAACGCGTCGCGCAGGCCGTCACCGATGAAGCTGATCGTCAGCGCGATCGCAATGATCATGACACCGGGCCAGTAGAACAGCCAGGGACGCGTCTCGACGGCGCTTCTCGCCTGGTTGACGAGCAGGCCGAGCGAGGTGTCCGGCGGCTGGACGCCGAGCCCGACGAAGGAGAGCGCTGCCTCGGCCAGGATCGCGGTCGCGATGTTGAGCGTCGCCTGTACGATGATCGCGCCGGTGGCATTCGGCAGCAGGTGCCGGAACACGACCCGCACCGGGCCGGCGCCCAGCGCCTTCGCCGCCTCGACGAACTCCATCTCGCGTAGCGACAGCACGACGCTGCGGACCACCCGCGCGTCGACCACCCAGCCCAGCAGGCCGAGCACCACGCCCACGGTCAGCACGCTGCCGCCACGCCCGGCGACGATGGCGCCGGCGATGAGGAACAGGGGCAGCGTGAGCAGGACGTCGCAGATGCGCATCATGAGCGTGTCGATCCGGCCGCCGAAGTAGCCCGCGATCGCACCGTACGGCGCGCCGATGCCGGTGGCCAGCAGCGTGGTCAGCAGCGCCACCTTCATCGACTGCTGCATGCCGCGCATCACCTGGGCGAACAGGTCGTGGCCGAGGGTGTCGGTGCCCATCGGGTTGTCCGGCGAGAAGCGCACGTTCGACGGCGATGTGAGGTCTGTGTAGTCGTACTTCCAGATCAGCGGGCCGACGAACGCGAGCAGCACCAGCAGGATGAACACGATCAGGCTGCCGACCGCCA
>Ga0070663_100002130_pt1 | contig 11085 bp, 5 predicted proteins | sample KBSC63metaG_FD_65646 | JGI IMG/M metagenome (GOLD analysis project Ga0070663, IMG submission 65646) | Corn rhizosphere microbial communities from Kellogg Biological Station, Michigan, USA - KBS C6-3 metaG | ecosystem: Host-associated > Plants > Roots > Rhizosphere > Soil ...
CGATTCCGGCCGATCATGATGACGACGATGGCGGCGCTGCTGGGCGGATTGCCCCTGGCGATGGGAAGCGGGACGGGAAGTGAACTGCGGAAGCCGCTGGGCATCACGATTGTGGGCGGTTTGATCGTGTCGCAGATCCTGACGCTTTATACGACACCAGTGGTGTATCTCTTCTTCGATCGAATTGGGCGGAAGTATCTGCATACGCAGGAGGCAGATGCTGAGATGCGGGCGCATGAACATGCGATGAGTGCGGATTGATGGCGTATCCGGAAGAAAATAGCGATCTGGCGGCGGCAGAGAAGGCAGCCGAGAAACGGTCGAAGACCGGGCAGGTGCATTTCTCCGCGCCGTTCATCAAGCGCCCGGTGGCGACGTTTCTTTTGTCGGCGGCCGTTCTGATGGCAGGGGCTGTGGCGTACAAGCTGCTGCCCGTTGCCAGTCTGCCGGAGGTGGAGTATCCGGTGATTTCGGTGGGAGCATCGCTTCCGGGAGCCGACCCGGAGACGATGGCTTCGGCGGTCGCGACACCGTTGGAGCGGCAGTTTGCGAAGATCGCCGGCATCAACGAGATGACATCCTCGTCGATGGAGGGAGCGGTGTCGGTCACGATGCAGTTCGACCTGAGCCGCGATGTGAATGGAGCGGCGCGCGATGTGCAGGCCGCGATCAACGCGGCGCGAAGCCAGTTGCCTTCGAACCTGCCGAGCAACCCCTCATACCGGAAGATCAATCCTTCGGATTCGCCGATTCTCATTTTGGCATTGACGTCGGATACGTTGACGGTGCCGCAGCTCTACGATGCATGCGACAGTATTCTGGCGCAGAAGATCGCGCAGGTGCAGGGAGTAGGACAGACGTTCTGCGGAGGAAGCGCCAAGCCCGCTGTCCGCGTAGAGGCAAATCCTGCACAACTGGCAAATTATGGGATCGGGCTAGAGGCGCTGCGCGCGGCGATCGGCACGATCAACGTGAACCAGCCGAAGGGCTATTTAGAGGATGATTCAAAGCGATGGAGCATCAGTTCGACCGATCAACTCTTCGGCGCAGCGGCGTATGCTCCGCTGATTATTGCGACAGATCGCGGACCGGTGAGCGCAGCAGCGGCAAGTACGGGATTGCCGGCGTCGGTGTCGAATGGGAGTGGAGCGACGAGTGCAGGCCGAACGGGCGCGATGAGCCTGCTCGGACGGAGCGCCTCGGGCGCCGGGCACGGAGTAGTACGGATCCGCGACGTCGCGCAGGTGGTGGATAGCGTGGAGGACATTCACACGAGCGGGCAGTTCAACGGGCGGCCCGCGATCCTGGTGATTGTCTTTAAGACCTCAGACGCAAATATTATCCAGACGGTGGACAACGTCAAGAACATGTTGCCGGAGTTGCAGGCGTCAATTCCCCCGGCGATTCAGGTCCACGTTGCACTGGATCGGACGGTGACGATCCGCGCGTCGGTGAAGGAGGTGACGCGGACGCTGGCGATCTCGATCCTGCTGGTGATCATGGTCGTGTTCCTGTTCCTGCGCGAGCCGCGGGCGACGATGATTCCAAGCGTGTCGGTGCCGCTGAGCCTGCTAGGGACGTTCGGTATCATGTACATGCTGGGCTATACGCTGGACAACCTCAGCCTGATGGCGCTGACGATCTCGACCGGGTTCGTGGTGGACGACGCGATTGTGGTGATCGAGAATATCAGCCGCCACCTCGAGAGTGGCAAGACACCGTTCCAGGCGGCGATGATCGGGTCGAAAGAGATCGGGTTTACCGTGCTCTCGATGAGCACGTCGCTGATCGCCGTGTTCATTCCGATTCTGCTGATGGGAGGGATTGTGGGACGGCTGTTCCGCGAGTTTGCGGTGACGCTGTCGGCGGCGATTCTGATGTCGCTGGTGGTTTCGCTGACGACGACGCCTATGCTGAGCGCGAAGTTTCTGGAAGCGCATTCGAAGCGGAAACACGGGTGGTTCTATCATTTTGGCGGACGGGTGCTCAGCCGGTTGACTGCTGAATATGAACGCGGTCTGCGCTGGGTGCTGCGGCATCAGGGCTTGATCCTGACGGTGACGATTCTGACGGTTGGGCTGAATGTGTATCTGTATGTCCTGGTGCCGAAGGGCTTCTTCCCGGAACAGGACACCGGACGCATGGGAGCGCAGGTTCTGGGACAGCAGGATGTTTCCTTTTACGCTCTGAAGCCGAAGGTGGAACAGGTCGCAGCGATTGTGAAGAACGATCCCGGCGTTGAGAATGTGATGTCGTTTGCCGGAGGCGGGCGCGGCAGTGGCAACTCGGGGAACATGTTTATCGCACTGAAACCCGATGAAGAGCGAGCCAGGACAGGTAGTTCGGCGGAGCAGATTATGACTCGCCTGCGACCGAAGTTGAGCACGATTCCCGGAGTGCAGACGTTCTTGCGGGTCTATCAGGATGTCAGGGTCGGAGGGCGCAGCTCGGCGACCGAGTACCAGTACTCCTTGACTGCGGACAACCTGAAGGACCTGAATGAGTGGTCGCCCAAGTTGATGGCCGCCATGCAGAAGCTGCCGCAACTGAAGGATGTCGCAACCGACCAGCAGGAGCAGGGACTGCGGGCGCAACTGGTGATTGACCGGGATACGGCGAGCCGACTGGGAGTCTCTCCGCTGACGATCGATGCAACGTTGTCGGATGCATTTGGACAGAGGCAGGTCTCGACGACCTACAAGTCCATGAATCAGTATCACGTCGTGATGGAAGTCGCAGAGCAGTTTCAGCGGGATCCCGATGCACTCAGAAATATCTACGTCAAGAGCACGACGGGCGCACAGGTTCCGCTATCCGCGGTGACGCACATCGAGATGCAGCGGATTCCGCTGATTGTGAACCATCAGTCTCAATCGCCCGCCACGACGCTTTCGTTCAACCTGACGCCGGGCGCTTCTCTGAGCGATGCAACAGCGGCGATCGAGCAGGCACGCGTCAACATTGAGATGCCGTCTTCGATCCATGGAGGATTTCAGGGAACAGCGCAGGCCTTCCAAGCTTCGCTTGCCAGCGAACCGTGGCTGGTCCTGCTGGCCATGGTGTCGGTGTATATCGTTCTGGGGATGCTCTACGAGAGCTTTATTCATCCGTTGACGATTCTGTCGACGCTGCCTTCGGCGGGCGTTGGTGCATTTATCGCGCTGCTGCTGTTCAAGGTGGACCTGAGCGTGATTGGGATGATCGGCATTATTCTGCTGATCGGGATTGTGATCAAGAACGCGATCATGATGGTCGATTTTGCGTTGGTGGCGCAGCGGGAGGGCGGAAAATCTCCTGAAGAGGCGATCTACGAGGCTTGCCTGCTGCGGTTCCGGCCGATCATGATGACCTCGTTTGCAGCCATACTGGGTGGGCTGCCCCTGGCGCTGGGGACAGGGACAGGAAGCGAGTTGCGGCGGCCACTGGGCATTACGATTGTGGGCGGTCTCATCGTGTCGCAGTCGCTGACACTGTTTACGACGCCTGTGGTGTACCTGTTCTTCGACCGGCTGCGGGCGTGGATGGCGAGGATACGGGGCAAGACGGAGAAACTACAGCCTCTGGCCGAGACGGTGAGCGGCGACTAGAGCGGCGAGCCAGAAGTTCGGTGAGGGATAGGGCCATTCAGCCCTTGCATTGGGCAATCGCATTACCTGCCTACGCCCAGTTCTACGGAGCGCTCTCCCTCTCTCTGTTTTGGCTGGCAAAATAAAAATACAATTAGTAAAAAGTTGCTTGACATCGCTTCCGGCGGACCTATAGTATCCGCAACGATCTTCCCCGGGAGCGATTTCTGTGAGCGAAATAATTCATTCAAAGATGAAATTTGTTCGGATTTGGGGCGAGCCTGCCGTCAAGGCTGCGCGCGCAGGCTGTCTGGCGCTGTCGGCTGTCGCCTGTATGTCCGCCCCGGTCATTGCCCAGACGTCGTCGTCTTCGGTCAACGGCATCGTGACCGACCCTACCGGCGGCGTGGTTCCAGGGGCACAGATCGTCCTCAGAAACGCGAGTACGAATGTGGAGCGCACGACCGCGTCGAACTCGACCGGAAACTACTTCTTCAATAGCGTGCCTCCGGCGAGATATGTGCTGACGTTCTCCGCGCCGAGTTTCCAGAAGGAGACGATTGCATCGTTCGATGTGGCGGTGGCGCAGGCGGTGACGGTGAATGCGGCGCTGAAGCTCGGCGATGTCTCGCAGACCGTGACGGTAGAGGCGACGGGCACGCAGGTGGAGAGCTCGACCTCGCAGCTTGGCGCGGTGATCGGTGAAAAGGCCGTGACGGACCTGCCGTTGAACGGGCGCAACTTTACGCAACTGCTTACGCTGACACCCGGAGTGACGCCGATCAGCACCGGCCAGAACCACAGCGCGAGCAACACCCCGGTCATCGCCTCGGACACGACCAGCTTTTCGTTTCCGTCGATCAATGGCGCAGGCAACCGTTCAACGATCTACCTCGTGGATGGCCTCAACGACAACCAAGCCTGGTACAACACGTATGCGGTCCCGCCGATCATCGATACGATCCAGGAGTTCAAGATCAATTCGCACAACGACTCGCAGTACGGAGGGACGCTGGGTGGAGTGGTCAACGTTGTGACCAAGAGCGGCACGAACTCCTATCACGGTTCGGCGTGGGAGTTTATCCGCAACAATGCCTTCGACGCGAGGACGTATTTTGCGACTGTTCCGCTTTCGTATCACCTGAACACGTTCGGCGGACAGATGGGAGGGCCAGTGACGATTCCCCAACTGTACAACGGCCGCGACAAGACATTCTTTGAGATCGGCTTCGAGGGGACGCACTACTCCGAATCGGGGTCTAAAAACATTCTGATTCCGACAGAGGCGCAGCTCAATGGTGATTTCAGCAGCGCCACGACCGGCGTGACCAGCAAGGGGACTTGCGTTGCGGGCGACACCATGGCGGAGCCGTATCCGTGCCAGCTCTACGACCCGACGGTCGCCAACAATGCGGCAACGCCAAGCCGCCCGGCGTTCCTGGGCAATCAGATTCCCGCCTCGAAGATGAACCCGTATTCGCTTGCGTTCATCAAGACCGTATTCAACGGAGTGACGCCGATCGTCATTCCTGGAATCCAGCCCACCTCGGCGAACTATCAGATCACCGACCCGAAGCGGCAGATGGTGTATAACTACACGGGCCGGATCGACCAGCACATCGGCACAAGGGACTTCATCTTCTTCCGGTACTCGGCGATTCAGTGGTCGCAGACCTCGCCCAGTACGCTTCCCACGCTGTTCAGCTCGCTGGAGCTGCCCTCGCAGCAATATGGCGTGAGTTGGATGCATGTGTTCAGCCCAACGACGAGCATGCAGGTGCAGTACGGCAGGACGCACGTCGAGGACAACTCTTTGACGCAGTTCAACAACCGCAAGATTGCGCAGCTCTACGGGTGCTCGCCGGACATGTGCAACTCGTTTGTCGGCGGGGCCTCGGTGCTGGTGACGCAGGCGGTGACGGGCGGCTTTGGCGGAGGCGAGGTCAACAGTCCGTCGAAGAACCTGTCGAGCATTCACGAGTGGTCGGGCAGCGTGATGAAGACGCTGGGGAATCATCAGATCCAGGCAGGGGGCGGCTGGGACGGGGTGAACTATACCGCCATTCTTCGCCAGGGAGCGGTGAACTTTACCGGCGCATCGACTGGCAACTTCGCCGGCAATCCGAACTCGCCTGTTGGCATCACCGCCGCGCAGGTCAGCGCGCAGTCAGGCTTCGGGCTGGCGGACTTTCTGCTCGATTACCCGAACAACGTGAATAAGCGCAATGTTCTTCTGACTGAGCGGCCAGGCGGCATCGGCAACATCTATCTGCAGGACAGTTGGAAGATGACGCGCAACCTGACGGTGAACTACGGCCTGCGATACGACCGCAGCGTGATTCCGGCGTTCGGTACGCAAGCTTCGGTGGGACTACAGGGCAGCATCGAAACCGGCGACTTCGACTTCAATACCGGCGATTACATCCTTCAGCAGTTGCCTCCGCTGTGCAGCGAGCGCCATCACGCGCCATGCCTGCCCAGTTCCACCCTGCCGCCCCATGTGCGCGTCGCCGTCGGCGGCAAGATTCTGCATGGCAGCAAGGACAATATCAGCCCGCGCCTTGGCTTTGCCTACCGCGTCAACGATACGATGTCCGTGCGGGGCGGCTTTGGCATGACCTACGACAATTGGGCCGCCATCATCCAGATGACCCAGAACTACCAGGGTTCGTGGCCGGATACGGGCACGTTGCAGATCAACGGCACCAACACGCCGGGCACGCCCTATACCTCGGCGCAGGACCCGTTTGCCGGTAGTGGTGGAACCCTTCCGGCAGCGACGCCATTCGATAAATCGAACGTGAATTACATGGTCGATCCGCTGTGGAAGAATCCCTACTCGGAGCAGTACAACCTGGGAATCGAACAGCAGTTTGGCGGGCACACGATTCTGTCGCTGAACTATGTGGGGTCGTTCTCGCACCGGATGGATGTCGGCGGCTACTACAACACGGGCACGCCTGCCGTGGCGGCTTCGTTTGCGGCGCGGCAGAAAGCCGGCACGACCGGGCAGCCCTTTCCGTATGCGTACCCCCAGAAGTCATGGGATCACAGCGGGGCAACGGCCTCGTATAACGCGTTGCAGGCTTCGGTGGCGCGGCATTTCAGCTCCGGCTTCGGCTATACGGTTGCCTATACCTGGAGCAAGACGCTGAATGAAGGCGGCGACGGATACTTCGGCGTAGAAGGCGGCGTTCCCGAGGACCCATACAATCCAAGGGGCAGCCGGGGTCCTGCCAGCTTCGATATTCCACAGATCCTCTCGACTCATGCTCTCTATGAGCTTCCCTTCGGGACAGGCAGAAGGTTCTCCGTCGGCAACAGGATTGCGAACTTCCTGATTGGCGGATGGCAACTGAATGGGATCTTCTCGGTGCGCACCGGGCAGAATTTCACCGTAATGGCGACCGGCGACATTGCCAATACAGGAAACGCGAAAACATACGAGAGGGCCAATCAGGTGGGCGACCCCCACTATAGCGGCGTGATTGCGGCGAACCCAACCTGCGTGCCTCCCGTGGGCCCCGTGGGGACTCGCTCGCAGTGGTTCAACCCGTGCGCGTTTGAAACACCGACGGTCGGCACACTGGGCAATGCGCCAAGGAATTCTCTTCACGGCCCTACGTACTGGAACGCGGACACGTCGGTCCACCGGGTCTTTCCGATCCGCGAGGGCGTCTCGGTCAAATTCGATGCCGAGGCATTCAATGTATTCAACCATCCGATCTTTGATTCGCCCGCCGCGACGGTCAATCATCCGACGAACCTCGGCCAGATCAACTCGGTTGCGAACTCGAGCCGCATTCTGCAATTCGCGGCGAAGGTGCAGTTCTAGTGCTTAATCAGCCACATGAGCCAGCTTGCGGCGATGGTTCCGCCGACGAAGAGGACAAAGCAGAAGGCTCCGAAGCGGATCATCAGGCGCGGCTCGGAGCGCTGGGTGATGCCAAAGACGACCGAGGTAAACAGGGAGAACAGCAGGACAGCGCCAAAGTGCGAGATGGTCACGAACTCTTCCTCCCGGTTGCAAGCGAGTGGGCATCCACGGCGGCAACCACGTTCAACAGGCCCGCCACCACCATGAACTTGGTTCCGTAGTCAGCCGTTGCCAGTTCCACGGTGACGTGGCCCAGGTCGAAGATTCGGGCGATGACATAGAGCAACCCGTTTCCAAGATCGCCGACAAAGTTCAGGATGTCGAGCAGGTCCCCGGTGTTGGGCGAGTAGATCTTGCCCTTGAGCGCCAGGCCGATGAAGAACATGGCCACGATGGAGACGAAGAGCAGGGTGCCCCGAATCCACTTTCGCAGCAGGAAATGGCCTGCGCCGGGGATGAGCCATCCGGCAATCAGCACCATCGCCGACATGGAAGAAGATTGTTCTGCGGCGCGCGCCGGTACTTGTGCGTTGGTCGTCATTTCATCCTGATGATACCAGTTCGACGCAATCGGAGGGATGGCGGCTATACGCGAACGAGTTCGGTCTGGATCCGCCCGGTGACGGCGGCGCTGCCCTTGCGGGCGATCATGTTGACCTCGCTGCGTACGCCGAACTCGCCGGGGAAGTAGATTCCCGGCTCGACAGAGAAGCAGGTGTCGGGCAGGATCAGACGCTCGTCGTGGGTTTCGAGATTGTCGAGATTAGCTCCGTTGCCGTGCAGGATGTTGCCGATGTTGTGGCCGGTGCGGTGGGTAAACCATTCGCCGTATCCTGCCTGGCGGATGACGGCGCGGGAGGCGTCGTCGGCCTGCCAGCCGGCGATAGGCGTGCCTGCGGCGAAGGCGTCCTTGACTGCGGTGATGGAGGCGTCGCGCGCGTTGCGGACGGTTTCGAAGATGAGTTGCTCACGGGGAGTGGGTTCGCGATCGACGACACCGGTCCAGGTGATGTCGTAGAAGCAGGAGCCGGGCTGGTCGAGCCGGGCCCAGATGTCGATGAGGACGAAGTCGCCACTGCGGATGGGCTTCGAACTCGCGGCGGTAGGCTCGTAGTGCGAGTCGGCGCTGTTGGGGCCTGCGCTGACGTTGGGGCCGTACTCCCACACGAGTCCTTCGCGGCGCATTCCTTCGCAGAGGAATTCGACCATGGCGAACTCGTCGGTTCCGCCTGAGCGGGCGCGGCTCCCCATCTCTTTCCATCCGGCAGCGAGAACGGCGTCGAGACGTTGCTGTGCGGCGAAGTGCGTGGCGATCTGCGCTTCGGTCAGGACGGCTTCGAACTGGCTGACGAGATTGGCCGAGGTGACGATCTGCTTACCCATGCCGCGCAGCAGCTCGACGGTTCCGGCGTCGACCAGCGAGATATACATGATGGCGTTGCGTGGCGAGTACTGCATGGCGATGCGAGTGTGGCCGGTCAGCAGAGTCTCGATCTGGGTTTCAAGTTCCTGCCAGGAGGAGTATTCGGCTTTCGCGCCAGGGAGGGTGTCGAGGCGGCCGGATTCGATGCGGTGGACGAGTTTTTTCGGCTCACCGGTTGCCGGGATGAAGTAGTACCAGCGGCGGGTGACGTGGGCGTTTTCGTCGAGGCCGAGGATACGGTAGGCGAGCGGGTCGCGATGGTGGTGATCGTAAAACAGCCAGCCGTCGAGATGCTGGTCGCAGAGCGCGGATTGGATGGCGGCGAGATTCATGGTGGCGATTTTATCTGGTTGGAGCTGCAGACGGTATGGGCCTTATTTTCTTAGGGGATGAGAGAGGTAGATAGCGGAAAAACGAAGCAGCGGAGGGTTGGAAGAATCTAACTGACCTGGAGCCGGATTCGTTCTATGCTTGTCCAACAACGATTGGCTCCATGGCTATCTAACAATTTTGGGCTCCGTATTTGTCGTTTTGTTCAAGGCTTCTATGGCGAAGATGCATGAGATCGTTGGCCAATCGCTGCTCCGTAAAGAGGGAGTGGCCAAGGTGCTGGGGCGCGCGCAGTATATCGACGACCTCGTGCTGCCGGGGATGTGGTTCGGCGCGACGGTGCGCAGTAGTATTCCGCGTGGGCGTATCAGTTCTATTTCCTTCGATCCATCGATTCCGTGGCACGAGTTCACGATTGTGTCGGCGGCGGATGTTCCGGGTGAGAATGCGATTGTTCATTTGACGAAAGACCAGCCGTGTCTCGCATCGACGCATGTGAATCATGTGGCGGAGCCGATTCTGCTGCTGGCGCATCCGGATCGCTCGGCGCTGCCGGCTGCTGTGGCTGCGGTTCACATTGCTTACGAAGAGTTGCCTGCGATCTACACCATCGAAGAGTCCGAGCAGAAGGCGGAGGTGATCTGGGGCGAGGGCGAGAGTGCGAATACGTTCAAGACGTACTTGATGCAGAAGAATCAGGTTCCTATTCCGGATGAGGTTTGGGCGCAGGCTGATTTTATTGTGGAAGGGGAGTACCGAACGGGGGCGCAGGAGCAGCTCTACATCGAGAACAACGGGGTGATTGCGGAGTATACGGAGGCAGAGGGGATTACGGTGCGCGGGTCGATGCAGTGCCCGTACTACGTGGTGCACGCGCTGGAGGTGGTGTTCGGGTTGCCTCGGGAGAAGTGCCGCGTGATCCAGGCGGAGACGGGTGGGGCGTTCGGGGGGAAGGAAGATTTTCCGAGCGTGATTGGGTGCCATGCGGCGCTGCTGGCGATGAAGTCGGGGCATCCGGTGAAGCTGTGCTACGACCGCGGCGAAGATATGGCCGCGACGACGAAACGGCATCCGAGCCGGACGCGGCATCGTACGGCGGTGAGCAAGGACGGCAGGCTGCTGGCGGGGGAGATCGAGTTTGCGATCGATGGCGGGGCGTATGCGACGCTGTCGCCGGTGGTGCTCTCGCGAGGGACGATTCATGCGGCGGGGCCGTATCGGTGGCCGTATCTGACGGTGCGGGCGAAGGCGATGGCGACGAATATTCCTCCGCATGGGGCGTTTCGTGGGTTTGGCGCGCCGCAGAGTATTTTTGCGATGGAGCGGCACATGGACAAGATCGCGCGAGTGGTGGGGATTTCGCCGGAGGAGGTGCGGCGGCGAAACTTTATTGCGACCGGCGATACGACGGCCACCGGGCAGGTGCTGAACGAGCCGGTGGAGATGGGGCGGCTTCTGGACCGGGCGCTGCTGGAGTCTGGTTATGAGGCGAAGCGGGAGAGGTTTGCGCGGGAGAACGTGGGGGCGGTGATCAAGCACGGGGTTGGTTTGGCGGCGTTCTTTCATGGGTCGGGATTTACGGGGTCGGGAGAGCGGCGGCTGGCTTCGGTGGTGACGGTGGAGTTGACGGCGGCGGGGCAGCCGAGGGTGCTGGTGTCGTCGACGGAGTTTGGGCAAGGGACGAATACGATCCTGTGCCAGATTGCGGCGCAGACGTTGCGGTTGCCGTATGACTATGTGCTGATCGCGCAGCCGGATACTTCGGTGGTGCCGGATTCGGGGCCTACGGTGGCTTCGCGGACGGCGATGGTGGTGGGGAAGCTGGTGGAGCGGGCGGCTCGGTCGCTGGGCGCGACGCTGCTGGAGAGTGGGCATCTGCCGGAGGAGTA
>Ga0070663_100002131_pt1 | contig 11085 bp, 5 predicted proteins | sample KBSC63metaG_FD_65646 | JGI IMG/M metagenome (GOLD analysis project Ga0070663, IMG submission 65646) | Corn rhizosphere microbial communities from Kellogg Biological Station, Michigan, USA - KBS C6-3 metaG | ecosystem: Host-associated > Plants > Roots > Rhizosphere > Soil ...
TCTTCCTCAGCGTTCTTGGGCCGATCGCCTCCTCGCAAGGTTTTGACGATGCGGATAAGCGAGCCGCGCTTCTCGAGGCCGGAGGTCTCGCAGGCATGGAAGACGGTCGTTGAGAGCAACGGGTTTGCGGCGATGACCAAATGGCCGCCTGGAACAAGGATGCGTCGAGCTTGAAAGGCCAGCGCCTTGAAGAAGGTGTCGAGCTTCTCGCGCTGTGCCGCTGTCAGTGTCGTGAAGCGTGGGAGAGGTGCCCGCTGCGATCCGTCGAAGGCGGGCGGAATACGCCAGACACCACCCTGACCAGCACGCATCTTCTCGAGGTCCGCCTCTTCATACTCGACCAGGGCGTACGGAGGATCGGTGACGATCGCATGGATTGAATGCTCGTCGCGCTGCGACATCCATTGCAGGGCGTCCGCCAACACGAGTTCGATACCAGGCGCAGGGTGCGCAGTGACGAATGAATCCTCTACTGCCGCTGGAGTAGCTGCGCTACCCTTGCCGCGCCTTACCGCTTTTGTAGTCATCCCGTTCCCCGGTGGTATGTTTATGGCAAGTCAGGCGCGAGTGTAGCGTTCGGATAATCTCGAATGCCCCGTCGATGGTCGAGTAGCCCCAGGGGAATCGCACCCCCAGGCCCTCACGCAACCGCTTGTGGCCGACCGCCGGAGGCCACGAACGGCAGCTTCGCAGATGCGGAACGTGAAGAATCCGGGCCGGTCGTTGGGCAGCTTCGGAGCGCGCCGATGGGCTGGTATGGGTCGATCGCGTACCTTGCGCATCTGGAGCAGCAGACATTTGCAGACAGACTTCGCCTGACGCCATCGGCCCGGCTCGTGAACGTCGGCTGTGCTTCTCGTTCCTGCCGTTGGCCTTGCTCCTTGAGCGGTGCGCCCCGATCATTCCGCCGCCTGCTGCCCGCCGTCGCCACTCGCTTGTTTACGGCCTCAGGCGCCTGGTGCCGGCCTAAACTCGGCCGCGTGACGCATTCCGTATGTGGGCACGTCACGCACGGCCCACAGGGCGGGCCTGCCGAAGGGAGATAGCCAGAACAATGCTTAAGAAGAACAAGCTTCCTCATCTTGCATGGCTCAGGAAGGCAGGGGTGGCTCTGGCCACCTCCGACGGGAGGCCCGTTGACGTCTGGGAGTTGGTGGTCGACACCAAGGACGAAGTGACGATGAAGGCGTGGGCCATGCACTTTCGCGAGCACTACTGCTATGACTCGAAGATCGATGAACTTCGATCTGGAACTGGGCTGTCTCGTGCCGAGTATTTGACGCAGTTGGTCTTCCCTGCCGGCGACACCAAACTTGGCCCGGCTGTTCGCTCCGGCGACTTCGCCGAGATTCTTCTTTCCGACGTCCTTGAGCACCAATTCAAGTTCTGGGTGCCGCGCACGCGCTATGCCGACAAGTCCGCCAGAGATGAATCGGCCAAGGGTACCGACGTTTTGGGCTTCAGATTTACGAGAGAAGACTTCGCTCCGAGCCCGCAAGACATCCTCGTGGTTGCCGAATCGAAGGCGCAGATGAGCGGGAAGAAGGCGACCCCCCGTCTCCAGGTCGCGGTGGACGACTCCGCCAAGGACGCGCTGCGCAAGGGTGAGTCGTTGAACGCGGCGAAGCGCCGATTGCTTGCGGAGCAGCGCCGTCAAGAAGCTCTCTTGATTGAGCGGTTTCAAGACCCGAACGACCGGCCATACAAGATGCAGTCAGGTGCAGCAGCCATGTTTTGCTCGGACGTGTTCGACGCTGCCAGCATCAGTTCGACGACCAACTGCAAGGAACACCCCAACGCCGCGAACCTCTTCCTCGTCGTCGTGCATTCGAAGGAGTTCATGAAACTTGTGCATGCCCTGTACGAAAGGGCTGCCAATGAAGCCTAGTCGTGGCGCGCGCTACGCAGCTGCAGTGACGCTGTCCCAAGGGAAGATGCACGAGTACAACGTTCCTGTCGAGCATCACATCCGCCTGCCGGAAGGCCTCGACCTTGAAGAACAGTTTCCGCTCGCGGTCGGGACCATTGGCGACTTCGCCGCAGATACTGTCCGGGCGCGGTTGCGCCTTCCCACAGACGTTGAGCCAACGTCGGCGGAGGATGTTCAGTTTTCTGGCCGCGTCCTGCAGGCGTTTGTCGACTCCCGCCTGAACGACGCGCTGACACCCGAGTTGCTTCTCCTGGCCTCGGCAGCCTTCTACATGAGCGGACGGCCTGGTGACTCCGTGGTCCTGTTCAAGAAATTGCAAGGGCACGCGCTCGACAAGGCAGACAACCTGGCCAACGCTATATGGTGGGTCCTTAGCGGGCCCTGGGCCGGTGAGTCACCGCTTGACCATTCGACGCTACCGGGAGCGATCTTGGACGTGCTCGCTTGGCACTTCCTCGATGGCAGCACGGATGAATTGGACGAACAGGTTAGGCGCCTGCACAGCTGGGCCTATGCCAACGGAAGCGCGCACGAGCTGTTGCTCGCAGACATCCTCGGCGCACTCGCGTTTCTACGCGTGGAACGGTCTGCTTGGTCATTGCTTCCCGGTTACTCTCGACTCAACAAGGAACTGTGGGCGTCCTATCTGCAACGACCAGACGCCGTGCAGGAGATGTGGCCCTCGCAGCAGTTGCTGGGTGCCGCCGGCCTCTACGCGGGAACATCCTCTGTCGTGCAAATGCCGACAAGCGCGGGTAAGACAAGGGCAACTGAGCTTGTCATCCGCGCCGCCTTCCTATCGAAGCGAACCACACTGGCCGTGGTGGTAACGCCGTTCCGCGCGCTGTGCCAGGAAATTGCGAATGCGCTGCGAGCGGCCTTCGCCCTCGATGGCTACCAAGTCAACCAGCTGAGTGACGCCCTTCAGCCCGACTACGTAAGCGAACTCCTCCAGTTCCTGGACATTGACGCTGTAACGGCACCCCACGTCGTCGTGCTCACGCCGGAGAAACTGCTGTACGTGCTGCGGCAGGAACCGGGGCTGATGGAGCAAATCGGGCTCATCATTTACGACGAGGGACACCAGTTCGACACTGGCAGTCGAGGAGTCACCTATGAGCTTCTTCTCACCTCCATCAAGCACCTACTGAGAGACGATGCGCAGTCTGTCCTCATCTCTGCCGTAATTCGCAACGCAGCGGCATTGGCAGCGTGGCTGCTTAAGAGCCCTGGGCACGTGGTCGCCGACAATCGCTTGCAGACCCTCCGCGCCGTCGCGTTTGCGAGCTGGCCGCTGTTCACAGCGCCCGGACGCCTGGAGATCAATCGAGGGTCGAACGTCGAGCAGCCGTTCTTCGTCCCTCGCGTTATCACGACCGAGGACCTGGCGCTTAAAGGCAGGGAGAAGTCTCGACGTCCCTTTCCGGAGAAGACCGGTGGCTCGGTGGCGCTCTATCTTGCGCTGCGCCTCGTCCCCAACGGAGCCGTCGCCATTTTCTGTGGAACGAAGGCTTCGGCAGCCAAGATTGTTCGGGAGGCTGCCGATGAGGTCTTTGCTCGCGGCGTCTCTCTCCCGCCGCCGTCGGCATCAAGCAACACCAACGAGCTGGCCCGACTGCAGCACCTCTTCAGCGTGAACTTCGGGGCAGATTCCTACCTGACGCGCTCGGCTGGGCTCGGCATATTCGCGCATCATGGAAACACGCCGCACGGGCTGCGCCTGGCTGTCGAGCACGCGATGCGAGCCGGTTTCATTCGGTTAGTTGTCTGCACGTCGACGCTTGCCCAGGGGGTCAATCTGCCGATTCGCTACCTGCTCGTCACCAACACGATGCAAGGTGGCGACGCCATCAAAGCTCGCGACTTCCATAACCTCATGGGACGCGCGGGTCGAGCGGGCATGCATGGAGAAGGCACGGTCATTTTCACTGACTCTGACCTCTACGACGAGCGCAACGATGTAAAGACCGGCGGCCGAATCAAGTGGCGGTCTGTCCTAGACCTGCTTGCGCCTGAGAGCTCCGAGCCGACCGGCAGTTCCTTGCTCGACGTCTTTGAGCCGCTTCAGAACGACGACGGGAACGACTTCATAACAAAGCCTCCGCGATTCGAGATCGTCAGCCTCTTGGTGCGTGACCGTAGCAAGCTCTTCGCGCAGATATCGAACTTGTCTGCAAACCTAAAGGCACGCAAGTTCTCCCCGAAGTCGTTGAAGCACCAGCTAACACGGAAGCTGAAGATCTTGGAGGCCGTCGAGAGTTTTCTGATGGCCTATCGCGAGGATGTCTCCTCAGAGGCGTTCTTCGAGAAGGCGCAGGCGCTCGCGAAGGAGACGCTAGCGTATTCGCTTGGGGATGACGGGGAACGCGAATGGCTGACCCAAATATTCGATGGGGTCGCCCGTCGGGTCGAAGGTGCAGTTCCTGACGTCGACATGCAGGCCCGTTTCGGCCGGACGCTGCTTGGACTTGACACTGCGCTTGAAATTGACAGGTGGGTCGGTGACAACCTCACCGCGATGAGCGTCGCCGTCGACGAGGTCGAGATGCTCGGGCTAATGTGGCCGCTGCTCACCCGCCTGGCACCGGAGGAGAGACTTCGCGACACTACGCCGCCCGAAAGCCTGAAGCAGCTCGCTCTTGGATGGACTGCAGGCAAGCCATTCAAGGACCTCCTTGCAGCGTTTGATGCGGCCGGGGCCCGCTATCCGCACGGGAAGCAGGAACGAAAGTTCACTATCGACATGGTGGTTGAGCTGTGTGAGCAAACGTTCGGGTTCGAGTTCTCGATTTTGATTGCGGCAGGCGCCGGGGCTTTGTCGAAGGCTGCGTTCACCGAGGACGATAAGAAGGAATTCGAGCAGCGCATGAGCTTGCTACAAAAGCGGCTGAAGTACGGCCTCCCATCGGCTAGCGCCATCTCCTTCTTCGAGGCCGGTTTCGCGGAGCGAGTTGTTGCCCAAGACCTTGATCAGTTCACAGGAGGATTCGCGACAACCACGAAGCTAGCGCGCAGTTTTCTGCTCGGCGCCGTCGAGCAGTCGATGAGGACGCTCTTCGACAAGTATCCGACGTATTTCCGTTCGGTCTACGACGCCTTGTTGCAGTCTGGTGCGGATACGTGAGCGGCTCGTGCTAGATACTCGTGGCTACCTCAAAGCGTCGCAGCCTTGCGCCCAACCCGCCAATGTCTACTTTGCGTCCACCCAACCACAGAATTGGATTTCCGCTCCGGGTCGGGACATGCCCCGAACATTACCCGAGTTCGACGTCGAAAAGCGGCCCTTGAGTTCGAGCTTCCCGGAAGCAACCACTCGTCACTGAGCGCGACCGACCCTTCTGCGACATTCAAGATTCAGAAATCAATGCCAGGAAGCTGACGCCCAACTTTTGACATGACGGGCGGTCGCAATGCAGCCAAGCTCCATTGTGGACGTCCCCTCGGAAGGGTTCGTCGTCACTCTCTCGTGTGCCACCACATTACTGGATGAAGGTCGGATGGTAGACGCCCAACGACTGTGCGTAGCCGTCAAGACCCGGAAATAGACTTGTCCTTGAGATGTTCATGTAGAAGAGACTTTCGAGTGCCTCAGCTCGAATGCTTGGCGAAAGTACAAGCTTGATAGCGTTGTCTTCATTGTCGCTTTCGGGAAGTGACTCAAGGTTCTCCATATACGACTTGGTCAAATTTCCGGGAACTAAGAACACCCCCTTCTGAATCCGAAGGCGTTCGTTCAAACGAAATGGATTCAACGGAATCGCGGCGCATGTCGTGCTCTCTGCGAAGACGAGCTCGAAGCAAACATCTTCATCGTTTTCGTGGATCTCTTTCAGTCGCACTGCATCTGACTTGCCCGATTCTTTGAGCGCTTGGACAGACTCACGCAAGGCCCAGGGGCCACGAATGGCCCAGACCGCGCTCTCGCTATCAGCCGCCTCCAGGGCGAAGTAACACGCAACGTAAAGCGAGTACGTGAAATCCAGCAGGCGCGTCGGTGCTCCGTGATGTTGCATGATCGACAACCACTCGATCTTGCAGTCTGGGCGCGGAACATGCGCGGAGTATTGATGCAGGCTGCGCGTGAAGTCTCTCAGAAGCGCACGCTCTAACCTGTAGCGATCATCAGCCTGAATGCCGCGGCGATCGCATAGCCTTTCGAACGACGTTTTCAGACCCCACGCTGCCGAGCTTTGACCTCTGAAGAGCCATCCAGAGCGGACGTAGGAGTGAACATCGGACCAAGACGCTATGTCAACGATTGGAATCGTCATGCGGTCTCCACGGCGTACGTTTGACGCCAACGTTTGAGCTGAGCGGCCGCCGCCGGTTGACGCTTGGGCCGCGAGGCGGATGATGAACTACACCGCCTTGGGGCACAAGCGCCATGCCGGAGCGCGTCCACTCGAGCGAGGGGTGTGCGCCCAGCATGGGCGCGAACTTATGGGGTGGAAGTCTCCTGTGGAGGTACCGACTTGGACTCATCGTGAGTAAAGATAACCACGAGCCGAAGGTAAGGGCAAGACCGTGCAAGGAGACGAGTCATGGACCAATCTATCACGACCCTGTACGCGGGGGGGCGGGGTCCGGGTGTCGCCCCTAAAAGCAGTCGCGACAAAGCCGACAAAGCAAACATGACCCCTGGATTGAGGCTCCCGCGACCGACATTCGGTGATCAACCGCTCATGGCCGACTCCCGCATGCAGCGAGTGGCTGCTTCGGATTCGAAACGCGAAGAGCCAAGGCTTGGTGGAGAAGCTCGACCGGCGGCTCAGGGTCGGGTGCACCGTCGGGCCGGCTCGGATGAAGTAACCTCGACCATGCCTTCCCTTTGGGATCTTGGGCGCCAGTCGGAAACATAGGCGTCATTGGCCTGCATCAGCTTGAGTTCGGCCATCACGTCGCGAACGTCTGCGCGAAGTTCCTCGAGTAGTTGCTGCTTCGAGAAGGGCTTGGCGAGTTCGGCGCATACACGCTCGTGCTCTGCCTGTTCACGGCGCCGAGCCTCTCCGGCATCATCGCGCCAGACCTCGAACCGCTGCAGGAAGTTGTCCAGGCGGCTGACGAAGCCGTTCACGCTGAACTTGTCGGTCACACAGTAGCGCAAGTTCTCCGGCTCATGGAGAGCCTCCCCTTTCACTGCGAACTGCAACTGGTCGCGTCGGGCAAACACCTCGATTTCGAAGCCGCGATACCACCCAACGTGGACACGCCCCAGCTGGCCAGCCAGGTTGGACGCTCGCCGTTCGACCGCGAGCTGCATCGATCCAAGGACATCGGCCATCAGCGCCTCGCGGTCTTTGTCCCCGTAGAGCGACGTTGCCGTCTTGAACCGGAAGTCCGAGGTTTCGTGCCGCGCACGTCGCGCGATCTCAGCCTGCCATTTCGCTGCTGCACGGTCGGCGCGATCGTCCGCCGCGGCCAGCCACGCAACCCGGCTCTCCAGCGCGTACTGATTGCGCTTGTGGTTCGCAAAGAGTGCCTCGGCCTTCTTGAGATCGGCAGCCAGTTTCACCTGCAGGAAGATCAACGGATTCCCTGTTGCCGCTGCCTTCATCTCGGCAGCGTTCGCCGCTTCGCCGGCCACGTCTTCGATAACTCGCTGAAGCATGTCGCCGCGGCGGAACTGCTCAATCCCAGCGGCCTTGTATTCGATGGTCTGCCACATCCTTGAGTCGTAGCTTTGTTTGGTGGCGTACCGCAGTATCTCGACCTCAAAGCCATCGGGGTCCTGCTCATAGAAGAGATTGCCTTGCCGAAGGATGCGCCCCTCCCGCTGTTCCAAGTCACTCGGCCGCCAGGGAACGTCCAGGTGGTGCTCAGCCACCAGACGGCGTTGAACGTTGGTCCCCGCACCGGCCTTGGCCGTCGATGCGAAGAGGATGCTGATCTCCCCTCGATTCATCTCCTGGAACATCTTCGCCTTCTGCAGATCGGTGGTTGCCTCGTGCACGAAGCGAACCTCCGCTGCAGGCACGCCACGCCGGATGAGCTTCGCGCGCATGTCGTCGTAAACGCTGAAGGCCGACCGACCGGCAAGCAGCTCGTCCATCGACACTGCCGGCTCTTGGGCGTCGTCATCTGATTGCAGAGCACCTCCACTTGTGGCGGCCGGCGATGCCGGCACGGTGGGCGAGCGAGAGGGCTTGGGCGTCGACAAGTCACAGAAGACGAGCTGGGTGCCCCTCCGCGCCCGCCATTTCTCCCACAAGCCGAATATTCGATCGACGGCGGTGTTCACCTTGCTGCCTTCCGGATCCCTCGCGTCAGGGTCAATGAGCCGGAAGTCCAACCCTGCCTTGCGTGCATCGTTGGTGATCTTCAGCGGGTTGTCGATGCCGGGATCCTTCGGAAGGTTCTCCATTCGCCAAATGATCGACCCCTCATTCCAGTCCTTGACCACATTACCGTCGGCGCGCATGGAAGGTTGCCCGTCCGCATCAAGCACGGGCGCCTGCACCCCCATGTAGAGCGCCTGGTCCTCGGAGCGCTCCACAACGATGTTCTCAGGCCTGCCACCCTTGACCTTGGGCACAGGAAATCGCGTGCCCAACGCGCGCGCCTGCTCATCCAGGTCAGTCTTGGTCACGACATCGGCGAACGACCGGTACAGCGAAATGAGTTCCGGCACGTTCTGGAATTTTGCAAAGCGGCTATTGAGCCGGTAGCTGACGCCTGTGGCATCAAGCTCCCATCCCGTCACGACCTGGCCGAAGGTCGATGCCCACGCATCGAAGTGGACGATGCCCCTGGCCTTCAGCTCGTCGTACTGCATGTACCTCTGCATCGTGTACAGCTCAGCGATCGTGTTGCTGATCGGCGTGCCCGTCGCGAAGTACACACCGCGACCTTGGTTTCGCTCCTGCAGGTAGCGGCACTTCACGAAAAGATCGAACGCCTTTTCCGAGCCGGACAGGTTGCCTAAACCCGAAACGCGGCTGAGCGAGGTGGTGATGAAGAGATTCTTGAACTCGTGCGCCTCGTCGACCAGGAGCGCGTCGACGCCAAGATCTGCGAACGTCACGGCGCGATCCTTGGCGCCAATGTCTGCCTTGCGCTCCAACCGCTCGCGCATGCGGTCCTTTGCCTTCTCCATCTCCTTGATGGTTACCCGGTCGCCGTCATGGTGCTTGAGGCGATCAATCGCTGTCGTGAGGTCACGAACTTGTTCCTCAAGAATCGCGGCCAGCGTCGCTTCGGGCATACCGATCTTCTTGAACGAACTGTGCCCCACGATCACCGCATCCCAATTGCCAGTTGCGATCCGGGCGAAGAGCCGTTCACGGCTGTCCTTCTGAAAGTCGCTCTTCTCTGCAACCAGCACGTTGGCGTGCGGGTACAGGGCAGAGAACGCGTCCTTCCACTGCAGCAGAAGATGGTTCGGGACCACGAGCATGGCCTTGTTGAGCAGACCCATGCGCCGGCTCTCCATCACCACGCCTACCAGCACGTAGGTCTTGCCTGCCCCAACCACATGGTCGTAGAGGACGTTGCCCTCTTGAATGCCACGCCAGATGCCATCCTTCTGGCTGGGTCTGAGTTGGATGCCGAGCGACGAACCGGGCAACTCAAGGTGCGACCCGTCATACCTCGCGGGCACGTTGGTGTTGAACCGCTCGTTGTAGATGGTGGCCAGTTCCTCGCGACGCGCCTTGTCCTCCCACACCCAATCAAGAAACGCTTGCCGGATCTCGTCGGCTTTCTGATTCGCGGCCGCCGTCTGCACATCGTCGACGCGGTAGATCGGCCGCCCGTGGTCGTCAGTGCCTTGCTCCTGTCGAACTTGGATGGAGCTGTTCGTCAAGATGGCCTCGATCAGCTCGTTCGCCGGGTACGACTGTGTTCCCCAGGTCACGGTGCCCACCGTGCGCTCGGGCTTGTCGATCTTCACGAGCCACTTCCCCAGCGACTCCTGATAGCTGATCCGCCGGCGCACATCTCCTAGCAGATGTCCCACGAAGTCGCCAACCACGCGCTCAGGCACCCATGTCGAGCCGAGCTGCACAGCAATGTCAACCGGCTCGATGTCGGCGGGCTGTACGCGCAGCAGCGCGGCGACGTTGTCGGCATATCTGTGATCAACGTCGGCGGCCGCCTCGGCTGCGCGCAGCTTGGCCTTCACGTTGCCTGTAAGATATTCGTCCGCGGTCTTCCAGGCTTGCTCTTTCGGGTCGTGAAAGATCAAGCCCTTGAGTTCACCGATCAGCTGCTCTTCCGTGGTCGACGTGAGCTGCACCATTCGTGCGAGATCCACACGTCCCGACTCGTTCATGGAAACGACAAGCGCGTCCTTGGCGGTTCCCACCCGTTCGATCTCGCGCTTTGGCCCCATGACGCGCTTGCTGAAGATGTCCGCTTTCTTCGCTGTTGGAGGCCTAGAGGGAACGCCCTGCCGCCGCGCCGTCTCGGCCGAAACGCCCTTGTCGTATTCGCTCTCGAGCGCATGCAGAAGTGGGTATTCCGGATCCTCGGCCATCGCAAGGCGGTTGGCCTGGCTGCTGATGTGGCCGAACTTCCGCACGAAGCCGTCGTAGCTGCCGTTGAGCTTCGCGCGGAGTTGCACAAGCTGGGCATCGGACGTCGTCGGCGACTGCTCAGCAGACATCAGGCCGCGCAACACGTCCCTCACCTCGACAAGCGCCTTGATACGGTCGCACGTGCGCTCACCCTTGTTGTCGACGATCGCATAGTCATGCTTGTCAATGAGGTCCGGCAGCCGGCGCGCCAAGCTCCCCTCGGGGGTCACGAAGAACGCGCCGACCTTCAGGCTATCGGCGAGCGTCAAAACCGGCTTGCCAGCGGCTTCGCCTTGTTCGACCGCCTCCAAAGCGCCGTAGACCTTCTCAGGCAGCGCTGCGAGTCGGCGCTCGATCGCATCTGGCAAGTCTTCGCCAGGCGTGGGCACGAGGTCGACGGCGTCCCGATGCATCTTCCGAGAGACCACCAGCCGTCCGGCCATTTGCTCCGGGCGGTCGTGAAAGTACCGGCTGATCGTGATCGGCTCGCCTGTCTCCTCGTCTCGCGTCTCAGCCACCCCGGTCCACGTCATGTCGGGCACTTCACCGGCATGGCACTTGCGGAAGAACAGGATGTCGGTCGTCACCTCGGTCAAGGCGTTCCGCTTGAATGCCGTGTTGGGCAACCTGATTGCGGCAAGC
>Ga0070663_100002134_pt1 | contig 11068 bp, 10 predicted proteins | sample KBSC63metaG_FD_65646 | JGI IMG/M metagenome (GOLD analysis project Ga0070663, IMG submission 65646) | Corn rhizosphere microbial communities from Kellogg Biological Station, Michigan, USA - KBS C6-3 metaG | ecosystem: Host-associated > Plants > Roots > Rhizosphere > Soil ...
GAATTGGGTGATCCAGCGCTGGCCGCGCCAGCATAGCCTTGGAAATGTAGTTGCAATAGATATTTTACAGGCTCTGCAGACTTCAGGGAGCCTTCGAAACGCGACTGCTTGGCGTCAACCGGCCGCGAAGCCTGAATCGTCATGATCTCGCTGGATCAGCCATGGAAGCTGGTAGTTTCCTCGAGGGGGCTACGCCCTGTGCGCGCGGCGTTGGCGGGGACGGACATGTCTTCAAATCCGAAGGATATGCCATAGAGCAGGCGTTGTTCCGGTCCAATTCCCAGTTCCGATCGCACGATATCAGGATAATAGCCCAAGGCTCCCTGAGGACAGGACGCAATGCCGAGCGCCGTCAGCCCCAGCATCAGCGTCTGAGCGTAGAGCCCACAGTCAGCGATCTCACGCGACAGCGCCCAGTCGGGCACGAAGAGAAAGGCAGCGTGTGGCGCATCGAAAAATTCGAAATTACGCAACGCGGCATGATTGCGTCCTGGCCGGTCGTCGCGGGCAATATCCATCGCAGCGTAAAGTTGGCGGGCGCTATCCACCTGCCTGTCACGATAAATACCGGGGTAGGTCAACAGCCCCGGAAAATCCGGCTCAGCGGCGATTCCAGCCGACACCGCTTCCACAAACGCGTGGCGGATACGCGCCAGAGGCTTGCCGCTCACGACATGCACCAACCATGGTTGCACGTTGCAGTTTGACGGCGCTGAAAGTGCAAGCTCCAGAGCGCGCCGTTGGATCGACATCGGCACCGGGTCGGATAGGAAGCCGCGCACCGACCGGCGGTCCCGCGCAATCCGTTCAAGTGCTTCAAAATCGCCTTGTTCCCTTTCGTTCATCGCACCGTCCATGACCGTGAAGTCTCCTTCCGCTCGCCGCCTCCCCTCAGCGTTGCTCTGGCTCCTTTTCGTCCGCGAACCAAGTGTGTCGCCTTTGTGGCGACGCAGACTGCCTCATACCCCCTGCTCCAGTTCAGCTTTCAGCTTTTCAGTCACTAGCGCCGTCAATTCTCGCTTCAGCGTCTTGCCCCCCGCCGATCTCGGAAACTCCTGCATGATTTCGAGCCGCTCAGGCAATTGCCATGTCGCGAGGCCCTCGCCACGCAGGAATTCCAGCAATCCCGCCAGTTCCAGTCCCGCTCCCGGCCTTGCTATGACAAATGCACAAGCCCGCTCGCCGAGCACAGGATCCGGCATTGCTGCGACCGCTACGTCCTGGACGTCAGCATGCTTGATCAACGCCTCTTCGATCACAAGGGGCGAAACATTACGACCGCCCCGGAGGATCATGTCCTTGATCCGCCCGACAATCTTCAGGTAACCGTCTTCGTCAAATTGACCAAGATCGCCGCTTTTGTAGAAATGGTCCTGCGTAAATACAGATCTGGTCTGGTCATCGGCCCCTAAATATCCCCATGACTTGTCAGCACCACGCCAGGTCACTTCACCGACAGTGCCCGCTGGCAGTGCGTTACCGTCCGAATCACGAATTTCGCATTCGCAACCCCGGACGATGCGGCCGACAGTGCCGAGCCTTTTTTCCCGCGGATCATCGGCAGCCGTCAGCGTGGGCGTCCCGGCATCTGTCGCTCCATAAATGCTCTGGATCACAGCGCCTGTCAGTTCCTCGACCTCTCGCGCCGCGTCATAGGGAAGCGGAGCACCCGCGTTTGTGATCACTCGCAGACTATGAAAATCGTCCCTTGGCCTGGACCGGAATGTGGGCAACAGCTTGATGAGCTGAGCTGGAATCGCGGTCGCGTAGGTGCAGTTTTCCTTGACCATCAAATCCGCCGCATCTTCAGGATTGCTCCAATGTGGCAGCATTACCGACGTGCCGCCATTCAGCAGGGGCATTAGCACAGGATAGACATATCCGGTCGCTCCGGTTCCGGCGGGCGCAAGGGCGGCCGCCACGTCGGTTTCCACAAAACGGGCGCCATCTCTGGCGGCATTCAGCATGGCCTGAAGATCGTTGCTCGAATAGCGGCTGATCTTCGAGATTGCCGTTGTCCCCCCTGACAGCATCAGCGCCGCGGGATAGTCCGGATCAGGCCGGAGCGATGCAATCTGCTTTGTGCCTAACGGTTCAGCCGCAACAAGCATTTCGAAGGGTTTTATCCCATCTCCCGCGCTTTCGCCGATAACAAAATGTGTCTTCAGGTCAGGAAGATCGAGCCTCAGATCCCTGATCATCTGGACATAATCGAAGTCGCGATATAGATGCCTCGAGATAATCACCTTCACCTTGGCCTGCGCTAGCAAGTGCCCGACTTCCAGCGCACGCCAGCTGTCATGCAGCGGCATGTACAACATACCCACCATATTGCACGCGAGATGCAGAACGGGAATCTCGTAACTATTGGGTAGTTGACCGGCGATCACATCGCCGGGTTCGAAGCCCTCGGCCAACAAGCCATTGGCCACGCTCAGTACGTCTCGCTGAAGCTGTCGGTAAGTCGCACGCCGGCCATCCACGACAATCGCCAGCTTGTCCGCAAACCGATCAGCCTGCGCAAGAAACCGCTCGCTTAGAGTGACGTCCTGCCACAACCCTGCGGCACGATATTGCCTGGCCTTTTCCGGGGACGTGAGAGGAAGTTCCATAGTCATCTGTCTGGCTCCTAGCGATAAGGAGAGAAGTCTGGCCTGCGCTTTTCAATGAAGGCACGTCCTCCCTCTTCCTGTTCTCCGGTTTCAAAAAAGTTGGGCGCCACATCTGTCACCACGTCAGAAACATTTTTGCCCATATATGGCAGCATGTGATCCTTGAAGGATGACTTGACCGTCTTGAGCGCCGTAGGGCTGAGAGCGAGCAATTCATCGCACCACTTCCTGACTTCGGCGTCGAGTTGTTCCGCGGGAACAACCGCGTTGACCAGTCCCCATTCGAGCATTTGCGCGGCCGTATAGCGCCGGCACAGCATCCACATCTCTCTTGCACGCTTATGGCCTATGATGCTGGCGAGATGCGAGACGACATATCCTCCCGCGGGCGACGCCACGCGGGGGCCGTTCTGCCCGAATATGGAGTCTTCCGAAGCGATCGTGAAATCGCAGAAATAGTGGAGATGATGGCCACCGCCGACTGCATATCCCTTCACCCGCGCGATGACCGGCTTCAGGCAGGAAATGATATCTTCGCCCAGCTTCCAGTCATGTCCCTTCAAACCGCCTTCAACTTCCCACTCGATGTCCCCACCAGCGCTGAACGCCTTGTCCCCTGCCCCCGTCAGCACGATGACCCCGACCGCGCGATCGTCGCCGGCCCGTGCGACCGCATCGCGCAGCTCGTCGATCGTATGCCCGTTGAATGCGTTCAGCTTTTTCGGTCGATTTATGACGATCGTGGCAACACTGTCCGCAACATTGTAAAGAATATCGCTATAGCTGCCGGCTTCATCTGCTTTATGATCGTTCATTGCGCTGTCCTACTCGCTCGAACGGACCAGCAATCCGACGCCAGATGCGCCCGGAACCGGCCGGCCCTCTTCCCGTTTTGTCGCACTGCCGGCCTGGCTAAGCCTCACAGCGCTCAATAATCGTCGCCGTCGCCAACCCGCCGGCGCAACAGATGCTCTGAAGGCCAAACCTGCCGCCGCGACGTTCAAGCGCGTTGAGCAAGCTTGTCATGATCCGTGCCCCCGAAGCTCCCAAAGGATGGCCCAGAGCGATTGCGCCTCCGTTCACGTTCAGGCGATCGTGACCGACGCCATGTTCCTTCATCCAGGCCATCGGCACGGTCGCAAACGCCTCATTGACTTCGAAAAGATCGATATCTGAAAGGCTCAACCCGCTGCGCTCCAAAATCCTGCTCGTCGCGGCGACAGGTCCGGTCAACATGAGTTCGGGGTCCGAACCGACCACCGTGATGGCCCGAATCCGGGCGCGGACCTTCAATCCCCATCGATCGGCAGCAGCTTGCGAGGCCAGCAGGACGGCCGCTGCGCCATCGCAAATCTGGGAAGAATTTCCAGCCGTCACCCGTCCATCGTCACGGAAGCTGGTTTTCAATGTTGCCAGCTTTTCCCGACTCGTGTCCCGGCGAATGGTTTCGTCGACCAAGACTGTGTCAGTGGCTTCCAAGTCCCGTTCGACATATTCGGCAAGATTAACCGGATTGATTTCGCCATCGAAGTCGCCACGATCAGCTGCGGCGGCCGCGCGCCGATGGCTTTCAATGGCGAAATCATCGATCTGATCGCGCGTGAATCCGTAACGGTCGGCAATCTTCTCGGCGGCCTCACCCTGCGAAGTCAGATTAAAACGTTCTGTCAATCTCCAGCCAAACACGTCTCCATGCAGGGCACGGTTGCTGCCCATGGGAACCCGCGTCATATTCTCCGCGCCGCCGGCAACGACGATGTCAGCCAGGCCGCTGGCGATTTCGCCTACTGCAGTGTGAATCGCGGCCTCGGACGCTCCACATTTGCGATCGACTGTCATGCCCGGGATATGCTCTGGCCATCCGGCGCTGAGCAGCGCCGTCCGCGCAACATTTCCGCATTGTTCCCCAATCTGGGTAACGCAGCCGAACACAACATCGTCGACATGATCCGTCGAAAGGCCATTTCGATCAACGATCGCACGCAGGACATTCGCCCCCAGATGATCGGCGCGCACGCCGGAGAACGATCCCCGAAAACGGCCGATCGGAGTCCGAATGGCATCAACTATCACTATTCCCGTCATATAGCTTCACCTTGAACAGGCCCGCATGTCAAAGCGTGCGTGCTATGATCTCGCGCATGATTTCTGACGTTCCGGCGTAAATGCGCATGACACGAGCGTCACGCCAGGCGCGACTGACGACGAACTCGTTCATAAAGCCATAGCCGCCATGCAGCTGGACCAGGTCATCGAGGATCCGGTTTTGCATCTCGGCGCCCATCAACTTGGCCATGGCCGCGCGATCTGCGCTGAGTTCGCCACGCAAAAACTCCGCGAGACAGTCATCCACGAAGGCCCGCAGCATCTCCAGCTGGGCGCGCGCATCGGCCAGCTTGAATTTGGTATTCTGAAACGAAAACAGCGGCGCTCCAAATGCGTTTCGGTCCTTCGTATATTCGACCGTCCGCTCCAACATGGCCTCGATCGAGGCAGCGGCGCGGATCGGCACGATCATCCTTTCCTGCGGCAATTCGGACATCATGTAGGAAAAGCCCAAATTTTCCTTGCCGAGCAGATAATGTGCCGGGACGCGCACATCTTCAAAGAACAGTTCGGCGGTATCCTGCGCAAGGAGACCGATCTTGTCGAGCTTCCTGCCCTTCGTGAAACCCGGCGTACCTTCCGGAACCACGATCAGCGATACGCCCTTTCGACCCGCGGAAGGATCAGTCTTGCAAGCAAGAATGATAAGGCCACAATTTATTCCATTGGTAATGAAGGTCTTTGAGCCGTTGATGACATATTCGTCACCCTCGCGGCGGGCCGTCGTCCTTATGGCCTTTACGTCGCTGCCGGTTCCGGGCTCTGTCATGCCCAGGGCACCGATCGCCTCTCCCGCGATCAGCCGCGGCATCCACTCCTGCTTCAGTTCTTCTGTGCCGAACTTCGTGATATAAGGAGTAACCACGTCGCTGTGCATGGAGAAACCGAGCCCTGTTGCGTTCTCCCGGGCAAGTTCCTCTATTATCACGGCGGCAAACCCGAAGTCACCTCCAGCACCGCCATATTCTTCGGGAGCCATGGGGCATAGCAATCCCCATCTGCCGGCTTCGCGCCACACTTCGCGCGGTACCAGGCCTTGCTTCTCCCATTCAAGATGATGCGGCACAACATGTTGTTCGAGAAACGCGCGAACTGCATCCCGAAACATTTCGTGCTCGGCGGTAAATACAGTCCGTGCCAAGTCACTCTCCAAATCCTAGATTTAATTCACAACCTGCATATATCCCGTGGCGGCTTGATGACGGGGTCCGTCATCTATTCAGCGCTGCCCTCCATGGGCGCAGTCTTGATCAGACATAGCCCCCGTCAATCGTCAGTATCGTTCCGGAAGTGTAACCGGATAGAGGTGAAGCCAAAAAGGCCACAGCGTCGCCGATTTCCTCCGCCTTCGCAGCCCGACCGAACGGCAGGTGGGAAAAGAGTTCCTCCCATCGATTGGCGCTGCCGAGTTCTCGCTCCGCTCTTGCCTGCATCATCATCTTGACGCGATCGGTCTGAACAAATCCGGGATTGATGCCAACGACCCGAACACCGTCGTGGAAAGATGCGCGACCCATGGCTTTGACAAACCCCATGAGCGCCGCATTTCCTGCCGATCCGGCAATATATTCAGGAGGAAAACGTTCGCCTCCTGCACCGATGACGTTGATGATGACGCCCCGGCGCTTGGCAAGTTGCTTGTAAAACTTCTGGGTCAGCGCGAAGTAACCAAAGACCTTCAGATCCCAGGCCGACCTCCAACGCTGCATGTCGATCTCTTGCAAGGATCCCGGAGGAATCGCGCCGGCATTGTTAACCAGGATGTCCATTGCACCGCACTGTGCAACCAATGCATCCTGATCGCCCTCATGACTGAGATCGCAAGCAATGCCGTCGGCAGTGATACCAGCAAACCTCAGTTCCTGAACGGCCCGATCAAGCACGTCACCATCCCGTGCCGCGATCACAACTTCGCACCCTTCCCTACCGAGGGAGAAGGCAGCAGCAAGGCCAATTCCCTTCGAGGCTCCGGTAATCAGCGCCCTCTTGCCCGCCAGCCTCAGATCCATCTGCGCATCCTTATCCTCTCAAATTCATGGTCGGGCAGCACCGCGCGACTACGTCTCGCCGATTGCCACCTCCCATCTTCGTAGATCGACAATAAGGCATTTATAATCTAGCACAAGCGTTCTAACTTGCTTTCTCAATTTTTGACGAGGAGAGATTTATGAAGCTCGATGGAAGAGTGGCCATCATTACCGGAACCAGTCCGAATATCGGCGGAGGTATCGCAGAAGCGCTGGCGGCGGCCGGCGCGTCCATCATCGCGGTCGACGCCCAGCAGCAGAATGCCGACGGTTGCGCCAACGCGATCAGGGCAGCCGGTGGATCGGCCATCGGGATCGTTTGCGACGTCACGGACGATGCAGCCGTCAAGGCAGCCGTTGACAAGGCAATGGAAACCTACGGTCGCGTCGATATCCTGGTCAACAACGCGGCCTATTTCCACGAACGAACCGTCGCTGAGATGGAATTGCCCGCCTGGCGCAGGGTGATCTCTGTCATTTTGGACGGATCATTTCTCTTCACGAAATATGCCGCCGCCAAGATGCTGGAGGGCGACCGAGGCGGCGTTGTCATCAACGTGATCTCGACCACCGGTCACCAGGGTGCTCCCGGCAACATTGCCTATGCCACCGCCAAGGCCGGAATGCTGAATTTCACGCAAAGTGCAGCGATGGAGTTCGCTGCCCAGAATATCCGGGTCGTCAGCCTGACGCCGACTGCAACAAGTTTTGAAGAGAAGCCTGCCCGAGCCAAGCGTTGGAACGTCGATGTCGGATCGATGGATCACGTCGGCCCCATGAGCCAGAAATACGCTAAGCGCATCCCCCTGCAGCGATTGCCGAACGCGAGTGATTACGGTGCCGCTGCCGTCTTTCTGGCATCAGACGATGCATCGATGATCACGGGCATCGACCTGCGCGTCGATGGCGGCGCCGTTGCCCGTTATTGGGCGTGGGATCCTAGCAATCCCTGAACCTTCGCATTGCCTTCGCATGTCGTCATTGGTCGATACTGACCGAAGCGCGATAGATTGAATTTTCCGCTGACGGCTTGGAATATCCCTGGCCATCATCAGGTCAACTCCGCCCCGTCGTGATGGACATGGCGCGTTAGCAACCTGTCTGGGAAATCTCCCCAGACAGGTCAGCACCGGATCGCAGAATCCATCCGGCTTTCCATGTGCCCTGACGCGACCTTGAGCGCGCGCCATTAAGTCAGACGCAGGTTCGATGCTTCAAACAATTGTTTTCGCCGTGTCCAACGCGAAAAACCGCAGCAGGCATGTGCGACTGCCAATCCCGTAACGTCAGTCCGCGAACGCTTTCCAGTCGCAATGAAAAGACCCCGCATCGCCGATGCGGGGTCAAACAGCCTTATGAGATGGCCATCAAAACTCTGAGGGTCTCAGCGTTATCCGAAGCCAGATTTCCCGCCCCCGGGAAACCGACCCCTCATAATCCGCCAAAGTGCCCACTGTGGTACCGGTGCCGCCGCCAGTACCCGGGGACTGGAATCCGACGTTGAGGAACTGCTTGTTGGTCAAATTGCGGCCAATGATCGCAAATTCCATGCTCTTCGATTTCGAAGCAAAGGTCAGGCTCGAGTCCAGGAGAAAACGCTTCGGCGTTATGCCAATCGGGCTCAGTTCCTGGGACACATATTGACTGGATGTATAGACGCCGTTGGCGTTGAACGTTGCATTCCAATCATCCGCGATCGGCGTTTCGTAGCTCATTCCCACGCTGCCGCTGAACTTCGGCGCACGCGGCAGAGGTCGTCCCAGGAACTGCTGCGTGTTGCCTGCGCCCACGCAACCCGCTGCGATGGTCTGCCCGGTATAGCATGGCCCGAAAAAGCTAGATGCGTAACGGGCCGAATTATAGGCGGCGGACCCCGTCAATGAAAGCCCGGGTAGAGCATTGGGCGAAAAGGTGAAGTCGCCCTCCAACCCCTTAATACGCGCAGATGACGCATTAAGTATGGAGATTGTCACGGCGATCGGATCAAGACGGCTAAGCTGAAGATCCTTATAAAGGTAGGAATATGCCGCCAGATTCACACGAAGTTGCCGATCGAGCAGCAAGGTTTTCAACCCAACCTCGAAACCCTTCGCTTTTTCGGGCGCGTAACTGTTGTCGATCGAGGTCACTGCGGGATTGGCAAGCGGCGCATTGAACGCTGTCGCGCTGATGTTGTAGGATCCAGCCTTGAACCCTTCCTTGTACGATCCGAAGAGGTTGAAAAACGGACTCGGCTTGTAGGCCAGCGTCAGCTCTGGCGACCAGTTGCTGAACGTGCGGGAAGGCCTTGAGAACTTGTTCGGCAAGCCATTGGGAGGCGTGATATCCTGACTCTTCTTGTCCTGAGAATATCTCACGCCTGCCGACAAGCTGACCGCATCGATGATATCCCAGCCCATTTGACCGAAGACGGAATATGTTTTGCCCTCGATCGGGAAATACCAGACCGGCGTAAGTGGAACAATGACGGGAGCGGCGCGGGTGCCAGCATTCCTTACAACCTGCTGCTCGAAATTGAGGCTGTCATCCTGATAGAACCCACCGAGCATCAAATTGATCGGCGAATCGGGGCTATTGTAGGTAAGCCGAAGCTCCTCGCTGAATGTATGCTTTTTAAATCGTCCCTGATCACCCAGGAAAAATGGCCTGCCCGACGATGTTGAATCCAATGCGCTTTGCCGGATACTGTAGAATCCGGTTACCGAATTCAGTGTGACGGAATCATTTATTTTATATTCGATGTCGCCCGAAAGAAGAAATTGAGTCGCCTTGTAATAGGCACTATCCGAATCCCAGCGGGGATTGCCGGTTGCCGCTCGCGCAAGGGCAGAAGGAATGCGAGCCAATGAAATCCTGTTGTCGGCCTCGCAATCGCCGATGCCCGGCAGTGAAGCTGTGCCGGCAGGAACCCCGGCGGGACACCCAACCTTCTGGTTTGTTCCGTAGCCACCATTTTCGTGCACATGATGATAGGTGCCGCGAAGCTTGACCGTCAATTGATCGTCCGGCTGCCAGTTCAGGCTTAGACGGGTCGCTTCCTCGTCGGTCCCAGGTGCATATCTGGACGAAGGGTCAGGATCGGTGTTGCGGAAATAGCCCCGCTGCCGCGAGAAGCGCCCGGCAAGGCGCATGTTGAGAGTATCGGTGACGGGACCGGAGACATATCCTTCGAGATCCACCTGCCTGGCGTTGAATTCATAAGCTCCGCTGATTTGCGCCTTGAATACATCGGTAGGCTCAGCGCTGCGGATGGATATGATGCCGCCACTGGAATTTTTGCCGAAAAACAAGGCTTGCGGACCTTTGAGGATCTCCACCTGACCAATGTCAAATGCCGAAATGCGCAACACCGACCCGTAACTGACCGGCACGCCATCGATATTGATTGTAACGGCACCCTCAGCACCAGGATTGGATGTCGGACTGGAAACACCACGGAGTGCCAGAATGCCGCCATAGGACCCATTGGCAGCACCTATGGAAAGCTGAGGAGTAAGCTTGGCGACATCAACAAGGTTTGTCACGTTGAAGCGCGCCAGTTGCTCGCCCGAATAAGCGCTGAGCACGACTGGTGTCTGCAGCGATGTCTCGCTGCGACGTCGCGCGGTGACAATAATGTCGTGAGCATCTACAATATCACGAGCACCCGGTGAGTTCTGCTGAATCTCGTTTTGCTTCGAACCTTGCGAATCTGCCACGGCAGAATCTGATACCGCCGTCTCTGCAAAGGCAGGCGCCGCGAGTAGTGAAAGCGCCAATATTTCCAAGCTGACGATTCCGATCTTTCCTTTCAAAAGTCCTCTCCCCATTAATTTATCGTCCTGTCGTCGAACTTGTCGTTCGCGATCATGATCGAATCACATCGAAAGCGACCGCCGGCTTGAACCTTCAAGCCGGTCCAAAAAGATAACGCCCGGTCAAATCCAAATCCACGATACGCACACATTATCATAAGAACAAGTGTATTAGACATTGGCGAGGAGTTTTGTTTTCCCATCTCCGTTGAAAAGGGGCGCATGCGCTGGATTCGGTATGCCCACGGAGGCGGACAGGCCTTTTTGAAAGTGAGGCGCGCCTCTTTCGGCGAGTGTCGCTGCGGCTGCTCCATAGACCTTGTCAGGCTTCTGCTCATCCATCAGCTGATCAGGCAAACCAAATCCATCTCCCGTCCCAGCAGGTTCACCTTAAGGTAACAAGCCACATTTAGGACATGACCGAGACAGATCATCATATCTAGTTCATTTGTCCTATGTTGCGCGATTGTTGGACAGCGGGTCAGGTCACATACCGTATCAAGCGCCGCATGCGCCAAAGCGTTATCAG
>Ga0070663_100002139_pt1 | contig 11056 bp, 12 predicted proteins | sample KBSC63metaG_FD_65646 | JGI IMG/M metagenome (GOLD analysis project Ga0070663, IMG submission 65646) | Corn rhizosphere microbial communities from Kellogg Biological Station, Michigan, USA - KBS C6-3 metaG | ecosystem: Host-associated > Plants > Roots > Rhizosphere > Soil ...
CCCCGAGCGTTCCTGCCGCCCGCCGACTGCACCAGCACCCAACCTCTCGGCGCTCTTATAAGTGCCGCCCAGAGCGACACCCCCCAACACGATTCGGCGCAGGTCTACGCACTGGTGCACGACGTCGACCAGGGTGCCGTCCTCGACGTCTGGAAGATCACCGCCGGGGGCGGTATCGAACGCTGGGACGAGAAGTGGTACGTCACCGACGGTGCCCTGCGTGACCAGCCCGATCTGCTGCTCGTCCCGCTCGACCAGGCCCAGCTCGACGACGTCCAGCGGCAGATGACGTCAACCGAGGCCGTCGTCGCTGACGCCCCACTGACCGTCAGTCCCGACCCGCGGGCGGAACGACTCCGGCGGTACTGGTCCACCGGCAAGGGGGCCCTCAAGATCCGCTGGCTGACCCCCGGCGACTGGAAGCGGTGCTACCGGCACCTGGCCAAGTACATGGGCGTGCGGGCCAAGGGCTACTGCCAGAACCTGCACAAGCGCAACACCGCCGTCTGGACCGGTTCTCGGTTCAACGTGGGCGGCAACGGCCACCACCACGGGCATTTCGGCGTTCATGCCGCCGGTGCTCCCATCGCCCCCGAAGCGGCTCTCCTAGCGGCTCTGCGATCCGGCCGGGTCACCGGCGACACCGAAGGGAAGAACACAATGCCCGATCAGCTGGCCGACGGTGTCTACACCGAGGTCGACGACCTGACCGACCCGCTCCTGCAGGCACTGGCCGCCGGTGGCGTGCCGCTGGCGGCGCCGGACGCCTGGTTCGAGGATCCGAAGCTGGACAAGGTCACCACGGTCACGGTGACCGACGAGGGCCGGGTGTACGGACACCTGGCCCCATGGGGGGTGTCGCACATCGGCATGGCGGGGTCGGTGCCCGTCCCCCACAACCGCACCGGCACCTACGCCTACTTCCGCACCGGCCAGCACGTCACAGCCAGCGGCAAGAGTGTCCGCGTCGGGCAGCTGACCCTGTCCGGTGGGCACGCTTCCACCACCGACCCGGCGATGAATGTGGCCTCCGTGGTCAAGCATTACGACGACACGAACTCGGCGGTCGCCGACGTGGCCGCCGGAGAGGACTCCCATGGCATCTGGGTTGCGGGTGCTCTCCGTCCCGGCGTCACCCCCGAACAGGTCCGTGTCATGCGCGCGTCTCCGCCGTCCGGGGACTGGCGGCGCATCAACGGCGAGCTGGAGCTGGTCGCCGCCTGCCACGTCAACGTCCAGGGGTTCCCCATCGCGGCTGCCGCATACCTCGCGGGGTCCGTCGAGGCGCTGGTGGCAGCGGGCGCCCGACACATGGCGGACCTGCGCCTGGCTGAGCGCGCTGATGCGGCCGTAGTGCAACGCCTCGGCGAGCTGGAGGGTCTGGTCGCCAGCCTGGTCGCCGCCGGGAAGAAGATCAACGACCCGGAGGACAAGAAGGACAAGGGCGCCGACGAAGCCGTCGAGGAGGCTGCGGACGCCAAGGAGGACGCCGCCGACAAGGGTGCGGACGAAGCGTCCGAGGGCGAGGGTGACGAGCTGAGCCCGGCGGAGGCGGCGCGGGCCGCCCGGATCGCAAAGGCCCGCGGTCAGGTCGCCGCGGACAAGCGCGCCGCGCTGCGCAAGCGGGTCACCGCGGCCGGTCCGCCGGGGAAGACCACCATCGCGGGCACCGACAGCTTCCCGATCGGCAACGTCGCGGACCTCAAGAACGCCATCCAGGCGTTCGGCCGGGCCGGGGACAAGCCCGCGGCGAAGAAGCACATCATCTCGATGGCCTACAAGCTCAAGCGGCCTGACCTGATCCCGGACAACTGGCGAGGGGCAGGCAACTAAGATGGCCTACCCGCCCGCTGCGCACGACGAACTGATCCTCGAAGCCGAAGGAACCACCACCGGCCCAGACGATGTGAGTGCCTACAACTGGGTCAGCGATTGGATTCCTGTGGGAGACATCCAGTCGATCTCCGTGGCCGTCTATGCGCCTAACGCCCCTGACCGCGCTGCCGTCGAGGAAGGGATGTACCGCGCGTCGACGACCGAACCTGCACCGGTGGCCTGGACTCTGCTACCACCAGTTGTTGACAACCTGGCACCCGGCGGGGCGCACTACCGCAGCACCGTGGGCCGCGTAGACCTGACCGCGCGGTACTTCCGAGTTCATGTACTCGGCTTCACCGGACCGAGCGGCGTATTCGTCAGCGTCCGCGCCACCCGCCGAGGTGTCCGATGAGCACTCCCCAGGATCCCACCCAGTGGGTACTGACGATCCACGCGGAGGGCGAGGTTCGGGATGCCGACGGCAACCTCCTCAACTCACCCGTGGCCGAATCCAGCTACGTCGTCTCGGGCGAAGAAGCACAACGGCTCCTAGAAGGGCAGGACAATCAATGACCGTCGGACTCTCGGCCACTAACCTCGCGAACGGCTGGCTCACGGCCATCAAGGGCACTGGCGCCACCTCCTTCACTGCACTGACAAGCCAGTTCGCCAAGCTGCACGTCGGCGACCCTGGTGCTGCAGGCGCCAACAACGCAGCCGCGGGAGACGCGACCCGGAAGGCCGTCAACTACGCTGCGCCATCCGCGGGCTCCATGTCGCTCACCGGTACCGCTCCGGTCTGGACGAATGGTGGTACCAGCGAGACCCTCTCGCATATCAGTGTGTGGGATGCCTCATCCGCTGGAAACTTCGACTACTCCGCGGCGCTGAGTGCCACGCAGGCATGGGCCAGCGGCAACACATTCACCCTCACGTCTTTGACCTTCGCCCTCACACCGATCGCGGCGTGATCTGATGGCGGTCGGGTGGGCGTCGGACAAGCTGGCGGTCGACTCGCAGGCCGGGCAGCTGGTGTTCGACGTGCGGGAGTCGCTGCGCAAGATCGGCGAGTTCAAGCTGTGGCTGGACGGTCAGTCCGACGCCGACCTGACGGCCCGCGGCTACTCCGCCGGTGAGGTCACCGTGCTGCGAGCTGGGATCTTCGACCTGGACAAGTTGCGGCAGATCGCGCTCGGTCAGGCGCAGCAGGTCGGCAACAACAACTTCTTCTTCAACGCCGGGAAGCTCACCGGCGTCCGGTAGCTCTTCGTCTCGTCAGGAGGCCCCGATGCCTACCGGAACCTGCGATCCCGCGACCCGCGGCGACCCGTACAACGTGCTGCAGTTGGCTGTCGGCAACGGCGACGTGTTCGTCACCATCCGTTACGGGTGGGACACCGTCAGTCAACGGACCGACCCAGACGGGTGCGACGGCCCGCTGGTCAACGGCACCGGCTCCGGCAACGGTTGGGCCGTCAGCTATGTCAACGCCGGGCAGAGCACCTACTACATGCACACCGTCAAGAAGAACGGGCAGCCGTTGACCTTGACGATCCCGCCGGGGTCGAACGGCACCCTGACCAAGCAGCAGGCCGCGGCGGGTGGCTATGTGAACGCCAGCGACTGCAAGTCCCTCGCCTTGACCACCGAGCCGTGACCCGGCTCCCTATGGGAGTTGTCGAGGGAGGGTAGGAGACGATGGCGACGCCCCCTACCCGAGTGTCTTACGTGGCCAGTGTTTTCGACACCACCACTACACCGAAGACGGTGTCGGTGACGGTGCAAACCGGGGACCGTGTCCTGGTCGCTTCGCTCGCCGCGAACGGCACCGGCGGCGCTACGAACACCGCCCCCACCGGGGGTGGGGAAACCTACACCCAGCTCGCCACCCTCGGGGTGGACACGAACAACTCCCGCAACATCGCCTGGTCGATGACGGCGACCAGCGCGCAGACCTTCAACATCAGCGCAGTCCGACCGCTGGTCAACACTTCCACCATCTGGGGAGTCTTGGCGTGGGTGTACCGGGGTTCGGACGGCTTCGGCGCGGTGGGAGCACCGGCCGTTGGTACCACCAACGGTCTGGCCACGTTCACCACCCAGGCCGCGAACAGCGCGGTGCTGGCGTTCAGCGCGGACTGGAACGCTGTCGACGGGACGACCCGGACGCGGAGGACCATCAACGCGTCGACCGGAACGGAAGAGACGTACTACCGGAACTCCGTCGAATACACCGTCTACACCCAACGGTATGACGACGCCGGGGCGGCCGGGTCGGTGTCCGCTGGGTACTCGGCGCCGACCGGGCAGAAGTCCGCGATCATCGCCGTCGAAATCAAGGGCGCTGCGGCAGGTGCGGCAGCCCTGCCGGAACTTGTCATGCCACAGATGCGGTGACGGAGGAGATATGGCCAAGTACCGGGTTTCGGCGCTGACGTCGGCGGGTTCCACGACCCTGCCGATCATCAGCCTCTACGGCGGCACCACGGTGCGTCCGCGGCTGCGGGAGCTGCACCTGTTCAACACGACGACGACCGCCGTCTCGTTGAAACTGGTGCGGGTGACCACCACCGGCACTCAGGGTGCCGGGTTGACGGAGATGCAGGAGATCGCGGAGGACACCGCCGCGATAGCCACCGCATTCCAGACGCACACGGTGGCGCCGACGATCACCTCCGGCGACCTGGAGCGGGTGGTGCTCGGCGCCGCCATCGGGTCCGGCGTCATGCTGACCTTCGGCGACGGGGGGATCGTGATCCCGGCGACCGCGAACAATGGCCTGGCGGTGGTCGTGTCCACCGGCACCGGGCAGGTGGTAGAGGCCACACTCGTTTGGGAGGAGTAGTTCCCATACCAGGGTGGCTTCCCGAGTATGCGTGACCCCACCAGGGGCTGCCACCAGGGATGACGCGGATCGGAGGCGGGTATGGCCAACCTGATCCGTTACCCGCTGCCGCAACCGCACCGGCCGCTCTACCCGCAGTCGCAGATCATCACCCCGCTCGCCGTCGTCAATGACTTCACCGGTGACGCGAGCCTCACCGCGACCGCGTCCATCAGCGCGGCGGGCACGGTCGACCGGAACACCACCGCAACCCTCACGGCCACCGCCACGGTCGCGTCGGCCGGAGCGACCGGCCTGTCGACGACCGCGTCGCCGACGATCACCGCGACGATCGCCCCCGCCGGGTCGGCCGGGCTGTCCACCACGGCATCCCTGACCGAAACCGCCACGGTCAGCCCGACCGGTGCCACCGGGGTCGCCAAGACCGCCTCCCTGACCGGCACAGCGTCAATCACGGCCGCCGGAGCGACCGGGGTCGCGCAGACCGCCAGCCTGACCGGAACCGCCACGGTCAGCCCGGTCGGCGCGGTCACCTGGTCCGGCACATCCAGCCCCACCGCCACCGCCACCATCACCCCGGCAGGCAGCACCGGCCTGTCCGGCACCGGCAGTCTCGCGGCCGCCGCCACGGTCACCGCGGCGGGTGTCGCCGTCGCGGGCGGCCCGGCGTCCCTCACCGCAACCGCCACGATCAGCGCTGCCGGGCAGGTCGCCACCTCCACCACCGCTGCGCTTACTGCGACCGCCACTGTCACCCCCACTGGGGTGGCCAATGCCAGCACCACCGCCGCCCTCACCGCAACCGCCGCGGTCACCCCGGTCGGCAGTACCGTCCGGTCCACCACCGCGACCGTCAGTGCGGCGGCGTCGATCACCGCCGCGGGGTCCGTCGGCATCACGGGCACCGCCTCGCTGACCGGCACCGCGGCCATCACCCCGGCCGGGTCCGCCAACTACACCGGCAGCGCGTCCCTCACCGGCAACGCGAGCGTCACCGCCACCGGCGTCGGACAGACATCCGCATCCGCGACACGCACCGCAACCGCCAGCATCACCGCGGCAGGCACCGTCACCAGCGGCCTGTCCGCCAGCGCGTCCGTCGCGGCCACCGCCACCATCACCCCCGCCTACACCGCCACCACCGGGTCCGGCGCGTCCCTCACGGTGACCGCCACAGTCACCCCGGGCGGCGGCGGCGCGGTCAACGCCACCGGCACGGTCACCGGCACCGCGACGATCAGCGCCGCCGGTTCCCTGGGCCTGGCCCGGACGGCGAGCATCACCGCCACCGGCGTGCTCGCCACCACCGCGTCCCTCGGCCTGTCCGGGGACGCGGCGCGCCCGGTCACCGCGACCGTCACCGCGACCGGCTCCAGCGCACTGTCCGGGGACGCCGCCCTCACCGCCGCCGCACAGGTCACCGCCACCGGCGCGCTGACCGGGCTGGTCACCGACGCCGCCGTCACCACCACCGCGAGCATCGTCGCCGCCGGTGCGCTGACCGGCGGCACCAGCACCGCCGGGCTCGCCGTCACCGCAACGATCACCGCGGGCGGGTTCATCCGCGACCCCCGCGTCTTCGTCGGCCCCATCATCAGCGTCGGCCCACCCCACGCCACCGGCCCCACCGTCGGCGAACCCAACGGACCGCCGGTCACCGTCGGACGACCACGAACCCCGGTCACCGTGGGAGGCTCATACGCGACCAGCAAGGGAGGCGGGCCATGACCGACTGCATGCCGCGCGTCGTCGACATCTGCCGGGCCTGCCGCCTGCACGTCTCCTGGCCCGTCACCGGCGTCGGATCCACCGACCAGCCGCAGGCGTCACTGAACGGCGGCCCCTGGGTGGCCCTGACCCTGGCCACCGACCAGCTCAGCGTCATCGGCTACTTCGCCGGACCCGACTTCCCGTCACCCGGCGCCGCCACCGTCCTGCCCCGCACCTCCCACGTCACCATCCAGATCACCACCACCACCGAGGTGCTCACCTTCGAGGGCGGATTTCTTCGCGTCACCCCCTGACCCGGTGGTATGGTCCGACCTGAGCGCCCAGCCCCACCGTGATCACTCCGGCGAGGCGGTACCTCCCGATGGCCTTACCAGCCGACCCCGGAGGCACCACCGATGGCGCGCACCCCCGTCGATTTCACCGCAGACCTCGCAGACCTGAGCAAGCTCACCGCCGCACAGCTGGAGGACCTGCGAGCTCGAATCGCGGCCGAGTTCGAGGCCGCCGACGCCGACGACGACGTCGACGCCATGGCCCAGCTCGCCGACCACATGGACACCGTCCGCAACGCCACCCCCGCCGCGGACCCCGCACCGGCCGCCCCCGACCCCGTCAAGGTCGAGGAGCCCCCGGCGAAGACCGAGCCGGAACCCGCAGAGCCGCCCGCCGCCGAACCGCCAGCGGCGGAGCCCCCGCCCACCGAACCGGTCGCCGAGGCAACCCCGGCCGAACCGGTCGCCGACAACGCCGGAGGGGCCGAACCGACCGCCTCCCCCTCGCCCGAATCCACCCCAGTCCAGGAGGCGCTCCCCGTGGCTGCATCTGCCACCATCCAGGTCCCCGAGGGCGCCGAGCCGGTTGTCGCCAGCGCCAAGCCCGTCGTCATGGCAGGCGCCGACATCCCCGGCTACACCGCCGGGTTCGTCTTCGACAACTCGCAGCAGTTCGCCGACGCCTACACCAAGCGGCTGAACACGCTGCTGAACCTGCGCGGCAACGGCGGCGGCGAACAGATCGTCATCGCCTCCGTCCGCGCGCCCGAGGTCGACTCCAGCCGTGTCCTGGACATGGGCGACTGGAAGTCGAACATGGAGAAGATCGAAGCCGTCACCAACCCTGACGCCTTCGTCCACCCCTCCGACTCCATCACCGCGTCCGGCGGCTGCTGCGCGCCGCTGGTCACCCGGTACGAACTGTGGGACAACGGCGGCGTCACCGCCCGCCCCGTCCGGGACGCGCTGGCCAGCTTCCGCGCCGACCGCGGCGGCATCCGCTTCTACGCCGGGCCCGCGCTCGCCGACGTGCAGGGCGCGCTCGGCTTCTGGACCTGCGCCGACGACACCGCCGCCGACCCGGCGAACACAGCCACCTGGAAGGTCTGCGGGCGGATCAACTGCCCGCCGGAGCAGACCGCCGAACTGCAGGCCATCACCATGTGCCTCACCTTCGGTGTGCTGTCCACCCGGATCTTCCCCGAGGTGGCCGCCGCCAACGTGAAGCTGGCCAACGTCGCGCAAGCCCGCCTCGCCGACTCCGCGCTGCTCGCCCAGATCAAGGCCGGGTCCACCGCGGTCACCGACGGCGGCACCGCGTGGGGTGCGGTGAAGGACCTGATGACCGCGGTCGGCAAGCTCACCGCCTACTACCGGGACCGGTACCGCATCCAGAACGCCCCACTGCGGGTCATCATGCCGTTCTGGATCATCGACGCGCTGCGCACCGACCTGCTGTCCGGGCCCGACTGGGGACGCGACTTCGCCACCCACTACGGCGTCACCGAAGCCACCATCCGGGAGTTCTTCTCCAACCGGAACCTCAACGTCACCTTCGCCCTGGACTCCGCGGTCCCGGCCACCAACGGCGGCGGCTTCTTCAACGCCATCAGCGGCGCCACCATGCCGACGTTCCCGACCACCGTGGAGTGGGCGGTCTTCCCCGAAGGCTCCTGGCTGTTCCTGGACGGCGGCAACCTCGACCTCGGCGTCGTCCGCGACAGCACCCTGGTCCGCACCAACGACTACATGCAGTTCTCCGAAACGTTCGAGGCCGCCGCACACATCGGCGGCGAGTCGCTGTGGGTGACATCCACCGTCTCCTACACCGGCGGCTACCCGGCAGGCGTCTGATCCCTTCTCCCGAAAGGACTGAGCGAGAAAGGATCTGACACATGGCCGGATACCGACAGGAAAACGCAGGGTCGGTCCGCGGTGTCGCGCTGCGCGTCACCCGCCTCGCCATCGACGGCACCCCCGACGTCGGCAGCAGCTGCGACGCCTACATGACCGGCGGCTTCATCAACCTCACCTTCACCCCGGCGTACAGCACGGGCGACGAAATCGAGGTCAAGAACGCCGCCGGTGAAGTCTGCACCTACTTCAAGATGCCGGACACCCTCAAGAACGTCGCCGTCAAGATCGAACTGTGCGACCCCGACCCCGTCCTCACCGAAATGCTCGTCGGCGGTGACGTCCTCACCGCCGCCTACGGCAGTGCCCTCGCACCGCCCACCACCCTCACCGGAGAAACCGCCGCCGTCGGCTACGCCGCCGAATCCATCGGCGTCCAAGGCGCCCCCTACGGCGTCGGCGTCGAAGTCTGGGCCCAAGCCGTCGTCAACGGCAAAGCCGCCAGCGCCCAGCCCTACTGGCACTACGTCTTCCCCTACCAGCAATTCGCCCTCGACGGCGACCGAGTCGTCGAAAACGGCGCCCTCGCCACCGTCTTCACCGGCGTCGGCGGCGGCAACCTGTCCTTCGGCACCGGCCCCAACCTCGACACCAGCGGCGTCACCCCCCTTCCGAGCGCCACCGCCTGGGACTGGGCGTTCCCCAGCTACACCGACCGGCCCTACCTGTACTCCCGCTCCACCGACGCACCCGTCGGACTCCGCGGCTGCTTCGTCAACCTCGGCATCCCCATCACCGGGATCGTCGCAGGCACCCCCGCCACCGTCACACCGACGAACGCCACCCGGCCGTACAACATCGAGGCACTCACCAACGCCGGGGCGCTTGGGAACACAAGTGCTTGGTCTACCGGGCAATATGTGGTACTCCGCGACGGTTCCGAGGCGTTCTGGGATGGCAACAGCTGGGAGGTGGGTCGCAAGGCCGCGTCCCCTCCGACCCCGACGACGGCCACCGCGGGCAAGCCGGGGTTCTACGGCCCCACTGGCGCAGCGAACCCGACCAACCTGGCGGCGATGGCCAGCATCACGGCCATCCCGAGTACCGCCTGGGTTACGGGTCAGTTTGTGAACGTAGCCGATGGCACACGGGCGCACTGGACCTCGTCGGCGTGGGCAGCTGGCCCCGCGTAGATATCACCCCGCACCACGCACGACAGCGCAACGATGAAGAGGGAGGCGGCTCGCCATGGCGCCACTTCCCTCTCCATCAGTCGACATGCTTCCATGTCACGCGCCGCACGATCGCACTCAGGGCCGCCTGCCGCACCCCGTACTCCCGCGCCAGATCCCACTGCTTCACCCCACCGGCGGCGTACCGGCGCCTGATCTCGCGCACAGCCTCCGGCGTCAGCTTCGTTGCGTGGTTGCGATCGCCGATCATGACCGTCCCGTCGCGCCACATGTCAGCACTGTTCTCGGAGGGCGGCCCCCATCTCAGGTGCGGCCCGTGGTAGCACAGCTTGTTGTGACACACCCCGTGGCACGCCACGTATCCGAACGGACGCGGTCCGTTCCACGCTTGACATGCCAGGTGATGCACCGAGTATTGCGTTCGACCGATCGCCAGTACCCCGTACCCATTGGCGACGGCATACGGCCACACCTTGCATCCGTCACTGGGACGGTAGACCGTGGCCAGGTAGTACCGCCACGGCTCACCAGGTGCTGCGCGGCTCTCGCCGCCACCCAGGGGATCGCCATGCCGCAGGAATCGCTGGTGGTGCGCCCCGCACCAGCCTTGCTTCTTCGCCCGCACCGGCCGCACACAGCCCTCGATCGTGCAGGTGGTGTCGGTCATGCTGCGCGCCGGTGCGCGGTAGGATCGGACATGTCGGTTCTCCTTCACAGAATCGGCCTGCACCGGGGACTTGGCCGTCGCCCGGTGCAACTATCTCCAGGGTATCAACTCCGTCACCTGGTTCGTTGCCATGGATGACTCCTTGCCAGGGCCAGGTGTCGACGCCGCCGGGCGGCCGGTCATCGACCCGACGCAGAACGTGCTGGATCTGGTCCAGGCGGCCATCCAACGGCAGGACGACCTGCGGGAGGCCGAGTCTCGGCATCTGCGTGAGTTGTCGCAGATCCGCGCTGATCACACCACGGAGCTGCGCCGTCTGGAGGCCAGTCGGATCGACGCGATCCGCGCGGTCGATGTGGGTGCGGTGAACCGTGCCGCCGAGGTTGCCGCGACTCAGGCGACCACTCTGGCTTCGCAGGTGGCGGTGTCTGCGGAGACGCTCCGCACTCAGGTCGCGTCGACCGCCAGCGCGGGCACGGTTGCGTTGGCTGCCGCGTTGGAGCCGATCCAGAAGGACATTGCGGATCTGCGGCGCGCTCAGTACGAGGCGCAGGGCAAGACGGCGCAGGTGGTGGACACTCGCGCGAAGGGCAGTAGTACGGGCCTTTGGGTGGGCTTGGCGGTGGCCGCGTTCGCCGCTTTCTTGTCGTTGGTGTCGCTGGTGGTGGCTGTGGTG
>Ga0070663_100002140_pt1 | contig 11054 bp, 7 predicted proteins | sample KBSC63metaG_FD_65646 | JGI IMG/M metagenome (GOLD analysis project Ga0070663, IMG submission 65646) | Corn rhizosphere microbial communities from Kellogg Biological Station, Michigan, USA - KBS C6-3 metaG | ecosystem: Host-associated > Plants > Roots > Rhizosphere > Soil ...
TGCTGATCTGCGAGAGCCACCCGCTGCCCATCCATCTGTTGGTGACCGACGTGGTGATGCCGAAGATGAACGGCCGCGAGCTGGCCCAGCGCCTGCTGAAGATCCGCCCGGAGCTCGAGGTGCTGTACATGTCGGGCTACACCGACAATGCGATCGTGCACCACGGCATCCTGGATCCGGACGTCGCGTACGTGCAGAAGCCGCTGGTGCCGGACGCGTTTGCGCGCCGTGTGCGCGAGGTGCTGGACCACCGGCGCCGCAAACCCTAGCGCGCGCGCCGCTCACTCCTCTGCAGATTCGTCTGCAGACTCCTCTGTAGATAGCGTCTCCAGGATCGCTTCGATGGCCGAGCTGACCTCCACCGCGCTCGAGATGCGCTGGTCGCGGTCCTTCTGCAGCATGCGGCTTGCCAGCTGGACCAGCGCGGGCGTGGCGCTCGGGCAGAAGTCGGCGAGATCGGGCACGGGCTGCTGCAGGATGGCGGTGAGCGTGGCGCCGGGGCTCGACGCCACGAACGGCCGAACTCCGCTCAGCATCTCGAACAGCATCACCCCGAGCGACCACAGGTCGGTGCGGGCATCCACCTCGTGCCCCCAGAGCACCTCCGGGCTGAGGTACGCCACCGTACCGAGCACCGTGCCCGGTGCCGTGAAGCTGCGCTCTCCCATGCGCGCCAGGCCGAAGTCCGAGAGCCGAACGGTGCCGTCTTGTGCCAGGAGCACGTTCTCGGGCTTCACGTCGCGGTGGATCACGTCCAGCCGGTGCGCCTGCGCGAGCGCGTCGGCCACCTCCAGCGTGAGCAGCAGCGCCTCCACCTGGGGCAGCAGCGTCTGCCGCACCAGCTCGCGGCGTAGCGAGCCGCCCGGCACGTACTCCATCACGATACTGTGCTGCTCGTCGGCACTGCCCGGAATGTTGCTGCCGGGCACGATGGCGAGCATCTGCACGATGTTCGGGTGATCGAGCCGGCGCAGGATCTCCGCCTCGCGCGAGAAGCGCGCGAGCAGCTCGACGTCATCCGCGCCGGGGCCGGAGCGCAGGCGCTTGACCGCGACCTCGACGCCCGTCTGGCGATCGCGGCCACGATAAACCTCACCCATACCGCCCTGGGCGATGCGCTCCAGCAGCTCATACCTGCCAGCGAGCACCTCCAGCAGAGCCACCGGCGAGGCGGCGCGCGCGGCGCCCGCCAGCGACTGCACGGCCTCCCAGCTCGAGACCGCCGCAGCGCCGCCATCCATGCCCTGCAGGGAACTTTGCGGCAAGAGACTCTGCGGCAAGGTACTGTCGAGCGGCCGGGCGCGATCATCGCGCGCGGCGATGCCGACGCGACGCAGGCACTCCGCGCAGCCCGCGACGTGCGCTTCGACGCGCTGGATGTCGGCGGCGGACAGGCGCCCTTCCACCCAGTCGGCGAGCACTTCCGACGACAGGCACTCGGCGGACGCGCGGGGTTCCACGCCACCAAAATACCCCGTACCACCGGTCGGGGCGAGCGCAATCGGCCTGGCTCAGTGGTACGGGTGTCCCAGCGACGCTAGTGCGGGCGTGTTTTGCCTGGGCCGCTGCTCGTTGCGTCGCTGCCGAGCGCAGGCTCCAAGCGCCGCGCGAGCGACACGTGCAGCTGGCTCTGCAGGATCACGCCCAGGCTCTCCAGCTCTTCTTCGCTGGAGCCGAGGCGTGCGCGCATCGCGGCGCGCGCCCGCTCGAGCAGGCTCTGGCGCGCGGCAACCAGCCAGCGCGCAGCGGTCGCACGGTTGACGCCGTACATCGAGCCCAGCGTGTCGATGCTGAGCCGCTCGCCGAGGTGCAAGCGCAGCAAGGTGCGATCGCGATCTCCGAGCTCGAGCAGAGCGGAGGCGATCGCCTCTTCCAGCTCGGTCTTGTAGCGGGCGCGGATGAACTCCAGCTCCGGATCGAGCGGCCCCGCGAGCTCGTTCGCGCCCGAGGCCTCGGGCTGCTCGCGCCTGCGCCCGGCAGCCCGTTGCATCATCAGCAGGGTGGTGGAGGCGGCCGTCGCCACCCAGCCCTCGAGACGGCCCTGACCGCGGTAGTCGGCGATGCGAGGCGCCTGACCGCCGCGGCCGACCAGCAGCCGTTCGTACAGCGCCTGCCGCGCGTCGTCCGCCAGCGCAGCGTCCACCCGACGCCGCGAGCACACACGCCGCACCGTCGGATCGTACAGCTGTTGAAATGCCTCGATGGCGGCCACGGTGCCGCGCGCACACGCGCACGCGAGCAGCAGATCAGCGGCGTGAGCGAGCGCGGGCAAACCATTGGGGCCAGCGCGCTCGCGCAGGTAGTCGGCAAACTCACTATCGCTGACCTCGAATGCCGGCCACCGCCGGCGCCCCTCGTCGATCAAGGCGAGGAGCGCCGGCTCGAGCTCGGGGCGGGTGCCTACATCTGAGCGTTCCGAATCGGTCATCTTTTGCCTCGATGGTCGCGCCCAGGCTCGGGTTGCGGGGTAGCTCCGCACGAGTTTGCCGGACGCTGCGTTCTGCGACCAAACCGTCTGTTGGGGGATGCGCCGCTGAACGCAGTGTCGCGGGAAGGCGCCCGCCTGCGCAAGTCAGCTGTGGAAATCCATCGCTGGGATCAACCGCGGGCGGCGGGGCCCGAGCGAATTCGGGGAGAAGCGAATCGGCGGCGCAACGAAGCCGCCAGGGACGAGCTTTGCCATCGCGATTTCACCCGCGCCAGCGCGGAAGCGACGGCCGCGGGCAAATCCGGCACAGTCTCGCGAGACCAGCCCACTGGAAAGTGCCGGTCCCCATCTGCTCGCGCGCCGCTGCCTGCGCCGCGGGTCGCTGCCTGATCGCTGGATGCCCAGGCCACCGGCAAAAGGGCCAGACCGATCGCTGCCTGCGAGTGAAACATGACGAGCCTCCCTTCGCCTTTCGACCGGATAGATGCCGGGGGCGAACTCGGGTCGCGCGCGTCGCGAATTTAATTTCGGGATTCTACCACCTGGCCGTTGGTGCGAGAAGACGCCCCGAAAGGCGCCCTGTGTGCGCGGGCGCCGCGCGCCGGCGCCTGCTACTAGGACCCCGCTTGCCCGCGAAGAAGCTGACGCTCTGGTCCCTCTCCTGGCCGCTGTTCGTGGAGCAGGGGCTGCGCATCTCGATCGGCACGGTCGACACGCTGATGGTGAGCCACGTCTCCGACAATGCCGTCGCGGCGCTCGGAGTGGCCTGGCAGGTCGTGATCCTGACGCTGATCTTGTTCAATTTCATCGGCATCGGCTCCAGCGTGGTGATCACGCACCACCTGGGCGCGGGCGATCGCGCAGGAGCCGATCGCATCTCGCGCGCGGCGGTTGGCGTGAACACCTGGCTCGGACTCGCCATGAGCTTGTTCATCGCCAGTCAGAGCCGGCGCTTGCTGGAGCTGTTGCACCTGCCGCCGGCGCTGTTCCAGTACGCCGTGCCATTTCTCACGCTGCTCGGCGCCAGTCTGTTCCTCGACGCGCAGAGCATGGCGCTCTCGGCCACCTTGCGCGCGCACGGCCACACGCGCCCCGTGATGCTGGTGACCGGTGCGCAGAACGCGCTGAACGCCGTGGGCAATGCGCTCTGGTTGTTCGGCTTGTTCGGGCTGCCCAAGTTGGGCGTGACCGGTGTGGCGCTGTCGAGCGTGCTGAGCCGCGCGCTGGGTCTCCTGGTGCTGCAATGGGCGGTGCGCCGCGAGACGGGGCTGCGCATCTCAGTCGGGGACTACCTGCGCCTGCCGGCGGCCGAGATGCGGCGCATGTTGCGCATCGGGCTGCCCGCCGCGGGCGAGAACCTCTGCTATTGGCTGGCGCTGATGGTGGTCACCACCTTCAACGCGCGGCTCGGCGAGGCGAGCCTGGCGGCGGCCACCTACTCGATGCAGATCATGTCCTGGGTGATCGTATTCGCGGACTCGATCGGTCTCGGCACCGAGATCCTGATCGGTCATCGCATCGGTGACGGTGATCTCGAGCGCGCCTATCACGAGCTCTTGCGCAGCTTGCGCATCGGCATCCTGATCGCGATCGGAACCAGCGCCACCATGGCCCTGGCCGCGCCGCTCGTGGCGCGCGCCTTCAGCTCCGATGCGCTGACCGCGGGCTTGATCGTCAGCGTGCTGCGCATCGGCATGCTGCTCGAGCCGGGGCGAGTGTTCAACATCGTGGTGATCAACGCGCTGCGCGCCACGGGCGACGCGCGCTTTCCGCTGCTGATGGGCATCGCCTCGATGTGGGGCGTGTGGGTGCCGCTGGCCTGGCTGCTGGGCTTGCACAGCGGGCTCGGTATCGCCGGCGTCTGGCTCTCGATGTGCTGCGACGAATGGTTGCGCGGAATGATCATGTACCGGCGCTGGACGCGCCGGCACTGGGTGCAACACGCCGAGCAGAGCCGGCAAGCGCTGGCGGATCAGCGCACCTGAGTGGCACAGCCGAACTGCAGGCTCAGACCGCCCTCGGAGCTACGGATCCGCTCGCAGGTGGACCCGCACAGCTGGATGCGCGTCTGATCGGCCGAGTATTGCCAGCCGTCCGAGCACGAGCCGCCGGCGCTCTGCCCGATCAGCTCTGGCTCTCCACCGACATCGGTGAACAGGACGTTGACCTTGCCGGGCTCGAGCATCGCACCGCGCGGGGGCGCCGGGATGTCGTAGCTGCAGCTCAGCGCGAGCCCCGCGATCGCGCTGAGCGCGTTGACGAGGCCCGCGGCCAGATCGTTCTGCTGCGTCATGTCGAAGTGGCAATAGTCTGGTCCAGTGTGCGAGCAGCCCGCGCGCGCCGTGCCGCCTGCCTCCGCCATGCGCGACAGGCTCTCGCGCGCCCCCTCACTGCCGGGTGAACCGATCACGAACGTGCGCACGCCGGCCGTCTGAGCATCGGCGGCCGCCGCGACCAGCGGCGTCGAATCGACTTCGTTGTCGTTGCCACGCCGGCCCGAGATGTCGCAGCCCAGCGCGTAGGTCGGAATGCCGTCCGTGATCAGCACGATGAAGCGCGGCCCGGCCGCGCTGGTCTGCTGCAGCTGAGCGACGGCGTAGTCATAGGCGTCGTGGGTGGGCGTGCCCCCTTCCGGATTCTGGTTGTTGAAGGCCTGGCGTATCTGCTGGCGTTGCCGGGGCGCGTCGAGCGCCTGCAAGCCTACCGCCGTGCGCCGATCAAAGCAGGGCATGGCGGTGTTGCCCGCCACGTTCGGATAGAACACCGCGCCGACCGAGGTCTCTCCCGGCATGCCGTCGATTGCGCTCAGCACCGCACGGCGCGTCTGCACCCACTTTGAGCCCTGGCCCGGCGCGTCTTGATTCATGGAGCCGCTGGTATCGACGAGGAACTGAAGTACCGAAGGCGCCACCTCGGTGCCCGCGGTCTGACCCGCACAGGCTTGACCATCGAACCCCACGATCGTCGTCACATCCGTCGTGCCGTCGTCAAAGATGGGCCCGTTCGCCCCGAGCGCACCCGAGGCGCTCTCCGGATTCGACTTCTTGCCGCCGGCGGAGCAGCCCGCGAGCGCGAGCGCCGACAGGCAGAACAGCACTCCGCGAACTCCCGAGGCCTTGGCTTTGATGCTCATCGCGCTCCCTTTTCGCGCGCATCACCTGCCACGCGCAGCATTCACCCCAGCGGTGAACAACGAGCGTTCGAGCTTACGGGCAAGGAGAGTGCTGTCAACTCGAGGCTGGGCCTCGGCGTGTCTCGCGGCAGCACGCTCAATTTTTTTCCGTGGCAGTCGTGCGCCTTGGAACGAAATCGCCACTCCGAGCTGAACTCGAACTGAACATGATGAAATCGGACCGCGCGAGTGATCACCGAGCGCTCTCGAGCGCATGCATCGGCGGTGCGCGTCACACCTGATCGTGATGTGCGCCCGGACGGCTGAACCTGTCGGCCCGTACCCGCGCGAATTCGGGTCAAAAATCGGGTCACGGCGTGAAGAAGTTTACCGGATCGGAAGGAATCTTCCGCTCAGACCTGGGCTGCCGTGAGTGGCAGCAGCAGCTCCACCACCGATCCGTCGGGTCCGGAACGGGCGATCCGCGCCGAGCCCCCGTGCGCGCGCGCCACCGCGGAGACGATCGCCAGCCCCAACCCGGTGCCGTCGGGACGACCCGCGACGAACGGCTCGAACGCGGTCGAAAGCAAGCGCTCGCAGAAGCCCGGGCCGGAATCTTCGACGGCGATCAGCAGTTCATCGCTGCAGCTGGCGCGCACGCGCACGCGCTGGCTGCCCACCTGTACGGCGTTGCGCACCAGGTTGCCCACCGCGCGCTCCACCAGCACCGGATCGACGTGCACGTCGATGTCGGCTGCCTCGATTTCCGCGCCGTCGCAGGCGCGCTGCAGCAGCGCGCGCAGGTTCACCGCCTGGCGCCGGGGGGCTCGATCCTGTGCGAAGAGCAGGAACGCCTCGACGGTGGCGTCCAGCTCGTCGAGCAGCCCCTGCAGCGTCTCGATGCGCTGACTCGACGAGCCGGGATGGGTCGCCGAGAGCTCTCGCCGCAGCAGCCCCAGGTGCAGGCGCAGCGCGTGCGCCGGGTTGCGGACCTCGTGCGCGACGCCGCCCGCCAGCGCGCGCAGCGACTTTTCGCGCGCGCGGATCAGCACCGACATGCGCACGAAGGCCTCCTGCAGCGCGTTCAGCTCGATGGTGGTGGCGGGCTCCTGCGGCTCCGGCTCACCGCCGGCGCCGAGCCGCGCGGTCGCCGCCACCAGCCGCTCCACGGGGCGCACCAGGCGCTTGGCGCTCCAGGCACCGAGCAAGCCCACCAGCAGCACGCCGGCCACGCCCGCGGCGGCGAAGTAGACCCGCAGTTCGTCGAGGCGCTCCAGATACGGGGCTGAGGCGCGCACCGCCACGATCGGTCCGCTATCGCCGTGCACGGGCGCGAACGCCAGCAGGTACGGCGTGCCGTCGCGGCTGCGCCGCACGGGCGTGTGCGCGGAATCGCCACCGCCCAGCCCTGCCAGCACGCCCAGATCCTCGCGTGCCAGCGCGCACGCGCCGTGGTCCGGCGCGGAGCTGCGCAGGAACGTGCCGTCGCGCTCGAGCACACAGACCGCGTCGAGATCGGCCTCCTCGCGCACCATGGCGAGGATCGAGTCGGCGGCGTCGCCGCGCCCGTTTTCACCCGTCAGGCCCACCGCGGCCAGCTCGGCGATACCCTCCAGCCGATCGTGTAGCGCGTCTTGCAAGGCATCGAGCGCGAACAGGTACAGCGGCACACCCACCAGCAGCGCCGAGCTCAGCGCGACCCCAGCCAGGGTCAAGGCGTGGCGCACGTGCAGGCGCCGGTGCCAGGCTCCGGCCGCGGGCTTGCCGAGCACAGGCTGCGACTCAGCCATCGAGGCCGTACTTCTGCAGCTTGTAGCGCAGCGCCTCTCGGGAGAGCCCGAGGCTGCGCGCCGCCTGCGCCTTGTTCCCCGGCGCGCGCTCCAGAGCCCGCCGCAACAGCTCGCGCTCCAGGCTCTCCAGGAACGCCGGCAGATCGAGATCGCCCTCCGGCAGCAGGCTGGGCGGGGCCGCCGGCGCAGCGGCGATGCGCAGCGGGATGTCTTCCAGACGGATCTGGGATTGTCCCATCACCACCAGGCGCTCGGCCACGTTCTCCAGCTCGCGCACGTTGCCGGGCCAGCTGTAGCTGAGCAGCGCCTGCGCGACCTCTGCCGGGAGCTCCGGCACGGCGCGACCGTACCTGGAAGCGGAGCGATCCAGGAAGTGCGCGAGCAGCGCCGCGATGTCTTCGCGGCGCGCGCGCAGGGGCGGCACCACGATCCGGATCACGTCCAGACGATAGAGCAGATCCGCCCGGAAGCGCCCGGCGGCGACGTCCGCGTCCAGATCGCGGTGCGTGGCCGCGACCAGGCGTGTATTCACCTTCACTTCGCTGGCGCCGCCGACGCGCACCACCACGCGCTCCTGAAGGACGCGCAGCAGCTTGACCTGCGTGCGGGCATCGATCTCGGCGATCTCGTCGAGAAAGAGCGTGCCGGCGTCGGCTTCCTCGAAGCGGCCGGTGTGGCGCGCGAGCGCGCCCGTGAAGGCGCCGCGCTCGTGCCCGAACAGCTCGCTCTCCAGCAAGCCCTCGGCCAGCGCCGCCAGGTGCGTGGCCACGAACGGCCCCGCCGCGCGCAGCGAGGACTCGTGGATCAAGTGCGCGATGCGCTCCTTGCCGGTGCCGCTCTCGCCCAGCACCAGCACGGTGGCGTCCGAAGAAGCGGCGCGCTCCGCAGCGTCGAGCACGGCGCGCATCGCGGCGCTGCGAAAGACCAGCGTCGGCTGCGCCTTCGCCTTCAGCGCGCGGTTCTCGGCGCGCACCCTCACGAGCTCGGCATCGAGCACGGCGCGCATGACCGCGTTGCGCACCACCGTTTCCACGCGCTCCACAGCGAGCGGCTTGGTCAGAAAATCGAAGGCGCCGGCGCGCATCGCCACCACCGCATCGTCGATCGAGCCGTGCGCGGTGATCACCAGCACGCCCACCGCCGGCGCCCTGGTTCGAAAGCGCTGCAACAGCGCCATTCCGTCCATGCCCGGCATGCGCAAATCCGTGATCAACACGGCGCAGAGCTCGGCGGAGCTCGCCCGCTCCAGCGCATCGCAAGCGAGCTCGGCTGCCGCGAAGGTGCGTGCGCTGTGCCCGAGCCCACGGACGATCTCGGCGACGGCGGCAGCCGTCGGCAGGTGATCGTCCACCACCCAGATCATTGCTCCGCTGCGCTCTCGTGTGCTCGTCACCTTGCACAAACTCCTACGGCATCCGTGGAGCGCGTCGACCCAACTTGACCCAACGAGATCGCTGGTCCTGCCTCGGCACGAGGCTTGCTGAGGGGCCCGTGGAGGACCCAATGACATCACACTCCGAAAAGAATATTGCAAGACTCTCGCCAAAACTGAAATTCATGGGCTTGGGCGTTAGCGCCATCCTGTCGTTCGCTTGTGGTAGCTCAGACAAGGGAACGACCGATTCGACGGACAGCAACGTCGTCCCGCCCACGACCGACGTGACGCCGCCAAAGGCCGAGACCTGCGACGACAACCCGTTGCTCGCCGGTTGTTCCACCGCGGGGAACAGCAACGCGGTCTCCAACAAGCCAACGCCAGCGACCTCGAGCGCAAATCCAGCCAGCAGCGACCCCGCCGCCCTGGCGAAGGCCGCCGCTGAAAATGTGCTGGCCGCGAACTGCGGCCAGTGCCACGGGCCCGCGCTCACCCCGCAGCAAGCGCAGGCGGGCATGAACTACATCAACGATATCGACAAGCTGGTCCAGAACGGCAAGGTTGTTCCGCTCGACAGCGCCAACTCGCTGATCATCGAACGCATGAAGCGCGGCGAGATGCCGCCCGTCAGCTCCGGTTTGCCGGCGGTGACGGACGCGGACATCAACACCGTGGCCCAGTACATCGACAATCCGCGCTTCTGGCCCGATGCAGCGCCGACCAGCGATTGCCAGAACAAGGACCAGCTGGTCGACTTCGACCAGCTCTTCCAGACCATCAACACCGATCTGAGCCGCGCGGATGGCAAGGACCGGCCCTTCTATCGCTACATCTCGCTGAGCAACCGCTACGGCGCAGGCATCTGCGCGGACGCGCTCGACAAAGATCGCGAGGCCATGACCAAGATGCTGAACATGCTGTCGGTTCGCGCCGTGGTGGGCACGGCCACGCCGATCGACTCGGATCAGCTCGTCTACCGCGTGGATCTGCGTGATTTTGACTGGGATCGCCCGGTGACCGTCGCCGGCCAGAACTTCGCGGACGTGTGGGAAGCGATCGCGGCCAACAACCCGTATGCCGTGGAGTTCGTGGGCGACGACGCCGACGATGCCAAGCAGGATGCGCAGACCGCGTTCCCCTTCATGATGTCCGATCAGATGATGGACGTGGCGATCATCGGCAACCTCTACTACGGCGTCCTGGACATCGACATCAACCAGAAGCTCGGCGACTTCATCAAGAACAACCTGGGCATCGATGTGCAGCAGGACATCCTGGACGATCAGGCGATCCGGGCCGGCACCACCAAGTCGCGGATCTCGCGCCAGGATCGCCTGGTGGAGCGCCATGACATCCAGGTGCGCAACGGCGCGTTCTGGCAGAGCTTCGACTTCGAGGCAAACGCAGCCAACCAGAGCATCTTCCAGGATCCGTTCGGGTTCGTGGCAGGCGGCTCGGAGGCGATCTTCACGCTCCCGAACGGCATGCTCGGCTACATCATCGCGGACGGGAACGACAACATCGTCCAGGATTCGGACATCCTGCTCGACACGAGCCAGAACAACTTCCGGGCGATCACGTCGGTATCTTGCTCCAACTGCCACGCCACGGGCCTCATTCCCGTCGTGGATGAAGTCGGACCGGTTGCGCTGGCCAACGCCCGCGATATCGGCCTGAACCGGGACGAGGTGGAAGAGCTGCAAGCGATCTACGTCTCTCCGGATGCATTCGCGCGTCAGACGCAGGAGGACTCCTCCAGCTTCTATCAGCGAGCGCTGCAGCAAGCGGATCTGCCCACGCAAGGCGCCGACCCGGTCTCCGGCACGTGGCTGCGCTTCGACCAGGATATCCGGATCGAGGACGCCGCCGGCGACCTCGGCCTGACCCCGGACCAGCTGCTCGACAACGTCGACCTGCTCGATCCGGTACTCTCCGTCCTGAAGAAGGGCACGCTCGACCGCGACGACTTCACCGCTCTGTATGTGAACAGCTTGTGCCTGCTCTCGACGCCGCTGAACAACCAGCCCGTGCAGGCCGTGTGCGACGCGGCTGCCGCGGCCGCCGCCCAGTGAGGGCGCGCAGGCGCCGGCCCTAGCCGCCGCCGAAAGCCTCCGCCGAGCACCGTAGGGGAACGGTGCTCGGCGAGAGCCCCAGCAGATTCCAGCGCTGATCCAGGTCCGTTCGGCGCAAGTCCGGAGTAGAGGTTCTCCGGGCTAGGCCCGGAGGGTTTTCACAGAGCTCTCCGGGCTGAATTTATTTGTGGCCCGCAGGGGCAGCGCGGGCGTTCTTCCTCGAGGAGAGGGGCCTCGAGCCAGCCAGCACAGGGACAGCGAACTCGTCTTTCGACTG
>Ga0070663_100002142_pt1 | contig 11039 bp, 5 predicted proteins | sample KBSC63metaG_FD_65646 | JGI IMG/M metagenome (GOLD analysis project Ga0070663, IMG submission 65646) | Corn rhizosphere microbial communities from Kellogg Biological Station, Michigan, USA - KBS C6-3 metaG | ecosystem: Host-associated > Plants > Roots > Rhizosphere > Soil ...
GCCGACCTGCTTTCACTCACGCTGCTCACGCCCCCGGGCGAGATGGGCGCGGACATCGCCATCGGCACCACACAGCGCTTCGGCATGCCGATGTGCAACGGCGGCCCGCACGCCGCCTACATGGCCACCAAGGATGAGTTCAAGCGTTCGATGCCGGGTCGCCTGGTCGGCGTGAGCGTCGACGTGCACGGCAACCCTGCATATCGCCTCGCGCTGCAAACGCGCGAGCAGCACATCCGCCGCGAAAAGGCCACGTCCAACATCTGCACGGCTCAAGTGCTGCCTGCCGTGGTCGCAAGCATGTATGCGGTTTATCACGGGCCGGAAGGCCTGAAGCGAATCGCGCGCCGCGTGACGAGCTATACGGCTGTCCTGGCGGCAGGCTTGAAGCAGCTCGGCTGCAAACTCGCACATGAGTCTGCCTTTGACACGCTCGAAGTCGTGACTGGCGATCGCACCGCATCCGTCCTCGACGCGGCGCGCAACGCGGGCGTCAACCTGCGCCAGGCATCGGCCAGCAGCGTCGGCATCACGCTGGATGAAACCACCAATCGCGACGACATCCATACGCTGTGGGACTTGTTCGCCCACGGTCAGCTGCTGCCTTCGTTCGCGCAGTTCGAGAACGGTGTGGCGCCTCTGCTGCCGGCCGAGCTACATAGGCAAAGTGCCTTCCTGACGCACCCGGTGTTCAACGCTTACCACAGCGAAACTGAGATGCTGCGCTACATCCGTAGCCTGTCCGACAAAGACCTCGCGCTTGACCGCTCGATGATTCCGCTGGGCTCCTGCACGATGAAGCTCAACGCGACCAGCGAGATGATTCCGATCACCTGGCCCGAGTTTGCCAACATCCACCCATTCGCTCCGCGTGATCAGTTGGCAGGTTACGACGAGCTAGATCAACTGCTGCGCGACTGGTTGTGCCAGGCGACGGGCTATGCGGGCATCAGCCTTCAGCCCAACGCCGGATCGCAAGGCGAATATGCGGGACTGCTGATCATCAAGGCCTACCACGCTGCCCGCGGCGAGAGCCATCGAAACATCTGCCTGATTCCGGAGTCGGCGCACGGCACGAACCCCGCCAGTGCACAGATGGCCGGCATGCAGGTCGTCGTGACGAAGTGCGACGAGGAAGGCAACGTCGATCTCGACGACCTGAAGGCCAAGTGCGAGAAGCATGGCAGCCACCTGGCTGCGATGATGATCACCTACCCATCGACCTATGGCGTGTTCGAGCAGCACGTGAAGGAGCTGTGCCAGCTGGTCCACAGCTATGGCGGACGGGTTTATGTCGACGGCGCCAACATGAACGCATTGGTCGGTGTTGCAGCACCGGGCCAGTTCGGCGGTGACGTGAGCCATCTCAACCTTCACAAGACCTTCTGCATTCCGCACGGCGGCGGCGGGCCGGGCGTAGGCCCGGTGTGCGTGGTTGAAGACTTGGTGCCTTATCTGCCTGCGCACCGTTCGGCAAACGTCGGCACAGACAAGCAGATCGGCGCCGTGTCGGCCGCACCGCTCGGCAATGCCGGGGTGCTGCCAATCAGCTGGATGTACGTCCGCATGATGGGCGCTGACGGACTCAAGCTGGCGACCGAAACCGCAATCCTGAGCGCGAACTACATTGCCGCCACCCTCGCCGATCACTACGACATTCACTTCAGCGGCAACAACGCCGAGGTCAAGGGTGGAGGCGTGGCGCACGAGTGCATTCTCGATCTGCGTCCGCTCAAGGACACGTCGGGCGTGAGTGCCGAAGACGTCGCCAAGCGCTTGATCGACTACGGTTTTCACGCGCCGACGCTGAGCTTCCCCGTTGCGGGCACGTTGATGGTCGAACCGACAGAGAGCGAACCGCTGAAGGAGCTCGATCGTTTCTGCGAAGCGATGATCGCGATCCGCAACGAGATCCGCAAAGTCGAAAACGGCACATGGCCGCGTGAGGACAACCCACTGAAGGCTGCACCGCATACGACCGAGGCGTTGCTCAAGCCCGAATGGCCGCACACTTATTCGCGAGAGGAAGCGGCGTATCCGCTGAAGTCCCTGCGCCTGCAGAAATACTGGTCGCCCGTCGGCCGCGTGGACAACGTGTACGGTGACCGCAATCTCTTCTGCAGCTGCGTGCCGCTCTCTGCCTACGAAAACTAGAAATGTCGACTCTCACGTCGCTTTGCTCCGGCGCCCGAAGTGGCGCTGAGCCGCCTCAAGTGTCGCGTCAGACCTCAAGTGTCGGCTGCTCGCTTGCTCTCGAAGCGCATTGCGGCGTTGCGCCTTCGCGCCATAGCACCGGCTATGACTTGTCGGCGCGCCTTGCACTTCTGCGCTCCGATAGCGGCGCGATCAACCGACACTTGAGATCTGACGCGACACTAGGCGGTTCGGCGCCCTGAGTACTCACCATTCCCGCTCGAAGACCACGAACCTTGCGCACCTGATCGTTGGCTGCGCGCATTTCCACTTCAGAAAGCTTGTCCAATGGCAGTCTCAGTCTTCGACCTCTTCAAGATCGGCATCGGGCCGAGCAGCTCACATACCGTCGGGCCCATGCGCGCGGCGCGGCTCTTCGCATCGCGGCTACAACACGACGGCTTGATGGACGCCACAACACGCGTGAAGTCGGAGCTGTACGGCTCCTTGGGCGCGACGGGCAAGGGCCACGGCAGCGACAAGGCGGTGTTGCTGGGGCTCGCGGGACATGAACCCGATACAGTCGACGTCGATGCCATTCCGGCCCTGCTTGACGCGATCCGCAGCACCGCCAAACTGATGCTCGCAGGCACGCACCCTGTGTCCTTCGACGAGAAGACCGACCTCATCTTCTATCGGCGCGAGAGCCTGCCCTTCCACGCCAATGGCATGCGCTTTGTCGCGTATGACACCGCGGGCAGGGAACTGTCCTCACGTACCTACTACTCGGTCGGGGGCGGCTTTGTGGTGAGCGATGAAGTGGCAGCCGACGGCACGCGCCAGAAGCAGATCGCACCCGACACGACCGTCCTGGCTCTTCCCTTTCACTCGGGAGAAGAATTGCTTGACGTGACGCAGCGCGAGAATCTCAGCATTGCGCAGGTGATGCGTCGCAACGAACACCATTGGCGCACCGATGAAGAAATCGATGCCGGCCTGCTGCGCATCTGGGGCGTGATGAAAGCCTGTGTCGAGCGCGGCCTGCGTACAGACGGTGTTCTGCCCGGCGGGTTCAAGGTGCGGCGTCGCGCCGCCGATCTGCATCGGCAGTTGTGTGCCAACCCCGAGGCTGCGCTGCGTGATCCGCTGCAGGTCCTGGACTGGGTGAATCTGTATGCGCTTGCGGTGAATGAAGAGAACGCGGCGGGCGGCCGGGTCGTCACGGCACCGACCAACGGTGCCGCTGGCATCGTCCCGGCCGTGCTGCACTACTACAGCCGATTTGTTCCGCAAGCGACCGATGCGGGAGTCATCGATTTCCTGCTCACCGCCGCAGCCATCGGCATCCTCTACAAGGAGAATGCCTCCATCAGTGGCGCCGAAGTCGGTTGCCAGGGCGAAGTGGGCGTAGCCTGCTCGATGGCCGCTGGCGCTTTGTGCGCCGTGATGGGCGGCACGCCCGAGCAAGTGGAGAATGCGGCCGAGATCGGCATGGAGCATCACCTCGGCCTGACCTGCGACCCCGTTGGCGGGCTGGTGCAGATCCCCTGCATCGAGCGCAACGCGATCGCCTCTGTAAAAGCCATCAACGCCGCACGCATGGCTCTGCGTGGTGACGGAACACACCATGTGAGCCTGGACAAGGTCATCAAGACAATGCGCGAAACCGGGGCCGACATGATGACCAAGTACAAGGAGACCGCCCGCGGCGGTCTTGCCGTGAATATCGTTGAATGTTGACGGGCTGAACGGCACTCGCCTCATCCGGGCGTCAACACGTTGGGCTCGGATGCTTGGGATCACGAGTGTCGCGTCAAGCCTCAAGTGTCGGCTGCTCGCTTGCTCTCGAACCGCATTGCGGCGTTGCGCCTCCTCGCCATAGCACGGCTATGACTCGTCGGCGCGCCTTGCGCTGCGACAGCTGCGCGATCAACCGACACTTGAGGCTTGACGCGACACTGGCACTGAGAGACTCGCTTACCGGTGCCGTACTTTCGAATCAGAGAATGAGATTCGTCGCCGCGCCCTCGTTGCCGAACCTGGGCGCTGCATCACGCTGATCCGTGTTCCTCACACGACGGCGGGCACCAAGGAATGCACGGAAGCCGCCATCGGTGTGCCGAAGACCACGAGCCTGTTTCGTGCCACGCATTCGAACTCCGCACCCAGCTTGCGTGCCACGGCGCAGCTTGGCTCGTTGCCTTGAGCGACAACGATTTCGAGACGTGTAAGGCCGAGATTCGCGAAGGCAAAGGTGGACAGGGCTTCGGCCGCGCGAAACGCAATACCCTGTCGATGCCGGGACTGCCGGACCCAGTAGCCGAGATTGCAGAAGTTGTGGTCGACATTGAAGTGGTTGAGTCCTGCTCCGCCAAGGAAACTGCCATTCTCTTCGGCGAACACGCCGAATTCGAAACTCGACCCGTCAGCCAGGCCTTGGGCGCAAGTGTCAAACCAGAGAAGTGCTTCTTGCTGCGAATAGGCCGCGTGGCACCAAGGCATCCACAGTCCGACCGTGTCGACCGATTCGCGAACTGCGACGGCGAAGGCTTCGGCATCAGTAGCTTGGTAGGGGCGAAGAACAATGCCCTTGTGAGCGACGGTCGGCATAAAGGCATTGTCGTAGCCCCGCGTCGGCCGGGGTGATACGCCTCCGAGTATGAGGACTTCACACATGCAATAGGCATTGCACCCTCGCAACTTTGCACAGCCGCGGGATGTCCTCGGCCCACCTGCCCCCGTCACGCTGCACCCCACGCCGGATACCTTCGTAGGTACTTACCCTATCGTGAACATCACGTCGCCCCAGCCGCCCTCACGGTAAGGGCGGCAACCCTTTCGCATTCCCCTTCGGTGTTTCGCACAGCCGCCGCATGCGACCAGCTGGTGCGTTGAAGATTCGCAACGATTCCAGAGGACCCGTCCGTTCATATGTTGCCAGGCTATTTACTGAGGAAATTGGATGAAGCCAATCAGCCCCGCCTTCCATGCGCCGACCCTGTCCGAGGCCGAGACTACCGGTAGTGGCCGTGCGGATGGGGATGGCACTGCGTCCTCGGTTAGCCATCAATCTGTGCAAGCGTTGAGGCCCAGGCGCGCAGGGCATGTCATCCCGAATGTCGAGGAAGCGTTGAGGCCCAGGCACACGGGGCGCAGCAACCTGGACGCCGCTATGGTCAGGAACCGCGCGGCGGACGCAATCATCCGTGGCATGCGAATGCATGTGGCCAACAAGACCAGCGCCGCGATGATGGCCTCCGGAATGATCTGGCGCGAGATCCAGAAAGACCTTCGCGCGACCGGCACACTGGGCGCCGACGAGAGCTTGACGCTTCAGCGCTTGTCATCGCTGAACCTGTCGGCGCTGCGCAAGCGGCTTGGCACTTTGAATGAAGCGGAGATCCGATTCTTCCATCGCTTCACCAGCCAGCGATTTTTTGCCACCCACTTCACCGATGCCGATCTGCACAGGGCCTGCGAGTCGGGCCAGACTCTTTCGATGCTGTCTCGAAAGAAGTTGCTTGAGCGCGACATCGAGTTCAACGAGGAAAACACCCCGGACGAGGCCTTTGCAACCAAGGCGGATGACGACCATGTGTTCTTCGCTCTCGAGTGCGGTGCGCAGCCCCAGAAGTTCCAGAGCCGCTTCGGCAACTCGCTGTACCGGATTCCGTTTGACACTCCCGTGTTCCGGCAGTCGGCATGGGGTGCGCTGGACGACATTTACCTGACGTACGGCACCGGTTCGGAAGGGAAGGCCTTGAAGCAGAACTTTCCTGACATTGACATCGTCAACAAGTCGGTACAGTGCGCCATCGCGTCGGCCATTGGCCCTGAAACGGATCGCGACAAGGGGGGCGCGGCGGCCTACGCCGACGTCTTCACATGCACAGACTTGGTGGCCGCTGCGGGTTTGTCGCTGATCGCCAAGCTTCGCAAGATCGACGACCCGAATGTGGAAGGCCTGCTTAACAGCACCACGCCGGAGCAGTTCAACGCGGTTCTCAACACATTCCACCGAGTGGAAATTCGGGTACCCGGGCATTGCTTTGCCAAGGAGTTCGAGCATCATCGAACCAGTTTGCACTTGCGGCGTTGGGAGGAAAGTCCCGATTCTCTCCTTGAACAGCCCGACAAGAATCAGCTGAAACATTTGGTGGAGTTTTGCGGCAGCGACCCGGAGACCGTCGAACGGCAGCTCGGCGTATTGCGGGATGCCGGTATCGACGTAACACGAATCCATGGTTGGAATGGCCAGTCCTTGCTCCATTTGCTGTGCGACGCGGCCTGCGACTTTCCAGACGAGCTGGCACCTTCCGTGCGCACACTCATCCCTTCGCTCGTGAAGTTCGGACTCGACGTCAACGCACGCACGGACAACCTACGAACGCCATTGATGATGGCGTTGCAAGAAGCCGGTTTGGCCTCGACATTGATCGATCAGGGCGCCAACGTCAATGCGCTCGGTCCGGGCGGCAGAACGGCGATCTTCGATGCCACAAGAGAAGATGTGGTGGAACTCCTGATCCGCCATGGCGCGGACGTCCACCATCGCGACGATGACGGGAGGAATGCGTTTCACTGGGCACTATCCAACTACGGTTTCGGCTGTGATTTGTTTCACTCCCTTGCCGCGGCCGGCTTGCCAATCGATGAGCGGGCTCACCGTCAAGTCATCGCCAAGTTTCCGGCGCACCTCGTGGCAGAAGTGCCTGCCGTCAATGCCCCGGCACAGGATTGGCAGCACTTCTTTGCGAGTCAAAGAGCTTCAATGAGGCGCTTGTATGAGGAACTTGTTGCCGGCCGATAGCCCTTCGCGAGACAAGGGCGCACTGGACGCCGACGGCAGCTTGACGCTTCTGCACGTGGCGGCGCTGAACCTGTCGGCGTTGCGCGATCCAATTCTTCATCGCTCACCAGGGGTAACTCGCCCTCGTGTCAGGACTTCACGCCCGCAAACAATACGCCTCGGCCGAGGTCGCCACTGAGCACCACGACGTAGAGCACGTTGTGGCTCACGAAAGCGTGGCCTCGCAAGGTGTTGCCATCTTCTGTGCAACCGGTGCGAAAGGTGACGGTAGCGTCGAAGACATTGCCCGCGCCATGCGTTGTCATGAAACCGACGTACGTGCAGCCGCTGCTCGTCGATCCGGCAAGAACACCCGATCCATCGACCGTCACGACCGAAACCTTGGTGCCGCTGAGGTCGCCGGTTTCTCCGCCATAGGTTCCGGCGATAGCAGAGAACGAGGCCTTCTGTTCGTAGCCCACGTTGTAGGCGCCTGAAAAATTCGCCGTCGTGCCACCGGTGTAAGTCACGGTGCCGCTGATCGTGGACTTGGGCGCGAAGGTCCCAGTGGCCGTGCCGGAGCTCAGGGCATGCGTCGAGAAGTTGAAGTCACGCACGGCGCCTGCACTGAACGTGGTGCCGCTGGTAGTGGTGTCGGCCACGATGACGCCCCCCGCTGGAACCGGCGTCGTGGAGTTCATGCCATAGATTGCGTAGGTGCGGCCGCTGTCGAGCACCAGCACCTCGAATGCCGGCGTACTACCACCTGTGCTTTCGTACAGGCCAGCGGCGGCCGTGGGCGCAAAGCCGCTGCCCCCGCCGCCTCCGCCGCACGCGCTGAGTGCCATGCAGATAAGGGACACGAGCCAACGAAGAGGAACTTGCGAATAGTTCATGCGACCACCTTTGTTTGCGGCTTGCAAATGCACGTGCCGTCGAGTGTCGCGCGAAACTCACGTTATGTCGTCGGTCTCGATGATGGTTGGCTCAAGGAGCCGCTCATCGGCGCATGGGCACAGGCTGATCAATGGGAGACGGGCTGCCCAACCAACCGAACATCTCATCAGCGCCCGGCATTCAAAAGGTTCGGCAGCGATCTTGGCGGATGCTTACAAGTGAATCGCTGTCACGAGAATCTCTGCAGCGGAATGACCACTGTTGCGCGACAAATCCCTCGCTATTTCGCGTACTAGCACTCCAGTCAAAGGTGTACCGTCCGATAAACAGTTTGAAAAAGTCACCAATCGCGGCTGCCCTTGCAGCCATGTCGGGCGGCGAAATCCAAGACTGCGTAATAACAACATGAATGCATCCTCTGGAATCGAATCCGAGTTGGCCGGCAACGCAGGTGTTCATTCTTGGGTTGGGCGTGAGTCTTCGAACTTCCGAATGGCCAAGCAGGATGACGAGACCCACCGCGTGCAAGATCTGGTCAAACCAAAAGCGGGCTTCAATCAGGCCATGCCGGCCACTTACCTTGAAATTGCCAGCACCAGCGAAAAGCAGCTTGGAGCGCATGCTTCTCCTGCCTTGATACCGAATAGATTCTGTCGAGTCCTGACGCCGGGGAGTCCACCCTGTTCATTCAACTCAGAGAGTCATCATGTTCAAATCCTGGTCCCTGAAGAAGAAGCTCACCCTCACCTTTACAACGATCCTGGTCATTGCGGGTGCCTTGTTCAGCATCGCCATCGTGAACATCAGCAAGATGCGCGAAGCGACTGGCTGGAATACACATACCTACAAGGTACTTTCCGAAGGTCAGGGCATGTTGTTGAACATGGTCAACATCGAAACAGGTCTGCGTGGCTTCGTTGCCAGCGGAGATGAGAAGTTTCTGGAGTCTCTCACGGCGGGCCAGGCAGCGTTCAAGGATCGTTTTGACAGCGCCAAAGAGCTGACATCGGACAACGCGGCCCAGCAAGCGCGCCTTGTGAAACTGCAAGAGAACCACCGCAACTTCATGGACGTCGCGACGTCATTGATAACGCTGCGGCGCGACGTGAACAGCGGCAAGTTGACAGTAGATGATCTGCAGCGCGAATTTCGCTTGGGACGCGACAAGGCTTCGATGGCTACGTTCCGCTCCGGGGTTGCCGAATTCATGAAAGTTGAATCCGACCTCTTGGGCCAACGTTCGGCAACGCTCGACAGCACCAGCACCATCACCACGAGCGTGCTGATTTTTGGCGGCCTGAGCTTGTGCATCTTGACCGTGGGACTGGGCGCCTTGCTGATCAGCAGTGTGTTCCGGCAATTGGGTGGCGAGCCCGGTACCGCTGCACAGCTGGCGGCCGCGGTGGCCAAGGGCGACTTGACAGTCAACATCGATGTCAGGCGTGGGGACACCAGCAGCCTGATGGCGCGTCTGGCGGACATGCGCAATGGCCTGGCTGGCGTGGTGTCTGAAGTGCGCGGCAATGCAGAGAGCGTGGCCATGGCGAGCACACAGATTGCCCAAGGCAACCAGGATCTCAGCCAACGCACCGAAGAACAAGCCAGTGCATTGCAGCAGACGGCTGCAACGATGGATCAATTAAGTTCCACGGTCCGCCACACCGCCGACCACGCTCGGCAGGCCAACCAGCTGGCCGGTGGCGCCAGCTCCGTTGCCGCCAAGGGTGGCGACGTGGTCGGCCAAGTTGTTGGCACGATGAAGAACATCAACGAGTCATCCAAGAAGATTGCGGACATCATCGGCGTGATCGACAGCATTGCGTTCCAGACCAACATCCTCGCGCTCAATGCCGCCGTAGAAGCCGCGCGAGCCGGCGAGCAGGGCCGTGGCTTTGCTGTGGTAGCCAGCGAAGTGCGCAATCTGGCTCAGCGCAGCGCCGAGGCAGCCAAAGAGATCAAGACTCTCATTACGAGCAGTGTCGAACAGGTTGAGCAAGGCACCGTACTGGTTGATGAGGCCGGCAAGACGATGGAAGAGATTGTTGTCGCCATCAAACGCGTGAGTGACATCGTCGGAGAAATCAGCTCGGCCAGCGTTGAGCAAAGTTCAGGCGTTACTCAGGTCGGGCAAGCCGTCTCGCAAATGGATCAAGTCACGCAACAAAACGCAGCCCTCGTAGAAGAAAGTGCTGCGGCTGCCGAAAGCTTGAAGCAACAGGCGCAGCACTTGCTTCGGGCCGTGGTCGTGTTCAAGCTGATACCCAAACAAATCCGGGACGTTGCCACAGTCAGTCAGGTTCATCATGGAATCGATCGGCGAGGGCCAAACCGGGCAAAGAACGTGATACGCCCCAACTTTGTTGCGAAGTCACACGCAACCAAAGCAGATACCGAGCCCGACACCGATTCCGCCTCGCCACTTCCCAGGGTGAGCGTAAAGACGGGGACCGACAGCTGGGAAAGCTTCTAATGCACGCGAGACAGTGAGTTTCCGGCCCGGCATATGAGCATCAGCGATCCTCGCCGCCGTAATGGCAAAGCGAGGTCTGCCGCAGCGATTGGCACGGTTTGGATGGGGCACGATCCCGACACTTGCTCCCGCACGTGGCCCCGCATCGCCGGCGTGTTTCAGCAGTAGGCGCAGATGTGACACGCTGAAAGGTCGCCGTCCATGGCCGTTTTCGTTGTGGTGTGGCAAAGAGCGGTTCACGCAGGCACGCAACGAGATCAGGTTGAGCCATGAGTACATGCCTCAACCAGGGCGCCTCCGGTGGCCTGGCAGGGACCTCAAGAGATTGAGAGAATCAACCAGCAAATTCACCCAACCGCCTCACACACAGAAATTCGGACACTCCCACCATCCCCGAACAGGGTCAACATAGAAACGCAGTTGGTTGGGGTGCAAAGCAGCCGGAAAGCGAGCATTGGCGGGCCTTTGCGGCAGATTTCGGCGTCTGCGGAGCAGTTCTGAAATGCTGAATTCTGACAAGACGTTGGCTCTCTTCGGCGTCGTGCGGTTTCTAGGGTCAATGGCTGAAGGCTGTGGTCACGGGCTACTTCGCGTACCACGCGGTGCCCACGAACTCGCGAGCTCTAACGAGGCTTCGCCTCAGACCGACGAGTGGTAGATGTTGATATTCGAGAGTAAGGTGGCCCCGGTCGAGCCCATCTGGGGCGTGCCCAGAGATCATTTGGAGCTCGAAGCTCAATTGGGGTCCGA